>Ga0306923_10003568_pt1 | contig 14715 bp, 12 predicted proteins | sample sta12Can44000108_FD_203841 | JGI IMG/M metagenome (GOLD analysis project Ga0306923, IMG submission 203841) | Lab enrichment of tropical soil microbial communities from Luquillo Experimental Forest, Puerto Rico - statanox.12C.anox.44.000.108 (v2)... | ecosystem: Environmental > Terrestrial >... | reverse complement strand
CCAGGCGGCGGTCACCGCCGGCTTCACCGCCTTCAGTGCGATGATCCGCTACCCGGATGAGGTGCCGGAGCTGATCGCACGCGCATACGCGGTGTTCCGCGGCAGCCGGCCCCGTCCGGTGCACCTGTCGCTGCCCCGGGACGTCCTGCCGCTGCCCGTCGAAGCTGACTGGAAGCCGCGCCGCGCACCCTTCCTGCCGATGCCCGATCCCGCGGCGATCGAGGAAGCCGCGCAGCGCCTCGCGCAGGCGAAACGCCCGCTAATTTTCGTCGGTGGTGGTGCCGTCGGCACGCGCGCCCCACTGATCGCAATCGCCGAGCGCATCGGGGCGCCGGTTCTTTCCACGAACGCCGGCAAGGGGATCCTCCCGCATTCCCATCCCTTGTCCCTCGGCTGCTCGATACTTCAGCGGCCAAGCCAGCAGGCACTGGCCGCTGCCGATCTGGTGCTGCTGGTGGGCTCGGAAGTCGCGGCGGGTGATCACTTCCTGACGAAACTCGAGATATCGGGCGAGATCATCCGGATCGACATCGATCCGATCGAGCTGACCTCGATGTATCCCGCGGCGGTGCCCATCCAGGCGGATGCGCGTGCCGCAATGGAGGCCCTGGCGTCCGCCCTCGCCCGTCGCACGCCGACCTCGGGGCGGTCGGAAGGTGAGACGCGTGTCCGGGACATCCTCACACGCAATGCCGCGGAGATGACCGACCTCGAGAAGCGGCACGCGCGCGTCTGGAAGATCCTGCGCCCGGCCCTTCCCGCGGACACCATCGTGATGGGGGACGCGACACAGGTTGTCTACACCGGCTCCTTTGCCATGCCGATGGAAATGGAGCGCTGCTGGTACTACTCCGGCAATTACTGTGCCTTAGGTTCCGCCTTGCCGATGGCCATCGGCGCCGGGCTCGGCGCGCCGCACCGGCCGGTGATCGCGGTCGCGGGCGATGGCGGGATCATGTTCACGGTGAACGAGCTCGCCACGGCCGCTGAAGAGCACCTCGCACTTCCGGTGATCGTGTGGAACAACGATGCCCTGAAGGCGATCGTGGATGGGATGGACGAGCGACAGATCCCGCGGATCGGCGTCGAGCCCGTAAGCCCTGACTTCGTGGGCCTGGCGGAGAGCCTCGGCTGTCATGCCACCCGCGCGGCGAGCGCTGAGCACCTCGCTCAATCCGTGCAGACAGCACTCACCGCGGATCGTCCGACCCTGATCGAAGTCCTCGAGGACAGCGCGTGGCTGAACGCCTGACGGACGCTGGCCCCGGGCTCAGCCCGGATGCAGCGCGCGGGGGCGTCGCAGCGGGTTCTGGTCATTGATCACATCGCGCGGCCGGTAGGGCGCCTCGAGGAACGCCCGCTCCGCGGCATCGAGCCGCAGCCCGAGCGCCTCGACCGCCACGTCGAGGTGCGAGATCTTCGAAGCACCGACGATCGGTACGTTCGGGTTGGGGCTGCCCGCGACCCAGGCCATCGCGACGTGCGCCATGGTCACGCCACGGTGCAGGGCGACCTCGCGCACGCGCCGTGCGATCTCGCGATCGATGTCATCGCCGTAGTATTCCTGGTAAGGGTCGTGCGCCGTGCGCGGGGTGCCGCCCGCGCGCGCGAGAAAACCGCGCGCGAGAGGACTGAAGGTCGTGACGCCGATCCCCTGGTCGTAGCAGTAGGGCAGCATTTCGCGCTCTTCCTCGCGGTACAGCAGGTTGTACTGGCATTGCATGTTGACGAAGGGCGTGCAGCCGTTGCTCGCTGCCACGTGGTTCATCTTCGCGAACTGCCACGTGTACATCGTGGAGGCGCCGAGGTGGCGCACCTTGCCCGCACGGATCGTGGCGTGCAGGGCCTCCATCGTTTCCTCCACGGGTGTCTCCACATCGAAGGCATGGATGACGTACAGGTCGAGGTAGTCGGTACCGATCCGCGCCAGCGACCGGTCGATCGAAGTCGCGATGTGCCGTGCCGAGAGGCCACGGTCGTTCGGGTCGTCGCTCATCGGGTAGTAGACCTTGGTCGCGAGCACCAGCCGGTCGCGTGGGCTCATCTTCAGCAGGTTCTGGCCCACGACCTCCTCGTTGCGGCCAGTCGAGTACCAGTCGGCCATGTCGAAGAAAGTCACGCCGAGGTCGAGCGCCCGCCGCAGGATCGGGATCGATGCGGCCTCATCCAGCACCCAGCCCTTCCAGGCGGAGCTGCCCATCGCCATCGTGCCGAGGCAAAGCTGCGACACCTCGAGGCCCGTCTGTCCGAAGCGGATGTACTCCATGGAGGCCTGCTCCAACGTGCTCGATGCGGTGACGATTGTGCGTAGGTGGCGCAGCAGGCGCTACACCCGCCAGCGGCGTTGCTCCTCGAGCGGCAGATCGTAGCCGGTGAGGAAGGCGGCGAGCCGCTGCCCCTCGGCCGCGGCGTCGAGGTCCGGGCGGATGGTATGACGAGGCGGCAAAGTGACGCCGCGGCGCCGCAGGAGCGGCGCGAGCGCCACCACCGCGTAGCCATGGTGCGCGTACTCCGCGACCTGATCGGCGATCACGGCGAGCAGCCGCCGGTGCTCGCCCGGCGGTGGGAGCTGCAGCACCCCGTAGCCGTTCTGCTCGAGCACGCTGAGCACGTCCGGCGACGCCGGTGAGGCCCGGGCCGGCGCATTGATCAATGTGTCGGGCACCAGCGCGATCCGCCAGCCGCGCGCATCGTCGCTCACGGGTCCGCCGGATTCTCGCCGTGTGAGCCGGCCGCGATCTCACGGCCGTCGAGGAACTCCTCCAGGTCGCGCCGCGAGCCCGCCTCATCGAAGCGGCCCATGTCGAGTGCCCAGCCCGTCGCCGGCAGTGGTGGCAGGCCGCGCCGCGCGAGCTCAGCCTCGAGCTCCTCGATCCAGATCCCCCGGCGCGGCACGATCTGCCAGTCATCCTGCGGACGGTTGGGCCGACCACCCCAGTCAGGGGCGCTCGAGGTAAAGCGCACACCGGTCGAGGGACTGCCATCGAGGCCTATCAGGATCACTTCATCGCCACGGCGCAGATACTCGTCGATCTGCGGTGCGATCGCCTGTGCGAGCCGACGGCAGTGATCCCGGTAGGCCGGGGTGTCGTACTGCTCGTAGACCGCCCACCAGCGCCGCACACCGGCAAAGGCGAGCTCGGGACAGGGCAGCTGCTGCAGGAGGTAGCCGCGGCGGCGCAGCGCCTCCACCACCGGACTTACCACACCCCGATAGTGCGCGCCCTGGCAGACCTTGGCGTTCTGGTTCAGGAGGCAGTTGGCGATCAGCGCCACCTTGCGCGGTGCGTTCTGGTCCATACGCGCCTCCATCCGGCCGGAGATACGCCGGCCCCTCGCCGCCCTATGTTAGCGCGAAGCGGCCCTCAGAATTTGTAGCCGAACTGAACCCCGAGCACCCGCGGCCGGGTGATGGTCTCCTGCAGCGCAAACTGCGAGTTCGATGTGAACGTGCTGGTCAGGACATTGGTGAGGTTCTGCGCATACACCTTTGCCGACCAGGCACCCTTCCCGACACCGATCGATGCGTCGTACTCGGTATAGGCGGGGTTCTCGAATCGCAGATAGTTGGTGGTGAAGGTGGCGCCCGAAGGGGGTGGCTGGCTGCCGGATTGTGTAAAGGAATGCGCGGTATGCGTCACGCCGAATTGCGCGAACCAGTCGTAGGAGCTCATCACCCACTGATAGCGCAGCAGCGCGTTGAACTGCACGGGCGGCGCAAAGGCGGCCGGAGTGCCCGTGGGTCCGTACGGATTCGGAATCGGACCATACACGCCCTGGTGGTTCACACCGGTGAGGATCGGCTGTCCGTACTGCGGGGCGCTCGCGGGATTCCCGAGCAGGTCCGGGTTGTTTGCGATCAGGTAGGGTGAATTCGTCTGCTCGCTGCTGATCCACGAGGCCCCACCCTCGGCCGTGAGGCCCCGGGCAAGCAGCGCGATGAAGGAGGTCTCCAGACCGCGAATCCGGTAATCCGGTCCATTCGCATTGAAGCCCACGTTACCGAGGAGCCCCGGTTGGAAGAAAGTCACCTGCGCGTTCTTCCAGTCTTCCTGATAAACGGCCCCGTTCCACTGCAGGCGGTGGTCGAAGAACTCGGTCTTCCAGCCGATCTCGTTGTTGGTCAGATTATCGGACTCGTACGCGAGCGGCGAGATGTACTGCGGGATCCCCTGGGCGTCCGGGATGTACTTTCCGGAGCTGCGGTTGAACGCCCCGGGACGGAATCCCTGCGACCAGGTGTAGTAGAGGAGCGCATCCGGCGTGACGTGCCAGGTCAGATTGGCGCGGCTCTTGAAGCCATGGTATGTGGTCTTGAGGTTTTCGGCGTCGATGTTGGTCGCGTAATTCGTACAGGGTGGTGCACCGGCCTCGTAGCAGAAGAAGCTGCCGACGACCGCACCCTTCTCCTCGTTCTCGAAATGGTAATAGCGCGTGCCCGCGGTGATGGTGAGCACCTTCGGAATGATGTCGAAATCCACTGAGCCGAAGAGCGCGCGCTGCGTGTAACCACGTTTGACATCATTGAAGAAAGCGACGTTGTCACCGCGTATGAGATCCGGGTTGTTGAGGCTCGAGGGGGACGGCAGGAGCGTCGGCCCGATATTCGTCAGACACCCGACTGACGTGGACGGCTCGCCCGCGTGCGTCTCGACGCAGGGCGGGAGGCTCTTGTAGTTCCAGTTCAGCTGGTCGTAGATGCGCAAATCCTCCCAGATGGCGCCGCCAATGGCGCGCAACCGCCAATCATCGGGAGTGCTGAGTCGGATTTCGTGGCTCTGATGCGTGTTGCGCAGCGTCTCGTCCCAGGTGGCGCTCGGGGTGTAGCAGGTCGAGACCAGGCCGTTTGCCGGTTCGGGACCGTGGCACTGGTAGTAGTCCGCGTAAATACCGCGCGCATAGTTGGTGTAGTCCTGAACCGTCTCGACGTTGCGCACGAGATACGAGCCTGTATACACCGCTTTGAGCGGGCCGATGCGTCCATTGAACGTCCAGGCGGTGTTCTCGAACCTGTCCTTGTTGAATGAGGGATTGAACAGCGTGACCGATCGCGGCGGAAGCGGTACGCCGTCCGAGCTCGTCGGCATCTGGTAGAAGACGCCCTGCGCATCCATGTTCTGGTAGCTCTGCGTGATGAGGGCGTTCCAGTCGTCGCTGATCTGCCACAGGGCCGAAACGCGCAGGCCCTGGTAGGTGACCGGGTTGATCGCGTTTCCCGTCATCAGGTAGTTGTTGAGCACCGGGCTGTTGGGCGGCACCTGGCACGGCCCCGGTGGCGAGGATGCCAGGCAGCCGGTCGGATAGTTCGCAAAGCCGATGCCGCCGTCGGTCGCTTTGCGCGTGAAGGTGCCCGGTACGTTGTTGATGTACCCGCCGCGCCTGTCGTTGTAGATCACGGCGCGCACCGCCAGGGTATCGGCGATCAAAGGCACGTTGAGTACGGCCGTGAGGGCGGTATTGGGGTCACCGCCCGCGGTTACGCCGTAATCTGCGGTAACGCTCCCCTCCGTGGTGTTGAGCTTGGGCTTGTTGGTGATGTAGCGAATGACGCCGGCCTGAGCGCCCGCACCGAACAGCGTTCCCTGGGGCCCTGCGAGGACTTCGATCCGCTCGAGATCGGCGGCGTAGACGTCGAGGTTTCGGCCCGGGAGCTGGCCCGACTGCTCGTCAAGGTAGAGGGCAACGTTCGGAAAGCCGTTGATCGAGCCTCCGGATTGAGTGGGCACGCTTCCGGCGCTGAGGCCCCGCATGAAGATTTGTACCTGGCCCGGACCCTGGGATCCCCCGCTCACATTCGGCAAATGCCGGATCAGGTCGTCGAAGGTCGTGATGTTCAGCCGCTGCAGCGTATCGCCGCTCAACGCCTGAATCGCGATCGGTACGTCCTGAATGTTCTCACTGCGCCGCTGGGCGGTGACGACGACTTCCTGGATCCCCGCGGCCGCCGCGCCCGTTTCACCACCGGCCGGCTGATCTGCGGCCGCAAGCACACCGTGCGTTCCGAGGATCGCCGCCACGGCACGTGCGATCTTCAAATTTCTCTTCATTGGGCGGAGCCCCCCCTGGTCTTCTGCCATCCGTCGCCTTCACCGGGCGACTGGCGCTACCCCGAAATTGCCCGTCGTGTGGAGTTCTGGCTAGTCAGAAATATCATCGAGCCATGCAGAAATGTCATTGGGCGGCCGCCCGCGCGCGTTTGCATCGGGGAATGTGCCATCGCATACTCGTTGAGGATTAGCACACCGCGAGATTTTCGGTCAATCAATTCTCGCCGAGGTGCCGCGCCCGGGCGCGCGGCTCCTGAACGCGTTCCCCGCGATCCGCGCCAGCGGTACTCGGCGCTACGCGGTCCGCAGCGGTCACGACGACGCTAACCGAAGCAAGGCGCCATGAGGGGCAGGTACTTTGAGCAGCAACGCGATGGCGACGGCCCGATCCGAAGTCGCACCGCTGCTGCAGCGCTGGTACGTGCTCATCGTGATGTGTGCGGTGTACGCGATCAATATCGCCGCCCGCTATGTCGTCACCACGGTATTTGAACCGATCCGACTCGAGCTGAAGTTAACCGACGCGGGTGCGGCGTTCCTCACCGGTATCCCGCTCGCGCTGTTCTACGTCGTTTGCGGAATTCCCATCGCCTGGCTCGCCGATCGCTCCAATCGCCGCAACATCGTCGCCGCATCACTGATCCTGTGGTCCGGCTTCACCGTGCTCTGCGGTCTGTCGGTCACCTACTGGCAGTTCCTCCTCAACCGCATCGGTGCGGGCGTCGGTGAGGCGGGGGCGACTCCGCCCTCGACCTCGATCGTGTCGGACTGCTTTCCCGCCGCGCGACGCCCGATGGCGCTGAGCGTTTTCGCTCTTGGTGCACCGATTGGTGCGTGGCTTGCCACCGACGTGGCCGGGGCTTTTGCCGGGGCCTATGGGTGGCGGGCCGCATTCTATGCCCTTGGCATACCCGGCATATTGCTCGGCATCCTCGTGTTCCTGACCATCCGCGAGCCCCGGCGCGGACGGCTCGATGCGGACCTCGGTGACCACAAGGCCTCGATGGCGCAGTCGCTGGCCTTCCTGTGGCGTCAGCGGGCCGCCTTCCACGTCATCATGGCGAGCGGTGTCTGTTCGCTGTGGGGCTGGGGACTGGTGTGGTGGACCCCGACCTTTCTGCTGCGGACCTACGGGCTGAACGTCGCCCAGGCCGGCGCGATCACCGGGCACATCCACCTGGTCGGCGGCATTGCGGCGACGCTCGCCGCCGCCTGGGTGATGTCCCGACCCTTCATGTTGGATCCCCGTCGCGTACTGTGGCTGCTGGCATTCGTCACCGGGTGCGCCACCATCCCCTCCATCATCGCGTACTGGACCCACTCGCTGTGGCTCGCCCGGGTGATGTTCTGGGCTTACCTGCCCGCCATCTACTTCTTCATCGGCCCCTGCATGGCGCTGGTGTTGAATCTGGCGCCGAGCCACATGCGCTCCACATTCACCGCCTGGTCGGTGCTCGTGGGGAATGTCTTCAACCTCATCGTCGCGCCGCAGGTCGTCGGCATCCTGAGCGACTGGTTCGCCGGCACGCGCGGGGCCGACGCGGCATCGCTGCGCTGGGCGTTGCTGGTGCTCGCCCCCACGGGGTTCTGGGCCACCTGGCATTTTTTCCTGGCAGCGCGCACGGTAGCGCCGGACATGAAGCGCGCCGCCGGCTACTCGGTCGCCTGAGAACGAGAAGGGAGATGCCCCTGAAGACCTGCCTGCTGAGCCTGCTCCTCATCGCGAGCGCGGCTGCCGGTGCACCCGCGGACGACATCAAGGTCCTCAACGACGACGTGCATTTCGCCGAGGGACCGATCTGGTATCACGGCAAGCTCTACTACGTCGAATACGATCGCAGCTCCGTGACCACGTGGGACGGCGCGAAGAACGACATCTTCTGGTCCAGGAAAGGCTGTGGTCCCTCGGCCGTGATTCCGACCGCGCGCGGCGAGTTTCTGACGACCTGCTACGACAGCGGCACGATCGGCCACATCTCGGCCGACGGCAAGGATCTGCCGCCCTACTCGCACGACAAGGACGGCAATCCCTTCGTGGGCCCCAACGACTTCGCACCCGACCATCATGGGGGTATCTACTTCACCTGCTCCGGCACCGCGCCCGGTCCCGTGATCGACGGCAAGATCTTCTACCTCGCGCCCGATGGCACGATCAGCCAGAAAGCCACCGACGTGCACAGCGCCAACGGGATCGTGGTCTCGAACGACGGCAAGATCCTGTATGCCATCGAAACCGAGGATCACCGGCTCATTCAGTTCAAGATCGCACCGGACGGGTCGCTGTCCGAACGACGGGTGTTCCTGGATCTCGACGACCTCACTCACCATGTCGTTCACATCTATCCCGACGGCGTGAAGATGGATTCGAAGGGGCTGCTCTACATCGGTCAGAATCCGCGCGACGTCAACGCGCCGCTCGCCGGCACCATCTTCGTGGTCAACGCGGAGGGGCAGCTGCTGCGGACGCTGAAGCTGCCCTCGCCCGGTGTCCCGAATCTGGCGCTGAGCCCGGACGAGAAGACCGTGTACGTGATGGCGCTCGATCAGCTCGACAAGTCGCCCTACAAGGGCAAGGTCTACGCGATCGCGAACCGCTGACTCGCTCAACACGACCGGGCGTTCAGCCCGCGAGCCAGCCGCCGTCGATGACGAGGTTCGAGCCGGTGATGAAGCTCGCGCGGTCGCTCGCGAGGAACACCGCCGCATTGGCGACATCCTGCGGCCGGCCGAAACGCGGCCAGGGCGTGCGCTGGCGCTGATGCTCGAGCCGCGCCGGGTCCTTCGCCATGCCACCCTTACCGGTGACGATCTTGCCGGGCGATATGCAGTTGCAGACGATGAGGTGCTGTGCATACTCGACGGCAATTTGCCGCGTGATATAGATCGCGCCCGCTTTGCTCACCCCGTACGGCAGCTCGCCCGGTGAGGTGACGATGCCCTGCTGCGAGCCGAGGTTGATGAGGCGGCCCCTCACCTCGTGCCGCGGCTCCTGGGTGATCATCTGCTGGACCGCGCGCTTGCAGCCATAGAACATGCCCGTCAGGTTGACGCGCATGACCTCCTCCCATTGCGCGAGTTCGGTCTCGAGCAACGCGGTGCCGGAGTAGGTGGCGGCGTTGTTCACCATGATGTCGAGACGGCCGTGGCGGTCGACCGTGCGGCCAATCAGTGCGTCGACGTCCTCCCAGCGACCCACGTCGGTCCTGTGGAACGACGCGGTGCCGCCCGCCCGACTGATGATCTCGAGTGTCGGCTCGCCGCCTTCGACCGGCTGCTCGCTGAGATCGGCGATGACGACGCTCGCCCCTTCGTTCGCAAAGTTGATGGCGATCGCGCGACCGATGCCGGAGCTGGCTCCGGTGACGACAGCAATCTTTCCCACGAGTAGACTCGACATCGGTTTGGATCATATTCCCATGACCGCCGCCATCCAACCCGATCTCGAGCTGGCCGCTTCTCTCTTCGACGGTCTCAGCCGGGCGACGCGCCGCGGCCGTGGCATCGTGCGCGACAGTTACGGCGAGGGCGAACAGGCGGCACATGACCTCGTCCGCTCGGCAGCCACCGCTATCGGCCTCGAGGTCGAGGTCGACGCGATCGGCAACCTCTTCATGACGCTGCCGGGGCGAGAGCGGCGCGCACCGCGGATCCTCATCGGTTCGCACCTCGACAGCGTGCCCCAGGGCGGCAATTACGATGGCGCAGCCGGTGTCGTGGCCGGGTTGTCGGTGCTCGCCGCGCTGCGCCGCGCGCAGATCGCGCCGGCTTGGGACACCTCCGTGATGGCGATTCGGGCGGAGGAGTCCGCGTGGTTCGACGTCCCGTACCTGGGGAGCGCCGGCGCGCTCGGACTGCTCGATCCCACCTGTCTTGCGACTCCGAGGTCCGACAACGGCCGGACTCTCGAGACGACGCTGCAGCAGCAGGGTTTCGATCCTCAGCCGATCAGGGAGCGGCGGCGCCTCCTCGAACCCTCCACCATCCGCGCATACCTCGAGCTGCACATCGAGCAGGGGCCGACGCTGGTCGCTGAAGGACTGCCCGCTGCCGTGGTGAGCGGTATCCGCGGCTGCAAACGCTTCCGCAATGCCCGCTGCGTCGGCGAATATGCCCACTCGGGAGCCGTTGGCCGCCGCCACCGGCACGACGCGGTCGCGGCGACCGTGGCGTTTCTCCACCACATGGAGACGGTCTGGCTGCGACAGGAGGAGGCGGGAGCGGATCTGGTCCTCACCGCGGGCGAGCTCTCCACCGACCCGGCCCTTCACGGACCGAGCAAGATCGCGGGGGAGACTCACTTCGTGCTCGACCTGCGGAGTCTCTCCGACGCGACCATGGAAGCGGTCGCAACCGAGGCACGCGCTGCGGCCGCGCGCATCGGTGCGGTCTACCGCGTCAACATCGATCTCGGCGCGACCAGCGATTCGCCGCCGGCGGTGATGGACAGCGGCCTGCGCGCGCGGCTCATGAGCCTGCTCGAGCGTCCTTTCGAGATGGCGAGCGGTGCGGGTCACGATGCGGCCGTGTTTGCGAAGCTCGGCATTCCGAGCGGCATGATTTTCGTCCGCAACGAGAACGGCAGCCACAATGCGGATGAAGCGATGGCGCTGGAGGATTTCGCGGTCGGAGCGCGGGCGCTGCTGGCGCTGTTGATGGATTTCCCCCTCTGATCCGGCTGCCGGCGGGAGAGTAGTGATGACACTGTTGGTGACGGGTGCGACGGGTTTCGTCATGAGCGTGCTCGCCCGTCACTGGCTCGAGGCCGATCCCACGGCGCGCCTGGTGGTGCTGGACGCCTCGCCGCTCGATGCCGCCGCGCAGCGCTACTTCGCCCCTTACACGAGGCGGCTTGCCGTCGTCGTCGCCGACGTCACCCAACCCGACACCTGGCACGCCGCGCTGGCGCGACACGAGGTCACTCACATCGTGCACGGCGCCACCGTAACGCCCTTGTCACGTGGCACCGTGGCCGAGGCCAAACGCGAGCCCGAAGCGGAGAATCCCGCGCGTATCATCGATGTCAACGTAATGGGCACAGTGGCGGTGCTCGAGTGGGCACGCACACTCCCGAACCTCGAGCGGTTCATCTACGTGAGCTCAGGCGCCGTCTACAAGCATCACGGACCGGATCGTCCGGGCGAGCCGCTGCCCGAGGATGGCTACGTGATGCCGCGGCGGCTCTATGGGATCTCGAAGCTGGCATCGGAGCTGGTCTGCGAGCGCTATGGCGATCTCTTTGGCCTGTCGACGGCAGCGGTGCGTCCCTCCTCGGTCTACGGACCGATGGACCGCGTGACGGCGAGCCGAAACTTCCGCCACGTGCCGAACCGCATCGCCCATCTGGCTCTCGATGGTGTCGAGTGCCTGCGCGTCAACACGCTCGATGCGGTCGGCGACTACGTCTACGTGGAGGATGTCGCCTTCGCCATCGTGTCGCTGCTGCGCGCGCCGCACCTGCGCTACAGTGCCTATAACATCGCCTGCGGTGTCACCGCGAGCATCCGCGACATGGTCGGATGGGCGGCGGAGAAAGTGCCGGGCTTTCGCGCCGAGGTCGTGCCGGCGGACCAGGCCGACATCGTGCAGGACCCGGCCCTGAGCGACGGGATGTGGGGTGCGTACGACATCTCGCGCATCGGCGCCGAGACCGGCTGGAAGCCGCGCCCCATGCGCGAAGCACTGCATGCCTACATGGACTGGATTGCGGCCGAGCGCAACTCGAGCACACGGCAACCCACATGAGCCCCAAAGACCCCTACCCACGCGATCTCATCGGCTACGGTTCACGTCCGCCTCACCCGCACTGGCCCGGGGAGGCGCGCATTGCGGTCTCCCTGGTGCTCAACTATGAAGAAGGCGGCGAGGCTTGCGTGCTGCACGGGGACGCTCACTCGGAGTCGGTGCTGACCGATCTCGGTGCCGTCGAGGCTCTCCCGGGCGTGCGCAATCTCAACGTCGAGTCTCTGTTCGAGTACGGCAGCCGCGTGGGGTTCTGGGAAATCATGCGCGTGCTGAAAAACGCGGGAGCGCCGGCCACCGTGTACGCCGTCGGCATGGCGTTGGAGCGCAATCCGGACGCCGCCGCCGAGATCGTGCGGAGCGGCTTCGAGGTCGCCTGCCACGGTGAGCGCTGGGTCGACTACCAGTTCGTGCCCGAGGAAGTGGAGCGGGCGCACATGCGGCGCAACATCGACACCCTCACCCGCATGATCGGACGCCGGCCGGTCGGGTGGTACACCGGACGCCCGAGCTCCAACACGCGGCGCCTCGTCGTCGAGCTCGGCGGCTTTCTCTATGACAGCGATGCGTACAACGATGATCTCCCCTACTGGACGGAGGTCTCGGGCCAGCGGCACCTGGTCATCCCCTACAGCTTCGACAACAATGACAGCCGCCTGCAGCGCGGCGGCGATTTCAGTACCGGGGGCGAGTTCTTCACCTACTGCCGTGATGCCTTCGACTGGCTCTACCGCCTGGGAGCCGAAGGTCGACCACGCATGATGAGCATCGGCCTGCACGGCCGTATCATCGGTCGCCCCGGCCGGATTGGCGCGCTGGCGCGCCTCATCGAGCACATCCAGCGGCACGAGGGCGTGTGGCTCTGCAACCGCGCCGCCATCGCGGAGCACTGGCGGGCGCACCACGCGCAGGGCTGACTGCGCGCGGCCGCTCGCTATACGCTCCGTATCAGGCCGCCATCGACCCGGACGACGCTGCCCGTCATGTAGGCGGCACGCGTGCTCGCGAGGAAGGTGACGACCGCGGCGAATTCCTCCGGGTCACCATAGCGCCCCACCGGGATGCTCGCGCGCGAGCGCCGCTGCACCTCCTCGAGAGCGATCCCTTCGCGCACCGCCTGACCCTGGTCGAGCTCCGCGACGCGGTCGGTCGCGATGCGGCCGGGCGCCACACAGTTCACGGTGATGCCGGCCCCCGCGACCTCTCCCGCCAGCGTCTTGGCCCAGCCCACTAGCGCGAGGCGCATCGTGTTCGAGACGCCGAGATTCGGGATCGGCTGAATCACCGCGGAGGAAACCACCGCGATGATCCGACCGAAGCCGCGCGTGCGCATGCCCGCGAGCGCCGGGCGCGTGAGGCGCACGGCACTCAGAAACATGGTCTCGAATTGCGCGCTCCATGTCGCATCCGTGGTAGCAGTGACCGGCCCCGCAGGCGGCCCGCCGCCGTTGAGGACCAGGATATCGACCCCAGTCAAGAGATCGGTGAGGCTTGCGATTGCGGCGGCATCGCCGAGGTCGCAGGCGCGCACGCTGATCGATCCGCGCCCGGGTGGAGTGGAAGCCGCGAGTTCCTCCAGGCGCTCGCGGTTGCGCGCGACGGCAACGACCTTCGCGCCTTCGCTCGCGAGCGATATGGCGATCGCGCGACCCAGGCCACGCGAGGCACCGGTCACCAGGGCGTGACGTCCATCCATTCCCAGGTCCATGTCGGCTCCGTTAAATGCAAGACGGCCGATTGCGATGAACATCGAAGGGTATATCAACATATTGATATCGGGGTATATCAACATATTGATATCGCCCGCGAGGCCGACCGTCGGTGACCCGACGGCGCGGTCGTACGCGCAAGCTGCTAGGACGGAGAGTGCCCGGCGTCCGCCGAGAGCGTGACGAGGTAGTTCGTGAATGCCGAACACGCGACCAACATGAAGCGGGCGTCATCGCCGCTGACTCCCGCGGTCTCATCGATCAAACCGTGGCGCACACCGCTTTCGTCCGCAGTATACGCGTACAGCATGACCAACCCCTGGCGCAGTGAAGGATGGATCGGTCCGTGCTTGTCTTCGAAGGCCGCCAGTCCCTCAGTCAGCGTCGCACTGGGATTGCCGTTGAGGTGCCTGAGGGCCGCCGCTACCGCGGCGATCGACTCCCTGACGCTGTTGCGGGGGTTCGCGCCCGCATTGGGTGGCAGCAGCTTCGCCGCCTCGCGAATGTGCGCAGCCACATCTGGGATGGCCGACTCTGCCCCGCGCACGACTTCGGCAGCCTCGGCGGTGTTGGTGAGCGGGACGAGGTGCTCGGCGATGAAGCGGTAGGCGCATCCCCTGGACTCGAGGATGCGGTTGAGCATCTCGAACCACTGTTGGCGTACGGACGAGACCGAGGTCGCCAGCGTGCGAGCGGTGAACTCGATCAGGTCGAAAAACTCGGGCCAGCCGCAGGAGAACCACTCCGCGGCGAGGCTTTCGCGCATCTGGTGCGGCAGCGGCGGCACCTGATCGGTTCGCCAGCCGAGGTGATTCCATATCGCCCGGGCGTGGGCGAGTGCGCGCTCCCGGTGGTCGTCGTTTTCCGGGAAGGCCGGCTTGTGCAGCACGTTCCACAGCGCCGTACGTAACTCCGGGGAAGCCTCTTCGAGGCCCGACCTGGGTGGGCGACGCGCGCCAATGCGTTGCGAGAACTTCCTCAGTTCCCGCTGAATGGTTCCGAAAGGCTTCCCAGGCACTCTGGCTTGAGTCTAGCGCAGCGGGATTTCGCTCGCACGGCATCGGCATACGTCGATCTGACTCGGGCTCGTTCGTCGAAGGGTCAACGCGCAACATGGGAGTCCACACGCGTGAAATACCTGACCTTCATTCGCCACTCCGAGTCGTACCGTGAATCCGCGCCCCCGCAGGCACTGATGGAAGCGATGGGCAGATTCGTCC
>Ga0306923_10003566_pt1 | contig 14717 bp, 13 predicted proteins | sample sta12Can44000108_FD_203841 | JGI IMG/M metagenome (GOLD analysis project Ga0306923, IMG submission 203841) | Lab enrichment of tropical soil microbial communities from Luquillo Experimental Forest, Puerto Rico - statanox.12C.anox.44.000.108 (v2)... | ecosystem: Environmental > Terrestrial >... | reverse complement strand
TGTGGAGATGCAAACCTTCCGCGCCCGTGAAATCGCCACCGACGCCACCGTGGTGGTGTGCCGCGAGGTTACCGGCGAGGCTCCGGCCGCCGTCGAACTGCACGATGCCGACGTCTGCTTCCGCCTGTTCGCCGACAACGCGGTGAACCCGGTATTCCGCGTCCAGCAGGGCGTGGTGCGTTATGTCAACCGCGCCGCAGTGGCCCTGCTGGGTGCCGCCGGACCTGAACAATTGCTGGGCCGGCCATTGGGCGAGCTGCTGGATGGTCCCTCCCGCGCCACGGTGGAGGATGACTCTTTGCGCGCCCAGGCCGATGGCGGGCGGCCACTGCCGCTGACCATGCTGGCGCTGGACGGCGGCGCGGTGGGTGTGCTGGCCCGGGTGACCCTGGTGCCCACCGCCCATGGCCTGGAGGTCATGGTCGAGGCCACGCCCCACGCCTGAGGGCTGCCCCTCGCTTGCCCCTTGAAATATGACCGTTCCCATCGGTTAATGGCAGCGGAGCCGGTGCGTGAACCGGCGACCAGGGGCAAAGAAATGGCTCCGGTCAGGGGGAGGATGGCGGCCGTGGAACAGGCGCCGGATAAAGGGTTGTGGACCCGTCGCCGCCGGCTGGGGGCCGGTTTGGGCGTGGTCACCGTGGCGGCCGTGCTGGCGGCCGGCCATTGGCTGCCCGGTTGGGGCTTGCGCTGGGGGCTGTTGCGCGGCCTGCGCGATCTGGGGTGGGACCGCGTCAGCGTCTCCAATGCCGATCTTTCCCTGTTTAATGGCGCCATCGACATCCACCGCGTCGAGGTTGGCACCCAGCTGGGCAAGGCGCTGGGCGTCGACGGCATGGACCTGCGCTTCCGCTGGAAGCCCCTGTTTTCGCGCCGGGTCTCGGTGGAGCGGTTGGACGTCGACGGGGTCGACATCGATGTTCGTCGCGACGGCGACAAGATGGTGATCAACGGCCTGCCGCTGTCTGTGGCCGGTTCGGGCGAGGGCGGCTCGCCCTGGTCCTATGACGTCACCGACCTGACGCTGACCGCCAGCCGCATCCACTTCGTCGACGGCGCCACCGTGGCCGACATCCAGGTGGAGCGCCTGGAACTGCAGGATCTTAAGAGCTGGGAGCCCGATACTCCCGCTCGCATCCGCTTCCAGGGCCGGGTCAACGGCGCACGACTTAGCCTGGATGGCAGCGCTACGCCCTTCGCCGGCCGCCCCGCCTTCGCCGCCACGGTCGGTGCCGAGGCCTTCGACCTGGCTGGATTGGCCGACCTGCTGCGCCGGGCCGGTGCCGGCGAGGCCAGAGGCCGGCTGGATGCCAACCTGACCGTCGAGGGCGGCATCGGCGCGCCGATGACGCTGTCTGGCCGCGCCACGCTCAAGGACGGCGGCTGGGCCGGCTTCGGCGCCAAGGTGGCCGCCGCCGAGGCCGACGTCTCGCTGACCAAGCTGCACTGGAACGGCGCCGACACCACCCTGTCCGGCACCCTGGCGACCCGCCAGCTGCGTATCGAGGCCGAGGGGAGCGAGGTCGGCACCGGCAGCGGCCGGCTGGAGGTGCGCTCCGCCTCGTTCAGCGCCGCCCAGCCGTTTCGGGTGGATGGCAGGCTGGAGCTTGAGGATGCGCGCATGGCGGCGTTCGGCGCCCTTCTGGAGGCTAGCCGTGTCGCCGCCGAGGGCGGAATTGATTACGGCAAGGCCGAGAACCGGCTGCTGCCCGTAATCGGCAAGGTGGCCTCGGTTACCGTGGATCAAGTTTGGCTGCGCCAGTCCGGCCAGGATCTGGTCCATGCCGAGCGGGTGGAGGCCGGCGAGGCCACTCTGGCGCCCACCTCCGCCACGGTGGCGCGGGTGGACGGGCGCGGCCTGGGGCTGCTGTCGCGTCCAGGCAAGGGCGGTTTTCCCTGGCGGCTGGAAGCGCGCCAGGCCACGGTCGAGAAATTGGAATACAGCCTAGGCGGCGTGGCCGCCGCCAACCTGACCCTCAACGGCGCGCTGGGGCGGGTGACCCGCACCAAGACCGGCCTCCTCGGCCTGCCCGAGGGCGGCGAGGGTGGAACCAAACCGCGCCTGGCGGTGGGGCGGCTGCGGGTGGCCGGCGACAGCAAGTTAGAGTTCGACGACCGCGCCCTGCCCGAGCCGGTGCGGCTGCGGCTGGACAATGTGGACGTCACCGCATCCGAACTGGATTCGGCGCGACCCGACCGCGACAGTCCGTTCTCGGCAAAGGCCCGATTGGGCGCCGCGCGATTGAGCGCGCAAGGCATGGCCCGGCCGTTTGCCCCGTCGCCCGGTGGCAGCGCCAAGGCCCAGGTGCGCGCGCTGGAGCTGCCGCCATTGTCGTCTTATGTGGCCAACACCCTAGGTGTGCATCTGGAGACCGGCCACCTGGATGCCGATGTGGCGTTGAATGCCCAGCAGGGCCGCCTGGACGGCGACATGCAGTTGGTGCTGTCGGAACTGTTCGTCGCCCAGCCCGATCCCAACGCCCCGCTGGCAAAGTCCGCCGATATGCCCATCGAGACGGTGCTGGACCTGCTGCGCGACTCGGACAACCGCATCCATTTGTCCATTCCGGTGCGGGGCGATCTGTCCAATCCCGATTTCGACATCAGTGATGCCGTCGGCCAGGCGGTGGGCGGGGCGCTGAAATCCACAATGTTCACCACGCTCAAGGTGGCATTTCCGCTGGCCGGGCTCATCAGCCTGGTGATCGACGATTCGGAAAGCCGCCGCCTGGCGCTGGAGCCCCTGGCCTTCGCTCCCGGCTCGGACGCGCTGGACGAGGCCGACCACAAGCGCCTGGGCGCGGTGGCCGGGCTGATGGGGCAGAAGGCAGGCCTCAAGCTCACCCTGTGCGGCGTTGCCGCCCAGACTGCTGACGGCCCGGCTTTGGCCGAGCGCAAGCGGATGGAGGATCTGGGCCTGATCGCCCGCCTGCAGAAAATCGTCGGCGCCGCCCCCACTCCTGCCAGCCTGCCGGTGGACCACGACCGCCTAACCCGGCTGGCGGAGGCGCGTGCCCAGGCGGCCAAGACCTTCCTGGTGGAGCAGGGCGGCATCGATCCCGACCGCCTGTTCACCTGCCGCCCGCGGGTCGAGGCGGAACCCAAATCGATCCCGCGGGTGGATCTGGTGCTGTAGAAGCTATTCTGCCGGCTGCAACGCCTCGACGTACTGGTCGTAGGCCTGCAGCGCCAGGGCGGCGTACATCAGCGACGGTCCGCCGCCCATGTAGACGGCCATGCCGGCCACCTCCATCAGTTCCTCGCGGCTGGTGCCCAGTTCCAGCGCCGTCTTGGTATGGAAGGCGATGCAGCCGTCGCAGCGCGCCGCGATGGCGATGCCCATGGCCACCAGTTCCTTGGTCTTGGCGTCCAGCGCCCCGGCGGTGCCGGCCGCCTTGGCCATGGCCGAAAAACCTTTCATCACGTCGGGAATGCCGCCGCGCAGTTGGCCCAGCACGCCCGAGAGTTCCTTCGCTAAACCCGGCCAATCATGAGACATGGGATGGATCTCCAAATATAAGTTTATGCTAATATATTGCGGCAAGCTGGTGCGGCGCAAGGGTGCCCGATATCGATTTACCGTCGGTCGCGGAAGAAGGCGCGCAGCAGCTCGGCCGCCTCGGCTTCCGCCATGCCGCCAATGACCTCCGGCCGGTGATGGCAGGTCGCATGGTCGAAGATGCGGGGGCCATGCTCGATGCCGCCGCCCTTGGGGTCATAGGCGCCGAAATAGACCCGGCGGATGCGGGCGAACGAGATGGCCGTCGCACACATGGGGCAGGGCTCCAGGGTGACGTACAGGTCGCACTCGCCCAGGCGGGGGGAGTTGGCGGCGGCGGCAGCCTGGCGCAGCACCAGGATTTCCGCGTGCGCCGTGGGGTCGGTCAGTTCCTCGACCCGGTTGCCGGCGGCGGCAACCACCCGGCCGTCCTGGACCAGCACAGCGCCTACCGGCACCTCGCCGCGTGCGGCGGCGGCGCGGGCTTGTTGCAGTGCCAGGGCCATGAAATCGTTCATGGCTTTGGTCTAACACATTGCCGCCGCGTTGGCAGGGTTCTATACGAAGTTCAGAACCGGCAAGGATCAGCCATGCAGTCCCTTCCCGTCATCGGCATTACCCTCGATTCCGAGGAGCCCGGCGGCTATTCCCCCTTCCCGTGGTACGCGCTGCGGCAGAACTATTGCGCGATGGTGGCAAAGGCCGGCGGCCTGCCTCTGGCGCTGCCGCATGTCCCTGAGCTGGCCGGGGCCTATCTCGACCGTATCCACGGGCTGGTGGTCACCGGCGGTGCCTTCGACGTGAACCCGGCATTGTTCGGCGCCGCCGACCGCCACGCCACGGTGAAGCTCAAAGATATGCGCACCCGCTTCGAACTGGCCATGGTGCAAGGCGCGCTGGAGCGCGACCTGCCCATCCTCGGCATCTGCGGCGGCCAGCAATTGCTCAACGTCGCTTTGGGCGGCACCCTGATCCAGCACATCCCCGACGCCGTCCCCGACTGCCTCGCCCACGAGCAGCAGGTGCCGCGCGACCAGCCCGGCCACGAGGTGGCGCTGGTGGCCGGCACCCGTCTGGCCGTCATCGCCGGGGAAACCCGCATCCCGGTCAATTCCTCGCACCACCAGGCGGTGGGGCGGGTGGCGCCGGGCTGCGTGGTCAATGCCGTGGCCGACGACGGCGTGGTCGAGGGCATCGAAGACCCGCGCCGCCGCTTCTGTATCGGTGTGCAATGGCATCCCGAATTCTCCATCAGTCCGGCCGACACTGCCTTGGTCCGGGCGTTCATCGAGGCCTGCATCCCATGAGCGAAGACAAGAAAGCCCCGGAAGAAAAGGGAGCCCCGGAAAAGGGAGCCCCGGAAAAGGGTGAGCGCATCGCCAAGCGGCTGGCCCGCGCCGGCGTGTGTTCGCGCCGCGACGCCGAGCGCTGGATCGCCGAGGGCCGCGTCGCGGTCAATGGCCAGGTGCTGGCCACCCCCGCCGTCGTGGTGTCGCCCGGCGATCTGATCATGGTGGACGGCAAGCCGCTGCCCGAGGCCGAGCGCACCCGCGTGTGGCGCTATAACAAGCCGGCCGGCCTGATGACCACCCACAAGGACCCGGAAGGCCGTCCCACCGTGTTCGAGCGTCTGCCCGAGGGCATGCCGCGCGTCATCTCGGTGGGCCGCCTGGATTACGCGTCCGAGGGCTTGTTGCTGCTCACCAATGACGGTGAGCTGGCGCGCAAGCTGGAGCTGCCGTCCAATTCCTGGATCCGCCGCTACCGCGTGCGCGTCCATGGCGAGGTGGATCCGGAACGGCTGGTGCAGTTGGAGAAGGGCATCACCATCGAGGGCGTGCGCTACGGCTCCATCAAGGCCATCCTCGACCGCCAGAAGGGCGCCAACGCCTGGGTCACCGTCTCCATCCGCGAGGGCAAGAACCGCGAGGTGCGTCGCGTCTTCGAGCATCTGGGCTGGCCGGTGCTGCGGCTGATCCGCGTTTCCTATGGCCCCTTCCAGTTGGGCAGCCTGCCCGAGGGCGAGGCCGAGGAGGTGCCGGCCAAGGTGTTCAAGGAGCAGCTGGGCCTGGAGGATTCCAAATGGGCCAAGCCCCACGCGGACGAGCATCCCGAGCTGCCCCATGCGCCCGGCGCCCGCAAGGGCGGCCGTACCCGTGTGGAGGGCGGGAAAGACCGCCCCTTCAGCGCTGACAAGCCCGGCAAGGGTCGGTCGTCTGGTGGTGGCATAACCGGCAAGGGCCGGCTGTCCAGTGATGGTGTGGCCGGCAAGGGCCGGCCGGGCAAGGACGAGAAGAAGCCCCATGCGGATCATCGGCGGAAGCCATAAGGGGCGGCGGCTGGCGGCCCCCGACGGGCGCGACACCCGTCCCACCGCCGACCGTGCCCGCGAATCCTTGTTCAACATCCTGGCCCATTCGGACCTGGTGGAGCTTGAGGGCGCCCTGGTGGTGGATTGCTTCGCCGGTTCGGGGGCCCTGGGGCTGGAGGCGCTGTCGCGTGGCGCCGAACACGCCTGGTTCCTGGAGGTCGCCCACGGCGGCCTTTCGGCGCTGAAAGCCAACGTGGCCGAGCTGAAGGAACAGACCCGCGCCACCATCCTCAAGGCCGACGCCACCAAGCCGCCGTCAGCCTCGCGGGCCTGCACCCTGGCCCTGATCGACGCCCCCTACAACAAGGAGCTTTCCGTTCCCTGCCTGGCCGGCCTGGCCGACAAGGGTTGGTTGGCTCCCGGCGCCCTGGTGGTGGTCGAGGTGGCGGCCAAGGAGCCGCTGACCCCGCCGCCCGGCTTCACCGTCGAGGACGAGCGCACCTATGGCGCGGCGCGGCTGGTGTTCCTCACCTACTCGGATGTCGCCTAGGCCGCCGCCCGCACGCTGGCGTCGCGGATGGGCAGGTGGACCAGGGTGGCGAACACGCCGGCCACCACGGTGCTCATCCACATGACGTCGTAGGACAGGGTGGCGTCGTAGACGATGCCGCCCAGCCAGGCGCCCAGGAAGCTGCCGATCTGGTGCGAGAAGAACACCACGCCGAACAACATGCCGATGTAGCGTGGGCCGAACAGCCCGGCGATCAGGCCGGTGGTGGGCGGTACGGTGGACAGCCACAGCAGGCCCATGACGGCGGCGTAGGCCAGCAGCGCCACCTCGGTCTTGGGGCCCATCACGAACAGGAAGGTAGCGACCGCGCGGCCGAGATAGATGGCCGACAGCAGATATTTGGCGCGCACCTTCAGCCGGCCGGCGACGAAGGTTCCCACCACGTTGAAGCCGCCGATGACCAGCAGGGCGGTGGCGCCGGCGCCCTTGGTCATGCCGCACAGCGCCAAATAGCCGGGCAGGTGGACGCCGATGAAGGCCAACTGGAAGCCGCAGACGAAGAAGCCGGCGGTCAGCAGGCGATACCCCGAATGGCCCCAGGCCTCGCGCAGGGCCTCGCCGATGCTCTGCTGGTGGTGCATCACCTGGGCGCTGGCATGGGCCATCACCTCGCCCTTGTGCAGCAGCCAGGCCAGCGGAATGGTGGCCAGCGACAGGCAGGCCAGAACGGTGACCGCCGTGGTCGGACCCAGATTGCCCACCATGCCCTGCGTCACCGGGATCAGGCACATCATGCCCAATGAGCCCAGCGCCGAGCCGGTGCCCATGGCGGCGGTGCGGAATTGCGGCGCCACCGCGCGTCCCACCGGGCCCAGCACGACGGAATAGGAGGTGGCGGCCAGGCCGAAGCCCGAAACCAGGCCCAGGCCCATGGTGGTGGCCCACTGCCCGCCAGAGGCCACCAGCAGCATGCCGATTCCGAAGGCGAACGCGCCGAACGCGGCCACCCGGGCGGCGCCCCAGCGGTCGGCGGCGGCGCCGGTGAAGGGCTGGAAGGCGCCCCAGAACAGGTTGTGCAGCGCCACCGCCAGCGAGAAGGTGGCCAGCGGCCAGCCGCGCTCCAGCGAGAGCGGGCCGATCAGCAATCCCTGCGCCTGGCGCGAGCCCATGGACACGCTCATCATCAGGCAGCCGGCAGCGAAGATGGTCAGGACGGCGGGCGACAGCCAGGACGGGCGACCCATGACGGACCTCGGCAGTTTGGAAACGCTCTTAACCTAAGCGCACCCGGCCCATGACGGCAAACCAGTTGTGGTGCGGGTTGTGCATTAGAATTTCTAAGGCCCTGACAGCGGCCCCAGGGCGGGTTATCCTTTCCCTTCGACCGACGGGAAGCGAGGGGTGCCATGGCTGAGACCCTCCGGCTCATGCCGCATCACGATCCGCACTGGCGCGACAAGGTGGCGGCGCTGCAACAGCGCCATCATGAACTCTTGTCCCATGACGGCCTGCTCACCAAGGCCGAGCAGCAGGAGCTGATGGTGCTCCGCATGGAAATGGACCGCGTGCTCAATTCCCGCTTCCGCACTACCGCCGAGTACCGCGATTTCTATTTCGCTCGCGCCCGCCAGCTGCTGGAGGACGAAGGCATCGACATGGCCCTGCCCGACGTCGCCGCCGACGCCACAATCGAGGAGATCGACCGCGCCCTGGGCCTGGTATGGGCGGCGGTCGAAGTGACCAATGCCGAGACGTTCTGATCAGGGTAAAACAAAAAAGGCCGGAGGTTTCCCTCCGGCCTTTCTGGTTTCTTAGGCCGCTTATGCGGCCTTGCGCTTCTTCAGCAGCTCCAGGATCTCGGCGGCGGCCTTGGGGATGTTGGTGCCCGGGCCGTACACCGCGGCGACGCCCGCCTTGTACAGGTAGTCGTAATCCTGCTGCGGGATGACGCCGCCGGTGACCACCAGGATGTCGCCGGCGCCCTGCTTCTTCAGGTCGGCGATGAGGGCGGGAACCAGGGTCTTGTGGCCGGCGGCCAGCGACGAGGCGGCGACGATGTGCACGTCGTTCTCGACGGCCTGGCGGGCGGCCTCTTCCGGGGTCTGGAACAAGGGGCCGACATCCACGTCGAAGCCGATGTCGGCGAAGGCGGTGGCGATGACCTTGGCGCCGCGGTCGTGACCGTCCTGGCCCATCTTGACCACCAGCATGCGCGGACGGCGGCCTTCTTCCTTGGCGAAGGCGTCGATGTCGGCCTTCAGCTTGGCGAAGCCCTCGTCACCCTGATAGACGCCGCCGTACACGCCCGAGATGGTGCGGTTGACGGCGCGGTGGCGGGTGAAGGACTTCTCCAGGGCGTCGGAAATCTCGCCCACGGTGGCACGCGCCCGGGTGGCGACCACGGCCAGCTCCAGCAGATTGCCCTCGCCGGTCTCACCGGCCTTGGCCAAAGCGGCGAGAGCCGCGTCGCATTTTGCCTGGTCGCGGGTGGCCTTGATCTGCTTGAGGCGGGCGATCTGGGATTCGCGGACCTTGGCGTTGTCCACGTCCAGGATCTCGATCGGCGCTTCTTCGGCGGGCTGGTACTTGTTGACGCCGACCACCACTTCTTCGCCGCGGTCGATGCGGGCCTGACGGCGGGCGGCGGCCTCTTCGATCTTCATCTTCGGCATGCCCGATTCGACGGCCTTGGTCATGCCGCCCAGCGCTTCCACTTCCTCGATCAGCTTCCAGGCTTCCTCGGCGATGGCGTTGGTCAGGCTCTCGACGTAGTACGAGCCGGCCAGCGGGTCGACCACGTGCGGGATGCCGGTTTCTTCCTGGATGATCAGCTGGGTGTTGCGGGCGATGCGGGCCGAGAACGGGGTCGGCAGCGCGATGGCTTCGTCCAGCGCGTTGGTGTGCAGCGATTGGGTGCCGCCCAGCACCGCGGCCATGGCCTCGATGGTGGTGCGGATGACGTTGTTGTAGGCGTCCTTCTCGGTCAGCGACACGCCCGAGGTCTGGCAGTGGGTGCGCAGCGCCATCGAGCCCGGCTTCTGCGGGTCGAACTGCTTGATGATGCGGGCCCACAGCAGGCGGCCGGCGCGCATCTTGGCGATTTCCATGAAGAAGTTCATGCCGATCGCCCAGAAGAACGATAGGCGGCCGGCGAAATCGTCGATCTTGAGGCCGCGGCCCAAAGCGGCGCGGACGTATTCAAGGCCGTCGGCCAGGGTGAAGGCCAACTCCTGCACCGCCGTCGCGCCGGCTTCCTGCATGTGGTAGCCGGAGATGGAGATGGAGTTGAACTTCGGCATGTTCTTCGAGGTGTACTCGATGATGTCCGCGATGATCCGCATGCTGGGCGCCGGCGGATAGATGTAGGTGTTGCGGACCATGAACTCCTTGAGGATGTCGTTCTGGATGGTGCCCGACAGCAGATCTTGGGCGACGCCCTGCTCTTCGGCGGCGACGATGTAGCCGGCCAGCACCGGCAGCACGGCGCCGTTCATGGTCATGGAGACCGACATCTTGTCCAGCGGGATGCCGTCGAACAGGATCTTCATGTCCTCGACGGAATCGATGGCGACGCCGGCCTTGCCTACGTCGCCGACCACGCGCGGATGGTCCGAGTCATAGCCGCGATGGGTGGCCAGGTCGAAGGCCACCGAAATGCCCTGCTGGCCGGCAGCCAAGTTGCGGCGGTAGAAGGCGTTGGATTCCTCGGCGGTGGAGAAGCCGGCGTACTGGCGCACGGTCCACGGCTTGGCGGCGTACATGGTGGCGCGCGGGCCGCGCAGGAAGGGCGGGAAGCCGGGCAGGGTGTCCAGCGTCTCAATGCCCTCAAGGTCGGCGGCGGTATAGAGCGGCTTGACCAGAATGCCTTCCGGCGTCTCCCAGTTCAGGGTTTCCGGCGACTTGCCCTTGAGGTCCTTGGAAGCCAGGGCATCCCAATCGGCAAGGGTCTTCTTGGCAAACTCGGTCATATCCTCTCCTCCACGTGTCCCGTTTCCTCCTCGGGAGGGCGGGAGTATAACTACCCGGTTTTCCCGAGTCCATGCGTGCGCGTAATTTCCTTGCGCATAGGGCCATGCAGAGATGGTGGTAATACCACACATCCGCTGCATCTTGACGAGTGGCAGGGGGGTGGGCACCTTTTCGACTTCGGCGTATCCGCGAAGGAAAGACCCCATGGCGTTCCTCGATCACGTCCGCGCCTGCAATTTCCACGATATCGCCAAATTCCGCCCCTTCGTGATCGCCGATACCCCGGTCGGCTGGGTGCGCCATGACTGGGCGGCCAAGCTGGCCGCTCACCGCGATACCCTCCTGGTGGACTCGCAGGCGGTTCGGCTGCATCCGCGCCTGGAAACCCCCGAGCAGCGCTCCGAGGCGCTGGACTGGGTGTGCGAGCGGCTGCGCGCCGAGCACGGCACGCCCGCCTTGCGCGGCGAGCGCTATGCGGTGGCGCGCCGCTGGGGCGAGGCGCCGCTGATGACCATCGACCGCGGCGTGGTCAGCCTGTTCGGCGTTCGCGCCTACGGTGTCCACGTCAACGGCGTGGTGCGGGACGGCGCCGGCATGCGCCTGTGGATAGCCAAGCGCGCGGTGGACAGGGCGGTGGCGCCGGGCCAGTTGGACAACATGATCGCCGGCGGCCAGCCCGCCGATCTGGGCCTGATGGAGAATCTGGTCAAGGAGGCGGCGGAGGAGGCCGACATCCCCGAAGCCGTGGCCCGCACGGCGTGCCCTGTGGGCGTGATCTCGTACTGCCAGGAAGATGCCTGGGGCCTGAAGCCCGACACCATGTTCTGCTACGACCTGGATGTGCCCGTAGGCTTCGAGCCGCGCAACACCGACGGCGAGATCGAGAGTTTCCGCCAGATGGAATTGGGCGAGGTGGCCGAGCGGGTGCGCGACACCCAGGACTTCAAATTCAACGTCAACCTGGTGCTGATCGACTTCCTGGTCCGGCACGGGCGGCTCTGCCCCGATTCCGAGCCCGCTTACGTGGAACTCGTCCGGGGCTTGCGACGGGATTGCGGAGGTTGCTAATTTTCCGCCTTGTGCGCCGCACAAAGTGGAATATTATTACCGGCAAGTGATTTTTCCCGTAAGAGGATTGCGTCTCAAATGAGCATCAAGCCGCCCAAGAAGTTCTTCGAGCCCCTCGCCATCGGCGCTCCCGCCCCCTATCGCGAGGTGCCGGTGACCCTCGAGCGCATGATCCATTTCTTCCCGCCCCATGTGGAGAAGATGCGGGCCAAGGTGCCCGAGATGGCCAAGAACGTGGACGTGCTGCTGGGCAATCTGGAAGACGCCATCCCGGCCGACGCCAAGGAAGCCGCCCGCGCCGGCTTTGTCGAGGTGGCGAAGAACGCCGATATGGGCGGCTGTGGCTTGTGGACCCGCGTCAACTGCCTGAACAGCCCGTGGTTCCTGGACGACGTCACCGAGATCGTCGCCGCCGCCGGCAACAAGGTGGACGTCATCATGCTGCCCAAGGTGGAAGGGCCGTGGGACATCCATTACCTCGACCAGCTGCTGGCCCAGCTGGAAGCCAAGCACAACGTCAAGCGCCCGATCATGATCCACGCCATCCTGGAGACGGCGCTGGGCGTGGAGAACGTGGCCGCCATCGCCCAGGCGTCCCCGCGCATGCACGGCATGAGCCTGGGCCCGGCCGACCTCGCCGCCTCGCGCGGCATGAAGACCACCCGCGTCGGCGGCGGCCATCCCTTCTACGGCGTGCTTGAGGACGCCAGGGGCGAGGCGCCGCGCACCCTGTTCCAGCAGGATCTGTGGCACTACACCGTCGCCAGGATGGTGGACGCCTGCCAGTCCGCCGGCATCAAGGCCTTCTACGGCCCGTTCGGCGATTTCTCGGACTCGGCGGCGTGCGAGGCCCAGTTCCGCAACGCCTTCCTGCTGGGTTGCGCCGGCGCCTGGTCGCTGCATCCCAGCCAGATCGACATCGCCAAGGCGGTGTTCAGCCCCGAGGTGAACGAAGTTCTCTTCGCCAAGAAGATTCTCGAAGCCATGCCCGACGGCACCGGCGCCGTGATGATCGATGGCAAGATGCAAGATGATGCCACCTGGAAACAGGCCAAGGTGATCGTCGATCTCGCCAAGCGCGTGGCCGCCAAGGATCCCGTGCTGGCCGGGAAGTACGGCCTGTAAATTATTCCCTCGTGCCGGGAACGACTGATGGCCGCCGGAGCGATCCGGCGGCCGAATTTCTTACTGCACGAGGAACTGCCAGCCGAACCAGCGCCAGCGGCCTTCCAGGGTGGGAACGGTACAGTTGATGCGGGAGCGACCCGCCGGCAGGGGCTTGGCCATGCGCACCTCGATACGGGGGCCCAGGCGCTCGATGACGGCGCGCCCCTCGGACGAGGTGTAGCAGGCCAGCAGATCGGCGCCCGGCACTTCGGGCGACAGGGTGAAGCCGAAGGCGGGCGGGTTGGTGGCCAGCTTGGGGTCGTCCGGGGTGATGTCCACGGCCGGCAAGGGCAGGGTGCGCACCGCCAGGCGGAAGCGCTCGCCCTCGCCATAGGTCTCGTTGAGCGGGAAGCGCGGCAGGAAGAACCAGTCCGACTTGCTCCACACCGGGCCGGAATGCTGGCCGAAGGCGGCGATGAAGCCGGCGTCGCGCACCGCCTCGGCCGCCTCGCGACTCATCTCGCCATAGGGCCAGGCGAACAGCGTCGGGGTCTGGCCCAGTTCCGCCTGCAGGCGGGCGCGGGCGCGGGCCAGGTCGTCGGCGATGGTCGTTTTGGACAGCTGCGGGAAGTGGGGATGGCCGGCGCCTTGGGTCGCCACCGTGGCCAGGCCCGAGGCGGCCATCTCGCGCAAATTTTCCCACGACAGCCGGTCGGGACCGCCGCCGTCGATCTCGTCGGTGGAGACGAACAGGGTGAAGGGCAGGCCGGCCGCCTTCAGCAGCGGCCACGCGGTCTGCCACACCGAGGCCCAGGTGTCGTCGATGGTGATGGCCACCGTCTTGTCGGGCAGCGCCTTGCCCGAGCGCAACGCCTCCACCACCTGGGACAGCGGCAGCACGGCATAGCCGCCCGACTTCAACTCGACCAGTTGGGCCTCCAACTGGTCGAGGCGGGTGTTGGCGGTGGGGAAGCGGCTCTCGCCGAAACGGTTGTAGGTCACCACCACGGCCGAATCGGCAGCCGCGGCCGGGCCGGCCATGACGGCAGCCAGGCCGGCGAGCATCGCCGCCAGAAACACACTGTTTCTCATTCGGACCTAACCCCTTTGCGCGGGTGCGTCTACATTTGACGGAGCAAACGCAACCATGGCGGCAACGCCATAAGTTTTACGACAGGAGAAAGCCGATGACCACCCCGGCGGCGGACGAGGCCCTCACTCAGATTTTCCGCGAGGCCCGCACCCACAGCAAATTCCTCGACCGCGAGGTTCCCGATGCCTTGCTGCGCCAGGCCTGGGATCTGGCCCGTATGGGTCCCACAGCGGCCAACACCCAGCCGGCGCGCATCCTCTTCGTGCGCTCAGCTGCTGCCAAGGAGAAGCTGAAGCCGGCGCTGGCCCCCGGCAACGTGGACAAGACCATGGCCGCCCCGGTCACCGCCATCGTCGCCCAGGACCTGAAGTTCTACGAGAAGCTGGTCAAGACCTTCCCGCATGTCGACGCGCGGGCCTGGTACGAGGGCAACGAGGCGCTCATCAAGGAGACCGCCTTTCGCAATTCCAGCCTGCAGGGCGCCTACCTGATTCTGGCCCTGCGCGCCGTGGGGCTGGATTGCGGCCCCATGAGCGGCTTCGACAACGCCAAGGTGGACGAGGCCTTCTTCGCCGGCACCAGCGTGAAATCCAACTTCCTCGTCAACATCGGTTACGGCGACCGCTCGGCCCTGCATCCGCGCAATCCGCGCCTGGATTTCGAGGAAGCCTGCCGGATCGACTAGTTAATACCGGCAGGCCAATTCATTGGCCTGCCGGTATCTCAGCCGCCATTGCGGCGGCGGCCAAGTGAGCGGATGCGAGCGCCCGGCGAGGGGCAGCAATACGGCAGGCCAATTCATTGGCCTGCCGGTATCAAAATCTTGGCCGGGGCAGGTGGCTGATGTCCACCCCGGCCGCCCAACCGCCGGCCACGGCGACGATGCCGATCAGGATGATCTCGATCATGCCGCCGGTGCGGCACAGGTTCAGGGTGAAGCGGCGCCGCGACGGCCACAGCAGGGGCACGCCCGAGGGCGTCAGCCCGTCGGCGGCCAGGTGCGACAGGTAGCCGATGGCTACGGGCGCCGCCATCCAGGCGGTGCCGAAGGCCGAGATGGCAAGAAGGGCGGCGACCACGGCAATCAGCGAGTGGGTGATGCCGCGATGCCCCACCAGCATGGCCAACGGCACCGAGATGGGCTTCAGCTTGCGCCCGG
>Ga0306923_10003564_pt1 | contig 14718 bp, 8 predicted proteins | sample sta12Can44000108_FD_203841 | JGI IMG/M metagenome (GOLD analysis project Ga0306923, IMG submission 203841) | Lab enrichment of tropical soil microbial communities from Luquillo Experimental Forest, Puerto Rico - statanox.12C.anox.44.000.108 (v2)... | ecosystem: Environmental > Terrestrial > Soil... | reverse complement strand
AACGGATGGGCCGGGTCGACCACCAGCGGGGTGAGCACCGGGTAGATCCGCTCCCGGAACAGCTGCTGGAGATTGTCCTGCTCAGCGGCGGACAGTTCCTTCCACCGCAGGATCTCGATGCCCTCGCCGCTGAGTGCGGGCATGACCGAGGTGGCGAAGCATTCGGCGTGCCGGATGCTGAGCAGCCTGGCGGTTTCCAGGGTGTTGGCGAGGATCTGGTCCGGCGACCGCCCGCTCACGGACTCGACCGGCAGGCCGGCGGCCATCCGGCGGATCCGCCCGGCCACCCGGACCATGAAGAACTCGTCCAGATTGCTGGCGAAGATGGACAGGAACCTGACCCGCTCCAGCAGCGGCAGGCTGTCATCCTCGGCGAGTTCCAGCACCCGCTGGTTCCAGCGCAGCCAGCTTTCCTCGCGATCGAAGTACCGGCCGGGCGGGAGCTCTTCCGCTGCCGTGATTACCGTGTCGCCGCCGGCCCAGCCCTCATCTTCCTGGTCACCACCCATAACCTCATTGTCCCCAGTGCCGGCGAACTCAAGGCGCCCGGGCTGGGGACTATCCGCAAGCCCAGGGCGCGCGGGATCCGGCGACGGGGCTCGTTCGGCCACACCAGGGCCGCCCGGCCGGAACTTGCCCAGGTGTGACTGATTCAGGACGGTCCAGACGGCGGCCAGCTGAGCAAGCCACCGCCGGGAGCCTGGCGGTGGTGGCCGCTGCAAGGCCCAGGCGATCATGTGGATGACCAATCAAGCGAAGCCACCGCAGGATGCGGGGATGGCCATGACGGCACCATACCGGACAAACAAGTATTCGCGCCTCACCTGCCCCGCCCCGGGCGATGAAGCGACCGGCTGGACGGCGGCCGGTCAGGCCGGTGGCCGGTAGGCCGCGTCGATCGCCGCCCGGCTGGGCAGCTTGACCCGGGCGCCGCGGCCCAGCGCGGCGGCCAGATCCTTCTCGGCCTGCTCCACCCGCAGCCAGTCGGCATAGCTGACCGGCACCACCCCGCGCGCCGCCAGCAGGGCGGCCAGCTTCTCCCTGTCCGCGGGTGCGCGGCCTGGCCGAGCCGCGGCCAGGTCGGCGAGCAGCGACCGGACCGTCTCCGCCGCGTCGGACTTGTTGGTGCCGATCACCCCGGTCGGGCCGCGCTTGAGCCAGCCGGCCACATATTCACCCGGCAGTGGCACACCGTCGGGGCCCAGTACCCGGCCCGCGTCGTTGGGCACGGTGTGGGTCCGTTCGTCGAACGGGACCCCCGCCAGCGGCACGCTCTGGTAGCCCACACTGCGCAGCACCATCTGGGCGGGAATGGTTTCCAGCTCGCCGGTCCCGCTGAGCCTGCCCTGCTCATCGAGCCGCGTGCGCTCGACGGTCAGGCCGGACACGCGTTCGGTGCCCTCGACTTTCACCGGCCGCAGCCAGAACCGGACGGTCAGCCGGCGGTCATGCCCGGCCGGGACACGGGCCGCCCAGCCATCGATCACGGACAGGTTGCCGCGCACCCTGCGGTCCGTTTCCGCGAGCCGGGCACCCTCCCCGGTGACGTCGAACGCGGCCGGGTCGGCCTCCTCCCCGGCTACCACCACATCCACCCCGGACAGTTCACCCAGCTCGCGCAGTTCCTTCGTGGTGAACTTGGCCTGCGCGGGGCCGCGCCGGCCGATCACGTGCACCTCGCGGACCTTGCTGGCCATCAGCGCGTCGAGCACCGGCTGTGACACGTCGGTGGGCGCGAGCTCGGCGGGGTCGCGGACCAGGATCCGGGCCACGTCCACCGCGACGTTGCCGACCCCGACCACCGCCACCGACTCGGCGTCCAGGCTGAACGCCTCCGAGTCCATATCCGGGTGCCCGCAGTACCAGTTGACGAAGTCGGTGGCCGCGTGGCTGCCTGCCAGATCCTCGCCCTCGACCCCGAGCCGCCGGTCCCGCATCGCCCCGGTGGCGTATACCACCGCGTCATAGCTGGCCAGCAGATCCTCGCGGGTCACATCGTCACCCTGATGCACGCCGCCGAGGAAGCGGACCTCGGGATGCTCCAGGATCGTGCGCAGGTACTCGGCGATCGACTTGATCGACGGGTGGTCGGGCGCGACCCCGTACCGGACCAGGCCGTACGGGGTCGGCAGCCGGTCGAGCACATCCACCCGGACCGGCACCGGCGGGTCGAGCGCGGCCGTCTGCTTGATCAGCGCCTCAGCGGTATACAGGCCAGCCGGCCCGGAACCCACCACGGCGACGTCCAGACCGGTCATGACTGATGGTGCTCCAGTTCGGGGGTCAGCCTGGCCACCGCCTCGGTGATCTCGCGGGCCAGGTGCTGCGGGTCCAGCCCGGCATCGGCGAGGATCTCCTCCCGCTTGCCGTGGCTCAGGAACTCCTGCGGCAGGCCGAACGTCCGCACCGGGGTGGCGCTGCCGGCGTCCCGCAGCAGCCGCGCGACCGCGTCGCCAAAGCCGCCGGCCCGGCCGTTGTCCTCGGCCGTGACCACCAGCCGGTGCTGGCCCGCGGCCGTGATCAGCGCCTCGTCCAGCGGCTTCAGCCAGCGCGGGTCGACCACGGTGACGCCGATGCCCTGGTCGGCCAGCCGGGCCGCGGCCGCCACCCCCACCCCGGCCATCGGCCCGGCACCGACCAGCAGCACGTCGGTGGCGGCCGGGTCGGCCGGGCGGTACAGCACGTCCATCTGGCCCAGGGTGCCGATGGCGGGAATGTCCGGCCCCGGGGCGCCCTTGGGGAAGCGCACCACCGACGGCCCATCGGCGATCGCCACCGCCTCCCGCAGCAGCCCGGCCAGCTGGTTGGCATCCCGCGGGGCAGCGATCCTCAGGCCGGGCACAACCTGCAGGATCGACAGATCCCACATGCCGTTGTGGCTGGGCCCGTCCGCGCCGGTCACCCCGGCCCGGTCCAGCACGAACGTCACCGGCAGCCGGTGCAGTGCCACATCAAGCAGGACCTGGTCGAAGGCGCGGTTAAGGAAGGTCGCGTAGACCGCGACCACCGGGTGCAGGCCGCCGAGGGCAAACCCGGCGGCGCTGGTCACCGCGTGCTGCTCGGCGATGCCGACGTCGAAGCACCGGTCCGGGTAGACGGCGGCGAATGCGGCCAGCCCGGTCGGGTAGAGCATGGCCGCGGTGAGCGCGACCACATCCGGGCGTTCCGCCCCGATGGCGACCAGCTCGTCGCTGAACACGTTCGTCCAGCCGCGCCGGGCGCTGCCGGTGGGCCGCCCGGTGGCCCGGTCGAACGCGCCCGGGCCATGCATGCAGTCCTCGTCGTCATTCTCGGCCGGCGGGTAGCCGAAGCCCTTGCGCGTGATCACGTGCACGATCACCGGGCCGCCGAAGTCGCGGGCCCGGTGCAGCGCGCTCTCAACCAGCTGCTCGTCATGGCCGTCCACCGGGCCGAGGTACTTGATACCGAGGTCCTCGAACATCACCTGCGGCTGCAGGACATCCTTGAGGCCCTTCTTGATCCCGTGCAGCGTCTCGTACAGCGGCGGGCCGACCAGCGGGGTCCGGGTCAGCGAGGTCTTGATGTACTCCAGCACGTGCTCGTACCGCTGCGACACCCGGACCGAGGCCAGGTGCGAGGCCAGCCCGCCGATCGTCGGGGTGTAGGAGCGGCCGTTGTCGTTGACCACGATCAGTAGCCGGCTGTTCTTGGCCGCGGCGATGTTGTTCAGCGCCTCCCAGGCCATGCCGCCGGTCAGGGCCCCGTCCCCGACCACCGCTACCACCGTCCGGCCGGTCTCGCCGCGCAGCGTGTAGGCCTTGGCCAGCCCATCCGCGTAGGACAGCGCGGTGGAGGCGTGCGAGTTCTCCACGATGTCGTGCTCGGACTCGGCCTGGTTCGGGTAGCCGGACACCCCGCCGCGCTGCTTGAGCCGGGCGAAGCCTTCCTGGCGGCCGGTGAGCAGCTTGTGCACGTAGGCCTGGTGGCCGGTATCGAAGATGATCCGGTCGGACGGCGAGTCGAAGACCCGGTGCAGTGCGATGGTCAGCTCGACCACGCCCAGGTTCGGCCCGAGGTGCCCGCCGTTGCGGGACACCGCGTCGACGAGAAAGTCACGGATTTCGCTGGCCAGGACGGGCAGCTCGGTGGGGCTGAGCGCCTTCAGATCCCGGGGACCGCTGATGGACTCGAGCAAGGTCACCTTGTCTGCTCCTCCTCGTCGTCAGCCTGCCGCAGGGCCGGTTATCAGCCCGGCAGGCGGGCCCGCCGTCCCGGCGCGGAGAGAGAACCCGAAGGCGAGTCTATTTCGCCCGGTGCACGCGGCGCACTGAGCCCGCGGCGATGTGTTCTATCCAGCGGCGAGCACGCGCGGCCGGGCGGCCAGCATCCCGGCGGCGAACTGGCCTGCCAGCACGGCGAGCACCGCACCGATCGGGACGGTCCAGCCGCCGGTCGCCGTGTGCAGGAACCCCACCATCAGCGGGCCGGCCGCTGCCACCAGGTAGCCCGCCCCCTGGGCGAAGGCCGACAGCGACGCGGCGGCCACCGGGTCGGGTGCGCGGGCCATGGTGAAGTAGATGGCCAGCCCGAGCGCCGCGCCCTGGCCCGCCCCCAGCAGCAGCACCCAGCCGACCGCGCCGCCGACCGGCGCGAAGGCGCAGCCGGCCAGCCCCGCCGCGGACACGGCCACCACCACCCCGGCCAGCCAGCGCTGGTCACGCGTGCGGTGTGCCAGCACCGGGACCAGCAGCGAGGTTCCCGCGCCGCCGAGCTGCATGAGCGCCAGCAGGGTGCCCGCCTGGACCGCACTGACTCCCCGGTCGCGGAACAGGGTGGGCAGCCAGGAAAGCGCTGCGTAATAGACCAGGCTCTGCAGGCCCATGTACGCCATGACCTGCCAGGTGAGCGGGTATCTGGTCACCTTCAGCCGGGGCTGGCTGTGCTCGCCTAGCCGGCCCTGGCTGCCCGGCCGGGGCGCGGCCAGGCCGGCCGGCGCGGTCCGGAACCGCAGTTGCGGCAGCCACACCACCGTCGCCGCGATCGCCGGCAGTACCCACACGGCCAGCACCAGCGGGACCGAGCCGCCGGAGGCGGTGAACATCGGCACCGCCAGCAACGACGCCAGGATTGCCCCGGCGGACATGCTGAGCAGGTATATCCCGATCAGCCAGCCAGCCCGGGCCGGATCCCGGCGCTTGATCAGGCTGGGCAGCAGCACGTTCATCAGCGCGATAGCCGCGGACGCCAGCACCGTGCCCGGGAACAGCAGCAGGTGCGGCGCGGCGCCACGCAGCGCCAGGCCAGCCGCCAGCAGCACCAGCGCCGCCAGCAGAACCCGCTCCTCGCCAAGCCACCGGGACAGCGGCGCCCCGCTGCCGGAGAACGCGGCGAAGCAGAGCACCGGGGTGGCGGCGAGCAGCGATATCCCGGCCGGCGACAGGTGCAGCTGGGTGGCAAGCTCGGGGAACAGCGGCGGCAGGCTGGTGATCGCGGTCCGCAGGTTGAACGCGAGCGTGACAATGCCCACCAGGAACACCGCCACTGGCAGCCGGTGGGTACCAGAGCTGGCCGTGGCCTGAGGGCGGGAGGTCACCGAATCGGGCATTCGGGTCACGCTACCGCCGGCCCGCCTCTGGCGCGCACCTAGCCGGGCCGGTCAGCCCCGCGCCCGCAGTGACCGCAGCACGTACTGCATGATGCCGCCGTTCCGGAAGTACTCGGCCTCACCTGGGGTGTCGATCCGGACCACCGCGCGGAACTCACGGCCGTCCGCCCGGACCGTGACCTCGCGTGGCGGCGGCCCGGAGTTGACCGCCTCGATGCCGGTCACGTCGAACACCTCACGGCCGGTCAGCCCCAGCGACGCGGCCGACTCCCCCGGCCGGTACTGCAGCGGCAGCACGCCCATGCCGATCAGGTTGGACCGGTGAATCCGCTCGAACGATGCCACCAGCACCGCCCGCACGCCGAGCAGCAGCGTGCCCTTGGCCGCCCAGTCCCGGGATGACCCGGAGCCGTACTCCTTGCCGCCGAGCACGATCAGCGGCGTGCCCTCGGCCAGGTACTGCCGGGAGGCGTCGTAGATGCTCATCTGCTCACCGCCAGGCAGCTTCACGGTCACCCCGCCCTCGGTGCCGGGGGCGAGCTGGTTGCGCAGCCGGATGTTGGCGAACGTGCCGCGGATCATCACCTCATGGTTGCCGCGCCGGGACCCGTAGGAGTTGAAGTCCCGCCGCTCCACGCCGTGCTCGGTGAGGTAGCGGCCGGCCGGGCTGTCGGTCTTGATCGCGCCGGCCGGGGAGATGTGGTCGGTAGTCACCGAATCGCCGAGCATGGCCAGCACCCGGGCCCCGTGGATGTCGGTGACCGGTTCCGGCTTGTCCCCCATGCCCTCGAAATACGGCGGGCGGCGTACGTAGGTGGAGGCGCCGTCCCAGGTGAAGGTGTCGCCGGTGGGCACCGGCAGCGACCGCCACCGGTCATCACCGTCGAACACGCCTGCGTAGTCGCGGCTGAACATCTCTGCCGCGATCGCGTCCCGGACCACGTCGGCGATCTCCGCCGGGGCGGGCCAGATATCCCGCAGGTACACCGGCGTCCCGTCCGGCCGGCTGCCCAGTGGCTCGTGCTCCAGGTCGATGTCCATGGTCCCGGCCAGCGCATAGGCGACCACCAGCGGCGGCGAGGCCAGGTAGTTCATCTTCACATCGGGGTTGATCCGGCCCTCGAAATTGCGGTTGCCGGACAGCACCGAGACGACCGCCAGGTCGTTGTCGGCCACCGCCTTGCTGATCGCTTCCGGCAGCGGGCCTGAGTTGCCGATGCAGGTGGTGCAGCCGTAGCCGACCAGGTTGAAGCCGAGCTTCTCCAGGTAGGGGGTCAGGCCTGCCCGCTCGTAGTAGTCCATGACCACCTTCGAGCCGGGCGCCAGCGTGGTCTTCACCCACGGCTTGCGGGACAGCCCGGCCTCGACCGCCTTCTTGGCCAGCAGCGCGGCGCCGACCATGACCGAGGGATTGGAGGTGTTGGTGCAGGAGGTGATGGCGGCGATGACCACCGAGCCGTGGTCCACCGCGGTCTGGGTGCCGTCCTCCAGGGTGACCTGGGCCGGCGCGGACGCGCGGGCGGGCACATCGTTGCTCACCGGGTCGGACGCCGGGAAGGTGCCCTGCAGGCCGTTGTCCAGCCCAGGGGTCGCGACATAGGAGCCGAGCGCGTCCCGGAACGCAGTCTTGGCGTCGCTGAGTGCCACCCGGTCCTGCGGCCGCTTGGGGCCGGCCAGCGACGGGACGACGGTAGACAGGTCGAGCGTGAGTTCCTCGGAGTACCGGGCTGGCCGGCCCGGCTCGTGCCACAGGCCCTGCTCCTTGGCGTACGCCTCGACCAGCGCGACCCGGCCGGCGGGCCGGCCGGTGAACCGCAGGTAGCTGAGCGTCTCCGCGTCGATCGGGAAGATCGCGCAGGTGGAGCCGAACTCCGGGCTCATGTTGCCGATGGTGGCCCGGTTGGCGACCGGGACGGCGCTGATCCCCTCGCCGTGGAACTCGACGAACTTGCCGACCACGCCGTGCCGCCGCAGCATCTCGGTGATGGTCAGCACCAGATCGGTGGCGGTGGCGCCGCCCGGCAGCACGCCGGTCAGCCGGAAACCGACCACCTTCGGGATGAGCATGCTGATCGGCTGCCCGAGCATCGCCGCCTCAGCCTCGATCCCGCCGACTCCCCAGCCCAGCACCCCCAGGCCGTTCTGCATGGTGGTGTGCGAGTCGGTGCCTACGCAGGTGTCCGGGTAGGCGGCCCCGTCCTCGCCGGTCATCACTACCCGCGCCAGGTGCTCGATGTTGACCTGGTGCACGATGCCCGTGCCGGGCGGCACCACCTTGAACTGGCTGAACGCCTGCTGCCCCCACCGCAGGAACGCGAAGCGCTCCCGGTTACGGCCGAACTCAAGATCGACATTGCGATCGAACGCATCGGGGCGGCCGAACACGTCAGCCACCACTGAGTGATCGATGACCAGCTCGGCTGGCACTAGCGGGTTGATCATGGCCGGGTCGCCGCCGAGCTGCTGCATGGCCTCCCGCATGGTGGCCAGGTCGACCACCGCCGGTACCCCGGTCAGGTCCTGCATGATGACCCTGGCGGGGGTGAACGCGATCTCGGTGTCCGGCTCGGCCTGTGGATCCCACTCGGCGAGCGCGGTGACATGGTCGCCGGTGATGTTCTGCCCGTCCTCGGTCCGCAGCAGGTTCTCCAGCAGGATCTTCAGGCTGAACGGCAGGTCGGCCGCGGCCGGCACGGCGGCCAGCCGGTGGATCGTGTAGCTGCTGCCATCCACGTCCAGCGTGCCCCGGCTGCCGAAACTGTTCACCGTCATGGTGCAGCCCTCCTGATCGGATCCGTGGCCGGTCACCCGGCTCTGCTGCCCATCCTCGCGCGGCTGTAACGGAGGACCTGGGCCGACCTGCCTGCCGCCTGCCGCACGGCGTTCCGGGCAAAGTATCTTGATATCAAGTTATCTAGGTCCACGGTAGGCGTACCCCGGTCAGCCGTCAAGCACGGTCACCCGTCGCCGGCGACGATGACACCGTCACTGAGGGGCGGGAGAAAACGGCGCCGTGCAAGGCGGCTGTTCAGCTCATCTCCTGCGCACCCAGCGGCCGCAGCCGCGACAGCACCTTCGGCAGTTCACCCTCGTGCACGACCCCCAGCCGCTGGGTCGCCCGGGTGATGGCCACATACAGGTCGTTCAGCCCTCTGGGCGAGTCGGCCAGGATCCGGCGTGGGTCCGCGACCAGCACCGAGTCGAATTCCAGCCCTTTGGCCTGGATCACGCTCAGCATCACCACCGGCCGGTCCAGATCGGGTGCCTCCGCGCTGATCACGTCCGGCACCACCTCGGCGACCGCCGCGGTGAGTTCGGCCAGCCGCGACTGGGGCACGATCACCGCCAGCCGCCCCGGCCCGATCCGCCCGGCCTCGGCCTGGGTCAGCCCGGCCAGCACCGCCGCCAGGTTCCCGGCGCCCGCCTGCTCCGACCAGGGATGGACGCCAGTTTCCCGCACCGGCCGTGGCGGCTGGAGTTCCGGATCGATCGCCGCCAGCACGTCGCCCGCGACGTCCGCGATCTCGGCCGGGGTGCGGTAGTTGATGGTCAGCCGTTCCAGCCGCCACCGGTGACCCAGGTGTGGCGCGAGCACATCCTGCCACGATGACCCGCCGGCCAGGTCCCCGGCCTGGGCCATGTCGCCGACCACGGTCATCGACCGGGTGGGGCAGCGCCGGATCAGCATCCGCCACGCCATCGGCGAGACTTCCTGCGCCTCATCGACCACGATGTGGCCAAACGTCCAGGTCCGGTCGGCGGCGGCCCGCTCAACCGCAGTCCGGTCGTCTTCCTCCTCGTACCGCTCCGCCAGCCGTTCGGCATCAAGAATGTCGTAGGCGGACAGGATGTCCGCCTCGTCCTCCGGGTTAAGGTCCACCGACCGGGAGCCGTAGGCCAGGTCGAGCACGCCGCGCGCGTAGGCGATCCGGCGCCGCCGTTCCCGCTCCCCGCGCGCCCGTGCCGCCCGGTCGTCCTCACCGAGCAGTTCCGCCGCCTCGTCTAGCAACGGGACGTCGGCTGGGGTCCAGCCACCGTCCGCGGGTCGTAGCAGGGCATCCCGCTGCCCGGCGGCGAGCAGGCCGCGCCCGGCCGACGCCAGCCGGCGGGGTGACGACAGCAGCCCGGCGATTAGTTCCTGCGGGGTCAGCAGGGGCCAGAACTCCTCCAGCGCCGACCGTACCCGCGGGCTCTCACGCAGCTCCCGGCGGATCTCCGCCAGGTCGTCCGCACCGAGCAGGTTGCCGCCGCCGAGCACGTCGTACCCAATCCGGTCCGCCACCTGGCGGGCCAGCTCGTCGATGACCAGCCGGTGGGCCGCCGGCCGGGCACGGTTGTGCGGCAGCCGGGTCCGGCGGGCCTGGTCCCTGATCCGTGCGCAGGCGCGCCGGTCCAGCCGGAGCACCTCCCGCTCGTGCTCGACCTCCAGCCCTGGGTTGCCCTGCCGGTCGCGTATCGCGGCCGCAACCACCTCCGCCATCGAGAGCGTGCCCTTGAGCCGCGCCGTGGCCGCAGGCTCATCCCGGCGGGCAATGACCCCCGGGTACAGCTCGCCGATGGTTGACATCAGCACCGAGGTCTCGCCGAGGGAGGGCAGTACCTGGCCGACGTAGCGGAGGAAGGTCGGGTTGGGCCCGACGATGAGCACCGCCCGCCGGGTCAGCTGCTCCCGGTAGGTGTAGAGCAGGTACGCCGCCCGGTGCAGTGCTACCGCGGTCTTGCCGGTGCCCGGCCCGCCTTCGACCACCAGCACGCCCTTGTGTGGTGACCGGATGATCCAGTCCTGCTCCACCTGAATGGTCTCGACGATGTCGATCATCTGGCCGGTGCGGCTGGCGGTCAGTGCGGCCAGCAGTGCCGCTTCCCCGGTCAGCCCGCCGGCCAGGCCTTCCTGGCCGGCCGCGGCCAGGTCGAGCACCTCGTCGTCGAGCCGGATGACCTCGCGGCGGCGGGTCTTGATGTGCCGGCGCCGCGAGACCCCGTCCGGCGAAACCGCGGTGGCCAGGTAGAACGGCCGGGCGGCAGGCGCGCGCCAGTCGAGCAGCAGCGGCTCGTAGTCATCCTTCTCGTCCCGGATGCCCATCCGGCCGATGTAGCGGGGCGGCCCCTGGTGGAAGTCGATCCGGCCGAAGCACAGCCCGTTCTCGGCCGCGTCCAGCTGGGCGATCCGCTGCGCGTACATCACCGCGTTGACGTCCCGCTCGGTCCGCGCCTGCGGGGTGCCGCCGTTCTGCCGCAGCGTCTGCGCCAGCCGTCCCGACGCCCGGTCGCGCAGCCCGTCCAGGTGCCGGTAGAGCATCGATACGTACGCCTGCTCATGCCCGACGTCTCGCTGCGACACATGTCCAGGGTAAACAACCGGTGCCGGTAACCGGGCCCGCGGAGGCCCGGTAGTCCCGCTGCGCCAACAGGCCCCATCGAGAGCCTCCCGCTGGGCGCGCGGAGCGGTTAGGGTCACACTGATCCACTTTCCTTACCCGCCGGAGGCACCCATGGAGCACCAGGTCAAGTACCTTCTGCAAGAGTCGGAGCTGCCCCGGCAGTGGTACAACATCGTCCCGGACCTGCCGTCGCCGCCGCCGCCACCGCTGCACCCGGGCACCAAGCAGCCGGTCGGCCCGGACGCGCTCACCCCGCTGTTCCCGATGGCCCTGATCCAGCAGGAAGTCTCGCCGGACCGGTTCATCGACATCCCCGAGCAGGTCGTCGATGTCTACCGGCTGTGGCGGCCCACCCCGCTGTTCCGTGCCCGTCGGCTGGAGAAGGATCTCGGGACCCCCGCCCGGATCTACTACAAGTACGAGGGCGGCAGCCCGGCCGGGTCGCACAAGCCGAACACCGCGGTCCCGCAGGCGTACTACAACGCGCAGGAAGGCGTCACCAAGCTGACCACCGAGACCGGGGCTGGCCAGTGGGGCAGCGCGCTGGCGTTCGCGTCCGCGCTGTTCGGCCTGGAGTGTGAGGTCTGGCAGGTCCGTGCCTCGTATGACCAGAAGCCTTACCGGCGGCTGCTGATGGAGGCCTACGGGGCAACCGTCCACCCCAGCCCGTCCGACCTGACCGCGGCCGGCCGGGCCGTCCTGGCCGAGCACCCGGACTCGACCGGCAGCCTCGGCATCGCGATCAGCGAGGCGGTGGAGGCGGCCGCCCCCGACCCCGCTGTCCGGTACTCACTCGGCAGCGTGCTCAATCACGTGCTGATGCACCAGACCGTCATCGGCGAGGAGGCGATCAAGCAGCTGGCGCTGGCCGGTGACACCCCGGACCTGATCATCGGCTGTACCGGTGGCGGCTCGAACTTCTCCGGCCTGATGTTCCCGTTCCTGCGGGAGAAGCTGGCCGGGAAGATGAACCCCGTGCTGCGCGCGGTGGAGCCGGCCGCCTGCCCGTCGTTCACCCGGGGTGTGTACGCCTACGACTTCGGCGACACGGCGGGCCTCACCCCGCTGCTCAAGATGCACACGCTCGGCCACGACTTCGTGCCGGACCCCATCCATGCCGGCGGCCTGCGCTACCACGGCATGTCGCCATTGCTGTCGCACATCTACGAGCTGGGGCTGATCGAGGCGGTGGCCAAGCCGCAATCGGAGTGTTTCGCGGCGGGCCTGCGGTTCGCCCGGACCGAGGGCATCCTGCCTGCGCCGGAGCCGACCCACGCGGTCGCGGCCTGCATCGAGGAAGCGCTGCGCTGCAAGGAGACCGGCGAGGAGAAGGTGATCCTGACCGCCCTGTGCGGGCACGGCCTGCTCGACCTGTCTGCTTACAGCAACTACCAGGCCGGCCAGGTCGAGGACTTCGACCTGCCGATGGCGGCCGTGCAGGATGCCCTGACCCGGCTGCCGGCTGCCGTGTGACCGGCGGGTGCCTGCCCGGCGAACCTGGGCATGCCTGGCCGGCGGCCACCGGCGACCGCAGCCGGCCGGCATTGCCGCGTGCCATGACACCACCCAGCGGGGTTCACGTCAGGAGATAGCCGATGACAGCCGGCGCCCGTCCTCCGGTGATATCGGTGATGCTCGCCGTGCCCGATGCCGCAGCGGCCGCGCGATGGTACACACAGGCACTCGGTGCCGCCGAACTGTGGAACCTTGGCGGCGTCGTCGGCCTGACCGTGGCCGGTGCCCCGTTCTTTCTCGGCGAGCCCGAGAGCAACGGCTGGGACACCCCGGCTGCCCTTGGCTCCCGCACGGTCCGGGTTGAGGTGTTCGCCGATGACCCGGACGGCTTCATCGAGCGCGCAGTGGCCGCGGGAGCCGACGGCAGCGCCGACCAGATCCGGGACCACCCCGCACCCTGGGGCCGGCACCGGCAGGGCGGTTTCATCGACCCCTTCGGCCATCTGTGGCTGGTCGGCGACCGGTCTCCGCTGGGAACATACGACCTGCGGTAGCACGCAGCACGCCGCCAGGCCGCCGCGGCCGGCCGCGTGGAGCCGGCGGCACCTGCTTTCCTGTGCCAGCCAGCCGCCGGCCGCGGGACCGGCGAACTTCCCGCTGCGGCTGATTTAGGCCGCCTGGCCTGGGTAGCGTCAGATCCTGTCATGTCCTCAGCGCTGCTGGCCCACCGCTACCGCCTGCACCGCCAGATCGGAGCCGGCGGGGCCGGCGAGGTCTGGCAGGCCGAGGACACCGTGCTGGCCCGCCCGGTGGCGGTCAAGCTGCTGCGGGCCGAACTGGCCGGCGACACCGCTGCGCTGAGCCGGTTCCGGGCCGAGGCCCGGCACGCCGGGCGGCTGTCGCATCCGGCGATCGCCCATCTGTACGACTACGGCGACGGCCTGTCGCCGGATCCGCCGTTCCTGGTGATGGAGCTGGTGGACGGGCCGTCGCTGGCCACCGTGCTGGCCGCGGGCCCACTGGCGCCCGGCCGGGCGATGGATGTGATCGCCCAGGTGGCGGACGGGCTGGCCGCAGCACACGCCGCGGGCGTGGTGCATCGTGACATCAAGCCGGCCAACCTGCTGCTCGGGCCGGGCGGACAGGTGAAGATCACCGATTTCGGGATTTCCTGTGCCGCCGGGGCAGCTTCGGTCACCCGCACCGGGACGGTCGTCGGCACCCCCGCCTATCTGGCGCCGGAACGGATGACCGGCGCGCCCGCCACCCCGGCCGCGGACCTGTACTCGCTGGGCATGGTCGGCTACGAGTGCCTGGCCGGTGCGCTGCCGTTCACCGGCAGCGCGGTCGAGGTGGCCGCAGCCCATCAGCAGCGGCCGCTGCCGCCACTGCCGGCCACCGTGCCCGCGGCCACCCTGCTCATCACGGAGCTGACGGCCCGGGATCCGGCGGCCAGGCCGGCCACCGCCGCCGGGGTCGCCGTGCGGGCCAGCCACCTGCGGGACCTGCTGGCAGCAGGCGGTGCGGGCCCGCAACCCGCCGGCCAGACCAGCGGCTGGGCCAGCCCGGTGCCCACGGGCCTGGCGGCGACAGCTGGGCTGCCAGCGGCCGCAGCGTCTATGACAGCTGGGCTGCCCGCGGTCCCCGCGCCAACGTTGCACTGGCCGGATCGCCGCGCCCGGTGGCCGCGCCGGCGGGTCACGGCGGTGGCAGCGCTCGCGGCCCTTGCCCTGCTCGGGCTGGTGCTGGTGCTGCGGTCGGTGGGCGGGCCGCCAGCCGCAGCAGGCGGCCGCCCGGCCGGTGCCAGCTCCCGGCCTGCGGCCACGGTCGAGCTCGCGGCGGGTCCGTTGATCGGGCAGCCGCTGAGCGTGGCCCGGCAGCGGCTGGATCAGCTCGGGCTGGCCATGCGGGTGCGGTGGCAGCAGTCTGACTCCCAGCCCGGCACGGTACTCGCGGTCGAGCCCAGCGGCCCGGTGCCGGCGGGCAGCACGGTCGTGGTGACCGTCGCCGCTGGCCACGGGGACGGCCATGACCACGGCGGCGGGAACGGGAACGGCGGCGATGGCGATGGCAACGGCGGCAACGGGTGATGGCAGGGTCAGTGGCCAGGGCGGCCATGGCACGCGGCACCGCCGGGCTCAGCTGACTGGCACGATGGCGGCCGACAGCACCCGCCCGCCGGCGATCTCCAGCACTCCGACCGTGCCGTGTGGCTGCCGGCGCCGGTCGGTAGGCGAGCCGGGGTTGAAGATCCGCTGGCCGGCCTCGGTGTGGTCGAGCGGGATGTGGGAGTGGCCGAACACGACTAGTCCCGCG
>Ga0306923_10003562_pt1 | contig 14719 bp, 14 predicted proteins | sample sta12Can44000108_FD_203841 | JGI IMG/M metagenome (GOLD analysis project Ga0306923, IMG submission 203841) | Lab enrichment of tropical soil microbial communities from Luquillo Experimental Forest, Puerto Rico - statanox.12C.anox.44.000.108 (v2)... | ecosystem: Environmental > Terrestrial >... | reverse complement strand
ATGTGCAGCGCCATCCCGGCGCCCGCGAACGGCCGGATCGGCGAGTTCCTGAGGTCGAAGAAGTACTTGCCGCGAGCACCGACCGCGACATCGTGGACCTTCGCCTCGACGCCGAACTCGGACTGGGACCAGCCCCAGTAGTCGACGCGCGGCTCGAGGCCGATGTTGGGCGTGATCATGCCCAGGTCGGCGAACGCGCCGATGCTGAACGTGCCATCCAGGTTCTCGGGGCTCACGTAGCCCACCGCCACGCCGAGCCCTTTGAGCCCGAAGTCGGACCGGGACGCGGATCTCGACTCGAACCCGGTCGAGGACTTGGTCGAGGACTTGGTCGAAGATTTGGAGGCCTTGGACGAGGACTTCGTCGTGGTCGTGGCCGCGGCTGCCGTGGCCATCGTGGCGATGAGCACGAGCGAGCCGAGCAGGATTCTGCGCTTCATATTTCCCTCCGCAAGTGAGACGGGGGCCGGCGCGTCGTTGCGGCACGGCCTGCCGCTCGGGTCGTTATCGGCCATCGCACGCGCGTTCTTCAGCATGCAGGGGCTCGAGACGTCGGCTCTCCTTAGGGACGCTGCTCAGAGGAGCGCTTGCTCATGCCGCTCCGTATCGCCTATTTTCGCGCGGGCGCACGTGTGCTCCACCGATTGGAGGCATGCTCATGAGGAGAGTCCTGGTTGCCTCGCTGGTCATCGCGATGGGCGTTGCATCGTCACGCAGCGCGCGCGCCGACAAGGCCATCGGTGCTGTATTCGGCTACCCGGGGAGCGCGGGGGTTTCCTTTCGAACCGGCCCTATACCGATCAACGCCGCGTGGAGCTCGGATTTCTTCCACTTCACGCTCGACAAATGGATGATGAAGAAGAAGATGAAGGAGGATAAGGAGGCACGCCTGGCCTGGTACCTCGGCCCGGGCGTGGACATGGGCATCCCCCTCGAGGACACGCACGACTTCTTCCTCGCCGGACGGGTCCCGATCGGTCTGCAATTCATGCTGTCGCCCAAGCTCGAGACCTTCGGCGAAATCGCCCCCGGCCTTCAGCTCCTCGACACGACCGACTTCTACTGGGCGTCGAGCGTGGGAATCCGTTTCGTGCTCGGTCAGTGACCCCGGCCGGGGCCCGGCAGGCGGTGGACGCCCGCACGGGGGACCGTGCGGGCGTGTCGTGCGTTTCCGAAGTGGACCGGCTCACCGGGCGGCCAGGCGCGCCTGAATGACCTTTCGGTCCACGCCGCGGAGGACGAGCCGCATGAAATCGAACACCGGCCGGTGCTCGAAGTACGCGCCGTGGGCCCCGCCCTCCTGCCCTTCGAACAGCGGCGAGCAATCGTACTGCCACACGTTGTCGGGCTTGGGCACATCCGGATCGAGACCGCTCCGGCCCAGCCGGCGTTTGCCGAAGTGCTTGAGCCCGGCCGAGAGCCCGAGGATCTCGTCCAGTCCACTGAACAGCACCGTGACGCGGTAGGTCAGATTGGCGATCGCGTCACCATCGGAGCGGTCGACGTTCTCCCCGCTCTTGAACAGATCGTTGTCGACATCGGCCGCGACCATCAGGAGCTGGTTGAGGAGGCTGACGAGGAGCGGCTGGTTCTTCCGTGTCCAGACCACCTGCATGGCCTTCTCGAGCACGTAGTTTCCCATGCTGTGGGCGATCAGCGAGGTCTTGGCCTTGCAGGCCAGGGCCGGATCCCGCGCCGCATCCTGCTGGCGATCCGCGAGCCAGTCGTAGAGGTCTTCGAGGAGCCCGGCCAGGGCCGGCGCGCTCGCCGCGGCCTCGCTGCGGTCGGGCAGGTAGTCCGCGGGGCTCCCCTTCGACGGCCAGGTGAAGAGCACGCAGCTTCCGAGCGACTGGTCGCCGGAGAACAATCCGTTGACGATGCGCTGGTACACGCGCGCGGCCTCGCCCCACGTGGTGTTGTACCCGTGGACGAACAGCGTCACGTGTTTCTGGTCTTCGTGATGTCGAGCCTCGAGGACCGGGAATTGGTCCGCTGCCGCGGCCAGCAGCGTGCGAAAGGCCGTGGCGGATTGCCTCTGCCAGACCCCGAAGTCGTCCACGGCCGGCGAATCGGTGGTCCAGTAACTGAGGCGCCCGAGGGACGTGCCGAGTCCATCCCTGGTCAGATTGCGATTGGAGATCATCCAGAATCGCGGCATGTCGTGCCCTGGATAGGTTGTGGATCGCGGGCCGGGGCGCACCCGGCCCGCGCGCGAACGGGCGGGCGACCGCGGCTACTGCCTCACGCTTCGCGGCGGCAGCGTGACGACCTTCACGTTCGCCAGCGTTCTGCTCTTCATCATCGAGTGCGCGGCCCCGGTGGCCCGGGCGTAGGAATGGAAGACGCCGAGCACGATCCGGTATTTCCCATCCCCCGGCGCGGTCGGGGACACGACCCATGCCTCGAGTCCGGTCAGCGACTGAAGCCGCTGGCGTTGATCGAGGGCGGCCTGTACGTCGAGACTGCCACCGACGTCGAGCGTGTACGGGCCCCTGGGGATGGGGGCCGATGCCTCCGGGGCCCGTGCGCTCGGGGCGACCGGGACGGTCGAGTCCGCGGTCGCGGCGACGCTGAAGGTCCGGGCGCCATGCTGGCGCGCGCTCCCGATCGCGTGGAGACCGATCGCGACCGCCGTGATCGCGCCCACCGCGACCAGCGATGCGGTCGTGATCAGCCGCAGGTCCCCGGCCCGCAGTTCGCGCCAGCGCAGACGGCCACGGGTCTGCAGTGGCGGGATGGGCCGGGACAACTCACCCGGCTCGCCGGCTTCGCCCAGCTCGCGGGTCTCGCCCGGCTCGCTCGAGATCGGGTCCCTCACCTCCGGCTCGCGGGCCCAGATCGATTCGGGTGCGGCCTGCGACGAGATCTGGATCGGCCCCTTGTCGCCGAGGAAGCGCGCCACCCACTCGCGCGGATGAACCGCCGCCGGCGGCACCCGTGGCGCCGCCGAAGCGGCCTCGGCGGGCTCCGTCTTCTCTTCCGCGGGGCCCGGAGCGTCGTCCTTCTCCTGCGCGGCCGGAACGGTTGCAGCCACCGCGGGTGCGGGCCTCGACACCGGGCCGGTCACCCGACCGGAGGGCTGCGGCACACGCTGCGGAGGCGAAGGCTGCACGGTGGACGGAGCGCTCGCCGCCGGAGGCGGCGCCGGTACCGGCACCGGCGCCGGCCCGGAGCACTCATCGGTCTCCGGTGACTCGCCGGTCGGGAGGCTGCCCGAGAGCGCCGCGGCCGCGTCCCGCACGTGGCGCGCCTCCACGGTCGACAGGCGCGACTCACGCACCCGGCGCCAGGCCTCGGCCGCCAGCGTGTTGATCCGCCGCGGCACACCACCCGACAGCGCTGCGATCTCCGCGCAGGTCTTGCGCGGGAACATAGCCGACCCATCGCCCCCCGTGGCGTTGACCCGATGGCGGACGTAGCGGCGGGTCTCCCCCGGTGACAATGGTTCCAGCTTCGCGCGCACGGAGATGCGCTGGCACAGCGCGGCGAGCTTCGGATCGTCCAGCGTGGCCTCGAGCGTGGGCAGGCCGGCGAGCAGGATCTCGAGCGGGCAGCGTGCCAGCTGGGCGGCGTTGGCGAGCAGGCGCAGGTCCTCGAGCAGCTCGGGCGACAGGTGGTGCGCGTCGTCCACGACGATGACCGCCACCTGGCCACGGCCTCCGATCTCCGCCAGCGCGCCCTCGAGGCGGGCGACCAGCTCCAGCCGCCGGTCGCCGCCCGGAGACTCGATGCCGAAGCGGCGCAGGATCTCTTCCAGCAGCTCGGTGCCCGTGGTCACGCGCATCGGCAGGTACGACACCGCCACGCGCGATCCCCAGCGCGCGATCGCCTCGCTCGCCAGCGTGGACTTGCCGGTCCCCGGACCGCCGGTCATGAGCAGGAACGGCTCACGCGTGCCGAGCCCGTCATCGAGCCGGCGCAGCGCTTCCAGGGTGGCCGTGGTCTCGACGAAGGACTGTCGCGAGAGGGCCGGGGCAAATGGATTGTCGGTCATCACGTCCTCGGGCGTCCCCGGCGGGTTGCCGGGTCTATCGGAGGAGTTTTCGGCGCATCCAGCGACCGGCGTGAGAGGTTGTTGGAATCTCCCTGCCGGCTCCGCTCCGGACCGCCAACGCTCGGACCGGTCGTGCAACGTGAATGCGGGCCGGGGTCGCGTCGTGCATTTCGCATGGGTTGCGGCGGGCCCGCGCATCGCCGTGCATCCGCGAGCCCCGGAGCGAATCAGTATCGTTGGCCGCCGGAATCGCTCCCCCCACTGGTCCCGAGGATCCTGGGGCGGTTCGCCATTACTTCTCGCCGCGCGCCAGGCAGTCCCTGGCGCCGCACCGCCAGCGAGGAGGTCCGGCGCGAGGCGTAACGCAGTGATCGATCTTTCGTTCCTTGGTGGCGGCCCGGCCCCGCCGGGCGCCTTCGCCCGCGACACCGCGGTGCTTCTCATCGGCTGGGCGCTCGGCATCCTGTCCTCGCCGGTCACCGACGCGATCCGGCGCCGCTCCGCCAAGCAGCGCCTCACCCGCTCGGTCTCCACCGAGCTGCGATCGCTTCAGGACACGCTGGCCAGCGTCGTCCTTCAGGTCGCGAAGCGGCGCCACGTCCTGACCCGCTCGCTCCTCGAAGCCCTGATGTCCACGCTCAAGTCCTCGGGTCAGGTGGTCGCGGACGGCCGGGCGCTGCGGACGATCGCCGGTCTCCTGGAGCTGGACGAGCGCGCGTGGGTCGCCAGCCAGGCCTCGGACCATCTCCAGGGGGCGGGCATCCTCTCACTCAAGGTCTACGGGCTGCCGTTCCTCGAATCCCATCTGCACCGCCTGGAGCTGTACTCGCACGACACCCAGCGCCTGCTGGTCGAGATTCGCGCCGGCGTCCAGCTGTTCAATCAGCTGGCCGACGAGGCCCAGCACTATCACTTCATGACGTTCGCGAGCGGGATCGATCAGGACCGCGTCGAATCGCTGGTGGCGAGCATGGAGGCCTGCTACGAGCGGGCGGCCGAGACGGCGAGCGACCTCGTGTCCCGCATCGCCGCGCTGCTCCAGAGCGGCGAGATGCGAACGTCATGAAGGCGCCCCGGGGCGCGCCCCGAGGCCCTCGAGGTGCGCCTGCAGCGCCCTCGCCGTGTCGCTCAGGTTCTTGCGACCGATTAGCGCCATCAACGGGGCCATCAGCCGAAACGCCCCCCTGGGGGTCATCTCGAGCTCGTGGTCGATCCGGGTGCTGTCACCCTGGGCGGTGAACCGGAAGCGGTGCCCACCCTCGAGACCCTTGAGGTGCGGCACGATGCGGACACGGACGTTGGGTTCGAACTCCTGAAGCTCCTGGACCACCGTTCCGAAGCCGCGCAGATCCCATTCGAACCTCGATCCCTCGCCGATCGCTCCGGTGTCCAGTCTGCGCGAGGCCCGGATCGTGGGATTCCACGACGCGAAGTCGCCCGCGTTCACCACCGCCGCGAAGACCTCCGCCACGGGCTTCCTGATCACCTGTGATCGAGTGAGCGTCGGCATCGGGCCGGCCTGCCGCCTACTTGCCGGACATGGCCGCAAACGGCCGTGCATCGAACACGACGCGGATTTCCTCGATCTTCCCGTTCCTGACGCGAGGCCATTCGGCCATCATGGTCTTCATGAAACTCCGCACGACGTCCGCGGCGTTCGTCATGGTCTCTCCTTCCGGCGGTGGCGCGGCTGCTGCGTCCAGGGTCCTCATACACCCGTCGCCCTGAGGGCGCAATGGCCGCCCGTACGGTTCTCTATGCCGATCGTTCAGCTCTTGTGAGACCCCCCTCGAGGTGCGACAGTCGGCGATGCCATGAGGAAGCTGACGGGCTCGATCGAGCGCGACGACCTCAGCGATCTCCTGCGGACATTACGTTTCCGGGGCGCGCTGTTCTGCCGCTCCGAGCTGAGCGCGCCCTGGGGCTTTTCGGTGCGGGGGCGGGAGTTCGCGACGTTCCACCTGGTGACGCGCGGGGTCTGCTGTCTCGACGTGGACGGTGTCGCGGATCGACTGTGGCTGTCCAGGGGAGACCTCGTGATCCTGCCGGCGGGGAATGCTCACGCCGTGCGCGATTCGCCCACCTCACGGGTGGCGCGACTGGAAGATCTCATCGCCGGGCCGGGCTTCGACCGCGGCACCCTGCGCGGCGGCGGCGGCGGCCGGACGACCGTGCTGGTGTGTGGCGGATTCCAGTACGAGGATCGTGCGTCGGAGCCCATCGTCGGCTCACTACCACCCGTCATCCACCTCCGATCGCGTTCCCGTGTCGTGAACAACTGGCTGCGCCTCACGATGGCCTTTCTGTCCGAGGAGGCAGAGGCCGGTCGGCCGGGCGCGGACGCCGCCGTCACTCGTCTTGCAGACCTGCTGTTCATCGAGGCCCTGCGCGCGTTCCTCTCGTCCCCGGGGAACTCGAAACGCGGCCTCGCCGCGGCGCTGCGCGACCCCCGGATCGCTGCGGCGCTGGTCGCCGTTCAGCGTCGGCCCGAATTCGGGTGGACCGTGGCAACGCTTGCGGGGCACGCGGCCATGTCACGGACGGCTTTCGCGGTGCGTTTTCGGGCGTTGGTCGGCGAATCGCCGATGTCCTATGTGACCCGCTGTCGAATGAACCGGGCGGGCGAGGCGCTGCGCTCGAGCAACGAGACGATTGCACAGGTGGCGGATCGCGTCGGGTACGATTCCCTTGCGAGTTTCGGCCGCGCGTTCAAGCGATGGACGGGAAGGACACCCGCCGCATGTCGCGCCAGCGCGGGGCCTGCGGTCGCCCTCACCGGCGCCCGATCCATCGCCCGACCCGAGCCCGGTAGCTCTCGTAGTCGGCCCCAAAGATCTCCCGGAGCCGCAGCTCCTCGTAGGGAACGACGATCCAATTGAGGTAGGCGATCACCACCGGCAGGGTGACGAGTGGCCAGCCTTGGAACAGGATGCCTGCCTCGCCCAGGTAGATCATGGACAGGCTCGCGTACATCGGATTGCGACTGAACCTGTACGGCCCCCAGGTCACCAGTCGCGATGAGGTCCCGAACGGGACCGTGGTGGTCCGCTGGCGACGGAAGATCGACAGGCACCACGTGGCGAGCGCGGCACCCGCCACGAGGAGCACGATCCCGGCCACGCGAACCGCGAGAGCGACCGCCGGCCGCGGCGCTCCGGTCGGAAGCAGGACCTGCAGCCCCACGCCCGCCAGGTAGGCAAGAACGAACACCCAGGGCACCGGAACGCGCATGAGCGGATGAACGGGCGGCGCCGTGGCGGGAGCCTGGTGCATCTGGATCACCTCCATCGGGGTGAAAGCCGGTCGATCCGCGGGCCGCTCGTCAATCGTCGGCCAGCGGCTGATCCTTCGCGCCCACGATCAGGAGCCACAGCGGCATCGCCAGCTCCAAAGTCCGCACCGGCGACGCGAACTTGCTCACCAGCTCACCATAGGCCGGCACGAGCAGCCAGGTGATGCTGTCCGCGACGTAGGCAAGTCCGGCCAGGAACAGCAGCACTCCGAGGAAGCGGGGCAGGAAGCCGGACCTGAAAACCAGCAGCCCCATCGGGAGCAGCCACAGCCCCATGAAGATCTCGTCCACCAGAATGCCGTGGTTGTAGGAGTTCAGGGACACCATCACCAGCGCGTTCCGCTGCGCCGCGCTGAAGGCGGCTGCAGGACCGGTGCTGTCCAGCAGTTTCACCGCGTTGAGATGACTGACTTCGGCGGTGAAGGCGAGCGGGACCTGGACCACGAGCAGGATCACCATCAGCGCGGCCAGCGTCCGGTTCACGCCCTTCAACAGGCGATAGAGCGCGATGGCCACGAGGATGAACAGGGTCTGGCCGATGAGGTCGGCGACGATGCCGCTGCGGAAGAAGGTCGGCGACCCCATGATGTTGTGGGCGGTTGCGGCGGCATTGCCGTGGACGATGAGGGCGGACGGAACGTATATGAGACCGTAGAAGCCGGGAATCGAGCCCAGCACGTACAGCAATCCGGCGAGCCTCGCGAGACTCTTCGTCGAACTCATGTCGTATGCCCTCTCAATGCGCGGCGTCTGGCGTCACGGGTGGTGCAGGGCCGGGCGTGGCCAGGGACGGCTGCGGGTAACTACGCCTGGTGAGCAGCGATCGTTGCCGTGCCCTAATGCGCGCCATCCGCCCTGCCATGCCCAGCGCTGGCCAGCCCGGGCTTGTCACGGCCAAGGATGCGCCCCAGAATAGGCGTTTGCGTCTCCCCCATCATCACGGCGGTACGGGGAGGGGAACCTTCGCCCCAATCTCGAGGAGTTCGAAATGCCGAAGTTCCTGATCGAAGTGCCGCACGATGCCGAGGGGATGGCCTGCGCCCGGGCCATCCAGGTGTTCCTCGCGACCGGATCGCATTTCCTGACCCACGCCGAATGGGGATGCATGGACGGAGTGCACTGCGCGTGGATCATGGTGGACGTCGACAGCAAGGCCGACGCGCTGGCGATTCTGCCGCCCGCGTTCCGTTCCGAGGCCCGCGTGGTGGGACTCAACCAGTTCACCATGAAGGACATCGAGCCGATCCTGCGCGGACACACGCCGGCTGGCGGGAGCCCGCGCGAACAGTAGGTGGCCGGGTCGTGTGGGGCCCGGGTCCATGCAACCTGCACGACCGGAGCGCTCCTGGTCCAGCCAAGTTCTGCGGGCAAGGCCCTTTGTCCCCGGGCACGGGACTTGTTTCGTCACGGGTGCTCCCCTCCCGCCCCAACCTCGGAGGCGTCATGCGCCCGTTTCGCTCGCAGTTGAAGTCTGTCCTACTCGGTTCACTTCTGTCCGCCGCGCTCGCGGTGACCACGTTGAACACCGCGCACGCGGTCCAGATCGTGCCCTCGATCGGCATCAGCCAGGCTCCCGACGGCGGCACCAGCAAGACGATGCTCGGCCTCGCGCTGCGCAGCGGCCTGTTGCCCCGCACCCAGGCCGACATCCAGGTCGGCTATCGCAGTGAAACCCGTGACTTCCTGGGTCAGAGCGTGGATCTGAGAACCACTCCGGTCACGCTTTCGCTGTGGCTGAGCCCCACGCCGATGCTCTATGCGGGCGGCGGGGTGGGTGCCTACCTGCAGACCGTGGAGTACCAGGGCAACATATTCCCGACCAGCAACCAGACCCAGTTCGGCGCGCACCTGGGCGGCGGGCTGCATTTCCCGCTGGCGCCGATGGTGGGCCTGGACCTGCAGGGCCGCTACGTGTTCCTCAAGGAGCAGACCACCGCGCTGGCCTCCGGCAGCTTCAACCCCAGCTTCTGGACGCTCTCGGCGGGGCTCGCGATCGGTTTCTAGACGCCGGCGGCGCGCGCAGCAGCGTCAAGGTTTCCCAGCGGCTGAGCACAATGGCGTCGCGACGGCGGTCAGAACGGAGTCGGACCACAGGGGGAGCGGAGACGCCGTTGAGGCGTTACGCTCCGCCGCCGCGCGTTTCATAGAGGACGCCCTCTCGTCGATGGCGCCCTGGGAGGCATCCCGCGGCGCTCCGCGCGGTTGCGCCGCGGTCGGCGCCGGCGCCGTCACGGCCGCGCCGGCCAGGGCGGGAATGCCGACGATCGACGCGATCGCAACGTCCTGCGGATCAACGATCGATCATCAGGGCTCCTCCGCGGGCGAGGGCCGCGCTTCGACCAAGTCCGCTTGCGACCCTCCCGGACGACCGATAGGCTGGACCGCACGAAACTGGGGCCGCCTGGACGATGGCTCGCACGCCCCGGCAACACGGTCGTCGAACCTGAGCTTGGAGGATCATCACATGAAGTGGGTCCGACTGCTGGTCGTGGTGCTGGGCATGTCGCCCGCCGCGGCCGCTGCCGCGGCCGTCTACGACGCGGGCTTCGTCGCTGGCTACAACTTCTCCACCCTGAGAATCGAAGGCAGGAGCAGCATCGAGGGTCGGTCGTCGTTGGCCGCCGGCGCGGTGGTCGATTTCTGGATCAACGATACGTTCGGCATCCGCGTCGAGCCGACCTGGCTGTCCAAGGGAGCCAAGGCGACCCAGCACAATGCCTACTGGGGCACGATCGACGGGGTCGTGTTCAATCTCGACTACATCGACGTCCCGGTGCTGGCCCGCCTCGATCTCAGCAAGTCCGATACCCACCCCTACGTGCTGGGTGGCCTCGGCGTCAGCTTCGCCACGAAACAGGAGGCGGAGCTGACGAAGGCCGGGTACAAGCAGACCATCGACTTCGGAGGCGTATTGAGTCCGACCGACCTGAGTGTCGATCTGGGGACGGGGGTGAGCCTGCCCCTGGGCCGTAACCGGATGACCCTCGACGTGCGAGGGGCGTACGGACTGTTGAACATCAACAAGGGTGGAAGCGTCACGTTCGCCGGCAGCCCGCTCCCGGTCCCATCGACCGCGACGCACACGCTCGACTTCCGCGCGTTCGCCTCCTATCTCTTTTCGTTGTAGCAGGCGACCGAGTTCGCTGGGCTCGCGGTCCCGACCCTGCCGCCGCCGCTACTTCGCGAGCTCGTAAAGGTACTGGACGAACGACATCACCGCGCCGTCGAGCCCCTGCACCTTCGGGTTCGACGACTCGATCACGTAGTACTCGTCCGGAGCGTGGGCGCCGCTGCCGTGGCCGAGGCCGAAGTGGCCCGAGGCCATCTTCAGCGGCGCACCCGTGAAGACGTAGCCCGGATACGAGCCGGCGTTCCGAGGCCACAGCACGGGGTCGATGCCGGCGCGCTTCAGCACCGCGACCTGGGCCTCGATCAGCCGCGTCGACGCGGCGGTGCTGGTCGGGTCGTAGCCGCCGGTCACGTTGACCTCGAGATCGCCGAATCCGTGTGCCGCGAGGTGCGCCTTGAGAGCGGCGACCGCGTCGTCCCGGCGCATGTCGGGCACCAGTCGCATGTCGATCTTGGCCGCCGCGCGGTGCGGCAGGATCGTCTTGCCCCCCGGGCCGGTGTAGCCGCCCACCAGCCCCTCGATGTTCACCGTCGGCTGCGACTCGAGCCGCTCGTTGGCCTGCACCCACGGCAGGTCGTCGATCCAGTGCTTCACCGACAGCTGCTTCTTCGACTGCTCCTCGCTGCGCCGCTTCGAGGCCTCGGCGATCATCGAGCGCTCGTCGGCCGAGAGCGGACGCGGCTTGGGATAGCCGTCGATGGTGATCGTGTTGCCGTCGGGCGAGACCAGCGTGTCGAGCGCCTTGATCAGGTGCCACGCCGGGCTGTCCACCATCGCCTTGAGCGAGGAATGGATGTCCTTGGAGGGGCCGCGCCCCCACTTCTCGCCGCTCGAGACCAGCTCGAGCTCGACCACGCCCTTCGCGCCCAGGCTCACCGTCACGACGCCGTCGGGGTCCTGCGACGCCGCGGGCATGAAGATGCCCACACACTTGCCCAGGGCGGCTTCGACCTCCGGCCTGTGGACGATCTGCCCGATGTGCGGCGAACCGATCTCCTCCTCGCCTTCGGCCACCATCACCAGGTTGACCGGCAGCTTGCGCTTGGCACCGCGGACGGCGTGGAGCGCGGCCAGGAACGCCGACTCGGGCCCCTTCTGGTTGACGGCGCCGCGTCCTACGATCACCTTGCCGAAACCCGGCTTGTCGACCAGTCGGGCCTCGAGCGGCGGCGACGTCCACTCGGCCGGATCGAACTGCTTGACGTCGTACATGAAGTAGAGGCCGACCGTCTTCTTGGCGCCGGCGTCGAGCGTCGCGAAGACGCCGGGCTTGCCGTCGGTCGGAACGATCGTCACCTTCTGGAAGCCGGCGTCGCGCGCCAGCTGCGCCATGCGCTCCGCCCCCTCGGCCGAGTTCAGGCTCTCGGCCGCGATCGAGGGGAGCGCGATCCAGTCCTGAAGACGCTTGACCGCCTCGTCGTGCCGCGCCGTGATCTCGCGCCGCACGTCGGCGAACTCGTCGGCGGCGCGGGCGACCTTCGTTCCGGGGATCGCGACCGTCGCCATCAGGGCGAGGAAGGACGCGGCGGTGGTCATGCGCTTGCAGGATCGGGCCATGGATCTCTCCGTGGATGGGTTCGGCTGGCGGCACGCTGCCGCTCGACCGCGCATCGTGGACGAGCGCAGCTCAACGAGGATCGGGGCGCAGTCTACGCCGCCCGGCGGAGCCACTCCAGCGGCCACGGCGCGCTCGCGGCGAGCGGGCGCCCGGGTGGTCGGGTGTGGGAACAGGGTGTAGCCTGCCGGCCATGCGTCCGAACGTGGCAGCCGTCTACACCTGCGTCGGCTTGCTGCTCCTCAGCGCGCCGGCCAGGTCCCAGGTCCTGATCGGCTACCTCTTCGGCGAGAAGCTGGGTTCGCCGACGTTCAACATGGGCTTCGAGGTCGGCGTCAATTTCTCGAACCTCGACGGTTTCGCGGACTCCGAACACCTGAATCGACCCGTGTTCGGCCTGTTCGCCGACTGGAGGTTCTCCGAGAACTTCCACCTCGGGGGCTCCATCCTTCCGATTGCCAGCCGCGGCGCCGGCGGTCTCGCCCCCGCCCCGACCGGCGACCCCACGTTCGATGGCCAGACCGCCGGTGGCACTATGAAGCGCAGCATGAACTACGTGGAGATCCCGGTGCTGCTGAAGTGGGCGCCGGATCGCGAACAGGGCATCCGCCTGGGCGCCGGTCCTTCGTTCGGGTTCGTGACCAGCGCCACCGACCGGTACGACGCGGTGTCGCCGGCCGGTACGCACTACATCCTCGAAAGGGACATCGGAGGCCAGCTGCCCACGTTTGATCTCGGCCTCTCGGCCGAGATCGAGTGGCGCTTTCAGCTGCTATCGATCGCCGCGCGCTATACGCAGGGCCTCACGGACATGAGGTTGGAGGGATCGGCAGACGCCCTCTATTCACGTGTCCTGACCGGCACCGGCCGGATCTACCTGGGCAAGAAGCCTTCGCCCTGAGCCGCGACGCCGGGGCTCGATCGTGCGCGGCGTTCAGAGCCGTGTTGAGACAGCTTTGCCCGCCAATCTCCTCTTGACTGCCGCATGAACAGGAGCGAGCCTCCGCTTGACGCATCGCGATGCTCGAAAGTCATCGCCAGCCGAGGCCGCCCATGCGCGTCATTCCGCTCTTGCTCCCCCTGGCTGTCGCCCTCCCCGCTGCGCTCCACGCCGACGCCATCGTCAACGATCGCGGGCTCGACCCGATCGGCACCGCGCAGTACCGACCTATGCTCGCGCTGGTGACGGGCACGACGTCTCATGTGGGACACCTGGTGTGCATGTGGGAGCAGCAGAGTCCCGGCGGAGCGCGCCAATATCGCCTGGCGGTGTCGGCCGACGTGCTTGCGACTCCCGAGCTGAGCTGGGTGCAGCAGGGCCTGGTGCCTGGCGTCACGGGCTATGACTGGCTCGAGGATCTCAAGCTGGGGTCGGGAGGGCTGAACCAGCCGCAAGCCGGTTCGTTCCTCATCGTCGGCCAGATCCGCAGCCAGGGTGCCGCCCCGCGCACGTACGGCATCGCGTCGATCCGCGGGCACGTCGCCAACGAGAACACCGTCACCTGGGAGACGCCGCAGATCATCGAGACCTTCGGCAGTCAGAGCGCGCCCACCATCGTCATCAACGCGCTGTCTCTGCACGTGGCCACGGAGAGCGGTGTCGCGTACGTCAACTACCTGAATGGCCTGATCTCGCCCCTGTACGAGGGCTGGTGGTTCCGGCGCTCCAGCAACCTCGGCCTGACCTGGTCCGCGCCGATGCCTGCCCCGGGTGATACGACGATGCTGAACGGCATCTTCGTCACGCAGACCGGGGCTACGGCGAACGTGCTGAGATGCCTGACCCTTCCGCAGCCGGTTTCGGGCGATCCGAGTGTGCTGGTGTTCACCTCGACCGACAGTGGCCTCACGTTCGGCGCGTCGAGCGCCATCGGAACGATGGCGGTGGAATACCCCCGCAACCCCCACCTGATCGTCAATTCCAACGGCCCCGTCATGGACTTCGACCCCGCGACCGGCTCGTTCTACCTGCTCGCGCCCGCCCCGATGCTCCACGCCACCGTCTTCCCGCCGGTCAGCGGCAGTCCGGCGGTGCTCGAGGTCGAGCCCAACAATCAGGCCGCCCAGGCCACGCCGGCTTCGCCCGGCGCGGTGCTGCGCGGCGCCCTGACGCCGGGCGGCGCCCCGGCGGACACCGATCTGTTCTCGATGTCGCTGAGCGCCGGGCAGTCGCTGATGCTGCTGCCGGACTCCGCGAGCTCGTCGATATCCCTGACCATGCTGGGAACGGACGGCCGCTCCGTGCTGTGCCACACCGCCGGGACGAGCCCCTCGGGAGAACTGGACTTCACCGCCCCGGTCGCGGGAACCTACGACGTCGTCGTGAGTCGCACGGGCACCACCGGGACCACGACCTACCGCGTCCGTACGGTGTCGGCGTCCGCGCCGGCGGGTGGCGCGCGCGATCAGTACGACACGTTCATCTCGCGGAGCCAGCCGGGCGGGGGCACGCCGTGGACATCGCTGTCGAACGTCAGCGCCAGCACCACGACCGCCGGCTATGACGAGGATGGCGCCACGTTCAAGGTCAATCTGGATGGGGAGGTCTACGCCGGCTGGTACGACTGGTCGGCGCAGCCGGCGCGGGAGATTTCGCGCTACGTCGTGACCCGATCGGGGGACGACGGCGTGTCGTGGGATCCGATCGCCCCGATCAACTCGGCGAACTCCGACTGGACCTACGTGCCGTACACCCAGACGCCCCAGTCCACCTTCGGGCCCGAACAGGCGGTGGTGACCGACGGCATG
>Ga0306923_10003559_pt1 | contig 14726 bp, 13 predicted proteins | sample sta12Can44000108_FD_203841 | JGI IMG/M metagenome (GOLD analysis project Ga0306923, IMG submission 203841) | Lab enrichment of tropical soil microbial communities from Luquillo Experimental Forest, Puerto Rico - statanox.12C.anox.44.000.108 (v2)... | ecosystem: Environmental > Terrestrial >... | reverse complement strand
CGGATCGCGGTGATGCGCCACCTCGAGGTGCTGTCCGAGGCAGGGCTGGTCACCAGCCGCAAGCGCGGAAGGGAACGCTGGCACTACCTGAACGCGGTCCCGCTGCAAGAGCTGCACCAGCGCTGGGCCGATCCTGCGGCGGCCGGGTTCGCCACCGGGCTGCTACGGCTGCAAGAGTCCGTCGAGACTGAAGGCAGGCACATGGAACCGGGCCAGCCCACCATAGACATAGCGCTGGACATCGAGATCGCCGGCACGCCCCCCGCGGTGTTCGCCGCGCTGACCAAAGACATTGGCGGCTGGTGGGGACACCCGTTCGTGACCGCCCGGGCCACCTCCCTGGCCCTGGATACGCGGCTGGGCGGCCTGTTCACCGAGCGGTGGGACAACGGCGGGCAGCTGATCGCGTCGGTGACCGGCTGGGCCCAGGACGAGCACCTGCAGCTGACCGGCCCATTCCATCTAGGCATAGCGGTCGGCGTGGCTACCTTCGACCTGGTCGGCTCGGGCACCGGCACGCTGCTGAGGTTCTCGTTCCGCGCGATCGGCGTAGTGGACGCCGCGCTCGGCGAAGCGATGTCGCGCGGCTGGGCCGAGCTAGTGCGGACGCGGCTGAAGGGGCTGGTAGAAACCGGGACCAGACTCGGGATCGACCCCGATGAGCCACCCACGGTCCGGTCGATCAGATAACGGGGCCGAGTCACCGAATCGGGTCACTCCCGATTGGCTTGACCTGGCCCCATCAACGGAAGGAGCGGCGAAATGCCCACGGAAGTCACCAGCACCGACTACGGCGTGATCATCCACCACGACGAGTGGAACACCCTCGAACTCAAGTGGCTGCCCGCCACCAAGGACGCCACCGAGGCGCAGGCCAGAGACACGATGGCACTGTTCGCCGCCGAGACCGAACAGCGCAAGCCGCGGTTCCTCATCGTGGACACTACGCAGTTCTTCCACCGGTGGGCCGACGACATGATGGCCTGGCGCGACAAGGAGATCATCCCGCAGTACAACGCAGGGGGCGTCACCAAGTTCGCCTTCATCACCGGCGAGGGTGTTCCGTTCCCGACCGTCGAGACCGGCGCCGACCCGGCGCCCGAAGGCCCCGCGACCTTCCCCACCGGGTGGTTCATCAGCCGGGACCGCGCTTACCAGTGGCTGGCCACCTGACCGGGCCCCGGTCCCCCCAGCAACGGAGGTTAAGTGCATGAATCTCGACGACTTTCCGGCACCCAAGGTCGGCTTCGTCCTCACCCATGTGCTCGTGGTCGCCGATCCGGACCGATCGAGGGACTTCTACCAGTCGCTGCTCGGCGGGCAGGTGCTGCTGGAGGGCGACCCGGTCATCATCAAGGTCGCCAACACGTGGCTGACCTTGGTCACCGGCGGCGGTCCCACCGACGACAAGCCCGGCGTCAGCCTCGGCATCCCGGCCGACCCCAGATCTACCAGCGGGTTCCTCAACGTGCGCGTGGCCGACATCGCACGGACCTACCGGGAGTGGTCGGCCAAAGGCGCCGAGTTCCTCACCGAACCCAGAGATCACGGGCGCGAGATCCGTGCTTACCTCCGCGATCCAGACGGCCATCTGATCGAGGTTGGCCAGGCCACCGGACTTTTGGGCTGATCAAAGGCAGCCACCCCTTCATCACCACGTCAGAAGCGCGAGAGAGCAAGACAGGAGACCACGATGCCCGTCGCCTACATCGACATTCCGGCTGGCGTGAATGACGGCGCCAAGAAGAAGATCTTCCAAGAGCTGTACGAAGAGATTCACCATGCTTGGCCGATTCCTGATACCCGTGTCCTGATCAGAGAATGGCCGAACGAGGCGGTGAGCCAGGATGGCCGGATCGAGAACGTACCGATGCGCCCAATCTGCACGCTCGCCGTCCCACCGGACCTCGAGCACGACGCAAAGCAAAGACTGGTCAGGCAAATTAGCAAGACGATCGGCGAGGCGTGCGGCCGGGAAGTCGAGGAGATTCACCTGCCAAGCGGAACGAAGATCTACAACAACTGGGTTCTCACATTCTTCTGGGAACTCCCACTTGACAAGGTGGCCCTCGGCGATCTCATAGCAACTGAGAATCCCCTGGTCTTGGAAAACCTGCCCTCGCAGTAACGACGGGGGAACCAGCGGTAACTCTGCTGGAGGGCGTGGCCTCGCCCGCACAAGGCCCGGACCTGCGGCGGGCGATGCGGCCCTGGCCACGGCGGCACGGTGTGATACCGGCATGTCGGCCAGCATGCGCAGGTTGCCCCCGGAGCATGGCGGTGGCTTGGGCAAGCCGGGCGGGAGCGGCCACGGTGGGGTCTTGGTCGGCCACTTCTTGCGCCGGATCAAGGCGGTGCTGGCCAGGTCAAGCGCCTGTGCGGCATCGCGGACGTGATAGTCAACGCGGGTGAGGAGCAGGGCGTCGTCATGTCAGGTCATGCCCGCCGTGTCGGACCTGCGTGCTGACTCGCTTTCCGCTGCGGGCCCTGGGGAATTGATTGGCTCGTCGCGGCGCGAATATTGGTGACGCCTGCGGGGTACAGGGGATCTGTAGCGGTCCGCTTTCCTGCCCGTCAAAGGGCACAGCAGCGCTTATGGGGTCGGGGAAATGTCACGGTTTCAATTACTTTCTGTCTGTGCGGTAGCCCTGATCCTGGGTGGTCTTTCGGCGATCCCGGCGCAAGCAGCGCAAGCAGCGCAAGCAGCACAAGCAAGAGCCAGGCCCGCCCGGGCGGAAGATGCTACGCCAGACCTCGACTGGCACCAGTTCTTGCATGGCCCGGGGCACAGCTCGAGGAGCCTGGCCACGGCGTTCACACCGTCGAACGCGGCGTCGGTGAGCCAGGCATGGCACTGGCAGCCGCCGGTGGTCACCGGCAAGCCTGCGCCGGTCCTAGACGCCAGCCCGACGGTGGTGGGCGGGCAGGTGTTCATCGGCGCGCAAAGCGGCATGTTCTACGTGCTGAACGAAGCGACGGGCGCAGTGGTCTGGTCCCGCCAGCTCGGCATCAGGCCGCAGGTGACGTGCCGGCCGCTCGGGATCACCTCGACGGCGGCGGTATTGCCGGATCCGGTCACCGGCACGAGCACCGTGTATGTATCCGGCGCCCGTTACCTGTATGCGCTGGACGCCGCGACCGGCGCTGTGTCCTGGCGGACCGAGATCGGCCCGCGGTCTGCGTCTGTCCCGGACGCCTACTACAACTGGTCGTCGCCGACGGTGATCGGCGGGCACATTTACGTGGGCCTGGCGTCCGGCTGTGACCATCCGCTCATCCGCGGCGGAGTGGTCGAACTGGACCAGCACACCGGCCACGTGCTCAACACCTGGTACTCGGTGCCCGCTGGGTCGATCGGCGGCAGCGTCTGGTCGAGCGTCGCGGCCTCGGGCAATGGCCACGATCTGTGGGTGTCGACCGGGAACGAGTGCGACCCCACGATCGACACGTGCCCGGCTGGCAACAAGATCGGCCATTCCCTGTCGATTGCGCACTTGTCCGCGTCGCTGAAACTGCTGCAGTCCTGGCAGGCGCCCGGAACCGCGGGCAGCGGCCAGGACGGGGACTTCGGCGCCTCTCCCACCCTGTTCGGCAGCAGCGGCAGGCTGGCCACCGTTGGTGCCTGCAACAAGAATGGGGATTTCTACGCGCTCACCGCCAACCCGCTGGCCAGGTCACCGCTGTGGACCGACCGGGTCGCCGCGCCCGATGGCACGACCGGCTCCTGCTTCGCCAGCGCGGACTGGGACGCACCGGCCGGCGATCTGTACCTCAGCGGCGGCGCCACCACCATCGGCACCACCAGACACGGTGGATCCATTGACGACGTCAACCCGGCAACTGGTGCGTACATCTGGCGGACTGGGCTGCCCTGCGCGGTCGTCGGCACGCCGGCGCTGGACAGCGCCGGCGTGCTCGCAGTTGGCACCTTCTACCGCTGCCACTCCACCTCCGACGCCTATCTCCTGGACGCCGCCACCGGGTCCGTCCTGACCACGCTCCCGGTCGGCTCGACCAGGGTTTTCGGCCAGCCGGTTTTCGCCCAGGGCGCGCTGTTCGTCGCCACCGAAACAAACGGCCTGTACGACTTCGTGCCATGATCCCCGAGGCGGGAGAGTTGCCACCCGGGGCGGCCCGGCGCAGGGGCCGCGTGCTCATAGCACAAGAACTCCATTTACGGGCTGAATAAGGGCTCATGGATGTACGGAACCGGGCCTCGCAAGAATCCCGGACCTCGCAAGAGGGAAGGATCAAGGAGAGGGAATGCGAGCGGTGAAATTCCTTGGTGTGGCCGTTGCCGCTGGGATGGCGGTATTCGGGTTCGCCGCCACGGGGCCAGCGGCGGCAGCCCGCACCACGCCCAGCGGACCACACAGTCCACCAGTCCACGCCACCAATCTCCATCACGCCTATCTGAAGGCTCTCAAGCACGCCAAGAGCCATCAGAAGATCATCCTGCCAGCGCAGAACGTCGTAACCGTCACCAATCCCGGCAACCAGAGCACCTACCAGCACGGCCAGCTCAAATTGCAGGTGCACGGTCGCTCCAGCGACGGTAACCCGCTCACCTGGTCGGCTACTGGCTTGCCTGATGGCCTCACGATTAACTCCACGACAGGTCTGGTCACTGGCGACATCACAGCCCCACCCGCTGCCTACAGCGTGACCGTCACCGCGACGGACACAACCAGCGCCTCCGGATCCGCGAGCTTTAGCTGGAAGGTCAAGGCCGACGTGGGCACGCCGGTCCAAGATGCCACCGGCAAGTGCCTCGATGACCACGATTACTGGATCACTCCCGGAAACCCGGTGGACATCTGGAGATGCAACTCGACCGCCGCCCAGAAGTGGTCGCACCCAGCCAACCCGGGTGAGCTGATAGTCCTGGGGCAATGCCTGACCGACCCGGGCAGCGGCGGTGTAGACACCAAGCAGGCGATCCAGCCCTGCACGGGTGCCGGCAACCAGATCTGGAACCACAACTCGAACTCCGAATACGTCCTGAACGTCAACGGGCTGTGCCTCACAGACCCCAGTGGGATCACCACTAACAACACGATCGTCCAGGCCCGAACCTGCCACAATCACAAGGATCAGCACTGGTCGGGAAGCTGACCATCCTGAGGGTGCTGATCCGCACCAGGACCCCGGTGAGTTAGCCCGCGACGGGGTCGATCGGGGTGAGCGGGCCGAGTCGCCGCTCGATCGCCTCGGCGATGTCCAGGCAGCGAAGCTCGGTGTACTTGCCGCCCATGACCTGGACGCCGACAGGCAAACCGTCAGCCATCCCGGCTGGTACCACCGCGGCCGGAGTGCCCAGCAGGTTGGCCGGGAGGACCGGGCGGATCAGTTCCAGGGTCGCGATCGCGCCGTCCAGGCTGGCGATGTCGAAGTCCAGCGGGAAGGCAGGCTGGGACCAGACCGGGCTGAGCAGCACCGGGTATTCCTGGTACCACAGGGTCCAGCGGCGGGCTAGCCCGTGCCGGGCAGTATGTGCCGTCGCCCAGCTGGCCAGGTCTGATGCGGGCAGGTACCCGTCGACGTAGTCGATGGACTGGCGGGCGCCCGCGCCCATGAGCTGGTCCAGCACCGGTTTGACGACTCGCAGGTCAGCGGCGAGGATCGCGGCCCACAATTCGGCCGCCTGCTCGTAGTCGGGCGGTACGGCCTCGGTGACCTTGAAGCCGTCGTCCGCGAGCGCGTCGGCGGCGCGCCGCACCACCGCGGCCACTCCCGGGTGGGTGCTGCCGCCGGGCGGCTCCGGCAGCACGGCGACCTTCGGCCGTTCGCCGGGCGCCAGGTCGGTGAAGACCGCGGGGACGCTCAGCGGGTCGCGCGGGTGCTGGCCGGCGATTGCAGTGAAGCCGGCCCTGAGGTCGGCGATCCGGCGGGCCAGGACGCCCTCGACTTGCATCAGCTGGTAGGAGATGGTCTTGTTCTCCGGCGGGATCACGGTCGCGGCGGGCACCGCCCCGGTGGAGGGCTTGATCGATGCGACGCCGCAGCAGTGCGCCGGGTTGCGCAGCGATCCGCCCAGATCGGTGCCCAGGCCGAGCGGGCTCATACCGCTGGCCAGAGCCGCTGCTTCACCGCCGCTCGACCCGCCTGCGGTGCGCCGCGGGTTCCACGGGTTGCGGGTCAGGCCGTGCAGGGCCGAGTCGGTGTGGACGCGCAAGGCGAAGTCCGGCAGATTGGTACGGCCGAACGGGATCGCGCCGCCCGCGCGCAGCCGCTCCACCGGCGGGGAGTCGACCGGGGCGATCGCCTCGGCCAAGGCCGGGACCCCCTGCGTGGTCGGGGTGCCAGCCACGTCGATGTTCTCCTTGACCGTGAACGGGACGCCATGCAGGGGGCCCAGCCAGGTACCGTCTGCCGCCAACCGGTCGGCCTCATCGGCGGCCGCGAGGGCCTGCTCGGGCAGACGCCGGACGATCGCATTGATGTGCGGGTTGACCGCCTCGACCCGGTCCAGGTGAGCTTGGACCACCTCTCGGCTGCTGACCTCCCGGCCGCGGATCATCGCCGCCAGTTCCAGCGCGCTCTTACGCCATAGCTCGCTCACGCCTCATCCCCCCTCCGGATCAAGACCGAGGCAAGAGTAGGCCACCGGGCGGATAGTTGAAAAGAGTGCCCGACCAGTGACATCGCGGATGTGGCGCAGGGCTTCGCGGCGCTAGTGGCCGCGGATCCATCTGGGTGGGTGGCCTGGGTGTTGGCCAGGCCGGTGACGGCCCGCCGGGATCCAATTTTGGGCCCTCCACTAATATCCTGTTTTCCAGTATATTGGTGTTATGGCTACCAAGCCCATGACGGGGCAGGCGTTCTTCGTGCTCACCGCGCTGGCCGGCGGCCCGCGGCATGGGTACGGCATCGTGGGTGAGGTGGCCGAGCTGTCGCAAGGCCGGGTCCAGCTGAAGATCGGCAGCCTGTACGGGGTGCTAGACCGGCTGGCTGTCGAGGGGCTGATCGAGGCCGACCGGGAGGAGGCGCACGAGGGCCGGCTGCGCCGCTATTACCGGCTGACCCGGGACGGGCGGCACGCGCTGGCGGAGGAGGCCGAGGTGCATGCAGCCGCCGCGCGTGCGGTGCGGGCGAGGCTGCGCCTGACCGGCCCGGCGGCGGCGGGAACAGCCGGATGAGCGGCGGCCTGGGCCTGGAGCAGCGGTACCGGCGGGTGCTGCGGCTGCTGCCCGGCTACTACCGCGACCGGTGGGAAGAGGACATGGTCGCGGCGTTCCTGGACAGCTGGCTGACCGGCGACCCGGACGACGACGAGTGCATCCTCGAGTTCTGCAAGCCGACCTGGCCGGAGGTCGCCAGCGTCGCCGCCCTGGCCGCCCGCCTGTATCTGGGCGGCGCGGCCACGCCGCGCCGGTACTTCGCCTGGGGGCAGGCCCTGCGGCGCGCGGTGCTCACCGTGGTCCTGATGCACGCGGTGCTGGGCCTGGACGTGCTCGTGCGGACGGCCTGGAGCCACCGTCTGTTCGGGCTGCCTGCGCCACCGGCGAGCCTGGTGTTCGCGTTCGCCCCGCCCGGCGGTGTCTGGCCCTCGCTGTATGACCTGGTGAACGTCGCCTGGGTCGTGATTTTCGTGACGCTGGCCCTCGGGAATTACCGCACTGCCCGGGTCCTTGCGGTGCTGGCCATCGTCCCCGGCCTGGCCGCTTTGCTGCAAGCCCAGGTCACCGGCATCATGCCGGCGCCGTTCGGACGGTGGGCGTGGTGGGTCCTGTTCGATCTTGGCCTGGTCGTGGCCATGGCCGCGTTCCACTCCGACGCCCCGCCGCCTGCGCGGCTGCCCTGGCTGCTGGCGCTGCCCGCCGGTTACCTGCTGGTTTACGGGCCGGTGCTGGCGCTTCTGGCGACCGGTAACTCCGCCTGGCTGCCGGACTGGCCCGGAGTGTGCTGCCTCCTGGTCGCCCTGGCCTGCCTGGTGCACATCCCCAGGGCCTGGTCCCGCCAGGCCGGCGGCTCGGGCGTGTGGTCGCTGACCCTGGTGCTGCTCGCTGCTGTCTTCGGGGCATTCCGGATCGTCACACTCGCCGGCTACCTGCACGACCCGCACCTGCTCAAGGTGAGCCTGGCCGAACTGGTCATCCTGGTGACCGCCGCGGCGCTGGTCGCCCCCGACGCCGCCCGCGCTCAGGCAGCCGCCCCGGCACCGCCGTATCCGGGCGTCATGGCTGCCTAGGAGGACCTACGACATGCCGCACCCGCGCCCGCTGCCGGTCCTGGCCACCGCGCTGGCCGCCGTCGGCGTCGTGCTCGCCGCCGCCAGCTGCAGTAACATCACCCCACTCGGGCCAGACCCGGCATCAGTGGCCATGCCGCCGCCACGGCATCTGGGGTCACCGATCATCGTGCAAGTCATGCGCGTCCGGCCCCCGAACTCAGCGGGCGGGTGCCCGGCCGGCTGGGCCGCGGTCTCCCTGCCGGCCGGCGGCGGTCCGCGCGTCGCCACGGGGGCCGTCCCCGTGGGCCGGCCGCGCCGCGTGGTCCCCCGGGGGGCGTCCGCGTCGCCCGTGCCGCCCCCACCGGCCGCATCGCCCGCTCCGCCCCCGCCGTCCGCGGCGCCCGCCCCCACCCCCTGTTACCGTCCGGCCGGTACGCCGGTCACGATCACGTCCGCCGCGGTCTCCTCGGTCCTCACTTACCGGCCCCCACCGGGCCGGCCGAAAGGGCCCGACTTGTATGGATTCATTGTCGCCGTGCCCGGTGCCGATGTGGCGGCGGTGACCGAGGTGATCAGGCAGGCCTATGACACCGGGAGTGCCGTCGGCATCAGCGTCGCCGGCAAGCTCTGGCAAGCCCCCCAGGTACAGCAGCCATTCCCAGGTCAGCGGCTCCAGGTCACCCTGCTCAGCAGGAATCAGGCTCGCCAGCTTTACCGCATACTGGTCCCGTCTGGCTGAACGGGCCGGCTGACCATGGGCCGAGTCGGCGAGCTGGATTACCGGAGCACCGCCGGGAATCGCCTGGCAAGCGGCGGGATGATGCGGCCGTCTGCGGGCTGCCCGGCGGTGGCGCGCGCCGGTGAGATGATGGCCGCCTGCAGGCGGCGGACGACGTCAAGGTGATCGCCAGTCCAGATCATCCGGACCGCGGTGGCGCTGGCTGTGCCGTCGTGGCCGAGCAGGTCGCGGCGTACCGCCCGGACGAGGCGGCCGTCGGCGGCCTTGTCGTGAGCGAGCGGCTGGGGTAGCTCACCGCCGGTGATCATGGTGGTCGCGAGACGGTCGTACCAGCTCGTGACGCGTTCGGCCATGCCCAGAATCTCGTGGCGGGGAGCGGCCATGTCGCCGCCCGCTTGGCCGTCGTCGCCTCGCCAGAGTTCCAGTACCGCATCAGCCTCCAGACGCAGTCCGGCGACCCCGGTGACCAGCCCGGCCACATCGGCAAGCGCGAACCGTTTCGCACCGCGCTCGGCCAGGTAGGTGCGGAACGCGTCATCGAGCCGGCGCGATGCCGCAGCGGCCCGGGCTGCGTCGCTGGCCACGGCGGGGGGTGCGGACGCGCTCGGGTCGCCGCGTGACATCCCGTACCGCACCGTGCTGGCGAGGTAGCCCGCGCCGTCGGCGTAGGCCTCCGCCAGCGCCTGGCGGAGCGCGGGCGCCGCTCCCCGCGGCCAAAAGAGGACACCCACGACCAGGCTCACGCCAACCCCGATGGCAACGTCTTCGATCCGCACCAGGCCGACGCTCCATCCGGTCGGCTGGATGATGTTGAACAAGATCACCAGCGTGAGCGTGAACGCCGCCTGCCCTCCCGCGAACGAGATGACCGCTGGAGCGACGCCGGCGAGAAAGACCGCCAGCGGCAGCAGGAACCACAGCAGTGTGGTGTTCGTGCCGATCCCCAGGAGCAGAGCCGCGCCGACGATGAAACCCGCTACCGTGCCAAGCATGGCGCGAACGGCGTCCTGCCCGGTGTTCAGCGCATTCGAGCGCAGCACCGACAGCGCGCCGAGGACCACCCAGAACGAGTGCTGGACCCCGGTCAGTCTCGCGGCGAGCACGGCCAGCCCCAGCCCGGCAGCGCCGCGCAAACTGTTGTGCAACCAGATCGAATGCGGCTCCAGGTAGGACGTGATCCGTTCCCGCGCCGCAGACAGAGTCCCCGGCACACCCTCGGGCTGTCGGCCAAGCCAGCGCTCCCGCCAGCTCCGTCGTTCGGCGGCCGCTGTCAAACCGGCGTTGCGCGCGATGAGCGAGACCGCGTAGCTCAGTTCCTCCGCACGGAAGGCGGGGTCAAGCGAGGTGATGAACTCACCGGCCGGCCCCCCGCCCGCGGCCGGGCCGCGCGCCGACGGCTCAGGCCCGGCCGGCGGGCCGCCCGTGGCCGGGTTGCTCGCGGGCCGCAGAGACCGGACCGGCAGGTCGGCCATGACGCCCTTCTGCATTTTCGTGTGCGCAGCAGCCAGTTCGGCCAGTGCGGCGTCGAGCTCATCGCTGCTCCCGCCCCTGGAGTCGAGGAGATCCGCGGCGCGGTCGAGAGCCACGGCCGCGGATTCCTTGACCCTCAGCGCTGCGCGGTTGACGCCGTCGCGGTGGAGCCCGGGCTGAATGACAATGCTGTTCAGCCAGATCAGCTCGTCCACGAGGCGCACGGTCGTCCTCGCGGGAGTGCTCAGTCCGGTTGGGCGATAGGGCGTCGCCAGGAAGGCACCGCGCAGTGCCTCGACTGCCTGGCCGGCCTGAGCAGCCGCCTGATCGCGATCCAGCGCAAACTGTTCGTCCATGCCGCTGAGGAGGTACGCGACGCCTGCGCGCAGCCGGGCGGCCAGCGCCCGGCAGGCGACGGCCGCAGCACCCCGGAGCCGGTCGCGCGCTGGCGCGGGCCACAGGAGCGCTGTCGCAACCAGCGCGACGCCCCCGGCCATCCCCCAGCCGGCCAGCCGGTCGGGCACCGCCGACGCCGGGGCAGCCAGCGACACCGGCAAGATGAACGCCAGCAGCAGCGCCGTGGTCGCCCCGGCCAGCACCGAGCTGACCACCCCAGCGAAGATCACGCCGAACCCCACCACCGCCATCGCAACGGCCGCGAGCCACGCGGTCTGCGAAGCCAGTGTGGCAAGGCACACAAACACCCCGCCGGTCACGGCGAGCGCCGCCTGCGCCTGGAGCCGCTCTACCATGGGGCCGCCGAAGTCGACCAGGAGCAGCATCGCGAACGACCCGAACGCCGCGAACGTAGCCACCTGCGGGTTGCCGATGACCTTGTCGCCCAACGCGAACATGGCCGGCATGATGATCGCCGTCCGGGTGGCACGGCGCAGTGCGGCGAAGCCGCGATCGCGCTGGCCGAGCCACCGCAAGGGGCGCAAGTGTGCCAGCCGCATATCCGGCATGTGCGAGAGCCCGCCCTCCATCTAGGCACCACTATCCTTGGCCACCAGCACGCCCGGAGCAATAGAGGGAACCGCGGGGTAGTCACCGGCGGACGGTGGGGTAGAGCTCTACTAGCACCTGAACGGTGATGGCGTCTTCCGGCTGCCTTCGGCCGCTGAGAGAACTTCCCCTACAAGACCGGAGCCGTCTTCGAACGCGCGAGGCCTATATGTTCTCTGACCGTGCGTGGTCTCCTGGTTCCTGACGGTAGCGGCGGGGCAGACGGACGGTGATGTCGAGGCCGCCAGTGGGGACGGCGGTGGCGTGCACGGTTCCGTTGTGGACGGTGGAGATGGACAACACCAGGGCGAGGCCAAGACCGAAACCATCGTGGCGGGTGCGGTCGTCGAGCCGGGTGAACGGCAGGAAGAGCCGGTCGACCTGGTCGGGTGGTACGACCGGGCCGGTGTTGAGGACCCGCACCAGGGACTCGGCGCTGTCGGTGGTGGTCGAGATGGATATGGTGCCGCCCGCGACGTTGTAGCGCTCGGCGTTGTCGAGGAGGTTGGCGACGAGCCGTTCGAGCAGCACTGTGTCGCCGGTCACTGGGGCTTCCTCGAGTGTGATGGTCGTCGTAATGCCGTCGGCTGCACGTCCCTCGAGTGCGTCCTCGGCGACGGTGGCGAGATCCAGCGGGTCAGTGAGGGCACGCGCCTGATCGTTGCGCGCGAGCACCAGCAGTACCTCGATGAGCCGCTCGGAGTGATCAAGGGCCTGGCGGATGTCGGCGGCCATTGACACCAACTCGTTGCGCGTCGGCTCCGGCTCGGCGAGGACGACGTCCATCGCAGTGCGCATGACTGTCAGCGGCGTGCGAAGTTCGTGGCTTGCGTTGGCGATGAACTGCCGCTGGCTGGTGAACGCGCGGTCGAGCCGTTCAAGCATCGTGTCGAAGGTGTCGGCGAGCTCACGCAGTTCGTCGCGCGGGCCCTGCAGCGCGATGCGCTGGGACAGGTCCTGCTCACTCGCCGCGCGGGCAGCCGCGGTGAGCCGGTGTACCGGCCGCAGGATGCGCCCGGCGACGATCCAGCCTGCGGCCGCAGCGAGCAGTGTGACGCCAGCCAAGGTGAGCAGCGAGTAGGTCAGCAGGTGGGTGAGCGCCGTGCTGCGCTGGGCCGAGGCACCGGCCTGGACGCCATGGGCATACACTGCGGCGCACTTCTGCATGACGTCGGTGCCACCAGCCTGCGCCGCCCCGAGGCACTGCGCGATGGCTTGCTGGACCCGCGGTGGGATCTTGGTGGTCGTCGTGCTGTGCAAGGCGTTCGCGACCAGCAGGTAGGTGATCACTACCAGCGCGGCCCCGCCCAGCGCGAACAGCGCCATGTAGAGCAGCGTCAGCCGCGACCGCGCGCTGAGATACCTTCTCACAGCCGGTAGCCGACACCAGTGACGGTCTCGATCAGCGGCGGGTCGCCGAGTTTTCGCCGCAACCGGGCGACGGTCACCGCGACCGTGTTGCTGAACGGGTCCGCGTGTGCGTCCCACACGTGTTCGAGCAACTCTTCGGCGCTGACTGTAGCGCCGTCCGCGCTGGCCAGGCACTCCAGCACGCCGAACTCTTTGCGGGTCAGGGTCAGCGGGATGCCGGCGCGGCTGGCTCGGTGCCGCGCACGATCGATCACCAGGTCGCCGCGCTGCACGACCGCCGGCGAGCCGGGTCCGCGCCGCCCCAGGGCGCGAATGCGCGCGATCAGCTCGCCGAAGGCGAACGGCTTGCCGAGGTAGTCATCCGCGCCCAGCTCCAGCCCGTCGACCCGGTCCTCGACGTCGGTGGCCGCGGTCAGCATCAGGATCCGGGCAGGCGAGCCGCCACGCACCAACCGGCGGCAGACCCGGTCGCCGTGCACGGCCGACAGGTCGCGGTCCAGCACGACAACGTCGTAGTCAGTGCTCGCCGTGCTCTCCAGGGCCGCCGCGCCGTCGTAGACCACGTCGACGGCGAAACCCGCGTTGCGCAGACCCTGGCCGATCCGTTTGGCCAGCGCAACGTGATCCTCCACGACCAGGACTCGCACGTGCACATTGTGCGCCTGCCGGGATGACATAGGCGTAACAATCACTGTTCGGCTCTTGTCATGGGCTACGCGGAAGAGTGGAGGGCCATGGCGCCACGGGCCACCCCGCTCGTCGCAGCCGATGAAGCGCAAAGGCGGCTGATCCGGTTGCGCAGCGACGGCCAGGCGCAGCCACCACCTAGCCCGTACGGAGGGCATGATGACGAACGTCACCCGCATCCTGCGCCCGTCATCGGCCCGTTCCGGCGGCTCACCGAATGCCGGAGGGTCAGCGGCCTCCCCGTCAGCGGTCGCCTACTCGGCCTGCATGAAGCGACACCTACTGGCCGCGGCCACACGCACCGTGGCCGCCGTCATCGCTACGGCCGCCCTGGTCCTGCTCGCGGCGGCATGTGGCGGCAGCCCGTCATCGGCCGGTTCCGGCTCATCGAATGCCGGAGGGTCAGCGCACACCCAGTCACCGACCTCCCGGGCGCTCGCCTTCTCCCGCTGCGTGCGGGCCCACGGGGTGCCGGATTTCCCCGACCCTCGCAGCATCGGAGGATTCCCTAAGGAAACCGCGCAGCAACTAGGGGTCAGCAGCTCCCAGCTCCAGGCTGCCCTGAACCCTTGCCAGCATTTGCTGCCGCACACCGGCAACATCGACGACAACCCGGCCGCGCTGAACCAGTGGTGGAGCCAGATGCTGCACTTCGCCCGGTGCATGCGTTCCCACGGGGTGGGGAACTGGCCTGACCCCAGCCCTTATCCCCCCGACCCCGTGCGGCCCACTTTCAACCTGCACGCCGTCGGCATTGGCTTTCACCAGGGCGCCCAGCCCGGGAACATCGTGAATTCGCCGCAGATCGAGGCCAAGGTCCGGGAGTGCGAGTCAGTGCTGCACCAGAACGTGTCGGGCTGGTTCGAATAAGGAGTCAGATCATGAGTAGGACGGTTTCGCGTGGCCAGAAGGCGGATGCCCTGGTGGCCGAGGATGCAAGGGCATCGCGCGGGCGCCGCCGCGGCGGCTGGGTGGTCGCGGGCCTGGTAGTGGTGGTGCTAGCGGCTGAAGTGGTGTCGGCGGGGCGGGCGGGGGTGTTTTCCCCAGCTGGCTCGTCCCGGTCCGGGCAGCAGGGGGCGCCGGCCGCGGCGACGGCGGTGGTGGCCCGGCGGGATATCACGGCGACGATGCCGGTGTCCGCGACGCTGGGGTATGCGGGCTCCTGGACGGTGCGGGGGCAGGGCGGCGGGACGCTGACTTGGCTGCCGTCGGCGGGAAAGGTGATCCGCCAGGGGCGGGCGCTCTACCGGGTAGACAACGGGTCGCCGGTGGTGCTGCTGC
>Ga0306923_10003555_pt1 | contig 14733 bp, 16 predicted proteins | sample sta12Can44000108_FD_203841 | JGI IMG/M metagenome (GOLD analysis project Ga0306923, IMG submission 203841) | Lab enrichment of tropical soil microbial communities from Luquillo Experimental Forest, Puerto Rico - statanox.12C.anox.44.000.108 (v2)... | ecosystem: Environmental > Terrestrial >... | reverse complement strand
CTAGGCTATTTTGATATCGCGCCTTCGGCGCTGAATCCCCAAGGACCTCCATTGATCCGCTTGCTGCGCACCAAACTCCGAACCTTGAACTCCGAACGCGAACGGCGAACGATTCTGCTATTCAACTTCAGACCGAACTTCTGGTACTGATTCGGGGCCTCGTGTTGGATGCGAAACAGGTTTTGCATAGTCGCCGCGGCTGAAATATTTCTCGAGCCATACATAAAGACAAATGAACAGGTAGCGGCTTCCCATTTCTTTGATTTTGAGTTTTGTTTGTCCCGTCCTTCGGTTGCGCCAGGTGATCGGAATGACCGTCCAGGAGTATCCCCGAACGATCGCTTTGAGGGGAATCTCTACGGTGAGATTGAAGTGTGGGGCAATTAGAGGCCGGCACCCGTCGATCACGGTTTTTCGATAGGCTTTGAACGCATTCGTTGTGTCGTTCAAATCGATATTAAACAGGAACTGCAGAAATTTGTTTGCGAATCGGTTCAAGACGAGCTTGGTCCAAGGATAGTCGATTGTTCCGCCCCCTTTGACGAATCGGCTGCCGAAGGCGCAATCCCATCCTTCGTTAAGGCGTTCCCAATAGCGAACAACATCCCTGCAATCGTCCGATTCATCGGCCATCATGATCACAGCCGCGTCGCCGTGCATGTGATCAAGGCCACACAGCACCGCACGACCGAATCCGTGTTCGCCGTGATTCTGAACCGGGGCGAGCACCGGAAGGCGGTTTTTGAGATCCTGCAAAATTTCCCAGGTGCGATCGCTGCTCCCGTCGTCAACCACTACAATCTCGTGCGGCACGCCACGAAGTCGTAACTCGACGGTTAAATGCTCAACGGTTGAGGCTACGCAATCCCCTTCGTCGCGCGCGGGAATGATAACACTAAGACATTTGAGTTCGGGTGCGGTCGCATCTGGCTTGGTGAACATTCGAGGTAAGGACAATGCTGGAATCTAACAGGACTCCGATTGGCCCTTATAACAAGGAGAAAAGTGGGACGGCACGGAGGCCATCCCTCCCATCATGAAAGGATATTACGGCGAACGGTGAACGGTGAACGGTGAACGGAATTGGTAGCCACAGATTACAGATAGACACAGACAGGGCAGGTGGTACTTCGAACCCCAAACTCCAAACCGCAGGGGCAAACGGTAAACGAAGTCTGCTACTGACAACTGACAACCGACTGCTGACACTGACCGCGGACATGAAGATCTTCATCACCGGTATCTGTGGATTTGTCGGAAGCGCTATCGCCCGGAGAATCCGAGAAGTTCTCCCTGATTCAGAGGTCTTCGGAGTCGATAACTTGAGCCGAGCGGGAAGCGAGACAAATCGCCGCCTCGCCGCTTACGGGATTCGTACCTCCCATGGAGATATACGTTCTGCAAGCGATCTGGAGAATTTCCCTTCGGCAGATTGGGTGGTCGATGCCGCGGCGATTCCAAGCGTGCTCGCAGGAGTCGGCAACCGTTCGAGCAGTCGCCAATTGGTAGAACACAATTTGTTCGGAACGGTTAACGTTCTGGAATATTGCAGGCGATCCCATGCGGGTTTCATCCTCCTAAGCACGAGCCGCGTGTACGCGATCCGGCCATTGTCTGAACTACCGCTTCGGGTTGACGGGCAACGATTTGTGCCGCAATTCTCAACGGTCGAACTCGTCGGAGTTTCTCCGGCCGGTGTAAGTGAAGAATTTAGTACGGCCGCTCCGGTTTCCTTGTATGGGGCAACGAAACTTGCTTCTGAAGCGTTGGCTTTGGAATATGGGGATACCTTTGGGATACCGGTTTGGGTGAACCGATGTGGCGTTTTGGCAGGGGCCGGACAGTTCGGTACAGCAGAACAAGGCATTTTTTCATTTTGGTTACACGCCTGGCGCGAGAGAAGACCACTGCGCTATATCGGTTTCGGTGGAAAAGGGTTACAAGTTCGGGATGCGTTTCATCCTGAGGATCTCGCCGACTTGGTTCTAAAACAGCTTCAGAACTCTCAAAGAAAACCTCACCGAGTCTGTAATGTAGCCGGCGGAATCGGCCAATCGATGTCGCTCCTTGAATTAAGCAAGTGGTGTACTGAACGATTCGGGCCGCATCAGGTCGCTTCGGACGCGCAGGAACGGCTTTTTGATATTCCCTGGATGGTTCTGGATTCGACTCGTGCAGGCACCATCTGGAATTGGCAACCGCGTCGACCCCTCTCCTCCATCCTGGCTGAGATCGCCGACCATGCCGAAAAGAACCCGAACTGGCTGGAAAGGACGATGGAGGGGGAGGGAAGACAGGGGTAGAAGGGAGAAGACAGAAGGCAGAAGACAGAATTCAGGAGTTCAGGAGTTCAGGAGTTCGGGAGTTCAGGAACCTCGGCACTGCGAACGGCGAACCGCGAACGGTGGATTAACCACCGAGGCACAGAGCACGGAGAGGTCGGAAATAGACTTGGGGTTTGGCGTCGAGTAGATGGGTCCGAACGGCCGATGGAGCAGTCTTGCTTTCGCCGTGCAAGGCGTTACTGTGGTTCTGTGAAGAATGTCACGGTTTCACTGCCGGACGAGGTTTATCGCAAAGCCAGGGTCAGGGCGGCCGAGCGCAATACTTCGCTCAGCGCATTGGTCAAACAGTTTCTCCAATCGCTCGCTGAGGACGAAGGAGAATTCAAGAGGTTGGAACGTCTCCAGGAGGAATCTTACGCCCAGATTGAACGTTTCCAAGCTTCCAATCGATTGACCCGCGAGGAGCTCTATCGTCGTGGCAACGTTCGTTGATACAAATGTCCTCCTTTACGCAATCAGCACGCAAGAGGAAGAGGCGGAAAAGCGTGCGATCGCCCGGCGAGTCCTTTTGCGAACTGATCTCGCATTTTCTGTCCAAGTGCTGCAGGAGTTCTACGTTCAGGCCACGCGATTAAGCGCGGGAAAGGTAGCTCCGGAGATCGCGGTTCGCCTCATTAGGTCTTGGAATCGGTTTCCGGTGCAGCCAATTACGGTCGAGCTCATGTTCGCCGCATTTGCGACACATCAACGTTTCGGCATCTCTTATTGGGATGCTGCAATCATTGAAGCCGCACGGAGCTTAGGCTGTTCGGAACTGCTGACCGAAGATCTGCAAGATCGGCAAGACTTTGCCGGTATAAATGCCGTTAACCCTTTCAGGTAAACGGGTGAGTTCAGGAGTCAGAAGACAGAAGACGGAAGACAGAACCTCGAACCCCAAACTCCGAACCCCGGGCGGTGAACCAAAGTTGCATTTCCTTCCGCGCCCGGTGTCAGAGTGATCTGTGTCTGATCCAGGAATTTCCGTAGTTACTCCCTCGTACAACCAGGGGCGCTTCATTGAGCAGACGATTCTGAGCGTGCTCGAGCAGAAGTATCCAGGGCTTGAGTACCTGATACTAGATGGCGGCAGTCAGGATGGGACGGTGAAAATCCTCCAGGAATATGACGCTAACCTGACCTTCTGGCGTTCCGGAAAGGATCGTGGTCAAGCAGCGGCAATCAACGAAGGTTTTCAGCGCTCGTCGGGCAAAATTCTTTGCTGGCTGAATAGCGACGACCTTCACCTCAGGCATACGCTAAGGACTATTGGGAACATTCTTGCCGATAGGTTGGATGAGGCGCTGATCGTTTACGGCGGCTGTGAGTTGTTCGACGATCGAACCCAAACCAAAGAACTTCGTCCCGCTGTTGCGTTTGATGGCGCCTTGCTTGCTGTCTCGGATTTTCTTGATCAACCGAGTGTTTTCTGGACTCGGAAAGCGTGGGAAATGGTCGGTCCGCTCGACGAATCGTTGCACTATGGTTTTGACTGGGAATGGTTTCTACGCGCGAGCAAAGTCTGCCGCTTCATTTCGATCGATCAAACCCTCTCTCGCTACAGAATCCATGCCGGCCACAAAAGCGGCAGCGGCGGAAAAGCAAGGTGGCTCGAACTGTTAAAGATCGTCCGGATCCATTCCCCACTGGATGTCCTACAGGGCTACGAATATCTCCTTGAAAGCGATTCGGCGCGTTGGTGGTTGAATAAACGGATGCGCATTGAACAGATGATTCGTAAAGTTGTGCCAAGTCTGGCCGGTGGGGTTGCAACTCTGCTAAGTCCGCCGTTCTGGTTTTTACCACATGGTATCTCCCGCAAAATGCTTTGGAAGATTTCCGGGATAAGGTAGCGAGGGAGGTTTTGGGGTTTGGAGTTCCGGGTTCGGAGTTTGGGGTTCGGGGTTCGGAGTCGGTTTTAGGTCAGCCGGTGACACGGTGAACGACGAACGGTGAACGGCGGACGTTTCTGCTTGCCAGAACAGGTGGGGTATAAAACCCTGGATGGCAAATAACGAACCCCCAAAGATTCACGATACCATTTCGGTCGCGCACTTGATGAATTTTGAAAACAAAAACGTGCTGGTGACGGGCGGCGATGGGTTTATCGGATCGCATCTTGTTGAGCATCTGGTTCGAGGCGGAGCTCGGGTAAAGGCGCTGGCTCAGTATAATTCGTTTAATTTTTGGGGTTGGCTTGAGAACATTCCGTCTCTTGGTGAAGTTCAGGTTGTGTCCGGCGACATTCGGGACAGCCACTTTTGCCTGGATTTGGTCAAGGGAATCGATGTGGTTTTCCATCTGGCCGCGCTGATCCCTATCCCATATTCGTATCGGGCGCCGGAAAGCTACGTTGAAACGAATATCCGCGGCACTCTCAACGTTTGTCAGGCAGCACTGTCGCGCGGAGTTGAAAAGATCATCCACACGTCGACGAGCGAAGTTTATGGAACCGCTGAGTATCTGCCAATGGATGAAAGGCATCCGCTGCGTGCCCAATCTCCGTACAGTGCTTCCAAAATTGGCGCCGATGCGATCGCCATTAGCTTCAAATGCTCCTTCGGTTTGCCGGTCGTAATTGCTCGACCCTTCAATACCTATGGACCGAGGCAATCGGCCCGCGCGGTTATCCCGACGATCATCTCGCAGATTGCAAACGGGGCGAATCGGATCAAGCTTGGCGACCTGGAATCCACCCGGGATTTCACTTATGTAGAGGATACCTGCCGCGGATTTATGGCGATTGCGGCTCTGGAGGCGGGCGAGGTGTTTCACATCGGCTCAAACGCGGAAGTATCGATCGGCGATTTATTTAAATTGGTCGCTGATCTGATGGACAGCGACGCGCAGATCGAAGTTGATTCGGAGAGGAAACGTCCGCTGGAAAGTGAAGTCTTACGGCTGTGCTGCAATCCGAGAAAGCTAAGGGACGCGTCGGGCTTTCGTCCCGAGGTCGGTTTGCGAGAGGGGCTGAATCGGACAATCGAATGGTTTCGCGATCCGAAGAATCTTCGGAGGTACAAAGATAGTCTATACAATGTCTAAGCGTGCAATTGTTCTGGCCGGCGGAGTTGGGACGCGATTGCGGCCTTACACTGTTGTCTTGCCGAAGCCTTTGATGCCGATTGGCGACTATCCAATCCTTGAGGTAATCGTCCGCCAGTTGGTGCATCAGGGATTCATGCACATCACGCTCGCGGTCAATCATCAGGCTGAGATTTTGAAAGCGTTCTTTGGAGATGGAACAAAATGGGGCGCGCGAATCGATTATTCTCTTGAAACCAAGCCGATGGGCACGGTCGCACCCCTCTCCTTGATTTCGGATTTGCCAGAAAACTTTCTGCTCATGAACGGTGATTTACTGACCGACTTTGATCTTACCGGTTTTCTTGACCGGCATATCAAGGAAGGGCGCCTTTTTACGATCGCCGCATCGCGCCGGCTACAATTGATTGATTACGGTGTTCTGCAAATCGATGGCTTGCAGCAGTTAACGGGATATTCCGAAAAACCTCAGATGGAGTATCTCGTGAGCATGGGCGTCTATGCGGTCAATCGCTCAATACTCGAGTTTGTTCCATCCGATCGCAAATACGGTGTCGACGATCTGATGAACAACCTGCTGGCAAAGGGGCAATCCATCAGGGTTGAGCCTTACGGCGGTTATTGGCTGGATATCGGCCGTCCGGACGATTACGTGCGGGCGATCGAAGAATTCGAGCAGCGAAAAAATGAACTTCTACCCGCTGGAACCTGACAAATCCTTAGTTGCCAGCCAGGAGGTATAGCTCGGATATCAAGGCCGGTCCTTGTTTAGAAGAGCAGCGAATGCTGAAAGTGAAAGGTGAGATATGACTTCGAGCAGGCGCGTGCTTGTAACGGGGGCTAGCGGGTTTTTAGGAACTCATCTGACAAAGGCCCTCGGTGCGGCAGGTTATAGGGTTGAGCCGCATTCAAGCCGCTCGGGAGATATCGCAAACTGTGAATTTGATGTTGCGGATGTTGGACACGTTTTCCATTTGGCGGCACGCACATTTGTCCCGGAAAGTTGGAAGGACCCTTTGAGTTTCTATCGAGTCAATGTGCTCGGTACGGTGAATGTTCTCGAATTTTGCCGTGCGCACAACGCCTCGCTTACCCTGATGAGTTCCTATGTTTACGGCCGGCCGACTGGTCTGCCTATCTCTGAAAATGAATCGCTGCGAGCGTTTAATCCCTACAGCCACACGAAGATCCTGGCTGAAGAAGCAAGCCGATATTACCAGGAGCAGTTTCAAGTGCCGGTGACGATCATCCGTGCCTTTAATATCTATGGGCCCGGACAGGATTGCAGATTTTTGATTCCGAAAATACTCGCTCAGGCTGTCAATCCGGCTTTGGAAGCGATTACAGTTTCGGATCTGCGGCCACGGAGAGATTTTATTTTTATTTCGGACCTCATTCAACTCCTGTTGCGGACAGTTTTCCGGCGGGAGGGAGGAGTCTTCAATGCCGGAAGCGGGACATCTTTGAGCGTGAGAGAGGTTATTGAAACGGTCAACGCGCTGTTACCTGTGCCGAAGCAAGTTCTGGCCGAAGGATCGTCGCGGCAGGATGAAGTCCTTGACGTCGTTGCGGATATATCGAAGGCCCACAAGGAATTTGATTGGACGCCGCGTACCACGTTTCGCGACGGCGTTCGCGAGACCCTGGCCGGCATTTATCACGCCCCGTGAGAAATGTGGAAGCATTGTTGTCGGGCGACTCGGCCAAAAAAACGATTTCCCGTTAAAAATTGCGAAAATCTTGTCAATTCGTGGTAAAAAAAACATTGTTCATGGATATCGGCCAAATGGCGCATCCCGATCACGCCAACTCTCCTCGTGTGGTCCTTGTTGTAGATGACGAATTGTTCCTCCTGGAATATGTACGGCTTGTTTTGATACGCGGTGGTTTCAGTGTAATGACTGCAAAGACTGCAGAGGAGGCTTGGCAGCTGTTGTCAAATCCTGAAAATTCGATCAGCCTGGTTCTGACGGACGTGGTAATGCCCGGGTCCTTTGATGGGTTTGAATTGGCCGAAAAGATTCGCCGTCGCCAGCTGGGAATTCCGGTTCTTTTTATGACGGGAGCGCCTCAGGAGGAATGCTCGAACAACCATCCCCCGAATGTGAACAGGGTCTTATTGCAGAAACCGTTCGGACCGGATCAGTTGATTGCGATCGTCCGAGAACATTTTTGAAATGGAAGGGTGGAAGCGTGAAAGGCCAGTACCCGATCAAACTCGTAGACAGGCGCGATTTGCGACCCGAATATTTCATTTGAAGCTCGACAAGCGAGTTCAGGGACCGCCGGCTTCCGGTCCCGATGTTTAGATTGTCATTTGAAATGAACGACCCAATAAATCGTTCTGCGAACAATTCTTTGCTGACCATTGATCGTCCGTCGAAAATCCTTGTCCTCCACCAGGATCATCGCATTTCCGCCCTTCTGCGCGGCGGCTTGACGAGCGTCTTGCAGCGCGGATGAATACTGGGTTCCGACCTCACCCTCAATCGTGACTGTTTGCAATTTATCGTAGGGTTTCGAAGGAAGATAGCGAAGTTGTTGCACGGCGTTTTCCGGAATGGGGGGATAAACCGGCAAGGGTGGCAGCGGCTTGCGAGCCGCACAGCTCGCGGCGAGAAGTGCGGAAGCCGCGATCGCGACGGTCTTCCAGTCAGGATGTCTGGACCTGTGGGCAATCATCGTGGGGAATTCACCACAGAGACGCAGAGGACGCAAAGGTCGGAATGGATCTAAAATCTTGCAGCAGGTGGTGGTGAGCGCCGTGAGACGCCGCCGGCAACGGCCGTGGGCAATCATCGTAGAACCTGGATTATATACGGGGATGGCTTGGAAGGAACGGGGGAAATTCACCATAGTTAATGACGACGCGGAAGCCTCTTATTGGACTAAACAATTTTTTGAACCGGAAACGTGGGCGACCGACAGCGATATTCTCTGTGAGGCAACTCGAGTCCGAGTGTTGCCAGCTTCAAACTAGCTATCCAAGCCGAAAGCGAATTAATTCCAGCTTATCCATGGAGCGCGCCCGCGACCAAGCCCACCTCTGAATCACTCCATCTACCGGACCAGGGCTCTTTTGATCCGACGCTGGGGGCGAGAGATAGTACAATGAAAACGCGCTGCACGTCGGCGCGTTTTCACTTGAAACGAAAACAAGATCAGACCTTAACCCTTGGCATTTTTTCAAAAGCTCGTAGAAAATGGTTTGCCTACTTCGATCTCGCACCGGTTTTTGAGTGGGATGAAATTTCCGTTTCTCGTGAGTTCCGATTCACGGTAGAGGAGTACAGCACGGCTTCAGACCTGGAAAGAGGTTGGGAAAAATCACCGCCACGACTGCTAGACCAAAGAAAGAAATACCGATGAGCCGCGCTATGAGAAGGCCGTGACGCAAAAGTTTTTCGGCAAAAATAACAATGGTTAGCGCTGCCATTACTGGAATATTCATTACACCGACCGCGACAAGGATCAGCATCAAGCCCCAGCAGCAGGCGACGCAGTAAAGTCCGTGATGAAAACCAACGCGCAGGTCAATCGCCGGTCCGCGAAAGCTTGTGTAGTGGACAAGCAAACTTATCGGCGAGCGACAGTGTCGCAGACAGACGTCCTTGAACGACGTGAGTTGGTAAACGCCTGCAGTGACAAAGATGGCCGCACCAAGCCAACCGGCGTGGTTACCAGCTAAAACGAGCACTTGCTCAAATAGCACGAGTCCAAAGAAGGCGAGTACCCCGGCGAACGCCCATGCCAGAAGGTAGCCAGTGACAAACAGGGCAATCCTGTAAGACGCCACCGCGCTGGAGCTTCGACTCACGATGGAGCGGGTCCAGAGGATCGCGACCGGAGCCATGGACGGGAACATCATCGCGGCCATCATCGCGGTCCACATGGCAACGAACGCGACAAACGACATACCCATCGTGCCCGCGCCGTTGCCCATCGCTCGCACCTGGTCGAGCGTGACGATCCAGGCTAGCACTGTCAATGCCACAATCGCGGCCCAGGCCGGAGCCGCTTCACGAAGCAAAAGCTTAACACGGGCCGACGGATTTTCTGCCTTCACATCAACAAAATCCGGCCATCCGAGATCCTCAAGAGAGGCCGCTTTACTTTCGATTAAGTTCCGGGTGATCGGACAAGGCTTTGAACCCGGTCCGGCTGAACGAGGTTGTATTCGACCTCCGAAAAGAAAGCGTTCGAACCAGCGTGCTTAAACTGCAGACCGGGAAGTGTCACCTCGCATTGGTCGGTGTTCAACATTCTTGCATCGCGAAAAATAAGTCCTAAGGGTAGAACCATATGCGCGTCTGTTTCGCTTTTATCCATATCATTCACGATGGGACCGACCCGGACGCGAGCAGCATCGCCGAGTTCCAGGGTGCCACGACGCCCGTCACGCTCGAAGCGAAAATGCCCGAAGCGCACGGTCGCCGGCTCCGTGTAAGTGGTTGCGAAAACCTCGAATGGGCCACCTTGGCCTGCCTTTCCGATGCCAATTTCAGACAGGCTCTTCCGCTGTGCCTCGTCCGCGCGTTCGTCGATAAAAACGACACAACGGCCGTTGCCGCGATGAATCGGGTTAGGCCACCGAACAATGATTGCGATGCCCAGTCCATCGAGTCGCGTAGTATCGAATGCGCCTTCCCGAATTTTCCAGGCCTCAATCCCCTGGCAGGTTCCGTCCGTGGGAATCATCGTTAGATTGCACGAACATGCGTGGGCGCAGTTACAAGTTTCAATATAATCAGCTTTCCACCACCATTTGCTCATAGGTCCATTTCCTTCTAGATTTTCTTAACTCCGTGCGAACATGCATCGCCATAACTAGCGCTCAACCGCGTGCCGATATCCGCTCTCGCTGACAATCGAGCCAAACCCTGAGCTGCGTAACGCTTAAGACTAACGGCGTCTGGGGGAAGAGGAAATCGGACAAAAATGTTCGTACGAAATTCTAGGATAATATACCTCGAACACAATTTTAGCAAAGTGCCGCGTGCGGATCTCGTTCTTTGGAATCGATTCGTTCCAAATCGCGGCGATTGTCAAATGGCTTCTGGTGACACGACTGCTCCCTGGCGGCTTTGATAAGCTCGCGGACGAGTTGCCGTTGGGGTTGGAGTTCTTCAGAGGACTAGCAAAACCCCTGAATTGTTAACTGCTTGAAGTGGGGTGAAGTACTCCCCGGTGTCAAGACATTTACTCTTGGTGTTCTGAGATAGAGCCTTCCTTGTCATTGACTTTCCGTTTCGCGATTTTTTCTAACCGACAATACTGCATACGACTGCCGCATAACACAAAAGCTGAAGCCTAGCTTTCAGGCTCGTGCACCAGACGGATGTCGATTTCCCGATCGACGTACCGCCACTCCTCTGTCCTTCGAAGCGTTCGGACCAGCTCTTCAAACGCCGGCTCCCAGTAATCGCCTTAGCGATACCATTGATCCTTCCAGATCTTGATCGGTGGAAGTTTCCCGGCGACGGTCTTAGCGAACCGGTCAAACGGACCGACGCCCTTAACGATCCGGTCATCAGATGCCTGAATCCGATGAACGGTTTCCCAATCCACGGTTAAGGCAACCTTCGCATGGACTCAAACATTCTCAAACACGCTCAAAGATGTTGAGAGTTACGAATCAGGGTAGTGCCTATGGTCCCAGTAAGTGCCTATTGCTGAGGGACATGGAGCCTAGGGGATTCGAACCCCTGACCTCCTCAATGCCATTGAGGCGCTCTACCAACTGAGCTAAGACCCCTGAATTGCGGATTAAAGAGACCGGACAATAGCGCTATTCCGTGGGAAGGAAAGTGAAAATAATTCGTTTGCGCCGCGGACTTTCGATTAGTCTGGAGCCACTCAAGACGCGGCAAATCCAGCTAGCCAGGGACAGGCCTTGATATCCTGGTATGCCACCCCAGCAGGGCAACCAATCGTCGAACTCGAACTCGAAGCCGTGTACAGGCCTTAGTACACCTTTGATTCCAGGGCCACATTCTCCGGTAAATCCCGGCGTAACAGAGCGAAATCTTTCTTCCTCGATTTGTGAGCGATGCGCGTTAAATACCCTACAAGCGAATAATCCTCTATGTTAGAAATTCCAGATCCGTTTCATCCGGCAGTCGCGCACGTTCCTATCGTTTTGGTTTTCCTGGGAACATTGATTTCAATTTTGACTATCTTCACTCGACGGGGAGCGTTGCCGCAGTTTTCTGCATTCATCTTGATTCTTGCCGCAGCGGCTGCGCACGTCGCCGTGATTACCGGCGGCAACGAAATCGATGACTTGATTCAACGGATGCCGGAATCGAGGCCTCTCATCTACCGGCACGTGGAATCGGGCGAATGGACGCAAAAACTTGCGATTGTCGCAGCTTGCTCTGCTGTTGTTGCCTTGGCTTTTTACAAAGCCAGGACCTTTCGGCGGGTCATGGCTTTTGTCACTACTATCATTGGCGCGGGTGCTTGCTACTTCGCCTTGCAAGCCGCAGAAAGGGGCAGAGATATGGTCTATCATAATGGAGTCGGAATCGAAATCGCACCTGTAAAGCCTGCCGGAAATCCGAGCTCATCCCCAGGATCTCCCGATGGGGCTGCCTCCCCATCGGGTGCCCAGTCACCGAAGCAATAGGGTTTGGCCGAGCAAAAATAGCCGCCTAGCGCTGAAAGTGCGCGACAACGGAAATCCGGGGCGCGAGGAATGCTATATAGAGCCTTGGGCGACCATCGGAATCTATGATATTTTTTATGATATGAATCCCTCCCGAATAGGTTTCGTCGGCTTGGGCCGCATGGGTGCGAACATGGCTCGTCGCTTGCATGACTGCGGTCACCAGATTTCGGCGATTTTCGACGTCAACAGAGAGCGCCAGGCGATGTTGGCGGAAGAGCTTGGTGTCAGGGGCGTCGATAAGGTCTCGGACACAGCCGTGTACTCGGATGTCATTTTCACCGTGGTTACCGATGATGCAGCGATGAGAGCCATTTTTTTCGGAAGCGACAATCTGTTCGCGAACCCAGGAGGAAAGCTGTTCGTCAATTGCGCGACGATCAGCCCTCAGGTTCATGTCGAGATCGAGAAACAAGGGGAAAGACTTGGTGCCGAAGTTTTGGAAGCCCCAATGGCGTCGAGTATGACGCATGCCCGGGAGGGGAAGCTGTACATGATGGTGGGTGGTAAGGAGGAAAGCTTTCGCAAAGCGCAGCCATTGTTAAGAGATCTGACCGTTTCACTTCGCTATATGGGAGGTCCCGGAAAGGCTGCCGAACTGAAGGCTCTCGTAAACATGGTGATGAATATCAATACAGCCGGACTTGCCGAAGGATTGGGGCTAGCTGAGGCCCTTGGTCTTGATTTGAAAGTTGTAAAAGAGGTGTTTTCCCAAACGGGAGCAAATTCGAGAGTGCTCGAGACGGATGGGCCGGATATGCTCGACCGGGAGCATTCGACTTATTTCTCTGCTTCGCACGCGGCCAAAGATTCCGGCATCGCTCTCGAACTTGCGCGGGAACAAGGGCTTTATCTGCCATTACTTGAGGCTTCAAAGCGCCAATACGATCGTATGGTGAAGGTTGGACTCGGCGAAATTGATAAATCGGGGATTTCCGAGCTTACGTTCAAGTCGCGAAAAGGTGCGGAGAAGCCCTGATCAGCGTCAGCCGGCGCTGGAAAAAGGTGATTTTAGGCTATTCTGAATGAATGTCACTTGAATACACGACCGGAACGATAAGGGCACCGGACGGTATCCCTCTGTTTTACCGCGTCTGGGATTGCGAAGCGGTTGGGGGCAGAAATCTATTTCTCGTCCATGGACTTGGAGAACATTCGGGAAGATATGTTCATGTCGGAAGGTATTTTGCGAAGGCTGGCTATCGATCGATCGCTTTTGATTTGAGAGGACATGGCCGGAGCGGAGGAAAACCGGTTTTCGTTCAGCGATATGAACAGTTAGCTGATGATGTTCAATGCGTGGTCAATCATTTTGGCGAAAATGCTTCGTTCTTATTCGGGCACAGTCTGGGCGGCCAATTGGTTCTTTGGACAGCTCGACGTCGCGACTTGAATTTAGCCGGTTTGATTGCCAGCGCGCCTTGGCTGGGTTTGGCACAACCGCCTCCGCGATGGCAGATCTTTCTGGCTGGCGTGCTTAATAGACGCCTGCCGGGATTTCGATTCCCCACGAATGTCGATTCCGCGAATCTATCTCATGATCAGGCTCATCTGGATTCGCTCGAAGATCTGGATCTGCTGCATAACTTCATCACGGTTCGGTTTTATTTCGAAGCAATCAGGGCCGCTCGGCAGCTCATGGATGATCCAGCAGTTCACTGCCCCGTTCTACTTGTACAAGGAGGCGACGATCGAGTTACCTGTTCCGAGACCGTTGAAGCCTTTTACAAAAGGCTTCGCGCGCCAGAGAAAACGCTGAAAATCTATCCGGGGCTTTTTCATGAGCTCCACAACGAAACGGCGCGACTTGTGGTTATGGATTTTTTCGTGGAGTGGATGAACACCGTTTCCCGGCAGGATCCCGCTATTCGAACCGGATTCCTTGCGCCAGAGGAAGGTCGGAGCCGTAGTTGATCGTTACGGTTTGCCGGCGCATATATGCCCGCCAGGCATCGCTGCCGCTCTCGCGGTCACCTCCGGTCTCTTTCTCGCCGCCGAATGCTCCTCCGATCTCGGCTCCACTTGTGCCGAGGTTGACGTTCGCAATGCCACAGTCGCTTCCCGCGTACGAAGTGAATTTTTCTGTTTCGGCGATATTCGCAGAGAAGATTGCCGAACTAAGTCCTTGTGGCACCCGGTTATGAATTTCGATCGCCTCATCGAGCTCTTTGTAGGAGAGCACGTAGAGGATGGGTGCAAATGTTTCTTGCTGAACCACGGGCCAACTATTGCTCGCTTCCGCAATGCAGGGGGTGACATAATTTTCGCTTGTGTAATCCGCTCCTCGAAGGCTTTCGCCACCATAAAGAATTTTGCCACCTGAAGCCGCTAGTCGCCGCAAGGAATCGCGCATCGCCTCAACGGCTGCTGTGTCGATCAACGGGCCCATCAATATTTCAGGGCGAAGGGGATTGCCGATGGGTATCCGGCTGTAGGCCGCCTGAAGTTTCTCCATTAAAGGGTTCTTAAGCGATTCATGTACGATCAGCCGGCGAGTTGTCGTGCAGCGTTGGCCGGTTGTTCCAACCGCTCCAAAGAGAAGCGCACGTACAGCAAGTGCCAGATTGGCCGAAGGAGTTACAATCACCGCATTGTTTCCGCCGAGCTCTAACAAGGTGCGGCCGAGCCGCTTTGCCACGGCGTTTGCAACCTGTTTGCCCATTCGCGTGGAACCGGTCGCTGAAACCAGCAGCGCCC
>Ga0306923_10003551_pt1 | contig 14740 bp, 13 predicted proteins | sample sta12Can44000108_FD_203841 | JGI IMG/M metagenome (GOLD analysis project Ga0306923, IMG submission 203841) | Lab enrichment of tropical soil microbial communities from Luquillo Experimental Forest, Puerto Rico - statanox.12C.anox.44.000.108 (v2)... | ecosystem: Environmental > Terrestrial >... | reverse complement strand
ACATCAGCGCGCGCGCCAGGGCCAGCATCTGCTGCTCGCCGCCGCTCAGGCTGCCCGCGAGCTGCCGCCGCCTCTCCCGCAATGCTGGAAAGGTTGCGTAGGACATGTCGAGGTTGCCCGCGATCTCGGCGCGCGCCAATGGCCGGAACGCGCCCAGCAGCAGGTTCTCTTCGACCGAAAGCTTGGGGAACAAGCGGCGGCCTTCGGGCACGAGGCTGATCCCGAGATCGACGATCGCCTCGGTTGTGCGGCCGACGAGATCGACCCGCTCGCCGTCGATTTCGGCAACGATCGAACCCGTCGTGGGCGGCAGGATCCCCATCACGCATTTCATCAGGGTGCTCTTGCCGTTGCCGTTGGTGCCGAGCAACACCACGGTCTCGCCGGGGGCGACGCTCAGCGAGACATCCTCGAGCACCCGCACCGCGCCGTAGCCGGCGTCGATGCCGGAAATGCTGAGGCTACTCGCCAAGATAGGCCCTCTCGACCTCGGGATTGCGGATCGCCTCTTGCGGCGCGCCATCGGCGATCTTCTGGCCGGCGACCAATACGACAAGCCGTGTCGAAAAGCTCATCACTGCGCGCATGATGTGCTCGATCAGGACGATCGTGATGCCCTGCTCATTGAGGCGGACCAGCACCACCAGGATCTCCTCGACTTCGGACGGCGAGAGGCCGGCCATCGTCTCGTCGGCGAACAACAGCCGCGGCGCGCTGGCAACTGCGCGCGCGAGCTCGAGCTTGCGCATTTCGACCTGGGTCAGATCGCGCGGCAGCCGGCCCGCCTTGTCGGCGAGCCCGACATCGTCGAGCAATGCCAGGCAGCGCTCGCTGATGGCGCCATCCGAAAGCCGCGCGCCCGGCCGGGCATTGACGGTGTAGAGCAGTGGTATGCGCAGATTGTCGACGAGGCTGAGGCTGCGGAAGGGTTTGGGCAACTGAAAGCTGCGGGCGAGCCCCAGCCTTGTGCGCTGGTATGCCGGCAGGCCGTCGATCGCGCGGCCGTCAAAGGTGATATTGCCGCTGTCGTGATGCAATGCACCGGAGAGGCAATTGACGAGCGTGCTCTTGCCCGAGCCGTTTGGTCCGATCAGCCCGAGCCGCTCACCGGTATCAACAGAAAGATCGATGCCTTCGAGCGCGACAAACCCGCCAAAGCGCTTGCCGAGCCCGCTGACCTCGAGTAGCGGCGGCATCAGCGAAGCCTCGCGCGGCGGCGCGCCTGAACTAGCCCGACGATCCCATTGGGTGCAATGACGACAAAGAGGATCAGCAGCACGCCGACGATCAGCAGATTCAATGCCGAGGAGATTGTCACTGTCGCGAGCTGCTGAATGGTTCCGAGCAGCACGGCGCCGATGATCGGGCCGACCCAGCTGGTCATGCCGCCGATCAGCGGCATTGCGACGCTGTTGACGGCATAAGAGAGGTTGAAGCTCGATGCCGGGTCGAGATAGGTGACGTAATAGGGCAATGGCGCGCCGCTCATGCCCATCAAAGCGCCGCTCAGCGTGGTCGAAATCAGCTTCAGCCGCAATGTCGGCACGCCGCCCGCCTCGGCAGCGGCTTCGTCGTCGCGGATCGCGTTCAAGCCGAGCCCGAGGCGCGAGCGCTCGATGGTTCGGGCGATCGCGACCGAGACCCAGGCAAGGATCAGCATCAGCGAATAAAGGTATTGGACATAGCTGCCGTAAAGCGGCGCCTGCTGCGGCCGGATAACATAGATGCCGCGCGAGCCGCCGACGAAATCCCAGTTGACGATCAAGGTCTGCGCGACGATCGCCAATGCCAGAGTGGCGATCGCAAAGAAGACCCCCTTCAGCCGCAGGGTCAGATAGCCCATGCCGAAGCCGAGAATCCCCGATGTCAGGCCGGCGACCAGGATCATCACCGGAACCGGCAGCGAACTCAGCTTGTGCAGCACGACCGAGCTGTAAGCGCCGACGGCAAAGAAGGCGCCCACCCCGAAATTGGTGTAACCGGTATAGCCGCCGAGGATGTTCCACGCCGTCGACAGCACGATGTACTGCAGCACGACGTAGCCGGCGAAGAAGAAATACTCGTTGCCGATCAAACCGCGCGTCAGCACTAGCACCGCGGCGGCGACAACGAAGGAAACAGCCCAGAACTTTGCAGTGCCCATTGCTATCGGCCGAGGATGCCGGCGGGACGAACAGCCAGGGTCAAGAGCAGAAAGCCAAAGGCCACCGCCGGTGCCCAGGACGGCCCATAGAAGGTCGCGGTGATGCTTTCGACGATGCCGATCAGCATTGCCCCGGCGAGCATACCGGGAAAGCTGGTCATCCCGCCGAGCACGCAGATCGCGAAGATGCGGCCGATGTAATCGCGGCCGATCGACGGCTCGACCGGCTGAATGATGATCAACAGCGCACCGGCGACGGACGCCGTCGCAATCGAGATGCCGAAGGCGATCCGCTTAATCCGGCTCGGGTTCGCCGCCATCAGCTGCAGGGCCAGCCGGTCCTGCGAGACCGCCAGGATGGCGCGGCCGATAAAAGTGCGCCCGAGAAAGACCTGCAACAGCCCGAGCATCACCAGCGAGACGATGCACGGGATCAGCATGCGCAGCGGCAAGTCGACAAAGCCGTAATGCAGGCTCGGACCGATATAGGGCGCCTCGACAAAACGGTAGTCGACGCCAAAGGCCAGGATCAGAGCCACCTCACCGACGAACAGCAGGCCGAAGAAAAAGGCGAGCCCTTGAATAGACTCTTCGCCGCGCTGCTCGAAGGCATAGAAATAGATTTGATAAGCCGCCATGCCGACCAAAAAAAACACCGGCGCCATGACCGCGCCGATCAAGATCGGGTCGACGCCGAAATTCGAATTGACGATATAGGCGACAAAGGACCCGAGCATGATAAAGGCCGGGTGGGCGATGTTGACGATGTCGAGCATGCCGAAAGAGATCGTCACGCCGATCGTGACCGCGGCATAGAAGCCGCCGAGCAACAGCCCGGCGACGACCGCGTTGACCGCGAGGTCGAGTGAGAACATTCGCGCTAGCCGCGGGAAAGCAGATCGGCTGGCGTATCCTCGGCCCGTGATGGAAGTCGCGGCATGGCTGATCCCCCCTTTGTTTGAGCGCGCGCTCGCATTAGAACAGCATCAGCCTTGCGTGTTAAGGGTCACTCGGGCGAGGCAAACAGGTATTCGGGAGGAAGCAATGATCAAGGAGAGGCGTCCGCAGCACCGGCTTCGCGGCTTTTCGCTGATAGCGACAGCACTCGCCGGGTGCGTGCTTACCGGAACCGCTGTTCGGGCGGCGGAGCCGATCACGATCGGCTTTGGCATGGCGCTGACCGGCGGGCTTGCCGCCGCAGGCAAGACGGCGTTGTTGGCGATGCAGATCTGGCAGGACGATGTCAATGCCAAGGAGGGTCTGCTGGGCCGGCCGGTCAAGCTCGTCTATTACGACGACCAGACCAACCCACCGACAGTGCCGGGGATCTATACGAAGCTGCTCGATGTCGACAAGGTCGACGTCATCGTCTCCGGCTATGGCACGAACATGATCGCGCCGGCGATGCCGATCGCGATCCAGAAGGACCGCCTTCTCCTCGGGCTATTCGGCCTAGCGGTCAATAGCGAATTCCATTACCCGAAATATTTTTCGATGCTGCCCACCGGGCCCGACCCCAAACACGCTTTCTCTGACCCGTTTTTTAAAGTCGTGATGGCGAAAGAGCCAAAACCGCAGACCTTGGCCATCGTCGCCGCGGACGCTGAATATCCAAAAAATGCGTCGGAGGGTGCGCGCGACACCGCCAAGTCTTTGGGGCTCAAAGTCGTGTACGACAAGAGCTACCCGCCCTCGACAGCCGATTACTCGCCGATCGTCCGCGCCTTTCAGGCGACCAATCCCGAGATCGTCTTTGTCGCGTCCTACCCGCCCGATTCGGCCGGTATGGTGCGGGCAGCAACCGAGCTCGGGCTCAAGACCCGTTATTTCGGCGGCGGCATGGTCGGTCTGCAATTCACCTCGATCAAGCAGCAGTTCGGCTCAAAGCTGGACGGCATTGTCAATTACGACTTTTGGATCCCGGCCCCGACGATGCAGTTCCCGGGAATTATCGAGTTCCTCAAGAAGTACCAGGCCAGGGCCCCGATTGAGGGGATCGACCCGCTAGGCTGGTATTTGCCGCCCTTCGCCTACGCCAATTTGCAGGTTCTGGGCGAGGCGATCGAGGGTGCCAAGAGTCTCGATCAGACCAAGCTCGCCGATTACATCCGCAGCCATACGTTCAACACGATTGTCGGCGAAATCGCCTTTGGCAAGGACGGCGAATGGGCGAAGCCGCGCGTGCTGGAGGTGCAGTTCCAGGACATCCAGGGCACCGATCTCGAGCACCTCAAGGACACCCGAACAGAAGCGATCCTCGAACCCGAGGAATTTCGCACGGGCGAGGTCGTCGAGCCCTATTCCAATATCAAGAAATAGCGATCGGCCGGCGCCGCCTCAGAACGGAACCGGCCGAATTGAGGCGGCCTCCGCCTCGGCCGCTTTTACGTCGACAGTTATTTGTCTTTGTCGCCCTGGACGATCTCCTCCGCGTCTCCTTCGAGCCGAAGGATGTGCAGCCCGGTGTTGGCGCGGTCGACGATGTAGATGTAGCCACGGTCGTCGGTGGCGACATTGTTCGTCTGGATAACCCGAACGCAGACGTTCGGGTTGCCCTGGTACGGGCCACAGCGAAAGTCCGTATTCTTCGTGATGGCCGGGATGAAGGACGCCACATTCACTGGGTTATACGGATCGCGGATGTCGAAGGCGCGAATGCCGGCGTTGAAGTACGAGACGAAGACGATCTTCTTGTAGAACGGCGGACCGAACTCCTCATTGGTCGCATGCGGACCGAACCGACCGCCAATGTCGCAGAAACCTCCCTCGGATGCGGGGACCTGCGCCGTGGCAATCGACTGCGGTCTCCCCTCCGTCGAGACATCAGTCATGAACGTAAGGTGGCGGAACTCTGAGCAGAAATGCGCGGTCGCCTCGGAAGTCACCACGACAATGTCGCGCGTGGTGTTGCCGTCGTCATTGTCGGTATCGGTGACGAAGTCCGGGACCGTAATCCTGCCAATCGGAAAGCTGCTGTGAGCACCGTTTTTCGGTTCCATGATCAGACGCCCGAGTTCCGCAGTGTGGAAGTCGGTGCACGCGGGCGGGGTGAGTGTCGACGAAATCGATCCGCACGTGACGCCTGTACCGAACGGCGGAGGCAAGAGCTTGGTGCGGTCGACAATCTGCATCACGCCGTTCGAGCCGGTTCCGAATGCGAAATAGACACGCCCGGCGGTGGCGCCCGCCAATGCGATCGTCCCGCCGGCCGGCCCTGTCGAAATGGGGCCATGAATAGTAGGTACCCCATTAGGAAAGTTTGGAAGAACGACCCCGCCGGGTTGCTGCCCGTCGAGCGCCCAATCTCGCAAAAACTTTGGATTCGCAGGGTTGCTTACATCGAAGATGAAGATGTGGTTGCCCGATGCCCAGTGATCGTTTGTATCATTGCCGCGTCGACCGACGATGTAGGCGATCCCGGTATCGCATTCCCACCAGCTTTTATGGGTTCCGGCGAGAGCTCCTGGGGCTCCGGTGTTGGCTCCGATAACCGGGTTTTTTCCAGCGACGGTGCGCACGCCCACGGGGTGGCTCGGATCCGTCACGTCCCAGATCTCGTGCGCGGAACTGGCGTAGGTGCGCAGCATATAGATCTTGCCGTCGTGAACCGGCAGGGTGTTGCCGTCACATACACGCACCATCTGCGCCCCGCCGGCTGCTCCGTCGGACACGGGCAGGTGGAAGAGGTATTTGGGCTTTTTTGGATCGGTCACGTCGACTATCGACGTACCGTTCAGTTCATTCATGTTGGTTAGCGGATTGAACGATGGCAAGGTCTTAGCCCCTGGAAGCAGATTCTCACCTTGCAGTCCCAGCGCATGATGGCCGGCAAAGAGGATATATTTGCCGTGTGGATATTTGTGAACCGTTGGCTGATAGGTCGATCGTTGCTGCAGGTCGTTGGTTCCGACGAGTTTCATGTCGTGTCTTGATCTGTCGGAGTCATCGTCGGCACGCGCGGCCCCCATAAGCAGGAGCAAGGTGGCCCCTGCCGCGACCACGAGTCCACAATATTTCCTGATTAAGACGTGCAAGGTGCTGTGCTTCTGAAGCATGTTTCCTCCTACTTCGTTTCGTTTCCGATGGGGCAGGCTGAAGCGCCCACTAAGGGAATAGCAGCCGCTAAACCCCGTCAACACATTTTTGACGCCTTTGTGACAAATTGATAAATGTAAGTTTCAAGTAAGCTTTTGTTTAACCATGGGGTTGGTGTCAGTTGATTGATGGCCGCGGTGATCGATATTGGGGATAACGATCGCCGGGCGTGGCCCTTTGGGTCAGGGCACGAACAGCAGCTCGCCGCGCGCGCATTTGCTACCGCGCGAAAACGGGTCGCGGCTGCTATCGACCGCAATCCAGAAGCATTAGTTCGATACCATTTTGCAGCCTTAGTCCTGCACGATACCCGAACGGAAGCGACCCTCGAACCTGCGAACACGGTAGGGGAGCGCGGGTGGAGTGCCTTGATGTTACTTCCGCTCTCCTCCGCCTTCAGGTGATCCGACCCATCGCGTCACCATTCCGGCGGAGGCGAGCCACCCTTCAAGCACGTTCATTGACTTGAAGGTCTCACGCCGAAGATCGCTCCTAGTCGCTAGGAGGATAGTCAACTTTCAGGCAGTCCGGCTCGCCGTCGTTCATTTCCTTGACCGGTCCGCCCTGAGTGACTCATTTTGCGGCATCATCTGTTCCGCTGATGACGGTGAACACTGCGATGCAACCATTGGCATTAGATCCACCATTGGCGCCGCAAATTCCGCTGGCCCCCCCTTGGGCAGGGTTACTGTTAATCGGCACATACACCTGATTTTTGACGGGGTCAGCAGCAACCGAATGCGAGCCCACGGCTGAGCTTGGGCTAAAGTCCGGTCGTTTGCCTGTTGAGTCGACAACTCCGAGGATCGGAGCGGGACCGCCCCCGACAGCAGTCAAGTGACTGCCATTTGCGAGGAAATACTGATTGTTGCCGGGATTGAACCAGGCTTCGTCGGCGCCGGCTTCGCCCGCAAGCTTACCGATGATCGCTCCACTGTTTAGATTAATAACCACCGAAATCGGCCCAAGGTTGGTACAACCGAGCAGAGCCTGGGGGAATGGCCCGAGCGCCATTCCGTTGTTCCCGCCGCAGCCCGAATCAGCGAGAGAAAAGGTCTGCTCAATCTTCTCGGACACCGGATCGATTCGCAAAACAACGCCGCTGTCGCTGTTCGGTCCGGTGGGGTTAGGGACATTAAGATAGAACTTGCCGGTCTTGGGGCTCCATTGACACTGTTCGATGCCACCGCTCGCGTTCGGCGTGCCCTTCGTGCCATCCATAACGATGTGCCCCAAGACGTTAAAGCTCGTGCTTGAAATGAAAGTCACGAACGGGCTAGGACTGGAAGCATCGTTGGCGACCAGAATGATGTGATTATTCGCGTCGTGGCAGAGCTCGTCTGCTCTGGTCGCGTCCGTTCCGGGTCCCTTGAGCGCGGTAGAGATCGGGCCCGCGATCAACTTGCCAGGCGGCGAACTCGTCAAATCCAGCACCCATACCCGGCTGGTTCCATCGCCAACCCAAACCTGGTGGCCGTTGGCGACCAGCACTCCATCGGGCCCCGCGCAGTCGGTGGCGGAGGTGCTCGGCGGGGGGCACGGTACTGCACCGGCGAAACCCGGCGCAGGTGCTGTTAACTGATTTGTCAGCGTGTTGGTGCTGGTATCAACAACATCGATTGACTTGTTGGTGCGATCGGCGAGGAGGTAGACCCCGTTTGCCGGGTCCACAAAGCTGATGTCGAAAGAGCCCAGCTTCTGAGGGGCCGGCAGATTGATGACGCTGGTGACGCCGAATACCTCGTCCTTTGCTGCGGCCTCCAACGGTTGGGCTATTGAAGGATGTCCTGTCACCGAGAGCAGCCAGGGCGCAATCGCCGCGCCCGCGAGGAGAGCTGATAGTTTGGCCTTTGTTAAGGAATGTAAGACACTTTGCTTTTGAAGCATGTCGTCCTCCCATCTAGTTTAGTTTCGGGTCAGAACGGGTTGAAGCACCCGTACCGGATTAGAAAAATATCAGACCGGTACCGAGGTCAACACATTTCGGGGCGCGTTCTTCACGAATTAGACAATGTAAGGCTGATGTAAGGTAACTCTAACCCTTATGGATTAGTCTCGGTCAATTGATGGCCGCGGCGATCGACACTGTGACAATGATCTCCGGTCGCGCCCTTTTGCGTCAGGGCGGGAGCAGAGGCTCGCCGCGCATGTATTGGCCGCGGCAGAACAATAATGTCGGCTTGTTGGTATAGGCGTAGCGCTCCACGTGGCCGATGAAAATGATGTGGTCGCCGCCGTAATGCCGATACTCGTTGCGGCACTCGAAATGCGCGGCAGCACCAATCAGCACCGGCGCGCCGCATTCGGGGATCATGTGGTCGATCTCGGCGAACTTGTTTTCGTGCGTCCGTGCGAATTTATTCGACAGCTCGATCTGGTCGTAGGCCAGCACGTTGACGACAAAATGCGAGCCCTCCTGGAAGGCCGGCAGGCTCTGCGCGTAGAGCGAGGCGCTCCACAGCACCAATGGCGGCGTCAGCGACACCGAGGTAAAGGAGTTGGCGGTCATCCCGTAGAGGCCGCCATCGGCCCCGCGCGCCGTGACGATCGTCACGCCGGTGGCAAAGCTGCCGAGCGCATTGCGGAAATCGCGCAAGTCGAAGCCCTCGCCCGCGGTGCTTCGAACGGGTGCGGCGTGGCTGCCGGAAAAATCGTCTTCCACGATCGCGCTCTCAGAGCGGCGCGTCGGGCGGCAATCCAAGCGCCACTCTGCCGTAGACCGCGCCGTTGACGTCCCAGTTCAGCATATAATGGGCATTGGCCGCGTGGACGTCGCGAAACGCGCGCTGAATCGGGTTGCTCTCATAGATTGCATTGCCGCCAGTGGCAGCGAATAGGAGGTCCACCGCCCTGGTGCATAATGTGGCGGCAAAGGCGCCATCGCGCCGGTAGCGCGCGCGCTGGTCGATGCTAGGCACGACCCCGGCTTCAGTGATCCGTGTCGCCTCGTCGCAATCGCGCAGCACGGTCGCCTCCGCCGCATCGGCGAGCGCAGCCGCCTCGGCCAGATGAACCTGCATATTGGTAAAATCGGCGATGTTTCTGCCGGTATAGGCGCTGCGGCGGGTACGGGTCGTCTGGGCGAAGTGCTGGATCGCGCCGCGGGCGATCCCGAGTGAGACGCCGGCGACCGCAAAGGCGAACAGACTGACGGCCGGCAGCTTGTACAATGTCCCGGGGTTGAGCTCGCTGCCCCGATTAGGGCCGCCCCTGATCCGCTCGGTGGACAGGGTCCGATAGGCCGGAACAAAGACATCGACGACTTCGACATCGTTGCTGCCGGTGCCCGCAAGGCCGATCACCTGCCAGGTATCGATGATTGTATAATCGCTGGCCGGCACCAAGAACATGCGCGGCTCGCTCTGCCCGGTCTCCTCATCGTTGACGATGGCGCCGAATATGTTCCAGGTCGACGGATCGATCCCGCTCGAAAACGGCCAGCGTCCGCTGAGCTGATAACCGCCTTCCACGCGCCGGGCGCGGCCGCGCGCGAAAGCCAAAGCCGAGCTGATCAGGCTGTCGGGCGACTGGCCCCAGATTTCCTCCTGCGCCTCGGGATGCCACATGCCGAGCAGCCAATGATGGGCGGCGAGGTTGCCTAGCACCCAGGCGGTCGAGCCGCAGCCTTGGCCGATCACCGCGGTCAGCTCGAAGAGCGCGCGATAGGGTAGCTCACTGCCTCCGACGCGGGCGGGCTGCAGCACTCTAAAAAGGCCGCTCGCATGCAGATCGGCAATCGTCTCGTCCGGCAGGCGACGCAATTTTTCCGCCCGCGGAGCGCGTTCGCGGAGCACCGGGACGAGCGCCTCGGCGCGCGCCTGAAGCTCTTCGAAGCGCGGCGGTTCGCCGCGCTGGGTCGTCGCCTGGGGCATTGCGATCCTCTCCCGGATAGGCCAGCCTGCCGCAAGTCTACTCGTCGCGCCGCAACTCGGCGAGATCCTATCCGATCGCCTTTCGGGGGCGGAGAACAACGATGGTTATCGACACCCACGCCCATGTCGTGCCGGGCAGCCTGATCGAGACGTTGCGCGCCGAGCGGAGGCTGTTTCCGTCGGTCAAGCTGCATGACGGCGCGATGCCGCGGATGGAGTTCGCCGGCGGCGGGCCGGGCCGGCCAATTCAGCCACGGCTGTGGGATCTGGCGCAACGCCGCGACTGGCTCAAGCAGACCCGCGTCGATCGTCAGCTAGTCGGCGGCTGGACCGATGTCTACGGCTATGATCTGCCGGGCGCGGAAGGAGCCGACTGGGCGCGCCTCTATAACGAGCACATGCGTCTTGACGAGGCGGGACTGACGCAGCTGACAGCGCTCGCGACCGTGCCGTTGCAGGACGGAACCCTTGCGGCGGCAGTGCTCGAAGAGGCGCTCGCCTCGGGCTTTAAGGGTGCGATGATCGCGACCCAGCCGAAGGGCGTCGGCGGCAAACTGGACGACTCCTCGCTCGATCCGTTCTGGGAGGTCGCCTCAGCCCGCAAGGCGGCGATCTTCCTACATCCGCATTATATCTGCGGCGACGAGCGCCTTGCCGACTACGACCTGGTGAATGCCGTCGGGCGGCTCACCGACACAACAATCGCTGTTGCCCGGCTATTGTTCTCCGGCCATCTGACACGCTTCCCCGGGGTCAGTCTCGTACTCTCTCACGCCGGCGGGGCCTTGCCCTACGCACTCGGCCGGTTGAAACGCAACCGCGTCATCCATCGCGACTATGCCGACCCGGTCGAGGGGTTTCGCCGGCTCTATTTCGATACGGTCATGTTCGAGCCGCGCGCGCTGCGCTTCCTGTGCGACACGGTCGGCGCCGATAAGATCATGCTCGGCTCGGATTACCCATTCGGCATCGGTGACCCCGAGCCGACGCGGATCGTCGACGAGACCGCGCTGACCAAAGCCGAGCGGCAGGCGATCCTCGGCGAAACCGCCGCCCGGATCTTCCGTATTGAATGCGGTTGCGGGATCGAGCGGCCGGGCGCGCAAATGCGAAACGGAGAACGATGAGATGCTCAAAAAATTCTGCTCGGCGATCGGTTTGGTCGGCTTGGTGACCGGCGTGTCAACCGCGGCGCAGGCACAAGGCGGCGTGCGGGTCGGGACGCTCAGCTGCAATGTCGCCAGCGGCTGGGGTTTTGTCTTCGGCTCGTCAAAGGGGCTCCACTGCACCTTTGCGCCGGCGCCCGGGCATGCTGAGTTCTATGCCGGCACGATCAACAAATTCGGTGTCGATATCGGCTATACGCAAGGGGGCGTTTTGATTTGGGCGGTGTTCGCGCCAACCGCCAATCTGGCGCCGGGCGCACTGACCGGCAACTATGTCGGAGCCACAGGCAGCGCCACTGCCGGGGTCGGGGTCGGGGCCAACGTGCTGATCGGCGGTTCCAACAGCACGATCTCGCTGCAGCCGGTCAGCGTCGAAGGCAACACCGGGCTCAACGTCGCCGCCGGCATCGGATCGATCAGCCTGCGCTATCAGCCGCAAACTGCCCGACACCGCCATTGAACGCAATCCCGCAATGGAAGAGGCGCGGGGGGTCATTGCTCACGATTTGGACGCAGGCCTTCGTCATCGGCTCGCCATATTTTTGGCGCATTAACATTTGGGCGCACGGGACACGGGGGTGACGGTTGTGCCCGTAATCTGGTGCGGTGGGGGAAGCTCCGTTGGCGCCGATGTTCCGCCTGCTCTACTACCTCTATGCCCGTCGGCTCATCCGCGACGTCAGGAGTCGGCCGACCCCCGGCCACATCGGCATCATTCTCGACGGCAATCGCCGGCACGGCCGCTCGCTCGGGATCACCGAGCCGCGGGAGCTCTACGATCTCGGCGCCAACAAGCTCGACGAGGTCCTCGACTGGTGTGTCGAGCTGGGCATTGCAACGGTGACTTTGTGGGTCTTTTCGACCGACAATTTTCGCCGGCCCGTTGCCGAAGTCTCGGGGATCCTGGGGTCGGTCGAAGCCAAGCTGAAGGCGCTGGCCTGCGATCCGGCGATCCACCGGCGGCGTGTGCGGGTGCGGGCCATTGGCTGCCGAGAGATGCTGCCTGAGCCGGTCCGCGCCGCGATTGCGGTGGCCGAGCGTGCGACTGCCGAATATGACCGCCTCGAGCTCAACATCGCCGTCGCCTATGGTGGCCGTCAGGAGATCGCCGACGCCGTTCGCGCCTTGCTCAACGGCATGGCCGATGACGATGCGACGCTGGCGCAGGCGGTAGATGAGATCACCCCCGAGGCCATCGCCAAGCATCTCTACACCGCCGGCTTGGCCGACCCGGACCTGATCATTCGCACCAGCGGCGAGGTCCGCCTTTCCGGGTTTCTTTTGTGGCAGAGCGCGCACAGCGAGTTCTATTTCACCGACGTGCTGTGGCCGGCTTTCCGCAAGATCGATTTCTTGCGTGCAATCCGTTCCTTTCAGCAGCGCCGCCGCCGCTTCGGTTGCTGATAACCTGACAGGGAAATCTCGACGTCCTGTGCTCGCGGATAGTTAACGTCAACGGAAGACAGCTCTCATCCGCGATCGATCTGATGTCGACGACGTCGCTTTCGCTATCGCCAATCGTCGAGAACGAAGAGCCCTGGCCGGCTATAGCCCGGCGCGTTGGGCCGATGCATCGTGACGCCCTGGATCTGCGTGCGAAACCCGCGTGCGAGCATTTGCCGATAAGCTTCTTCGCGCGCGAGGTTGACCCCGGCCAGCACGCTCGGCATGCCGGCCGCAACTGCGAGATCGCCGCAGGCATCAAGGAGCGCGGTCAAGCGCTGTTCCCCTCCGGACCCCGAGCGCACTGCGCCGAACTTGATAAAACAGCAGTCCTTGCCGGCCTCGCTCGCGGGGCCCCAATGACATATGGCGAAACCGGCGAGACGGCTGTCGCCATCCCACAGCAAGAGGGTGTCGCCGAGATTGCGGGCAAGCGCGGTGTGGATCTCGCCGCCGAGGTCGAGCCCTTCGTAAATCTGCTCCGTCAGTTCGCGGATCGCACTGTCGACCTGCCGGCGCTGCGCCTCGGGCAGCTCCGCATAGCGCGACCATCGTTGCCCAGAGCCTGCCTTCGCAGGCGCCGCCATGATCGCGGTTAGATGGCGTGGATGAAATCCGAATTTTCCGTAGGTCCATACATGCTTGGCGCTGTCTGCGAAGGTGAACAGCCCGGCATGACGAACACCCCACGCATCTAACGCGTCGCACACGGCCCCGACAAGGCGCTGACCGATACCGCTGTTCCACAGATCGGGGCGGATCGTCAGCGGCCCGAAAAACCCCACGCTGCCCCAGCGGGTTGCGAAATTCGAGCCAACCAGCGCACCGGCCTCCTCCGCCGCGAAACCGGCGGTGTGCTCGGCCCCGAAGCGGCCGTAGGCATAATCGCGGTCTGCCCAGAAGGTCTCCGGCTCGGGCGCGCCGAGGAAAGTACCGAAAGCGAGCCGAATAATGCGCTGCGCTTCCGGCAGGTCGCGCTCGGCAAGCGGACGAATGTCGGCCATTGAAACCTCCCTGTTTCTGGTTATCCAGGCAGCTAATAGCAGTCGGTGATACGCGCCCACACTTCCGCTTCTCGCCCTCCCTTCAGCATTGCACGAACGCGCTCAAGCGATACCTGTAGCGCACCGTTCCCTCCGCAGGTGAGGTGGTCTTCATCAGAGCGAGCCCTCCAGCCAGCCCGGCTGCCGCGTATGCCGCAGGGCCAGGCGGCCCAGCAATGATCGAGATGACCTATCCCGATGCCATTCCGGAGGCGAAGGGCGCTTATTGAGCCTCAGGCCGAGTGGGCCGTACCGCCGGCAGCAGCGCGGCACGATAGGTCGGCCGCAGAATATCGAGCCTCATCGGTACCGGCGTGCCGAGCCACAGCGCATTCTTGCTGTGGTCGTCGTAGGAGCTCTCGGTCAGCGGATGAACGAGAACGTCGAGACCCTCGTGGTTCAGCATCAGCCAAGGCACAATGTTTTGAAACTCCTCGGTGCGAAAGATCACGCTGAACTGTGAGATCGGATGCGGGCCTATCGGCTCGTCACTGAAGGCTCCAGGTTCGACGGTGAATTTGCCGGTGATAGCGTCGCGCAGCCGTTCGGCAACCGGGCGAGTGGTTCGGTGTAATAAACGTGGGCGTGATAGCCTTTGACTTCGGTCATTGAGGTTACTCCTGTTAATGTTCGCGGGTAGCCCGGCATTCCAGCCCGGCCTGCCACGCTTGCCTCTTATATCTAAAGGCCAAGGGACTATGTACCAAATCGATTGATTGTATAACACGCATTCATTCCATGGATATACGCGCCATTGATCTCAACCTGCTGAAAGCCTTCGACGCGCTGATCAGAGAATGCGCCGTGACCCGTGCCGCCGGGCGCATTGGTCTGTCGCAGCCGGCGATGAGCCATGCGCTGTCTCGTCTAAGACACCTCTTTGCCGACGATCTGTTTGTCCGCACCCCTAATCGCATGGAGCCAACCGCTCGCGCGCGGGAGATCGCCCCGCTGGTTTCGGCTGCGATCGAGCATATC
>Ga0306923_10003546_pt1 | contig 14746 bp, 10 predicted proteins | sample sta12Can44000108_FD_203841 | JGI IMG/M metagenome (GOLD analysis project Ga0306923, IMG submission 203841) | Lab enrichment of tropical soil microbial communities from Luquillo Experimental Forest, Puerto Rico - statanox.12C.anox.44.000.108 (v2)... | ecosystem: Environmental > Terrestrial >... | reverse complement strand
AGCGCGGTCGGCCTGCGGGTGCTGATCGTACCGGGCATCATGGGCTCACAGCTGGGGCTGACACGCGCGGCGCCACTGCCAAACGATATCCTCTGGCTCGACCCGCTCGACATCCAGCGCGGCCGGCTCGCGGCGCTGCGCATGCCAGCCGTGTCGCCCATCGTGCCGCTCGGTGTGGTGCTGTTCTCGTACCTGCGGCTGAAGCTGAATCTGCGGGCGCAGGGCTTCGCGGTCGAATTTCACGATTACGACTGGCGGCTGCCGGTCGCAGATGCGGGTCGCGCACTGGCCGAGAAGCTGCGGGCGCTGCGGCCGGCGCGTGTCGCGATCGTGGCGCACAGCATGGGAGGACTCGTGAGCCGCGCAGCGCTTGCGCTCACCGACGCAGACCACATCGAGCGCGTGGTGCTGCTCGGCACTCCCAACTGCGGCTCCTTCGCGGCCGTGCAGGCGCTGCGCGGTACTTACGCCGTGGTGCGCAAGGTCGCGCGCCTCGCGCAGCACGCCAGCGCGGAATCGCTCGCCGCCGCGATCTTCTGCACCTTCCCGAGTCTCTACGAGCTCTTGCCAACCGGCCCCTGCAGTGCAGATGGCCCCGACCTGTTCGATGCGCGTGCCTGGCCCGCGGCGGGGCCGCAGCCACACCCGGCCCTGCTCGCAGCGGCGCGTGCGCTGCCGCAGCAACTGGCACCGCCCGATGAGCGCTTCGCGGTCATCGCGGGCGTTGGCCAGGAAACGGTCACCTCGCTGCGCGTCCGCAAGCAGGAGTTCCTCTATACACTCACGCGCGGCGGCGATGGCACGGTACCGCTCGCGAGTGCGCTGCTGCCTGGCGTGCGCAGCTTCTGTGCCCGTGTGGCGCACAGCGACCTGACACGCGATCCGCAGGTAGCGGCGGCGGTGGTGAGTCTGCTGCAGCGTGGCACCACCAGGAGACTTCCCGCACGCTGGCGCGGCGCCGGCCGCGCCTGCGCGCAGGTAAGCGATGCGGCGCTGCGCCGCATGCAGCCGGGGAAGGTCGATTGGGCCGCGCTCACCCCCGGCGAACGGCGGCTGTTTCTCGAGAACCTCAACGAGCCCCCGCACCTGCGGTTGCGCGTCCCACCGGCGCGTCGCACGCGCCACGGGAACCGCAGGCGTCGGTAAACCCGGACTCTCGCCGCGATCAGCCAAACGCCTGCGCAATCGCCTCGCGCTGGAGCGCATCCGGAAGCCGGCCACGGCCCCCGGCGAGGTTGTCCTCGAGGTGCGTGACCTTGCCCGTGGCGGGGATGATGCAGGTCACCGCGGGGTGCGAAGCGATGAACTTCAGCGCGAGCTGCCCCCAGCTCGCAGCGTCGAGCTCTGCGGCCCACGCCGGCAGCTTCTTGCCGTGGACGCCACCGAAGAGCGCACCGTCCTCGAACGGCCGGTTGACGAGCACCGCCACGCCACGCTCGGCGGCGAGCGGCAGCAGGCGCTGCTCCGCGGCGCGGGTCACCGGTGAGTAGTTCAGCTGCACGAAATCGAGCCGCTGGCGCTCGAGCACGCGCGCGAGATCGGCCTGCGCGCTCACCGTGTAGTGCGTGACCCCGACATAGCGCACGCGTCCTGCTTCCTTCCAGGAGTAGAGCGTCTTCAACTGGGTGTCGAGATCGAGCAGGTTGTGCACCTGGATGAGGTCGAGGTGCTCGCGCCGGAGCAGCTGCGCGGAGTGCGTCATCTGCTCGATACCGGCGCGCTCGCCGCGCGTCCACACCTTGGTGGCGAGAAAGGCGCGGCGGCGCATCGCGTCGGTCAGCAGCTCCCCGAGCACGCGCTCGGCCGTCGAGTACATCGGGGAGGTGTCGATGAGACGCCCGCCGGCGGCGAAAAACGCTTCCAGTACCTCCGCCAGCGGCGCCCGCTCGGTGCGCGCTTCGCCGACCTCGAAGGGGCCGGAGGTACCGAGACCGATGACCGGGATCTCTTCACCGCTCGATGGAATGCGCCGCACGATGAGCTCGGCGGGGCTCGGGCTGGCGCGCGCGAGGTGTGGTGGCATGGCGGTGGCGCTCAGGAGGCTGAGTGCAATGCGCAGCCACTCACGGCGTTTCATCCCGCTGCTGCAGCGCCGCCGCCCCCGAGCGCCGCAATCCAGCGCTGCACGCGCTGCGCCGCGTGCGCGTCGGGCTGCAGAGGAGCGGCACTCGCGGGAGTCGTCACCTCCAGCATGATGCCGTTCGGATCGGCGAAGTAGATCGAATGCTGCGCACCGTGATCCTCTTCGCTGAAGACGATGCCGTGTTCCCGCAACCGCCTCTTCCAGTGATCCTGCTCGGCGGCCGAAGCTACCGCAAAGGCGTAGTGCCGGACGTCAGCCGGCAGGCCATCCGGTCGCGGAGGCTGTGCGCCCTGCAAGGCGCACAGCGCGAGCAGCTGCCCGCTGCCGGTACCGAAAAACATCATCAGCCAGGGCTTGCCGCCCCAGTCATCTCCGGAGAGCGCGTCGACCAGCGGAAGTTGCAACACCTCGTTGTAGAAATGCAGGGTCCTGGCCGCGTCATAGACCGGCAGTGCCAGGTGGTCGAAACGAAGCGGCGTGTCGGGCATGGCGGCGCATCCGTGAGCGAGATCGCACGATATTGGCACGCGCAGTCGCACCGTGTCTTGCACGCAAGCGGGGGCTATATCAACGTTGCGTCGGTGCCGATAACGCTGGCGCCTCCTGACTCCACTACGCGCGCGAGCGCCGCCGCGTTCGGCAACACCTGAGCGGCGTAGAACGCCGCGGTGCGCACCTTGGCGGCATAGAAATCGCGCTCTGCGCCGGAGGTATGTCCGGCCGCGATCGCTGCCGACTTCGCCAGCAACCAGCCGCCCACCACGTACCCGCAGAGCTTCAGGTACGGCACCGACACCGCCATGGCGCGCTCGGGCTGAGTCGCGAGCGCTTCCAGCAGCGCGCGCGTCGCGCGGCCGAGGAAGCTCACGCCCTCGAGCGTTGCCTTGCGCACCGCCTCCACCGCCGGATCGCTGCCGGTGACTGCGTTGAGCTCGCGCTCCATGTCGGCGAGCAGCGCGCCCATCGCTGCGCCGCGGTCGCGGGCGAGCTTGCGGCCGATGAGATCGTTCGACTGGATGCCGGTGGTGCCTTCGTAGATGGTGGTGATGCGCACATCGCGCAGGTACTGCGCGGCGCCGGTCTCCTCGATGAAGCCCATGCCGCCGTGCACCTGCACGCCGAGGCTGGCGACCTCGTTGCCGATCTCGGTGCACCAGCCCTTGATGATGGGAGTCAAAAGCTCGCCGCGCGCGCGCGCGGCCGTGCGCACCTGCTCGTCCTGGCCGTATCCGGCGAGATCGAACTGGAAAGCGCCGTAGAGCGTCAGGGCACGCGCGGCCTCGGTCTGCGACTTCATCAACAGCAGCATCCGCTTCACGTCCGGGTGATGGACGATCGGCACCGGACCTGCGGCCGCCGGCACCGGGGGCTTCCCCTGCACGCGGGTGCGCGCCCACTCGAGCGCGCGCTGGAAAGCACGCTCGCCGACCGCGTAGCCTTCACTGCCCACCGAGAGCCGCGCGCTGTTCATCATGATGAACATGTACTCGAGGCCGTGGCCGGGCACACCGACCAGGTAGGCCAAGGCTCCATCCTTCTCGCCGAAGGCGAGCACGCAGGTGGGGCTCGCATGGATACCGAGCTTCTCCTCGATCGAAAGACAGCGCACATCGTTGCGGGCGCCGAGTGAGCCATCGCCGTTCACCAACACCTTCGGCACCAGGAACAGCGAAATTCCCCTCACCCCCGGCGGGGCGCCCTCGATGCGCGCCAGCACCATGTGGATGGTGTTGGCGGTGAGGTCGTGATCGCCCCAGGTGATGAAGATCTTCTGCCCGAAGAGCCGGTAGTCGCCGCCGGCCGCCACCGCGCGCGTGCGTACCTGGCCGAGATCGGAGCCCGCCTGCGGCTCGGTGAGCACCATCGTGCCGGTCCACTCGCCGCGTATCATGCGGGGCAGGAACATGCTCTTTTGCGCCGGCGAGCCGCACAGCTCGAGCGCATGCACTGCGCCGTGCGTGAGCATGGGACCTAACTTGAAGGCGAGATTGGCGGATGCCCAGAACTCACCCACCGCGGTGTTGAGCACGAGCGGAGTGCGCTGGCCGCCGAACTCGGCTAGCGCACCGAGCGCCGGCCAGCCGCCCTCGACGAACTGCCCGTAGGCCTCGCGAAAGCCCGGCGCCGTGACCACGCCGTTCTCCGTCCAGCGCGCGCCGTACACATCGCCGGGACGGTTCAGCGGCTCGAGCACGTTCTCGGCAAACCGCGCAGCTTCCTCGAGCACCGACTGCGCGAGCTCGTTGGAGTACTCGCCGAGCTCGGCGCAGCCGGCGAGGCGCTGCACGCCGAGCAACTCCTCGAGCACGAAACGCACTTCACGCACCGGCGCGCGGTACATGGCGGCTCCCTAGTGCGCGGCCGCAGCCGCGGATTCTCGCGGGGCCGCGGCGGCGCGGCCGGCGGGCGGCAGTGCGAGCGCCGGCACGATGTTGGCGGCAAGGAAGTCGACGAACTGCTGAACCCGCGCATCCGACTCGAGCGAGCGCGGATAAACAGCGTACAGCGCCGCCGCCGGCGGCACGCTCCACTCGGGCAGCACGGCCTTCAAACGCGAGGTGGCGAGGCCCTGCCGGCACAGGAACTCCGGCAGCAGCCCTATCCCGAGTCCCGCCGCCGCAGCCGCGTGCAGCACCGCCGGATCATCCACCGCCAGCTTCGGCGAGAGCGGCACCTCGGCACGCTGCGCGCCGCGCGAGAGATGCAGGCGAAACTCCGCGACCTCGGACGGCTCGGGGGTCAGCAGGTCATGCGCGCGCAGGTCATCGGGACGCTCGGGCGTTCCGCGCTGCTGCAGGTACTGCGGCGTGGCACACAGCAGCGCCGGCGGTGCACCGAGCAGACGGCGAACGATCGCATCATCTGCCGGTGGGTGCGTGCGGATGGCCACGTCCCACGAGCCTTGCGCCGGCTGCCCCGCATCGAGCGCAACTTCGAGCGGCACCTGCGCGAACGCCTCGAGAAAGCGCGGCACGAGCGGTGCGAGCAGCACCCGCCCGTAGGTAGGATCCGCGATGACCCGCAGCGGGCGCCCTTCCGGTGAATGGAGCCTGGCGATCGCGGTGCACGCGGCGTCGGACTCCTCACCGACGCGCCGGGCATGCGGGTACAGCAATCGGCCTGCGGCAGTGAGAGCGATGCGGCGCGTGGTGCGCTCGAGCACGCGCACGCCGAGTGTCCTCTCGAGATCCGCCACCGCGCGGCTCACCGCGGCCTTGGGCACTCCGAGTGCCCGGGCAGCGGCTGAGAAGCCGTTGAGATCCACGACTTTGGCAAGCATGGCCAGCTGGGCCGGCGTCCAGATCGGGTTCATATTGATCTCAATACCCCCCGGCAGGGGCTATATTGTTTCACTGCCAAGGCGCACACGCCAGTCCGAGGTAAACTGCGCCTCCCGGACGGAATCACTCTCAGAGGCAGGACGCATGAAAATCCTGATGCACGCGCTGTCGGTCGAGACGTTCACCCACGCACTCGGCAACCTCTCGCTGATACTCGAGAAGGCTGGCGCGAATGCCGCGCAGCGAAAATTCGACCCGAATGTGCTGCTCACCGCGCGGCTTGCACCTGACATGCTGCCACTCACACGCCAGGTGCAGATCGCGAGCGACATCGCGAAGAACTCCGTCGCGCGGCTTGCGGGACAGCAACCGCCGCGGTTCGAAGATACCGAGAGCAGCATCGAGCAACTGCGCGCGCGCATCGCGCGCACGATCGACTTTCTGAACAGCGTGCCAGCGAGTGCGCTCGAGGGATCAGAGACACGCGACGTGAAGCTGCCGCTCGGGGAGCGCACGCTCGAGTTCAAGGGAGCGGATTTTCTGCAGCGCTGGGCGATCCCGAACGTGTTCTTCCACGTCGTCACCGCCTACGACATCCTGCGTCACAACGGCGTGGACCTCGGCAAGCGCGACTACCTCAACGGCGGCCGCGAGTTCTAGGCATATGACAAATGGCGACAGATCTTGTCGCCTTTTGCTAACGGAACGCGAGGGAAATCACGGCATCGCGGGCCGCGCACTGCCACCCTGACATCCGCTGGTGGGCGATGGAGCCTGCCCGCGCTCACAGCGTTCCACGTCGGGGTGTTTTCTTGCTGCGAACCAAAGCTTCGGCGGCCCGTCCGCCAGCTCTGAAGCCGGCGCCGGCCGCACCCGCGCCTGCCCCGGTGGAATCCGGCCCGGCGACGGTCGAGTCCCTCGGGCAGCAGCTGCGCCAGGTGCTGCCGACGCGCCGCCTGCACTCGGTCTCTCTCTGCGACCACGAAGCCAACGTGCTGTGGCTGAGCGAAGGTGCGCTCGGGCCCGATGAGCACTCTCTGGTCGTCGAAGCACTCGATGTGCTCGCGACCGACACCTCGCTCGGCATCCACGAGCGAGGCACGGAGGATGGGCGGCTCGCGCTGTTCCTGCCGGTGCGCACTCCAACGGCCGACCTGGTCGGCATCGCCATGATCCTTGGCGATGCCAAGTCCCTCGGTGATGAGACGCAGGAGCGCCTGTCGGCGGCGCCGGTACGAAACATCATGCTGCGCCTCGCGGTCCTGCTCAAACCGGCTGGTGCGATTGAGCCTCCGCCGCAGAGCGACGGCGAGAGCTCCGACATGCCCGATGCGCCCGATGTCGAGGCTGCCCTCGCGGCAGTGCCGCGGGCGCAGCTCATGTCGGCCGAAGAAGTGGACCAGATCCTGGAATTTGATCTGCCGGAGGAGAGGCCGGAAAAGCCACTACCTCCATTGCGCGACATCCCGGTTGCACGACCCGCGCCCGCTGTGAGGCTTCCGCCGCCCACCGAGAGCGCGGACGGCGACATGGTGAGCCTCGAGATCCTCGATGAGCCGGCGCCTCCGCCCCCGGCGAAGCCGGCAGCGCGGGTTGCGAGGGCCGCCGCGCCTGCGCCCGCAGTCTCCGCGCCACCGCCGTCCACTCGCGCACCGGCGCCACCTGCGCCCGCGGCGCGCTCCGCACCGCCCTCCACCCACCAGGTGCCGCCCCGCACGCCCTCACCGGCTGTGCGCGCTGCCAGCATGAAGGTCGCCGCAGCGGCTAGAGCCGCTCCGGCCGCTACCGCGGCAGCCGTGGCAGCGACCCTGGCGAGCGCACCGGCCGACGCGAACGTGCAGTTCGAGGTGCTGTCCTTCGGCAAGCTGCGTGCGGGCGGTCAGACCCGGCGATTTCAGGTCAGCGCCCGCGTGGCGGGCAACATACGCGACCCGGCTGCACAGGATTCGCTGGTCTTGCAGCGGCTGATGAGCTGGCTCGCGGCACATCGCGCCGCGTGGAACTCGCAGCCCACCGGCTTCACGCTGAATCTCTCGATCGCGACGCTCGAGGATGAGCGCTTCGCGCAGAAGCTCGGCGCCGCCCTGAACTCGCACGGCATCGCCGGTGACACCTTCGGCTTCGAGATTGCGGAAGCGCTGTGCACGCAGCGGCGGGCACAGGTCGAGCGCTTCATCACCCAGTGCGAGAAGGTCGGCGCCTGGGTCGTGATCGATGACTTCTCCTTCGACTCGCAGGTGCTGGCGCTGCTGCGCTCCAAGGCCGTGCGCCTGGTGAAGATCGACACCAAACTCACCTCCTCCGCCCTGAAGGACAAGCTCTGCCAGGCGATGGTGGTCGCTACCGTGCAGGCGGCCAAGGTGCTCGGCATCCACTGCGCCGCGAAGAAGGTCGATTCCCAGGCGGCGCTGCAGTGGCTGACCGCCATCGGCTGCGACTTCGCGCAGGGAGCCGCGCTCGGCGCGCCCCAGTCGCTCGACTCCCTGGCGAGCTCTCCCGACCCGACCGGGCTGCGCCCGGTCCTGCGCGCGACCTGAGACCCCTTCCCGCCCCGTAGTGTCCGGCTGACCCCGGCCGGCGCGCATTCGCCGGCACGAAGCTGCGACGAAGCGAGCCGCCCGCGCGTTGCTGGGCAACACCCGCCCCGCGGGATGCCCTAAGCTCTAATGGGGCTGCTTGCGCCGGAACCCGCCCGCCACCCATGAAAATGCCAACGCTCGAACAGTTCCGCCACAGCCGCAACGTGCTGTTCTGGGGCCTGCACGCCGCAGGCTGGGCGGCGTACGGCCTGACGCAGTATTTCGGTGCGCTGCTGTACGAGAAGCCCTCGAGCTACGCGCGTGTCATCGCGGTGTCGGCGGTCGCGGGCTTCGTGCTGTCGATGCCGATGCGCTACATCTACCGGCGGTTGTGGAATCGGCCCCCGCGCGCACGCATCCTCGGGGTGCTCGCCACCTGCTACATCACCGCCCTTGCGCTGCGCATCGTCATCAACCTCTCCTACAAGGCCTTCGTCGAGCCGGACTGGCAGGCGCAGACGCTGTTCGAGCTCTTCGGTGGCACGCTGTCCACCACTTATCTGCTCGTGTGCTGGAGCGTGCTGTACTTCGGCATCAAGTTCTACGAATCGCAGCGCCGGCAGGAGGAGGCGATGCTCAAGGCGGTAGCACTGGCCCAGGAGGCGCAACTGAAGATGCTGCGCTACCAGCTGAACCCGCACTTCCTGTTCAATACGCTCAATGCCATCTCGACGCTCATTCTCGACAACCAGAACAAGAAGGCGAACCACGCGATCACGCGCCTGTCTGAATTCCTGCGTTATACGCTCGACCAGGACCCGATGAAGAAAGTCACCCTGCGCCAGGAGATCGAGGCGCTCGACTTGTACCTCGGTACCGAGCGGCTGCGCTTCGGTGAGCGTCTGCACCTCGAGTACGCCATCGAGGAAGGGGCGCTCGATGCATTGGTGCCGAGCCTGCTGCTGCAGCCGCTGCTGGAGAATTCGCTGAAATACGCCGTGTCGGCGCGCGAACAAGGCGGCAGCGTGCGCATCGAAGGGCGCGCGCGCGAGGGGCGGCTCGAGCTCTCGGTGATCGATGACGGACCGGGACTGCGCGAGGGCATGCCGGCGGGCGAGCGGCGCGGCGTCGGGCTGCGCAACACGCGCGAACGCCTGGCTGTGCTGTACGGGGAGAACTGCCGTTTCGCAGTACTCAACGCCCATCCGGGCCTGCGCATCGAGATGGCATTGCCGCTCGAGACCGCCGCGCCGAATGCGGAAGCGCCGGCAGCGCGCGCCGCAGCCGCGCGCGTCTCGGGGGGAGTGGGGGCATGAAGATCCGCACGCTCATCGTCGATGACGAGGTGCTCTCGCGACGCGGCGTCGAGATCCGGCTGCGCAACGAGACCGACTTCGAGATCGTCGCGCAATGTGCCAACGGCCGCGAAGCACTTGCCGCCATCCAGCAGTACAAGCCCGACCTGGTATTCCTCGACATCCAGATGCCAGGCATGTCGGGTTTCGAGGTGCTGGCGCATCTGCCGCAGGAATCGATGCCGGTGGTGGTGTTCGTCACCGCCTACGACCAGTACGCCATCCAGGCCTTCGAGGCGCACGCCATCGACTATCTGCTCAAGCCAATCGATGAGGCGCGCTTCGCCACCGCGCTCGCGCGCGTGCGCGAGCACGTACGCGCCAGGAGCGCCGCCGATCAGCGCGATCGGCTGCTGCAAATCATTGCCGAGATCACCGGTTGCGGCGAGCTCGCGCTCGATGAGGTGCTCGCGCAAGGCTCGCGAGCGATCGCCGGTCGCTATCCCGATGTGCTGCCCATCCGCCAGGGCCGCGAGACCGTTCGCGTGCCGGTGGCATCGATTCGGTGGGTGGATGCCGCCGGGGATTACATGTGCATCCACGCCGGTGGGGATACCCACATCCTGCGCGGCACGATGAAGGAGCTCGAGGAGATCCTGGATCCAAAGCTCTTCCAGCGCGTCCATCGCTCGACCATCGTCAACCTGCGCCTGGTGCGGAGTCTGCGTGCGCACATGAACGGCGAGTACTTCCTCACGCTCGAGGGCGGTCACGAGCTCAAGCTCTCGCGCACCTATCGCGACAAGGTCGAGTATTTCCTCAGCGGCTCGGCGCGCTGAATCAGCGCGCGCGTCTGCGCTTCAGGCCGCTTCCGCTCAGGCGTCGATCGGCAAGATGTGCGGTTTCGCTGGATAGCGTGACGCAGTTCGCGTGGGCGGGGCCCGCGCGCGCAATTGTGAACTGCGTCACGAACACCGAACCCACCAGCGCGATTTGTGAGCCACCCCGACGCCGTGCGGCGGCCGGCATTGCTTAGATATGTCTACGTATGGAAGCCGCGTCCCGCCCGCCGCTGGAGGCCCTGCCGGATTTGCCGGTGGAAGAGCCGCTGGAGCCGACCAGGCTGCGCGCCCAGCCTGCGACGGCTGCGGGCGCCGCTCCGGCGCGCGCCGCGCCAGCGGCGCCTAAGGACCCTGAGCAGACAGGCCTCAATTTCGTTGACCCGGAGATGTTCCTCGCCCCAGGTCAGGCAGCGACTGCGGTGCCAGTGGTGAATGCGAGCGAGCAGAGCGCCAGAGCGCCAGAGCCCGCCCTGGAGCTCGTGCTCGAGGACCCGGTGGTCGATGACATGCTCACTCCGCCGCCGCCCCGCACACCGCCGCCGGTGGCGGTGGCAGCGCCGGCCGCGGCAGCGCCCAAAGCCGAGTCTGCCGCGGACATCGCGGCCGCGCGCGCGGCCGCACGGGTACCGATCGCAAAGACCGCCTCACTGACAGCGGCCGCTACCAAGTTCGCGGCGGCAAGCGGAGCCGCTCGTCCCGGCTCGAAGCTCACGCCATCGCCTAAACCCGATCCCTCTGCGGTGCCGACGGCCCAACCGGTAAGCAAAGGCGACAGCGCCGCCAAGGCCGCTGCGACGAGCAAGCCAACTACCACGGCCACGATGACCAAGGCTGAGACTCCGGCCCCGAAGCTGGACGCGCCAAGTCTCGCGAGCTGGGCGAGTGCGCGGGCGGCTGCGGCGCCGAAGGTGCGCCCCGCATCAGCGCCCGCGGCTGCGGCAACTCCAGCGCCGCCGGCTGCCACCGCCCCGAGGAGTCTCTCCTCCCGCAGCTCATCCGCACCACCTGCCACTCCACAGGCACCCACGGCTGCGCCGCCGGCAACCCCGGCGGCAAGCGCATCGAGTGCGTCCGTCGTGCCGCCAGCACCGACGATGGACCGCGATTTCATCGCACGCAACCAGATCGTCGAGCGCTACCTCTCGGGCCGGCTGCCGCTCAAGGCGGCGACCGAGTTCGAGCGCTTCTGTCGCGATCATGGGCAACTGCTCGATGAGATCGGCCTGCCCGAGCGGGTCAACGCGGGACTGAGACTACTCGAGGCCAGCGGCAAGCCCGAGCCCTGGCAGGAAGCGCCGCGGCCGGTGTGGCAGAAGCCCCAGGTCACCCTGATGCTCGCCGCCGCAGTCGTGGTACTCGGCATGGCGCTTGCGATTGTCGGGGCGGCGAGCAGCAGCAAGGGCCATCGCATCGCGGAGCTGCAAAAACTGAACAGCGAGCGCGCGCTCGATGCGGCCACCAGCACACGCGAGATTCGCCTGCTGCCGAGCCGCTCGGGTGCATCCAACTCGCCGGCGATCACCATCGGCGGCGGCGCGAGCGCGCAGCTGGCGGATCTGAAGATCGACGAGTCGCGCTCGCCCTATCACACTTTCCGCGTCACCATCGACCGCATCGACCAGGGGCGCGTTGCGGTCATCAACAATCTCGGCAAGGACTCCAACGGTCACCTGAGAATTGCCCTCAACAGCTCCGCCCTCGGCCCGGGCAACTACCAGCTGACACTGGAAGGCCTCGACTGGCGCGGCCAGCCGCAGCCGGACTCCTGGATCACGATCGGCATACAGCGCTAGCGCCGCTCAGGCGCGCAACGTGGTGAGCGGCGGCTGATCGATCACGCTGCGGGTTGCCAGCCAGCCCCCCGCCGCGACCAGCAGCGCCCCGCCGAAGACCCCTTCGATCCACGGCAGCACCTCGAACACGTAGTGCAGCTCGAGCCAGTGGGTCGTGAGGTAGAAGGCCGCGAGCGAGGCACCGAGCGCCGCCAGCAGTCCCGAGAGACTGCCGAGCGTAGCAAACTCCGCCAGCACCCCCTGCACCACGGTACCGCGACTCGCGCCGAGCGTACGCAACATCGCGCTCTCGTAACGGCGCTCGTCGCGGCTCGACTGCACCGCCGCCAGCAGCACGGTAAGCCCGGCGAACAGCGTGAAAACGAACACGCTCTGCACCGCGAGTGCCGCCTTGTCGAGCACCGAGCGCACCTGGGATAACAGCTCTTCGATGTCGAAGATCGACACACTCGGGAAGCGATGCGCCAGTTGTGCGAGCGAACGTGCCGCACCGGGCGCGAAATACGCGCTCGTCAGGTAAGTGCCGGCAGTGCCTTCGAGCACCCCGGGCGCGAACACGATAAAGAAGTTGGGCTCGAAGGTGTCCCACTTCACCTTGCGGATGCTGGCGACGGTGACCTCGCGCGTCTCGCCGGCGATATCGAAGGTGAGCCGATCGCCGATCTTCGCGCCGATCGCATCCTGGAACTCAGTGGCGAGTGATACCAGCGGCTGACCGGTGTCCGCTGCGCTCCACCAGCGGCCGGCCACGATGCGGTTGTCGGGCCCGAGCTCGGTCGCCCAGGTGAGGTTCTGCTCGCGCGTGGCGAAGTTGTCTTCGCCGTGCGCGCCGTGACTCTCCTCCACCGGCTGACCATTGATGGAGATCAGGCGGCCGCGGATCATGGGCAGTACGCGCGTGGTGCGCGCGCCCTGCGCCTGCAGGAAGCTCACGAACTCGGTGCGCGACTGCGGCGGAATGTTCACGAAGAAATAGTTCGGCAGATTCTGCGGCAGGGTGCGCTGCCAGTCGCTGTTGAGGTCGGTGCGCAGGATCGAAAGCAGCAGCAGCACCATGATGCCGGTGCCGAAAGCCACCAGCTGCACCAGGCTTTCCGCGCGGCGCCGGCTGAGGTTCGCCACGCCAAAGCGCCAGGCCACTCCGACGCGCCCGCGCAGCCGTCCGGCGAGGGTGACCAGCAGCGCCCCAGCGAGGGTCAGCGCCAGCACAAACGCGGCGAGCCCACCGGTGAAATAGAGGAACATCTGCCTCTCGGGCACCACCCAATATATAAGGAGCAGCACTACTGCCAGTGCCGGGCCGAAGGCGAGCAGTACCAGCGGCGGCGGGGGTCCGACATCGCGGCGCAGGACTCGCAGCGCCGGCACGCGCGACAATTGCAGCAACGGCGGCAGCGCAAAGCCGGCGAGCACTGCGATGGCGGTGACGAAGCCGACAGCGAGCGGGGTAGCGCTCGCTCCCGGGAGGTCGGTGACGCTCAGCAGTCCACGGATGGTACGCAGCAGCCATTCCTGCGCGATGAAACCGAGCACGGCGCCTGCGCTTGCGGCAATGAGTGCGAGCGCGAACAGCTGCGACACCGATACCGCGAGCGTGAAGCCTCGGGTTGCCCCGAGGGTCTTGAGGAGCGCGACGCTGTCGAGGTGGCGGTTGACGTAGCGTCGCGCCGACATCGCCACCGCGATCGCGCAAAGCAGCACGCTCACCAGGCTGGCGAGGGCGAGGAAGCGCCCCGCGCGCGCCACGGCATTGCGCACCTGCGGGCTCGCCTCGGTGATGTCACGCAAACGCTCGCTGCGCTTTTTGTGTGCAGCGAGCCAGCTCTTGAACTCATCGATGCGCGAGCGATCGGCGGCGAACAGCCCGCCGTAGCTCACGCGGCTGCCCGGCTGGATCAGCCGTGTGGCGGGCAGGTCCGCCGCATTCATCAGCAGGGTGGGCGCAAGCTCGGCGAAGGTGCCGCCCTGGTCGGGGCGCGAGATGAGCACGCGGCTCACACGGAACTCCGCCGCTCCGATCGCAAGACGCGAGCCGATGTGCCCGCCGACCGCCGCAAGGAGCTTCGAGTCCGGCCATATCTCGCCGGCTGCCGGGATGCCGACGGCGGAGGTCCCCTTGCCGAAGGGCTCATCGGCCACGAGTACCCGCCCGCGCAGCGGGTAGCCCTGCGTCACCGCCGCAATGTTGGTGAGCTGGCTGGCATCGCCGTTGAACACTACCGACAGCAGGTTGGTACTGCGCGCGGCGCGGACGCCGCGGCGCTCGGCTTCGCGAAAGTATTCCTCGGCGAGCGGCTGCGGAGAGCCGAGCCGCAGGTCCGCTGCCAGCACGGCAGTCGCCTGCAGAGCGACCGCGGCGCTGATGCGGCTCACGAGAAAGCCCACCCCGGTGAGTGCCGCCACCGCCACGATGAGCGCGAGCAGCAGTACCCCGAGCTCGCCCGAGCGCCACTCACGCGCGAGTGCCCGCAATGCCAGCCGCAGCGCCTTCATAGTGCGCGCCCGGCTTCCATGCGTACCACGCGGTTGCAGCGCGCCGCGAGCTCACGGTCGTGAGTCACGAGTACCAGCGTGGTGTGTGCGTGTGCGTTGAGCTCGAACAACAGCTCGCCGACGCGCGCACCGGTCACGGTGTCGAGGTTCCCGGTGGGCTCATCGGCGAACAGCACTGCCGGGCGCGTGACGAAGGCGCGCGCAATGGCGACCCGCTGCTGCTCCCCGCCGGAGAGCTGTCGCGGGTAGTGCCCGGTACGCCGTGCCAGGCCGACACCGGCGAGGGTCTCGGCGGCGGAGCGGCGCGCATCGCTGCGTCCTGCCAACTCGAGCGGCAGCATCACGTTCTCGAGCGCGGTGAGCGCCGGAAGCAGATGAAACGACTGGAACACGAAACCGACGCGCTGCGCGCGCAGCCGCGCGCGGCCATCCTCGTCGAG
>Ga0306923_10003542_pt1 | contig 14752 bp, 13 predicted proteins | sample sta12Can44000108_FD_203841 | JGI IMG/M metagenome (GOLD analysis project Ga0306923, IMG submission 203841) | Lab enrichment of tropical soil microbial communities from Luquillo Experimental Forest, Puerto Rico - statanox.12C.anox.44.000.108 (v2)... | ecosystem: Environmental > Terrestrial >... | reverse complement strand
TCAGAACGACCTTTTCGATCAGAGACTTGCCACGCCAGCGGTTGAGATGGGCGATTCTATCGACGGGTGACATCGCGGGGCGCCGACGACCGGCGGCGGCCTATGATGTAGCCCAGCAAGCCGGCCCCCAGGGCGGATTGCACGGCGAACAGCATGGTTTCCACCTCGCCGCTGGGCGGCTTCCACAGCGGCTGGAACCATGGCTCATAGCCGGGGCGAGCCTCGGCGATGGCCTCGCTTGCCCGATCATCGTTTCCCTTGAATTCCCCTTCGATGCCCAGCACGAACGGTGCGGCCATGATGGCGGCAGCGGCAGCAACGAGCAGCAATGAACGGTTGGCGGCCATCACTTGACCTCCCCGGACAGGACCTGGATTTCGTCGGCCATGCCGGCACGCCCGGACAGAGCGTTCATGACCACCACCGTCAGCAGACCTTCGGCCACGGCCAGGGGAACCTGGCTGATGGCGAAGATGCCGCCGAACTTGAGCACACCGCCGATAATGCCCGAGGCCGGATCGGGATAGGCCAGCGCCAACTGGACCGAGGTCACGCAATAGGTGGCCAGATCGCCCAGGGCGGCGGCGAGGAACACCGCGAGGCCGACAGGCGCCCCCATTCCCTTGACCAGACGCCACACCCCATAGCTGACCCAGGGACCCGCAATGGCCATGGAGAAGACATTGGCCCCCAGGGTGGTCAGTCCGCCGTGGGCCAGCAGCAGCGCCTGGAACAACAGGACGATGGTTCCCAGCACCGCCATGACGGCCGGGCCAAACACCACCGCCCCCAGCCCCGTCCCGGTGGGATGGGAGCAAGAGCCGGTGACGCTGGGCATCTTCAGCGCGGACAGGACGAACGTGAAAGCGCCAGCGGCGGCCAGCGTCATTTTGGCCTGGGGCCGGTCATGAACGATCCGCTTCAGACGGATCGCACCGGCGATGACGAACGGTGCGGATGCGATAAACCATCCTGCCGCATGTTCGGCGGGCAAATACCCTTCCATGATATGCATAGAATCCACCTCTGAACGTGCAAGCGGCGCAACCTGCGCATCCCCAGACACCCCGCCGGGAAAAGCGTCGCGCTCGCAACGGCGATGGCAGGTCTCCTGGCTCGCGGGTCTTCGTGTTCCGGTCAGCCTTCCCAGCTTTATCCCGACTCCCCGGTGGAGGGTGGAGCCGAAGCCAGTGGCGATCTTGCGCCGGAACCTATCCGCCTACAGTTGCGGGGGCAGCCACGGAATAGACGCCCTTTTCGAGCGCCGCACCGTGTTCCCTTTTCACCCTGGAGCACCCAGGGAACCATCGGGGCCGGAGTGTGTCCAACCTCGTCGAGCGCAGTCAAGAAATTTCACGGCACCAGCTCAGGTCATGCCATGCGACCAAACAAAAAGAGCCCCGCATGGGGGCCCTTTTGATCTGGTTGCGAGGGCACGCAGCCAATTTTGTCGACCCCTCTGCTAGCGGCGCCAATCGCGGAGCGGTGACGAATATGCGTCGTTCACCGTGCGTCCGCCTGTAGGACTGCCGCCATCTCCGCGTCGTGGCGATCGAAGCGCAGGATGCGGCTTGCCAGCCGCAGAACCCGGTTGGCGAAGCCGTTCTTGTGCCGAAACCAGATCCAGTGCGAGGTGAAACGGCTGCCCAGTCGTCGTTTGGGGCCGTATTCCGCCTGCCCGCTCTGGTATAGGGGGATGCCCCGTTCCAGACAGAACTCGACGTTGGTGATCCAACTGACGACATAGAGGTTGTGCTTTGGACCAAGCGCGCCATCCAGGCCGACGAACTTGTCGATGAACCGTTGCCCGTCGAACAAGACCAGGTTGAAGCCGGCCAGATATTCCCCGACCCAGTAAAGGAAGCATCCGCCGCGCGGTCCGGCCGCATCGAGAACGGTGGTGAACCAGGCCGGCGGCAGAGACTCAAACTGCAGGTCACTGCGAGCCCGGGCCTGTTCGTAAAGGGCTGTGATCTGAGGCAGCAGGTCGGTGACGTCGCGGCGAAATTCCACCCGCACTTCGCTCCGGCCTTTGAGCTTCCGCCGCACGTCCTTACGGGTCGCGCGAGATAATCCCTCCAGATACTGGGCCGTATCGGCGAAATCGATTGGCAACCAGGCGATCGGCAGCCCCGGCATCCGGCTGTAACGGCCGGTCAAGGCCGGCTGCCAGTTAGGGTCATCGGTGAGGGCATCCTTGACCACCAAGAACGAACGGCGGTTGAGGGCGGCGTCATGCTCGAAGGCATCGATGAGGCGTGCCGTCACCTCGGGGCGGTGGTCGAGCGGAACCTCGGGTGCAAACCCCAAATGGCAGGTTTCGGCTACAGGCGAACCAAGGGAGGCCATGCGCAGAATCATCAATCGCGGCAACATGCGGCTCAATCCGGCCAGCACCGTCTTCAGCGAACCCTGGACGGTGGTCTCGAGCCGATATTCAGTGACGAAGCCAGGAACTGCGGCAATGAGCCGCCCCTCATCCCGTAATCCGTAATAGCGGAACTGGAAGCCCTCGACGCCGGCCTGTTCGGTAGCGCGGTAATAGGCCCAGTCCTCCAGTTCGCCGGGAAAGCACCGGTTCCACTCGGCTTCATCAAACGACTCGATCGTCGCGGCGATTTCCACGCCGGAGAGGGAGGATTGCGTCCTCATGGCGCGGCCGCCATGTCGACCACCGCTACGCCAGCCCAGAGCCAAGGGGACAAGAAAATGGGGCTCGTCATAGCACCTCGGACAGCAGGCCCAGCAACCGCTGGTTAGTGGCGGCGTTCCGTTGCAGGTCCGCAGGGACCGGCGAAGACGACCGGGGGTGATCGAGCCAGGCAGCGATCCGCTTCAGCGGCGACGCAAAGGCCGGGGGCGAGTATTCGCCGCAGACATCGACGCCGATAATCCGGCGGCGTCCGGCCAGCAAGCGCACGGCCTCCTCCAGCGCCGATAGCGGCATCTCGCCCTGGTCCCAATTGGTGACCGCCTCCTCGGGGCGCAGCACGTCCTTGTCGATGCTTATCCACACAGCCTCGGTCGGAAGCCGGTCGAACAGGTCCGTCAACAGTTCGGCGCGGTCGGGCCGATCGGCCAGCGCGGTCCAGTGGATGTCGGGCTTGCCGAGCAGCCGCGACGGCCCATGCCGCCAAGGAAGGATCTCGAGTGTTCGATTTTTCAGCGCCGTCAGGTTCCCCCCCTTCAATTGCGGCCAAGCAAGGTCATCGGCGCAGGGACCTATGGTGACGACCCGCTTGACCAACGGCAATTCGATCACGCGATTCACCCACGATCCGCAGTGATAGGCGGGCGGAAATGTCACCCAGTCGGGATGGTTGTCGAAATGGACCAAGCTGACCGGCTCGGGCACTGCCGCAAGCAGCGCCACGGTCAGGTGATGGAAATCACCCGAGCCGACAAAGGTGACCACCGGGCCGTTCCCTTCCGGAGCCCTTGCGGCCCCGATCCGTTGGCCGAATCGGCGCATTGCTGCGGTATCGGCCCAAAAACGGAGCGAATCAGCTTCGTTCCCCAGGTCAAGCACCTGCGCAGTGCTGGGAAAGACGTTTTGGTCACGGACGCTCCCGTCCAAATCCAGCAGGCGCAAACGCATCAAGGTGAACAGTTCAGTTTTCGGCTGCGAGACGGCGGTTCACTTTCTTACAACAACCTGACAGCCACCTTACAACAACCTGACAGCCACACATGCTAAAACAACATTGGCTACGCAAATTTCCACCCTTCCAACGACGTAATTTCACCCGAGGTCCGTGGGCTGGGTATCTTCGCCTTCGTTTGGGGAATTGTTGGCATTCCCGCTTCGGTGGTGACAAGGGCTGCCGGCTAACAAAGGGGCGATTTCGAGGAAGTGGTGCGCCAGGCCAAGGGCCTCAAGCGCCGGAACGCATAGGGGGAAGAATGATCCGGTGTCGTTGCTGCTGTCGTCGTGAGCACGCTTATCTGGTTGATCAAGTCTGCCGTCGTTGAACTCGGCTATGGGCCGTGGGCGGTACGGAGCAGGGGCAGCATGATTGAAGTGACGGTTCCGCAGTGGGCGGCGGCAATGATTGGCGGGAGCACCATCTTGGCGTTCGTCGCCACGAAACTGTGGGGGCCAAGGCGAAGGGTACTTGCGCTGCGCGTGCTTTCTGTCGCGGCATTTCTCACCGCCGCCGCGGTTGTCGTTGTTACTCAGACCGTCTGGTAAGGGAGCGTTTGGCCTGTTGGCGGGGCTTGACCGAAGGCAAGGTGGCATCGGCTCGGCGCGCGGCATGCTTTGGCCCATGAGCAAGCTCCTCATCCCCTGCGGCATTGCCGTGCTGGCTGCGTCGGCACTGGCCACCCTGGCCGCTGTATTTGCCGGATCGATGCAATGGCTCGGCTTGGCGGAACCCTTTGGCCCCGCTCTGCCGCCCCAGTCTCTGGTGGTTGGCGGGCTCTTCCTGGGCGTTCCCGTCGCTGCCCTGGGATGGGCCATAGTTTGGTTTGGCGGGTGGTTGCGGAACCACGGCTAAAGGCTACACCGGGACCGAGGATGCGGCATCAACCGCGGATGCGCCCGAGCTACCAACGCGATGGAACTGAAAAGCCCCGGCAAGTCGACGACTTGCCAGGGCTTTTCGTTCATTCCTCCATCAGCCGGGGCTGGCAAACAGCACGGTCAGGCCACCTTGGGGAAGGCCAGCTGGCGCGCCTGGGACAGACGGGAATGCCAGGCATAAGCGCTGGCGACGATGCTGTCGATGACGCTGCTGGCGGAGCGCCAGCCCAGTACCTCGCGTGCCTTGGCCGGGTCGGCCACCAGCACGGCGGGATCGCCGGCACGCCGGTCGGCCAGGCGCACGGGGACAGTGAGCCCGGTCACCCGCTCCACCGCGTCGATCACCTGGCGCACCGAATTGCCGCTGCCGGTGCCCAGGTTCAGCGCCATGCTCTCGCCCTGGCGCTCCAGATGGGCGAGAGCCAGCACATGGGCATCGGACAGGTCGTCCACATGGATGTAGTCGCGGATGGCGGTGCCGTCGGGGGTGGGATAGTCGGTGCCGAACACGGCGATGTCGGACCGCTCACCCATGGCCGCCTGCAGCACCAGCGGGATCAGATGGGATTCCGGCTGGTGGTCCTCGCCGATGCGGGACAGAGGATCGGCACCGCAGGCGTTGAAATAGCGCAACGCCACCCAATCCAGCCCATAGGCGCAGCCATACCAGTACAGCATCTTCTCGACCATCAGCTTGGATTCGCCGTACGGGTTCACCGGCGATTGCGGATGGGCTTCGTCGATGGGGCTGTACTGGGGGTCGCCATAGGTCGCGGCGGTAGAGGAGAACACCAGCCGCTTGACCCCGCACTCCACCAGCGAATCTAGCAGGCCCAGGGTGTTGACCACGTTGTTGCGGAAATACTTGCGCGGGTCGGCCATGGACTCGCCCACCTGGGAAAAGGCGGCAAAATGGATGGCGGCGGTGATGCCGTGGCTATGGATGGTCCGGCGCAACAAGGCGGTGTCGGCGAGATCGCCCACCACCAGCGGTCCGAACTGGGCCGCCCAGCGGTGGCCGGTGACCAGGCTGTCATAGGCCACCGGCGTGTAACCCGCCTCGGCCAAGGCCTTGCAGGCATGGCTGCCGATGTATCCGGCTCCGCCGGTGACTAGGACGCTCGGTTTCATAATGCCCCCTCGTTCAGCGGAAGATGCGGGCCCAGAAGCCGGGCTGCGGCTTCGGTTCGGCGGACTTGGCCGGCAAGTCGCGCAGCAAGGTCTCGAAGCGCAGCAGGAAGATCTCCATGCTGCCCTGCTGCTTGGCCAGCGCCTCCTGGGCGGCACGGATCTCGGCCAACAGCTTGGCAATTTCGCCGTTGTCCTGGGTCGGCTTGACCTCGCGCAGAGCAGCGCCGAGGCGGCGCTGATTGAGGCTCAGGGCATCCACGGCGCCGGCGACCCGGCGCAGCAACGCGGTCTCGTCCTCGGGCTGGCGGGTTTTCAGCTCGATGCGCTCGCCGGTGCTGGGCGAAATTGCATCGACGGTGAAGCCGGCGGCGCCCGCCTCAAGAGTGACGGCGAAGGCGTGCGCCCCGTCGCCGATGCCGCCGTGGCGCAGATCGGGGCGGGCGCGGTCGGCGGTGGCGGACGCCGCCACCTTTCCGTCCACGCGGATTTCCACCGTCAAACGGTCCGCCGGATGCAGCCGGTCCCAGGCCCAGCCGAAAACGGTGCCGTCTTCGACCGCATCCAAATACCCCTCCAACCGGCTGGCCGGCCCTTGCAGGATTTCGACGCTGGCGCTCATCCCCCAGCCCTTCCTTCAGCCGACCGCGCGCAGGCGCGGCTGCTGCAGTGATTGCGGGCGCATCTTGTGGTCGACGCCGTTCTCGTCCAGGAACGCCTGCATGTCCTGGTAGCGCTGGCGGTAGACCCGGTTGAAGCGCTCGAACAGCGACTGGTCCCAGTAATCCTCCAGCCGGAACGGCTTGCCCGAGAACACGTCGAAAGCGGGGATGCGGTAGGTGTCGACGAACTCGGCGGTACGCGAATCGTAGGTGAAGTAGACCGAGGGGGTGCCGTTGGCGAGCGCCATCAAGTTGCCGTGCAGGCGATAGCCCAGCGCCAGATCGCGCGAGCGCATCAGCGCTTCCCAGTCGGCCACCACGTCGGAATAGAACAGCTTGCTGGCGTAGAGGGCCTCCATGGGGTCGCCCTCGCCCGTCAGCCAAGTCTCGTGGCGCAGTTGCTGGATGGCCTCGGCCTTCTGCTCGGGCGTGCCCCACAGCACCTTCTTTTCCTCGATCTCGCCCTGGGCGCAGACGGTTATGTCGAAGCGGCCGGCCATATCCAGGATCGCCTGGCGATGAATCCCCAGGTACTGGTCGATGTCCTTGGCGTAGTCGGCGCTGACCTCGCGGCGCAGGGTGAAGGCGACGTTGCGCACGTCCTCCAGCTTGGGCAGGTCGATCCGCAAATCGGGGTTGTTGTTCCTAAAGAGGGTCGGGCAACCGACGATGCGGGTGTTGCGGATGCCCAATTCCCACAGCACATCGGCAGTGTAGTCGCCGCGCACGCCCAGGCTGGTGGAGTGGTCGGCGATGAGGCTGAGCACGCGCTTGGCCTTGTCCGACAGCTGCAGCTTGCCCTTGACCGGCGCCTGGGCGCCGATGCCGAAGGCCAGCACAGGAATCTTCAGCTTTTCCAGCACCGGGACGGCGTTTTCCCAGTCCATGGTGGCGTGGATGTAGTTGGAACCGCGCAGGAAAACGTAGTCGTACTCGGCGTTGTAGCGGTCGATATCAGCCTGGCGCACCTCGCGGATGCGGAGAACGTCCAGCTTGTTGAAATTCAGCAGCTTGAGTGACGAGTCGAAGACGAAAGCATCACCGATATTGTGGTAATGATTGATATTGCCCTGAACATCCACATGATTATACCAACGCACACAGTCATGGTCATAGACTTCTCCCGATGGGATCATGACAAGAATGTTGGGCATTACCGATCCTGCTATAGTTAATTTGTATCGGTAGTCACCATAGGCGGAGGACGATCCATGAGTCGTGTGGCAAAGATTTGTCTGACGGCTTGGCTATTGGGGCTTTTCTGTGACATCGCCCCTGCCCTGGCCCAGGCGCCGGCTCAGGCGCCCGCGCTGGCGCTCAGCCCGCAGGGTGCGGAAACCATGGTGTTCCGCTGGAAAACCGATGCCTGCGACAAGGACGACATTCCCGACGGGCCGGCCCGCGCCTTCCGCGACGCCCAGGGCCAGGTCCACCTGTTCGCGCCCCATACCGTCAATCGCGCCCTGGTGGGGCCCAGCCTGGAGGCGGTGAAGCCCGATTGCCGGGTGGTCTACAAGGGTGGCGAGCGCGACGATCCGGCCGCCTTCGACGACCGCGCCTGGCTGACCGCCTTCCACACCGAGGACGGCGTTACCGTGCACGCCCTGATCCACAACGAATTCCAGGGCCACCGCCGCAAAGCCCTCTGCCCCAGCGGCGTCTACATGCAATGCTGGAACAACTCGGTGACCGAGGCTCTGTCCACCGACGGCGGCCGGTCCTTCCACCGGGTGGGCGGGCCGGTGGCAACGCTGCCGTGGCGCTATCGCGGCGACCTCGGCCACCACGCGGGCTATTTCAATCCCAGCAACATCATCACCAAGGACGGCTACCTCTATACCCTGGTGTTCGCGGTGGGGATGGAGGACCAGAAGGGTGGCGCCTGCCTGATCCGCACCAACGACATCGGCAACACCCGAGCCTGGCGGGCATGGGACGGCAACGATTTCACCGTGGCCTTCGCCGACCCCTATCACGACGACAACTTCACTCCGGCCAAGCATGTTTGCCAGCCGGTGGGCAAGGGCACCCTGGAGGCGCCGGTGTCCTCGGTAGTGCTGCACCGCCCGTCGGGGCTGTATGTCGCCACCATGGCGGCGTCGCGCCCCGAGGGCGACGGTGTCTACATCGCCACCTCGCCCGATCTGGTGCACTGGTCCAAGCCAGCGCTGGCCATGTCCCTGCCCATTTCCGGCAAACAGGGTTGCGGCGCGGCGGCCTACAATTATCCCTCGCTGCTGGACCCCACCAGCCCGTCGCGCAATTTCGAAAGCGTCGGCGACAAGGCCTGGCTGTACCTGACCCGCTTCAACGTGCAGGATTGCAAGCTGGTGATGGATCGCGACCTGGTGCGCATTCCGGTGGCGATCCGGTGACCAACGCCGAGTGGCGGGGCAGCAGGTCCTTCAGCGCATAGCGCGCTTCGACGGTCGCCCGCGCCGCCGCCCCCAGGGCGCGGGCACGCTCGCGGTCTTCAAGCAGCCCCACCACCTTGTCGGCAAGGTCCTCGGGCGAGTGAAAGTCGGCCAGCACGCCGTTGCCGCCATCGATGACCTCGCGCACCGGCTGGGTGTCGGAGCCGACGATTGGCGCGCCGCAGGCCATGGCGTCCAGCAGCGACCACGACAAGACGAACGGCACCGTCAGATAGACATGGGCCGAGGATGCTTGCAGCAGCGCGCGGTACTGCTCGGCCGGCAGGGTGCCGGCGAAGTGCAGACGGTCGAGATCGAGCCGCCCGTCCAGCTCGGCCAGCATGCGATCCTTCCAGCTTTCGCCGCGCACGCCATAGACCACCCGGTCGTCGCCCGCCACCACGATGCGGACGTTGGGCCGGCGGCGCTGGATGAGGGCGGCGGCGCGCATGAACTGGGGAAAGCCGCGATAGGGCTCCATGCCGCGGGTGGCATAGGTGACGATCTCGCCCTCCGGCGCGGCCGGGGTGAAATAATCGGTATCCACGCCGTCGTGCAGCACGCTAAGCAGCGGACGCAGGCGCTCGGGGAACGTGCCGACCTGAAAACGGGTGGGACAGACGGCGATGTCCACCGCCGCCAAGTCCAGCAGCAGCGAGGCGTTGCGGGTGGCCAGACGCAACCGATCGTCCTCGCCGAGCGGCGCCAGGAAATCGGCATCGCCGCCGCTGGTGCGGTAGAACCACTCAAAATAGCCGACCAGCCGGCATTGCGGGAAGATTTCCTTCACATACAGCGCCGGGCCCCAGCCGGAATGGGCGCAGACCACGTCGGGGACGAAACCGCGCTGCTTGAGCCCGTGGCACAGCCGGTACACCGCCTGGCCGGTCAGCACCGCATCCTCCATCCAACGCAGGTAGGGATGGGTTTCGTCGCGCACCTTGCGCGCCTGGCGATAGGTGACCGTGCGCACGCCCGGCAAACTGCCTGTCCCCATGCTGGCGAACACCACCTCATGGTGCCGAGCCAGCTCGGTGGCCAGATGGCGATACTGGCCGGGGAACGCGTTGTGGAGGAACAGGATGCGCATTCCCTAGGCCTTAATGTATTCCCTCAAGTGGCGGACACGGCTCCTCCTGGCCGCTTGCCTCCCTCACCATAAGGCGCGCGTCCTCAAGCATTGGCAGCCTTGGCCACCTTCCGCTCGCCCAGCAGGCCGCGATAGATCATCAGGTGCTGGCGGGCGGCGTCCTGATAGCCGAGCGGACGGCGGATCTTGGACCGAAGCTGCTCCCAGCGGGCGGGCTCGCGCAGGATTTCCGTCATGCGGTCGGCCAAATCCTCGGGGCTGCCGACGCGGAAGTGCAGGCCGTCAACGCCATTGCGGATTTTTTCCGCCATGCCGCCGATATTGGAGGAAATCAGCGGGCGGCCGTGGGCGAAGGCTTCCTGGATGACGATGGGGCTGTTCTCCCACCAGACGGACGGCACCACCACGGTGTCGATGTCCTTCATCAGCAGCGGCATCTCGGGCGACCGATAGGGGCCGTAGAAACGGGCACGGCGGCCGGCCCGCTCCATCAACGCCTTGAACTCGTCCTGGAAGTCCTGCGGCTGGAATTCCAGGTTGCCGCCGAAGAACGACACCGAGGCGTCGCCCCACACCTCGTCGGGCACGCGGGTGATGGCGTCGAGCAGGATGTGCACGCCCTTGAACCGGGTGATCTGGCCGAAATAGGCGAAGCGGTTGCGCCGACCACCCTTGGGCAGCGGGCGGGATGGGGCCAGTTCGTCCAGCACCAGGCCGTTCTCCAGCATGGTGCACTTCTCGCGCGGCAGCCCCCAATCGACGAAGCGCTCGATCAGGAACTGGCTGGGCGAAATGAAGTGATCCACCTGGTCGAAGAAAGTCTTCAGGAACAGCTCGCGCTTCATGAACTCGCCGGCGCCAATGTGCGGGAAGCACATGGCGCAATCGGCCGGCGAGGAGCGCTGGCACAGGGTCCCGCGCGTGGTCTTCACCATCTGGCCGTGATGGTGGCAGATGGACAGGTATTCATGCAGCGTCACCACGATGGGGAGGCCGGGGAAGTGCTTGCGGATGGCATGCACGCACTCGACGCCCAGGCCGAGGAAATGGTGGAAATGCACCACGTCCGGCTTCACGTCGGCGACATAGCGGATGAAGTCGCGCTCCACCGACTCGATGTCGCGGTTGGACAGGCGAAAATGGTCGTAGTCGTTGGCCCAGAGCAGCATCTCTCGCTCTTTCTGACGCAGCGACATGAGGTTCGAACCCTTGTGCTTGGCCACCGGCGGGCCAACCCGGGCCAGATAGTGGCTTTCGCAATCCGGCAGGGCGTTGATGCCCTGGTGCAGGTTGTAGGACGCCACTTCGCCGCCGCCGATGGAAAAGGACGGGTGGCCGTGGGAAACGACGAGGACGCGCATCTGGCTATTCTCCTGTCTCAAGCGGCCTGCTTGGCCCATTTGCGGGCAAAGCCCCATTCGTCCACCAACTTGCCGGTCTGCATCCAATATTCCGGCGGCTGCGCCTCGGCGGGATCGTCCAGCGAGATCATCTCGACGCCAGGCAACCACTGGCAGGCAATGCCGGCCGCCTGGAGGCGTAGAAAGAAATCGGGCCCCTTGAGGTCCGCCCCCACATAATCGCGGGCGAAGCCACCGGCACGGGCCAGGGCCGGGCGCGGCACCATGCAGCAATCGATGGTGCCGGCACTGCTGGCGGTCGGCCCCTTGCCGGCGCCCTTCAGCCAGTGGCGGGAATAGCCCGCGAGCCCCGAGCCGGCAAATTTGATGGAATTGTCCTCGTAGACCAGGGTCGGGCACACCGCGCCGCCCGCCTGCGCCGCCGCCACCGCCAGGCGTGCCACCCAGCCGGGCGCGGTGGGGAACACCGAGGCCGACAGGAACAACAGCAGGTCCGAGCCGGCGGCCTCGGCGCCCATATCGAGAGCCTCGCACGCGTCCAGTTCGTCGGGGGAAACCAGCAGCTTGCCCGAGCGCCCGTAGAACTGCGCCTGCTTCTGCAGCGATGCCCCCAGGGTGGCGGCGAATTGCGGGCGGGTGACCACCACCAGCTCCACCGCCGCCATGTCGGGATCCACCGAGAAGCGGGCCAGGTTGACGTCGAAATCCGGCGTCGGGCGCAGCAGCGGGATAATGGCCGAGACCTTGGGCCGCTTCAGCGCCGGGCCGAACGAGCAGGCCAGCTGCGGCTTGCGCTTGGGCCCGCCGATGCCGGCCGAGGCGCAGACCAGCGGCGCCAGCTGCTGGGCGATGACCTGCTGGCAGGCCGGGTCGTGGATGTTCACGCTGGTCAGCATGCGGCGGATGATGCCGGCATCGGGCGCGGTGACCGGCAGCGGCAGGAAGGCGTAATCGTCGTCGCCATCCAACGCCAGTTCCAGGTACCAGCCGGTGTGCCCTTCGGGCTGGCAGGGCACGCCGACGACGAAGCCGTGCTCGTCCTCGCCGGGGCGGATGCGGCCGGCGAACAGCGGGTCGGCGCCATAGCCCTGGGACACGTCGGGACGGTTGGAGCGGACCCAGTGCTCGTCCAGGCGCTGGCGGAAGCCCGAGGCGTTACGCAAACACACCTGTGCCACCACCCGTTCGGGGTCCAGCACCCAGCCGGTCAGGAACATGCCGGTGCCGGGCACCCCCACCGCCAGGTCCAGGGCGGCGCGCACCGGCCGGGCCAGGGTCGAGACGGTCTCGGCGCCCTCGAAACGACTGCCGCACAGGCGCTTGAACAGCGGCGCGGTGGCCGGGTCCATGCGCAGGCAGGGATACAGCCCCTTGAGATAGGGCGTGGTGTCGGAATCGCCGAGAAACCGCCGGTTCTCGAAGATTTCCACCCGATGCCAGGAATCGTCGCGGCGGAAATAGATGCGCCGCAGCTTGCGCAGGTCCACGCCGGCGGCAGGCAGCACCGCCAGCACGCCGCGCGCGGTGACGCCCAGGTCCGGGCGCTCGTAGGTGGCGATGGCCGCGTGGGCGATGCGCGACTGGTCCAGCTCCAGCACCAGTTCGGCGGTGCCGGGCATCAGGCGCGCCGACCAGCCCTGGATCAGGGCATGGGCTTCGTCGGCGCGGCCGAGAATCTCGACGAAGCCGTCGGCCTGGGCGAAACGCTCCAGCACGGCGAACATCAGCGGCGAACGGCCGGGACGCTCCTCCACCGCCAGCGCCGCCTGCAGGAACGCCACCACCGCACCGCCCTCGGCCAAGGGGGCCAGCCGGTTGAGCAGGTCGAGCGGGGTGAGCGACAGCCGCTCCACATTCGGCAGGGTGAAGCGCAGCCGGCCGTTGGGGCTGACGATGTTGGCCTTGGCCCCCGACAGGCGGAAGGCGTCGGCGGTCTCCATCACCGACAGGAACCAGTGGCTGCCGTCCTCGGCGCGTGGCCAATTGAGCGTGCGCACCGCGCCTTCGGAATCGCCGATCACCAGCTTGCCACGGTCCGGCAACAGCCGGTCGGTCCAGCCCAGCACCACGGCAAGGCCGTCCTCCACCAGGGTGGCGGCCAGGATTTCTCCGGCCGGAACGATGGTTTCAACGGTTTGCTTTGCCATCGATCACATCTCCACGTGGGGCTCGGGGCGCGCAGCCTTGCCGCGCCGGGGCGTTTCGGGGGCTGCGCGCTTGACCCGCGCGCCGCGATTGATTTCGGCGTAGAGGGCGAAATGCGCCGACGCGGTCTCGGTCATGGAGGGGATTGCGGGAATGTTGCCCGCCAATTGCTCCCACAGGCCGCGCTCGTTCATCAGCCGCGCCATGGCATCGGCCAGGCTGCGGGGGTCGCCGGCGCGGAAGTGCAGGCCGTCGATGCCGTCCCGCACGGCCTCGGCCATGCCGCCGATGTCGGAACAGATAACCGGGCGGCGGTGCTGGAAGGCCTCTTGGATCACCAGCGGCGCATTCTCCCACCACACCGACGGCACGATCACCGCGTCGCAGGCGGCCATCAGGGCGGGAATGTCGTCGGCGGCATAGGGGCCGCGATGACGGGCGGCGGGAGACGCCGCCTCCAGCAGCGCGGCGAAGCGGGCCTTGAACTCGTCGCTCTGGAACGGCATCCCGCCATTGACGTGCAGCGAGAAATCGGCCCCGCCGTCCTTGAGCAGGCGCGCCGCCTCCAGCGCCACGTCGGTGCCCTTGAACGGGCTGATGTTGCCGAATACGGCGAAGACGTTGCGCTTGGCCGCATTGCGATGGGGCATGGCGGTAACTGTCGGCCGGCCGTTGGGGATCACGCTGATCCGGTTGGGATCCAGGCCCCATTCGACAAAGCGCCGGCGCAGGAAAAGGCTGGGGGAGATAAAGCGGTCGACCAGCGAGAACATGGTCTTGATGTGTTTCTCGCGCAGCACGAAGCGATCCAGGGCCAAGCCGGGGAAGCACTTGCCGCAGGCGTCCGGGCTGGCGCCGCGGCACAGCTCCATGCTGCCCGCCTTCACCATCTGCCCGTGATTGGCGCAGATGGGGTAATAGTCGTGCAGGGTGAAGACAATGCGGGCCTTGGGCAGCAGCCGGCGCACCAGATAGATCATCTCGACGCCGATCAGCAGGGCGTGGTGGAAATGCACCACGTCGGGCTTGAAGGCGGTCAGGAACGAGCCCAGGTCGGGCACCACCGCGTGCAGGTCCACCTGCGACAGGGTGAAGTGGTCGAAATGGCCTGCCCATAGAATCAACTCATCGGACGAGCGCCCCACCGTCTGGAAGCTGGTCCCCGGCTTGCGCTCGCGGTGCACTTGGTTGGTGCAGGCCAGGAACATGGCCTCGACCGAATCCGCCTCCTTCATGGTGGTGAACAGGTCGTGGGCGAAGATCTCGCTGCCGCCGGGATGCAGGCTGGGGTGGTTGTGGGTGATGAAGAGGATGCGCGGACGCCTCATGGGACCGATTCCTGTTGATGCTTTTCTAGGACGCAGAGGTCCTGGTAGTGGCGGCTGTCGCGCCCGCTCCAGGCGCCATAGGCGACGGGGCGCAGGCGG
>Ga0306923_10003537_pt1 | contig 14760 bp, 12 predicted proteins | sample sta12Can44000108_FD_203841 | JGI IMG/M metagenome (GOLD analysis project Ga0306923, IMG submission 203841) | Lab enrichment of tropical soil microbial communities from Luquillo Experimental Forest, Puerto Rico - statanox.12C.anox.44.000.108 (v2)... | ecosystem: Environmental > Terrestrial >... | reverse complement strand
GTCGAAAGGCCCGGGGCGGGCGGGACCTTGGTCCATTGCCTGGGGGCACGGGAGCGCCGAGCCTCAGTACCAGGCCACCCTGCGGACAGTACGAATGGGGCGCGACCATGACAACGACGAGGCAGCCCATTCCCGGGACGACGATCTTCGACGGCGAGCAGGCCCAGAAGGGCTACGCGCTGAACAAGATGTGCATGTCCTTCAACGACGCCGCTAACCGCGCGGAGTTCACGCGGGACGAGGACGCGTACTGCGCGCGGTACGGCCTGGACGCGCGACAGCGCGAGGCGATCAGGCACCGGAACGTGCTCGAGCTGATCGCCGCCGGCGGCAACGTGTACTACCTGGCGAAGTTCGCCGGGATCTTCGGGCTGGACGTGCAGGACATCGGCGCGCAGCAGACCGGGGTGACCAAGGCGGAGTTCCAGGCCCGGCTGCTCGCGGAAGGACGGTAGGCCATGGCCGACATCATCGGCTGCGTCACGACGTCGCACGTGCCGGCGATCGCTAAGGCGATAGCCCGTGGCCAGCAAGACGAGCCGTACTGGAAGCCGTGGTTCGACGGGTTCGAGCCGGTGCACCGCTGGCTGGCGCGGGCCAAGCCCGATGTCGCGGTGGTCGTCTACAACGACCACGGGCTGAACTTCTTCCTCGACACGCTCCCCACCTTCGCGGTCGGCGCCGCGCCCGAGTACCGCAGCGCGGACGAGGGGTGGAACATCCCGACCGTGCGGCCGTTCCCGGGCGACCAGCCGCTGTCCTGGCACATCATCAACTCCGTCGTCGCCGCGGACTTCGACGTGACGATGTGCCAGCAGATGGTGGTCGACCACGCGGTGTGCAACCCGATGGCGCTGCTGTGGCCCGGCGGCGGCGAGTGGCCGGTCCGCATCGTCCCGGTGGAGATCAACACGGTCCAGTTCCCCTTCCCGTCCGCGGCGCGCTGCTACGAGTTCGGTGCGGCGATCGGCCGGGCGGTCGCCGCCTATCCCGAAGACCTGCGTGTCGTGGTCATCGGCACCGGCGGGCTTTCCCATCAGCTCGACGGCGAGCGAGCCGGCTTCATCAACAAGGAATTCGACCGCAAGTTCATGGCCACCCTGATCGAAGATCCCACCTGGGCGGCCCAGTTCTCGACGATGGAACTCATGGAGCAGGCCGGCACCCAGGGCATCGAGCTGATCCTCTGGCTGACCGCGCGGGCAACCCTCGGCGCCGTGCGGCAGGTCGCGGCCACGTACCACGTGCCGATCTCCAACACGGCGGCGGGCATGATGCTGCTCGAGCCGGCGGCGTAACCGCGGGAACCACGGGTCCGTTCGGGATAAAAAGCCGGGACGCGTCCGCCTGACCAATCACCCCGGGCAGTTATCTGACTATTCATTGTCAGCGGCACGGCCTATCATGTGGCTATTCACCGGGGCGGGGGCTGGGGGGCCAAATGATCTCGGTTTCAGTTGTTGTGTGGGTCGTATTGGCGTTCGTCGCCGTGCTGTTGTGCATCGTCGCGTCCTGCTTCAGCCTGCGCACGCTGCGGTGGGTCTCGGTGATTACCGCGCTGATCCTAGGCGGGGCGCTCACCAGGTACGGCTTAACTCATCCGGTAAACGGCAACTCCGACCTGGTAAGCGCGTTCACGACCGGCGTCGACCGGGTCATTCAGGCGCTCCTGCAACCGCTGTGGCGGGGGCACCAGGTGCCGCCGCCAGGCGCCATCGGGCGGCTGATCCTCGCCATCTTGATCCTGCTGGGGTACCGGGGCCTGGAGTGGTGGGCGCTGCGCCGCCAGGCGCCGCTGCTCGACCTCTCCGGGCTGAGCGACGGCCAGCCGGACATCAAGTCCGAGAGGAGGCCGAAGGAGAAAGGCCGCGGCCTGACGGAGGGTCAGCAGCACAGGCAGCTGGCGGCCGAGCTCAAGTTCCGGCTGTGCGCGATGGAGATCCGGGCGCCGTCCATCCTGCCCGGCGGCAGCAGGACGAACGGACTCGCCTCCATCGCCGAGGCGAGCGGTGTCGGCGGCGCGGGGCTGGCCGGAGCGATCATCCGGTTCGCCGGCATGCTCTGGCCGAACCCGCGGCGGCTGACGCTCCACGTGTGGGTGGAACCCCCGGACAGGGCCGCGGACTTGCCGGAGTCGGCGAAGCGGGTGACCGTCGATCTCGATGAGCCCCGGACCGGCGCCACCATCGCGAGCAAGACCGTGGCGGGCGCCGACATCAACGAGGCCACGTGCATGGTGGCTGGCTATGTTGGCCGGCAGATGTTCGCCATGGACCGCACGACGACCCGGTGGTGCTATGGCGCCGCCGACGGCCGTGACCTCGGCTCGATGCTGCTGGCCAGGCTGGAGCGCGTCTCCGTCGAGCGCGCGCAGGACGTTGACGGCGCCCGGCGGGCCCGGATCCGCCGCCTGTGGCAGCCGGGGAACGCCAGCCGGGCCGCCGGAGTCGTCAGGTACGAACTGGCCTCGCTGCTCGACCTCGATAACCGTGACCTGGACTCGCTGCGGCTGCACGCGATGAACCGGGAGGAGTATCCGCGCTTCTACCGCGGCCGCTACCGGCTGGCCATGTCGCTGCAGATGGTCTCGAATCCGGATCACGAGCCGTTCGGCGCGGACACGGAGGAGAGCCTCAATGAGATCCTCGGGATCCTCTGCCGGTGCGGCATGACCAAGAAAGCGGCGTGCGCCCCGGGCGACGTCAGGGTGTGCCGCGACAGGGCGCACCGCACGCTGTCGCCGTCCCTGCGGATGGAGCTGCTGAACATCGCCGCGCGAGAACTCCGTGACGTGCGACGGCACCTTACCGTGCGGGGCGTCCTGTGGGCTACGCTCGTGCACCGCGACGAGCGAGCGGTATGGCTGCCGCACTGGGGGCTGCGGCACCGGCAAGCCTTCCACGACGGCGCGTGCGTCGCCGAGCTGCTCGTCGCGGTCCGGCAGTCCCTCGTCACACGCGAACTCCTCGGGTCCGGCAAAAAGCCGGACCCGGCCGCGGACACCACGCTCCGGCACCTATGGCACGCCAGCCGCGTGAGCGCCGCTGTCGCCGGCCACTGCGCTTTCGCCCGGTGGATCGGCGCCGAGAGCGAGTGGGCCGTCGTCCGGCGCGCCTGCACCGTACTGCACGAGGGCCAGGAGTGGGGACCGGTGACGGGCAAGACGCCGCACCGGGACGTGCGGGACAGGGTCCGCTGGCTGCCGTGGCTGCGCCGGACGGCGTCCTGGCAGGCGGCGTACAACACGGCGTGCCTGTACGCGGCGCTCGCGGGCATAACGCGGGCTGGCGAGCAAGAGCGACTGAAATACCAGGACAGGGTCCTGATCAGCCTGGAACGCGCGATCAACAACCCCCTCTCGGAGATGGAGCGCGCCCACGACTGGATCTCGCGCGATCCCGACTTCACCATCCTGAAGAGACAGGAGATGTTCAAGCTGTTCGGTGACTTCCTCGGCGAACAGCTGCTGAGGGACTACCCGAAGCCCTATCGCCCGTCCGCGCCAGAGCCGGCGAGCGATGCCGGGGAGCCGGTCACGGGCGATCCGCTAGCCAGGTACATCGTCCCGTCTCAGGGCTGAGGCCTCAGGGCTGAGGCCTCAGGGCTGAGGCCCGCCCGCGACCTCGGCGCGGGTCTTGCGGCCGAGCCACCAGAACAGCACGCCGACGGCGATGAAGACGAGCACGGGGATCAGTTCGGTCCACAGGTAGGTGAACCGCTCGCCGTACGTCCACCCCGAGGCGGCGAAGTCGCCGCTGAACCAGTGGTACCCCGCGCCCGGCGCGATCAGCTGGACGCTTGCGGCCGCGACGAGGACCATCAGCACCACCGTGAGGGTGCGGTAAAGAGGCATACGGAACGGACGGTTGACTTCTGGGTGGCTGACACGCAGCTTCCAGAGCGCGGGGTAGATGAGCAGGTAGCTGATCAGGGTGGTGGAGATCGTCACCCCGAGGACGGCGCCGAAGTACTTCTCGGCGTCGCCGTTCGTGATCTGCGTGGCCAGCACCACCACGATGGTCGCGACGATCCCGCTGAAGACGTTGACGCGGACCGGGGTGCCCAGCCTGGCGTTGATCACGCCGAGGGACCGCGGGCCCGAACCGTCGTAGCAGGACACGGCCAGCGCGCGGTCCGAGCCCATGATCCAGGTCGCGCCGGACGTGATCAGGCAGAGGATGAACAAGATCGCGCACGCGTCGCCGAGGACGAGGCCGGCGCCGGTCAGCGTCGCGGTGCCGTCCTTGGCGACGCTGCCGCCATAGACGGTGAACACGTCCTGGATGGCGCTGACGAACCCGCTGAAGTTGCTGATCGCCGACGCCGGCAGCGCGATGAGGATGCCGATCACCGGCAGCGCGTACAGCAGGACGCTGGCGATCGTCGAGCGGGCGATGGCGAACGGCACGTCGCGCTGCGGGTTGACCATTTCCTCGCCGGCGCTGCTCGGCAGCTCGAACCCGACGTAGTTGAACAGCAGGACGCCCACGAGCAGCACGAACCCGGCCACCGTCGGCTTGTAGTCGCTGATGTGGCTGAGCCCTTGGGCGCCGTGCTGCAGGCCGTAGAGGATGACCGTGAAGGTGAACAGGCCGAGCAGCAGGAAGCGGGCGAACGCGCCGGCCGTGGGCAGCCACTTGCCCACCCGGAACGACAGGATGGCCGCCACGACCGTGAACCACACGAATACCAGGGACACGACGTACGTGGCGGCGATCGGGAGCGGGTCGCCGCCGTGGAAGAAGACCTGGAGCGCGCCGACGCAGGACACGGCCAGCGACCCGCCGATCCACACCGGGTTGGTGACCCAGTACAGGAGGTTGTTGACGGCTCCGACCAGGTGCCCGAACGCGAGCCGCGTCCACAGGTACGGGCCGCCCTCCTGCGGGAACGCGGTGCCGAGCTCGGCGAAGAGCAGCGCCTGCGGGACGAAGAACACGATCGCGTAGATCAGCAGCCAGGTGAACGCCTCCCCGCCGCCCCCGGCGACCGTCGCGATCGTGTCGACGCCGACGATCGTGCAGATGAGGAAGAACAGGATGTCGAAGCGGCCGAAGTGCCGCTGCAGCTTCTGCCTCTCGGCAACGGCGGCGACGGTCATCGTGTCCATCAGTTCAGCCATGAAGCGAGCTCCGGGGAATGCCTGGGACGAAAGTGATCAGAGCTCACAGTCTGGCGTAATCTCATGTCGGCCGCATTAACCCGTATTTCACCGGCATGACACTTATGTCGCGATCGCCGCTCAGCCGGCGCGGAGCTGTGCTTCTTTGATCAGGCGCTCGGCTTCGGCCCGGTCCATCCAGCCGCGGACGTCGGCTGACTTGCCCGGCTCGAGTTCCTTGTAGATGTCGAAGAAGTGCCCGATCTCCGCGGTGAGGAAGGCCGGCACGTCGGCCAGGTCCTTGACGCGGCTCATCCGGGGGTCCGCCGCGGGCACGGTCAGCACCTTGGCGTCCGGGCCCTTCTCGTCGGTCATCCAGAACACCGCGACCGGGCGGACGGTTACCAGGCAGCCGGGGAACGTCGGCTCGTCGAGCCAGACCAGCGCGTCCAGGGGGTCGCCGTCCTCGGCCAGCGTGTTGTCGATGTACCCGTAGTCGAGCGGATAGACCGTCGAGGTGAACAGCATGCGGTCAAGGCGGATGCGTCCGATCTCGTGGTCCATTTCGTACTTGTTCCGCGATCCCTGGGGGATCTCAATGACGACATCTACGTCCATGACCGGCTCCTTCGGCGGTATTACAGCAGTCTATGGGTCCGCGGTCCGCCTCAGGTCTACCCGCGCGACGCGCCGCTCATACGGCCGCCGGAATCCATCAAGCCGTGTTGACGTACCATGCGAGCGTGACAGCTGATGGCCTACCGCCCGTGCTCCGGCTGATCGCCGACCCAGTCCGGTGGCGGCTGCTGCGCGCGCTCGGCCGCGGCGACCAGCGGGTCCGCGAGCTCGTCGCCGCGGTCGGCGAGCCGCAGAACCTGGTCTCCTACCACCTGCGCCAGCTGCGCGACGGGGGGCTGGTGACCGCCAGGCGGAGCAGCTTCGACGGGCGCGACACGTACTACAGCCTCGACCTGGCCGGCTGCGCCGGCGCCCTGGCCGATGCCGCGGGGACCCTGCATCCGGGGCTGGTTCCCGGTCACGGAGCGGGTCACGAGGACGGGCATCCCCGGCGCGTGCTGTTCGTGTGCACGGGAAACAGCGGCCGTTCCCCCATGGCGGCGGCGCTGCTGCGGCATCGCGCCGGGACCCGCGTGCACGCGGCGAGCGCCGGCACGCACCCGAAGCCGCTGCACCCGGCGGCGGCGGCCGTGCTGCGCGAACGCTACCGGATCGACATCGGGGGCCACCGCCCCACGCATGTGAACACGGTCGCGGGCCAGCGCTTCGACTACGTCATCAGCCTGTGCGACAAGGCGCGCGAGGCCTGCCCGGAGTTCGCGGGCTCTCCTGGCCGCATCCACTGGAGCCTGCCCGACCCGGCCGCGGGCGCGGCCGGCGAGCGGGCCGCGTACCCGAGGTTCGAGCGGGTCGCCGCCGACCTGAGCACCCGCATCCGGTTCCTCCTCCCGGTGCTGGAAGCGGACCCGGCCGGGTAGCTATCGATCAATATGGCTTGATGTATTATCGCGCCGTGCCAGTTTCGCTGTGGACGGTGCTGCGGGAGTGGGGCCGGATCGGGTGCATCGGGTTCGGCGGGCCGCCCTCGCACATCAGGCTGCTGCGGCAGCTGTGCGTCGAACGGCGGGGCTGGCTGGACGAGCGCGAGTTCGAGGACGCGATCGCGGTCTGCAACGTGCTCCCCGGGCCGGCCTCGACGGAGCTGGCGATCTTCTGCGCCTGGCGGGTGCGCGGCCGTCTCGGCGCCCTAGTCGGCGGCGCGGCGTTCATCGTGCCCGGACTGATCATCATCCTCGTGCTCGCCGTGCTGTTCGTGGCCTCGTCACCGCCGCTGGCCGTGCTGGGCGCCGGGGCGGGCGCGGGCGGCGCGGTCCCGGCGGTGGCGGTCAGCGCGGGTGCCGCGCTGACCGGCGCGAGCTGGCGGAACCGGCGGGCCACCGCCCGCTGGGTGCTCTACCTGGCGGCCGGTTTCGCGGCGGCCGGGACGATCGGGGCCTGGCTGGTCTTGGTGCTGCTGGGCTGCGGCGCCGCCGAGCTCACGGCCCGGTCGCTCGAGAAAAGGCGCCGAGGCGGCGCTGACCGTGACGCCGGCGGGCAGGCAGCCGACAAGCTGCGTGGTCTCGCCGTCGCGCCGGGTACGATCACCTGGCTGGTCGGCGGCGGAGTGCTGGCCAGCGTCGCGTGGGTGGCGTTCAAGGTCGGTGGCCTGTCCTTCGGCGGCGGATTCGTGATCATCCCGCTCATGCAGAGCGACGCGGTGAACCACTACCACTGGATGACCGGCGCGCAGTTCCTTAACGCGGTCGCGCTCGGACAGATCACGCCGGGCCCGGTGGTCCAGACGGTCGCCGTGGTGGGCTACGCCGCCGCGGGGATTGTCGGCGGGGTGCTGGCTTCCGCGGTCGCGTTCGCCCCCTCGTTCGCGTTCGTCCTGCTCGGCGGCCGCCATTTCGATCGCATCCGCGGCGACCAGCGGGTCCGGTCCTTCCTCGACGGGGCGGGCCCGGCGGCGATCGGGGCCATCTTCGGATCTGCCATCACGCTCACCAGGGAGCTCACCCATCCCTGGCAGTACCTCGTGCTGGCGGGCGCCTTGGTCCTGCTGTTCGCGTTGCGGCGCGGCGTGGTGCTCACCCTGCTCGCCGGCGCCGCCGTCGGCGTCGTCATCGCCCTCGCGACGGGTACGGTCTAGAGGTTCGTTATCCCGAACGGACGGTGGCGCCTCTCCCGGGCTCCCTTTTCCGCCTTTTCCACCACGGCGGCGCCCAGCCAACGGAGCGACTCATGGCCCGGTGTGCTCTGGCACCATTCCCCGGATTCCCTGATCCGCGCGTGATGGCCGTCTTCCGGCTCGAACAGGTCTGGGTCGAGCGCCTGGCCCAGCAACCGTGCCGCCAACTCTCGCATCCCTGGCACCTCCTCACATTCACGATATAACGCGAGCTGGCCCCGGTCACTAGCAGCCGAGAAAATACGCGCGCTTTTCACTGAACGATCAACTGCGGGCAACGAACCGTCCAGACCGTAGTCGACCGGCGCGACGATCATCGGCCGTGTCGGCCGGGTTGGCGTGCTGGCCCCCGGCCTTGTCGTCATGTCGCGAGCGACCAACTGGAGAGGGTGCGATGCCGCGGGCGAAGAACAAGGGCAACGGCGCGGCGCCGGCCCGGTCCGCCGGGGCGCGGAACGCGGGCGCGGCGCGGAACGCGGGCACAGCGCGGGACACGGGCGCGGCACGGGACACGGGCGCGGCGCGTGCGGCAGGCGCGGCGCGGGAACCGGCCACGGCGGTGAACACGCCGCCGGCCCCCGCGCGTCAGCCCAGCCAGGAAATACCGGCCGGCCTCGCCCGGCGGCCGGGGAGCGGGGCGGGGCAGCGGGCGGCGGGCACCAGGCCCGCGACCTCGCCGCCGGGGACTAAACCGGGCACCTCGCCGGCGGGGACTAAACCGGGCACCTCGCCGACGGGAACTAAACCGGACGCCGAGCCGCCAGGCGCCAAGCAGGCGGCGGCCATGGCGCCGGGCCCGAAGGCCGTGCGCGCTCAGCCGACGGCCCCGAAGGCCGCGACGGCGCCGGTGCCGAAGGCCGCGACGGCGCCGGCGCCGGATGCCGCCCAAGACGACGTGCCGGTGTGGGCGGCCCATGCCCTCGAGCAGCTGCTGACCGTGACCTGCTGGATCGATCCCGGCGAACAGGGTGAGCCGGCCACCGTCGAGTTCACTGGGCGCCGGACGGACGTGACCGGGCCGTCCCGGCCCGGCGACACCTTCTCGCGGGAGGAGACCTTCGAGGGGATCGTGCCCGGAAGCGGCCCGGTGGCGGTCACCGCCGAGGTGCGCGGCGTCAACCCTGGGACGTGGGCGGTGACCGCGCGGCCCGTCGGCCGCGGCGCCGCCGGGCGGCCGGCCGGTGGCGGGCGGGTACCGTGGCCGCGGCGGGTGGCGATCCCGGCCAGCCCCGACGCGACCATGCGAACCCGCACGCTGCTGCGGTCCCCGGTGCCCGGGATCATCCGTTACGCCTACGCGTTCCTGGTGATGCTCGGCGTGCTGACCGGGCTCGGCCTCGAGGCACTGCTGCTGGCCAGCGGGCATTATCCGGTGCTCCGCCCGATGCTGTTCTCGGCGGGGGCGGTGGCGGCCGGCGTGGCCGGCGGGAAGGCCTGGTACGCCGCGGTGCACCAGGGCCGGAAGTGGGACGGCTGGTGCATTCAGGGATTCGTTGCCGGAGCCGCGGTCGTCGTCGCCGCTGTCGCGATCGCGGGTCCTGGCCTTCCGGCGGGCGCCTTCCTCGCGGCGGCCACCCCTGCCCTGCTCATCGGCATGGGCATCGGGCGGCACGGCTGCTTCTGGGCGGGCTGCTGCACCGGCCGCCCTACCGCGTCCCGGTGGGGAATCTGGTCGTCGGACCGCCGGCTGGGGTGCCGCCGGATGCCCGTGCAGCTGCTCGAAGCCTGGACGGCGCTCGCGGTGGGCTCGGCGGCCCTCGTCACCGTCCTGGTCGCGGGCCTGGCGCGGTCCGGGCTCGTGGCCGTCGCCGGGCTGGCCGCCTATACCTTGGTCAGGCAGCTCATCCTCGGCCTGCGCGACGAATCGCGCCAGTGGCGCTACGGACGCCCCGTGACAGCGGCGGCCGCGGCGATCGCACTCGTCATGAGCATCGCGTTGTTCGCCGCCGCGTGACGGCCTGGACTGGGCCATCGGCAGCCCCCGCCGGTGGTCTCCACCAACACCCCGCTCACCAGATCCGTTAATAAACCGTCAACATTCGCGCATAGGCGGGAATATAGTGCCAGCGCCCCCGGCGCCGGGGCACTATACGTTCAGGCTCTGGACATGACAACTGGACAGTGAGGGAAGCGACAGGTGTCGAAAGAGCGTGGGTCCGCGAGCGAGGTGGATTCCTGGGATCTAGCCCTGGACAGCCGTTTCGACGTCAGCGTGGCGCACATCGCGCGGGTGTACAACTACTGGCTGGGCGGGAAGGACCACTTCACCGCCGACCGGATCGCCGGCGAGAACACGATCGCTGTCTACCCGGGCATCCGGTTGTCCGCCCGGGCCAACCGGGCGTTTCTCGCGCGGGCGGTGCGCTATCTCGCCGGCACCGAGGGCATCCGGCAGTTCCTCGACATCGGCACCGGGCTGCCCACCGCGAACAACACGCACGAGGTCGCGCAGGCCACCATGCCGGACAGCCGGATCGTCTACGTCGACAACGACCCGCTCGTGCTCGCCCACGCCCGCGCGCTGCTGACCAGCAGCCGGGAGGGTGCCACCGCCTACCTGGACGCCGACCTGCGCGACACCGAGAAGATCCTCCTCCAGGCGGCGGACACCCTGGACTTCAGCCAGCCGGTCGCCATCATGCTCATCGCGATCCTGCACTACATCCCGGACGTGGCCGAGGCCCGCGAGATCGTGGCCCGACTGCTCGGCGCCGTGCCGCCGGGCAGCTTCCTGACGATCTCCCACGCCGGCAGCGACCTGTTCCCCGACCAGATCGCGGCATTCGAGAAGCGCCTCAACGAGCACCTCCCCGGAGACCAGCACGTCGCCAGGACGCGCGCGGCCGTGGCGAAGTTCTTCGACGGCACCCAACTGCTCGCGCCGGGCGTGGTCCGGGTCAGCGAGTGGCGCCCGGCCTCGGCGGACGAGTCCGCCGTCCCGACCACGCTGTGGGGCGGCGTCGGCCAGAAATAAGAGGTGCTTCCGCGGGAGAGCCGCCTGATGGCCCGGCCAGCAGGCACGGGTATCAAATCCGGAAATATCAGGATTTAGGCATCAACCGCCACGCCGGTATCGGCGTTATGGCGAAGAGTTTCTTTTCGGCGAAGACTTTTCCGCCGAATGACAAGCACAAATTTACCGGATCATGAAAACCGGCCCGCAAGATACCCGAGGGGGTATCCCAGGCGAGGTCGGCGAAACGGACGACCCTGAGCACCCTGATACGTCAGAGGCTGGTGTGACCTCTGTGCCGGAGGGTGCTCGCGGGCGGGCAAACCTCGTGATCTTCGGTTCGAGCTGGCCGCCGGGGCCGACCTGCTGGCCGCCGGGCCTAGCCGCTGGGGCTCATCGCCGGGGCCGACCTGCTGGCCGCCGGGCTGGCCGCTGGCCGCCGGGGCTCATCGCCGGGGCCGACCTGCTGGCCGCCGGGCTGGCCGCTAGCCGCCGGGGCTGGCCGCCGGGCTCATCGCCGGGGCTCATCGCCGGGGGCTCGCCGCCGGGGCTGACCCCGGGAATAACAGGGCGGGGGCGGGCATCTGGCCGCCGCTTGCCCGGCTGATCACATGCTCGCGGAACAGCTCCGCGGCCGGCAGCAGGGGCCGCGCGGCCGGCCAGGTCAGGTAGATCGCCCGCTCCGCCCCGCTGTCGGCGATCGCCAGGTAGCGCACCGGGCCGATGGCGGCCTCCGGGGAGCCCGCGCGCGGCGCGGGGACGACGGCGACGCCCAGCCCCGCGGCCACGAAGCCGCGGACATTGGACAGGTCGTCGCCCTCGAAGACGACCTCCGGGTGGAATCCGGCCTTCCCGCAAAGCTCGTCGGTGAGCCGCCGCAGCAGCGAGGCCGGGCGCATGCTGATGAACGGCTCGGCGGCCACCTCCGCGAGGCGGACGTAGGGCTGCCCGGCGAGCTGGTGATCACGCGGGACGGCCAGGCGGAGCGGTTCGACGGCGATCAGCCGCGTCCGCACGGGCGGCCCTCCTTGCTGATCCGCGAACGGCCGGGTGCTTATCTCCAGGTCCGCCACTCCGTCGTCGAGCGGCCCGGCCGCCGGCTCGTCGCCCACCTGCGTCAAGTGAAACTCGACCGCGGAGTGCCCGGTGCGGAAGGTCCGCACCAGGTCGGGCACCAGCCAGGTGCCGAGGGACTGCTGGAACGCGATCCTGACCGTGCCCGTCTCGGGCGAGACGAAGTGGCCTACCGCGGCCAGCCCGGCGTCGAGCTGGTGGAGCACCACGTCGACGTACGGCTTGAACACCTCCCCGGCCCGCGTCAGGCGCAGCCTGCGGCCGGACCGCTGCAGCAGCGGCGTGCCGACCTGCTCGTCCAGCCGAGCCAACGCCCGGGAGATCCCGGACTGCGTCACCGACTCGAGCTCGCTGACCTCTGTTACGGTTGAGCCCTCGGCGACCTGCTTGAACCAGCGCAACACGTCGGTATCCATGATGTATGACGCTAAATCATGGGAATCATACAATCCAGTCATTTGACGCATATATCATTAACCGGTTCACTGGAACGGCAGGAACTCTTATCGTTTGGGAGGGTTCTCAGGGATGCACAGCGCGCGGGCCGTCCCCGCCGTGCCGGACGCCTCGCAGATCATGCGGAACGGTCGCTGGCTGACTGGAGCACGGGAAAAGATCTTCGCGGGGCAGGAGAGCCCGCTGCGGGATGTGATCGCCGCCTCCTGGCAGCGGTCGATGGCGCACGGCCTGCGGCCGGACCGCTTCAGCGTGCCGTTCGCGGGCGTCGCGGCGCCGGACGGCAGCCTGGTCCGCGCGGCGGCGCCGATAGCGGACGCGGTCGGGGCCGACCTGACGGGAACCGGCGTGAGCCTGGTGGTGTCCGACCACGAGGCGTGCATCCTCGACCGCAGGGTTCCCGACGCAGGGCTGCGCGCCCGGCTTGACCGGCTCTACCTCGCGCCCGGTTTCCGCTATGGCGAGGACACCGTGGGCACCACCGCGATCTCTGTCGCGCTGAGCCAGCACGGCCCAGCGCTCGTCGCGGGCGGCGAGCATTACGCCGACACGCTGACCCCGATGGTCTGTGCCGCCGCGCCGGTCACCGATCCTCGCACCGGGCGCGTCCTCGGCACGATCGGGCTCGCCGCTCCGGGCGAGGATGCCAGCCCGCTCATGATCGCGCTCGTCAAGCGGGCCGCACGGGACGTGGAGCACCGGCTCTCCGACGCCGCAGCGGGCGCCGACCGCGCCCTACTCGAGCGCTTCCTGCGGGCCAGGCGGCAGGCGAAGGGGCCGCTGGCGGCCGTCAGCGAGCGCGCCATGCTCACCAACACCGCCGCCGCCGCTGTCGTCGGCGAGCGCGACCGCGAACTGCTGTGGGAATGGGCGTCCGCCGCGCTGCGCACGGCAAACCTGGCGACATTCCAGCTGCGCCTGTCCGACGGCCAGACCGTGACCGTACGCGGCAGCCGGGTCGACGGCGGCGACATCCGCGCCGGGGTCCTGCTGTGCCTGGACCCGGCGGACCCGGCCGACGACGAGCCCGCGGGACACCGGTCGCCGGGCAGCGGCTTGGACAGCCTCACCCCCACCGAGCGCAGCATCGCGTTGGTCATCGCCGAGGGCTTCACCAACCGTGAGGCGGCCGCCCGGCTGTACCTGTCCCGGCACACGGTGGACTATCACCTGCGGCAGATCTTCCGCAAACTTGACGTGGGCTCCCGCGTCGAACTGACCCGGCTGGTGGTCGCGCAGGGCGCCCGCGGCCACGGCGGGTAAGGCGCGTGCTCGCTCGGCGCGCAGCGCCCGCCGTTCCTCCGGAACGGTGCCACCCCACACACCGATCTCCCGCTCCGTTGTGAGCGCCCACTCAAGACAGACGGCGCGTACCGGGCAGCCCGCGCATATCCGCTTGGCCTGGGCGGCCTGGGCGAACGCGGCCTCGGAGGGCCCGGCGGCGAAGAAGAGCCGGGGATCGGCACGCCTGCACGCCGCGTGGACACGCCAGGCCCCGGTAACTGGCGTGTCGCTGCGCTGAGCCGGGATGTAGGGAATGGTCATGCGTCCCCCCATTCACTGCCTACATGAAGAGTGCGACATAAGGGACAGTCCGCACATCCCGCATTCACGTAGTTCTCTCAGGTTAGTTCCGCCTCATGAACCGCCTGGAGGCTCGGATCGCCGGCCGCGTCCGGCACGGCCCGGTCAAAGCGGACGCGCGCCGCGCGGCCGCTGAACTCCAGGGCGGAGAGCATGTTGGTGAACCAGGGGCCCTCCGTGACGCGCCACCGGATCCGCGGCTTGCGGGCTCCGGCGAGCCTGGCGAGGACGGCGGCCGCCAGCTCGCCAGCCCGTGACGTGGCCAGCCGGTGGCCGCGCCGCAGCCCGGAGGGCAAGACGTTGTGCACCGGCGAGCACACCGCCTGGTGCACCGCGCTGCGGGCCCCGATCCCCGGGGGGAACTCGACGGGAGCCAGGTAGCTGTGGTGGACGTCGCCGCCGATGACGGTGACGGACGCCGGCGGGCTGCCGTACGCTCCGGTCGCGAGCCCGGTCAGGAGCCCCTCGAATTCCGCGAACGACTTCCCGAACGCCGCCCAGTGTTCCAGGTCCACGGCCTGGCGCAGCCGCTCCCCCGCGCGCGCGGCGCGGCTGCCCCACGCCCCGGCGCACACAGCCTCGTTCCACGCCTCCAGGTCGTAGATGCCGTGAGGCAGCAGCAGCGGCAGCGAGCTGGCGAGAACAAGATGGTCGCGATCACCGGACACCGATTCGGTGACCCACTCCCACTCCGCCTCGTCGACCATCCGCCGCGCACGGTCGTCCCGCACGACCCGGCGGCTGCGCGAGTCGATGACGACGACCCGCACGCCGCCGAAGTCACGCCGGACGCTCCACCGGACGCCGCCGGCCCCGCGGTCGGCGCGCAGGGCGAGGTCGGCG
>Ga0306923_10003536_pt1 | contig 14760 bp, 11 predicted proteins | sample sta12Can44000108_FD_203841 | JGI IMG/M metagenome (GOLD analysis project Ga0306923, IMG submission 203841) | Lab enrichment of tropical soil microbial communities from Luquillo Experimental Forest, Puerto Rico - statanox.12C.anox.44.000.108 (v2)... | ecosystem: Environmental > Terrestrial >... | reverse complement strand
GGGCACCATGCCCTCGGCGTAGATGACCTCGCCGGCCTGCTCTTCGACCTGGCTCCTGGCGTCGGCGGGCAGCATGTCATCGGTGACGAGCACGTCCACCTCGCTCAGCCGGGCGAACGAGCTCAGTCCGACCAGGCCCCACTTGGTGTGGTCGGCCAGCACGACGACCCGGCGGGCGACCCGGATCAGCGTCCGGTTGGTCTCCGCTTCCGCCAGGTTCGGCGTGGTCAGCCCGGCATTGACGTCGAAGCCGTAGCAACCGAGGAAGAGCAGGTCGAAGTGGAGCGACCTGATGGTCAGGTCGGCCACCGGACCGACCAGCGCGTCCGAGGGGGTGCGGACGCCGCCGGTCAGCACGACCGAGTCGGCCGTGCCGTCCAGGCCGCGGGTCCCGCTGAACAGGTTGGTTACCCGCAGCGAGTTGGTGACGATGGTGAGCCCGGGCACGTCCAGCAGGCACTGGGCCAGCGCGAACGTGGTCGTCCCCGAACCCACCGCGATCGCGGTGCCCGGCGTGACCATGTTCGCGGCGGCGCGGGCGATCGCGGTCTTCTCCGGCCGCTCGAGCACCAGCTTCGCCTCGAAGCCGGGATCGTGGCTGGCGGGCGTCCCGGGCAGGACCGCGCCGCCGTGTACCTTCTCGACCAGGCCGTCTCTGGCGAGAACCTCGAGATCCCTGCGGATGGTCATGTCCGAGACGCCCAGCCGCTGGGTGAGATCACTGACACGTGCGCTGCCATCGCTCCTGACGGCCTGCAGGATGAGCGATTGGCGGTGTCTGGCAAGCATTGGGGTGCTTCCCCTCCTTCACGCCGGATGGCGTCGGGGACGGGCGGTCGCCCCCGGGTTACGCCATCCGTACCAAGTGAGACGTTTGCGAACCGTGTTCGGTTCCGGGCGCGCCTGTCGGAACAGCTGTGATTTCTGTCAGCCCGCGCGTCCAACGCGGCGCAAGCCGTCCGGGTAGCCAGCCCGTGACTCAAGGCACTCACCGGCCACCCCAGCCTGCACCGCTCTGCCGCACCGCAGCGCCCGCTCCTTCCGCACCACAGCGCCCGCTCTTCCCAGGCCCCGCTACCACACCTCCAGGCCCCGCTACACCACCAGACCCTGCTACACCACCAGACCCTGCTACACCACCAGACCCTGCTACACCACCAGACCCTGCTACATCACCACCAGGGCCCTCTACTGCACCGCCCAGGCCCCGCTACAGCACCCACCACGTCACGGCCACCGCCGGCCGCACCACCGTCTCACCTCGCCTTATATCACGCGCAACCCCCAGACCTCACCTTTCTCGCGCATAATCTGCACCTCGCCCATAACACCGACCGGCTCGCCCTGATGCCTCTGCGCTCCCAGCACATTCCCGTGACCATTGATCCATATCTCCGCCGCCTCGCCGCCCACGCATATGGCGTGGATGTCCCAACCATGTCGCTCCAGCAGCATGGATGTGGCATCCACGCCTTATGACCGGGCCAAGCGGGCAGGCGAGCGCGCATCACCGGACACAAAAGCCCCTCAGAACCGCACGCGCACCAGGGTCGAGGCCGGAACCGCTGCCACCATGATCAGTTTGAGCCGAACGCGGCGGCGTCAAACAACACGAACGCGGCATCCATGCCGCATGAGCCGGGTCGGCGCACTCACGCGGCTGAGGTTTGCTCCCCGCTCCCGATGGGAGTCGGGAATCTAGCCGAACGGGCTGGCGAGCACGAACCGCGCCGGCCTCGAGCAGCGGTTCCCCGAACGCTCACCAGCACCGGAAACGCATCCCGCCAGCAGAGCCGCTTCCGTCGTCCCGGCCAGCGGAGCCGCTGCCACCAGCCGTGCGCCGCCATCCCGCCGCCGGCGGATCCGCCGCCATCCCGCCCCGGCCAACGGCACCCGAGATCCACGGCAAACCTTTTCTCACAGCTAGTAACGCCTCCGGTGATCACGGTGGGTCATTGACCCGAAGGCGGTCCGGGAGCGTATCGAGGGTGTGTCGCGTTCGTTGCCGTATAGTGACTTGTTAACGCTAACATCGTCGCACGTGTTCTTCTCTGTGATGAACTGATTACTGTGGTGCCGGCGAGGTTGTGGTTGCTTTGAGTTACCAGTGAGCATGATCTGGCGCGGCCATGGAAAGACCCGGACCAGTCCGTCCGGCTGGGGCGTGAGGGGGGAGGCGGCAACGGAGGCTCACGGAGGCGGCTGCTCGTTGTGGGCAGCGGGCATGTATGTGCTCGTGCCGATATCGAAACATGCTCGTTTGATTTTCGGGTCTGCGTGGTGTCTTGACAGGTGATCATGTACGGACTTAACGTCAGCGGCGGTTCACCAGGTTGCGCTGAATGCCGGTCGCATTATGGCCACAGCGTGATCACACTGGGCGACCCGCCGGCGCGGACATCGGATGTGTGTCTTCGCGTTATCTCTCTCGCGACGAAGTCGACGGGACTCGCCGCGCACGCTGCGGGCTTGGCTCGGGAGAGTATCCCGTCCCAGGGAAAAATTCCATGGAGGTCCTTAGATGAAGAAAAAGATCGACCCGGTAGTCGACGAAGCGATTGAGCGCCTGGACATGAAGGACGGCCCTTCCCGCCGTCGTCTGCTCGAGGGGGCCGGGCTGTTCAGCGCCACGGCGGCCGCCTCGGCCCTCATCGCGGCATGCACCTCGTCCAGTACGAGCACGGCCGCCCCGACGACAGGGGCGTCGTCGTCGGGGGCGGCGAAGGCCGCCGTAGGGAACTTCCCCAAGACCCCGCCCTGGCAGTTCTGGTTCGTCAACCACGTCACCACGAACCTGTTCTTCGTGCCGACCCAGAACGGCATGAAGGACGCGGCCGCGCTGCTCGGCCTGCCGGCGCCGAAGTGGGGCGGATCGACGACCTCGAGCGCCACCGAGATGGTCTCCTACCTGAACACCGCGATCGCCGCCAAGGCCAACGGCATCGCGACCACCGTGATCACCGCCACCTCGTTCACCACGCCGGTCAAGAACGCGATGGACGCCGGCATCCCCGTGATCAGCTACAACGCGGACGGAGTCGTCACGAACGGCGTGCCCGACATCGGCACCAACCGGCTCTGCTACGTGGGCCAGGCGCTCTACAACTCCGGAGTGGCGATGGGGAACCGGATCAAGTCCCTCATCTCGACCCCCGGCGAGGTGGTCATCTTCATCGCCACCCCGGGCTCGGGCAACATCCAGCCTCGCTACGACGGCGCCGTGTCGGTCCTCAAACCGGCCGGGTTCACCGTGAAGCAGGCCGCGACCGGTGCGCTGACCTCCGGGGAGGGAGCGGCCGAGAAGGCGTTCCTGACCGGCGCCAAGGCGACGCTCAAGGGCGCCTTCGCCGTGGACGCGGGCTCGACCCAGTTCCTTGGCCCGTCACTGGCCAGCGTCGGCCTGAAGATCCCGGCCGGCGGATTCGACCTCACGCCGGGCACGCTGGCCGCGATCAACTCGGGCCAGGTCAACTTCACCATCGACCAGAACCCCTACCTGCAGGGCTTCCTGCCGGTGATGTACCTGTACCTGTTCAACCTGACCGGCGGGCTGGTGGCGCCGCCGAACACCGACACCGGCCTGACCTTCGTGACGAAGTCGAACGTGGGGCCGTACCTCAATACCAAGACCTCGTACGAGGGCTCGGCCAACCCGCCGCCCGTCCTCGTCCCGCGCTCCGGCCCCATCGAGAACCCGCTGGCCACGACCAGCGTGTGACGCGGCACCGGGGCCTCTAGGTAAAAGCGCGCCGGCGTCGGATACTGGGCATGTACGCGGGCCAGTAGACGGCGCCGGCGCGCCGCTGAGCGGAAGGGGATGCGCAGGTGAGCGGAGCCGTACAGCAGGCGCCCGAGGTCGTCGGCGGGACGCCAGGACAGCCCTCGCGGGGCGCCTTGCGGGCGATGCGAGATGCCGGCGCGCTGATGGTCCGGCAGCGGGAGGCGACCGTCTTCGTGGTCGACGTCCTGCTGATCATCTACTTCGGATTCATCTCCACGGTCGGGCGGCAGGCGTTCTTTACCCACACCAACCTGATCACCGTGACCCAGCTCGCGGCGCCGATCATCATCCTCGCGCTCGGCGAGGTCATGCTGCTGATCTGCGGCGAGATCGACCTGTCCGTCGGGTTCATCTACCAGCTCGCGCCGTTCATCATGTACTTCCTGATCACCGACTATCACGTCCCCGGCCTGCTGGCGATCCTGATCGCGTTGCTCTCGGGCCCGGTGATCGGGTGGTTCAACGGCTTCCTCACCGTCGCGCTGGGCCTGCCGTCGTTCATCGCCACCCTGGGCACCGGATTCATCATCAACGGGATCGTGCTCACCACGTCAAACGCGCAGCAGCAGGACATCCCGCCGCAAGTCAAGGGCATCGGCCACTGGATCGGCCAGTTCGCGTGGGCCGAGATCACCTTTGCGGTCATCCTCACGGCCATCTTCCACGTCCTGCTCACCCGGACCCGATGGGGGCTGCACACGGTCGCCACCGGCGGCAACCAGCTCGGGGCCAGGGAGGCCGGCATCAGCGTCGCCCGGATCAAGTACGGGAACTTCATGCTCACCGGGTTCCTCGGGTCGCTCGTCGGCCTCCAGATCGCGTTCCAGATCAGCATCATCGACCCGACGTCCGGCGGATACATCCCGATGTTCTATGCGGTGGCCGCCGCCGTCATCGGCGGCACCGCGATGCTCGGCGGCTCGGGCACCATCATCGGCGCGTTCTTCGGCGGGATCCTGCTCGCCGTGCTGACCAACGGCTTCAGCGTGGTCGGGATCAGCGCGTACCCGCTGCCCATCATCTTCGGCAGCGCCATCCTGCTGGCCATGATCGCCAACGTGCAACTAACCAGGCTACGTGACAGGGGGAGGGCCTGAGATGACGGATCAGCAGCCTCAGGGCGCGGCCGTGCCGCCGGACCCGGACGGGGACGTGCTCCGGGTCGAGCACATCTCCAAGAAGTACGGGGCCGTCACGGCGCTGGTGGACGTGAACCTGCACCTGCGGCGCGGCGAGGTGCTCGGCCTGATCGGCGACAACGGGGCCGGCAAATCCACCCTGATCAAGATCATCTGCGGCTTCCAGCCGCCCACCAGCGGGCGGATCTTCCTGGACGGGCGGGAGGTCACGTTCAAGTCGGTCGACCATGCCCGCTCGCTCGGCATCGACGTGGTCTACCAGGACCTCGCGCTGATCAACCAGCTCACCGTGTACGAAAACATGTTCCTGAACCGCGAGCCGGTACGCTGGCCGCTGCTGCGCAAGAAGCTCATGCGCAAGGAGGCCCAGGAGCACCTGGACTCCATGGGGATAAAGACCCTGAAGTCGGTGGACCTCCAAGTGGCCAGCCTGTCCGGCGGCCAGAGGCAGTCCATCGCGGTGGCCCGCTCGGTGTTCTCCGACGCCAAGATCCTGCTGCTGGACGAGCCGCTGGCCGCCATGGGCGTCAAGGAAGGCGCGATGATCCTCGACCTGGTGCGCGATCTGAAGGATCGGGGCATGTCGATCATCATCATCGCGCACAACTACGGCCAGGTGTTCCCCGTGGTCGACCGGGTGAACCTGCTGCGCGGCGGCCAGATCACCTTCGACAAGAAGAGCAGCGACACCTCGGCCGAGGAACTGACCGAGATGGTCGTCGAGGAGTACCGCAAGGCCCTGCAGGAGCGTCACCGCGCCCCGTCCTGACCGTTACCGGTGTCTGACAGCTTCCGCCCCGATGGGGCGGGGCACCGGATCTTGTCGGGCATGATGGGGGGCATGCCGATCTCACGCGTGGCCGGCCGCCGGGCTGGAGGAGGCCGAAGGGGCCGAACGGGCTGGGTTTCCGCGGCGGCGCTCACCGTGACCGCGCTGCTGGGGGTCGGCGCCTGTTCGGCGGGCGGCACGTCCTCAAGCCAGCCCACGCCGCCGGCCACGGGGAACGCGCAGCCCGGCCGCGCGCCGCAGGCGACCGGGCCGGCTGAAGGGTTCGTCCCCGGGCACAGCACGCTGCACTGGCATCACTGTGTCGGCCTGCTAGCCCAGCAGGGCGTGCCCGACTGCACCATGCTGAGCGTCCCGGTCGACTACGCCCAGCCCGGCGGCAGGCACATCAGCCTCGCCCTCGACATGATCCCGGCCACCGCGCCGAAGAGCCAGCAGCAGGGGATCCTGCTGGTCAACCCGGGCGGTCCCGGCGGCTCCGGGCTGTCGCTCGCGGCCGAGGTGGCACAGGGCCTCAGCCCAGCCGTGGCCCACCAGTACGACATCGTCGGCTTCGACCCGCGCGGCGTCGGGTCCTCGGTGCCCGAGCTCAGCTGCGATCCCGGCTTCTTCTCCGGCGTCCGGCCGAACTACATCCCGGCTAATCCCGCCGCCGAGCAGGTACTCATCAATAGGGCGAAAACCTACGCCACCGATTGCGGGCAAAGGTTCGGCTGGCTGCTGCCCCATATGACCACCCAGGACGTGGCCCGCGACATGGACGCCATCCGGACGGCGTTCGGCGTGTCGAAAATCAACTATTACGCGTTCTCCTACGGCACTTATATCGGCCAGGTTTACGCAACCCTTTTCCCCGACCGGGTCCGGCGGATGGTGCTGGATAGCATCGTCGATCCCACCGGCGTCTGGTACACCGACAATGTCGGCCAGGATTACGCGTTCCAGGGCCGCATGGAGGCATTCTTCGCCTGGGTGGCGAAATACGACGGCACGTACCATCTCGGCAGCACCGCCGCGCAGGTGCGGGCCGCCTGGTACCGGGCCCGCAGCCAGGTGCTCGCGCACCCGGTCAACGGAACGATCGGGGCCGACGAGTTCGACGACACCTTCTTGCAGGGCGGCTACCTCGACCAGCTGTGGCCCGGGTTCGCGCAGGCGCTGTCGTCCTACCTGAACGACAGGCAGGCCGGCGACCTGATCACCCAGTACCGGGGGAACGGCACGCAGGACGAGAACGAGTTCGCCGTCTACAACGCGGTGCAGTGCTCCGACGTCAACTGGCCACGCAGCTGGTCCTTCTGGACCTCCGACACCGAACGGGTCTACCAGAAGGCCCCGTTCCAGGCCTGGGACAACGCCTGGTTCAACGCCGCGTGTGCGTTCTGGCCGGTGAAGGGCCCGGCCAAGCCGCTGCAGATCAAGGGGACCGGGCTGCCGGGCATCCTGATGTTGCAGGGCACGCTGGACGCGGCGACCCCGTACGCGGGCGCCCAGAACGCGCACAAGCTGCTGCCGTCCGCGCGGATGGTGGTGGTCGAGGGCGGCGGTAACCACGGCCAGTCCATGGAGCAGCCCTCGAACTCCTGCGTGCAGGGTTACCTGAACTCCTATCTAGCCACCGGCGCCCTGCCTGAGACCCCCGGCCAAGTCAACGCCACCTGCCCCACCCTCCCCCCACCAACCCCCTAAGGGCTCCGGGGCCAGGGGTAGGGAGGGACAGAAGTCCCCCAAGGGGAGTCAGGGGCCGAGGGACAGACAGCCCCCCGAAGGGGGCCCAGGGGGGGTATGGGGGGACGGGAAGTCCTCCACGGGAAGTCCCCCTGTGAGCAGGGGGGGTCTGGGGGGATCGTCCCCCCGAGGAAACAGCGTCCCCCCGGCTAACACTGTAGGCTGGGGCTATGTTGCGGGTGAAGCCGCCGTGGTCCGCCTCGGTCCGGCTGCTCGACGAGCGGGATCGCGGTACCGTGCTTGCCATCTGCGATCGTGACCCGGTAACGAACGTCTTCGTCAGCTCCCGGGTCCGCGCCCTCGGCCTCGAGCCCGGCAGGCTCGGTGCGCAGATGTGGGGCCACGCCCCCGGCGGGCGGCTGGAATCGCTCTGCTACTCCGGCGCCAACCTGGTCCCCGTCGCCGCCACCCCGGACGCCGTGGTGGCCTTCGCGGACCGCGCGCTGCGGCAGGGACGGCGGTGCTCCTCCGTGGTCGGGCCGTCCGCCGAGGTCCAGGCTCTGTGGGGACTGCTGCGGCCGCACTGGGGACCGGCCCGGGAGGTCCGCCCGGTGCAGCCGGTCATGGTCACCGCGGGGCCGCCGCTGGTGCCGCCCGACCCGCTGGTCCGGCGCGTCAGGCCGGACGAGATCGATATCCTGTGGCCGGCCTGCGTGGCCATGTTCACCGAGGAGGTCGGCATCTCGCCGACCATCGGCGACGGTGGCGCGTCCTACCGGGCCCGGCTGGAGCAGCTCATCCGCAGCGGCCGGGCCTTCGCCCGGATCGAGGGCGGCCAGGTCATCTTCAAGGCCGAGATCGGCGCGGTGACGCCGCAGGTGTGTCAGGTGCAGGGGGTGTGGGTGCGTCCGAAGTCCCGTGGCCAGGGCCTGGCCGCGCCCGGCATGGCCGCCGTCGTGGTCGAGGCGGCCCGCTCCATCGCCCCGCTGGTGTCGCTGTACGTCAACGACTTCAACGCCCCGGCGCGCGCGGCGTACCGCCGGGTGGGCTTCACCGAGACCGGCCGCCTGATGTCCGTGCTCTTCTAATCCGGGGGGACGCCCCCCCGCACCCCCCGATTCCCGCTGTGGTGTTCGCCGTAAATAGCGCGCGGTCGGAGGGGCGCAAGGCCCCTCGCGAACCGCGCGCTAGTCGCGGTCGCGGATCTTGCGGAGGTACTCGACGACGGGGGCGAAGGCGTCCCTGACCTCCTCGAGCTGGCGCGGCGAGAGCCGGTCGATGAAATGCCGCCGCACGTTGTCCACGTGATAGGGCGCGACCCGCTCGATGGCGGCCATGCCCTCCGAGGTCAGCACGGCGAACGTGCCCCGCTTGTCGCCCTCGCAATCGTCGCGCCGGACCAGGCCGCGGCTCTCCATCCGCGAGATCTGGTGGGAAAGCCGGCTCCGCGACTGGCTGGTGGCGTCGGCCAGCTCGGTCATCCGCATCCGATGGTCCGGTGCCTCGGACAGCTGGACCAGGATCTCGTAGTCGCGCCCGTTCAGCCCGTGTGCGTTCAGGTCCCGGTCAAGCTGGCGCATGAGCAGCTGGGACAGGTGGACGGTAGCGCGCCACGCCTGCTGCTCATCATGGCTCAGCCAGCGCGGCTGTCCGTCGGTCCCGGGCATAACACGAATCTACCCTTGTCGCGAGGATACGGCGACAGCGTTTCGGCTGGCCCGGCACCCGGGGGTCCCGGGGCGGGATGGCCGCGGTCCTGACGGCCGCGGGCCGGCCCGCCCCTCCCGAGTAATCGCACGCCGGCCAGTTCGGCCTGGCAGTGGGCCAGCTGCTCACGCGCGAGCGTCTCGTGCCTGGTCAGTCCCAGTTCATGTAGCAGCGGCAGGCATGCCTGCAGGTAGCCGAGGGCATGCCAGGGTTCACCGAGGGACAGATGGCTGTCCGCTATCTTGAACAGGCACAAGGCGTGAGAGCACTGGGCTCCCTGGGACCGGAATTCCTCCGCCGCCTGCCGGTAGGCCTCGATCGCCGCCTCGTGACGGCCCAGGCCGTTGTGGCTGTCGCCGAGCAGGTCGAGGAAGTATGCCTTGTCGTGCAGCTGCCGTCCGGCAGGCCCGCCCCAGGAATCGTGCCAACCTTCCCGCATCGTCATGGCGGCCCCTCTGAGGGCAGATGTACCCCCCACCCACCCGGTGTCCGTAAGTAATTTGTCCACCATGTTGATCTCGCACCCTCCGCGAGAACAGGCATACCATAGCTGGGAAATGTCGCGCTTAGTTCTCAGCCCCTGCGGATCGGCCCGGTGAACTGGCCCGGCGCAACCAGCACAGAGGAGACTGTGGCTCAGCTAAAGCCAGGAGATTCAGCCATGCCAACCGGCGCGCAGGCCGCCGCGGCGTATCTGCGCGAACTGCTGCTGCGTCCCGGCCGCTACCGGCGCAAGTGGGAGCAGTACGCCGAGCGGAGCAGGCTCGGGCAGGTGAACCAGCTCGCGGTCGCCGACGTGCTCGCACACTACCTGTGGGAGCACCCGAGGGCCCAGGGTGACGTCGATGTGCTGCCCAGGCAGCTCAAGGACACCGCCTCGCGGGCGCTGTCCGGCAAGCTGCTCAGCAAGGCCACGCTGACCTTGTTCATCGACGCGTTCGGGTTCGACGAGTTCGAGCGGGAGCGGCTGCTGAAGCTCTGGGAGGGCTCCGCCCACGTCCGCGTGCTCTCCGGCCCGCGGGCCATCAGCGAAGACCAGGCCAGCGCGCTGGGCCCGCCGCAGGTGAAGACGCTGGCCCTGCACGATCATCACTACCTGGGTCCGGACGGGCTGCCGCGGCGGCACCGGGTCATCCACGTCATCGAAGCCGTCGTCGACGGCGTCGACCGGCTACCCTACCGGGCCGACACCAACGCCCTGACGATCGAGGTCGGGCAGGGCTTCAGCGGCCTCGCCGGGCCCGTGTACCAGCCCACGGCCGAACTCTTCGTCGTGGACATGCTGCTGGCCGAGCCGCTGGCGGCGGGCGAGACGGCCACCCTGGAGTACTCGGCCAGCCTGCACTACCCGGCGCCGCCCCCGCCCGAGTTCCGGCGCATCGTCCAGACCTTCATGGAGAACCTGGATATACGCGTCGAGTTTCATCCCGGCAAGCTGCCGAGCAACGTGGTGTGGGCGGTGTGGGACGGGATGGACGGCCCCATCATCGAGCGGGAGAACGTCTCGCTGGACAGCCAGTTCGCCGTCCACCGGTACCTGCGGCTCGCCGAGAAGACCGCCGTCGGCTTCCACTGGGACTGGTAGCCCGCGGCGGTGCCGCCCCGACAGGCCCCCGGGCAGGCGAGGTGCTGATCACCGCGGTCGGGGTACCGGGGCGACGGCGATCGAGTACTGAGCCCTGAGAGGCAACGCCGTGCACCCGGAAGGGGACCTGGCGTGGCACGATCAGAGTGTGCGGAAGGACGAAAGCGCGGCGACCACGAGTGCCGAGTTGCGCGCGCACAATCTCGCCCGGTTGCTGCGCGCGGTCCACGACGGCGGCGGCCAGCTCACCCGGGCCCAGCTCACCAGGATGCTCAACCTGGCCAGGGGAACAGCCACCGTGCTGGTCAGGGAGCTGGCCGGGCGTCAGCTCATCGAGGAGCTCAGCAGCCCGGCCGGCGTTCCGGACGGGCTCAAGACGCCTCGCACCCGGGGGCGCCCGACCGGCGTGCCCTCGGCGCACCCGCAGGGACCCGTCGCGCTGGCGGTCGACCTGCGGGACGACTCGTTCACCGTGGCCGCCTTCGAGCTGACCGGGCGCTGCACCGTGCTCGACCGTCAGGAGCGCGAGGCCGTCTCCGGCACCGGGATGCTGGCCGGCGTCGCCGCCCGGCTGAAGATCCGGCGCCGCCAGTTCGGCGACCGCGTGGTCGGCATCGGGGTGGCCGTCCCCTCGCCGCTGAGCGCGGGCCAGATGGTGCAGCCGACCCTGCCGGACTGGCAGGACCTGGACGTGGCCGACATCCTCGGCGGCGCGGACGACGGCGACGATGGCTACCTGGGCCCGATCCTGGCCGGCAACGACGCGACGCTGGCCGGCCTGGCCGAGGCCCGCCGCGGCGTGCTCCGGGGCGTCACCGTCGCCCTTCACCTGCACGTCGCCACCGGCATCGGCGGGGTGCTGCTGACCGGCGGGCTGCCGGTGACCGGCGCGCACGGCTCGGCGGGGGAGTTCGGGCACATGCCGCTGACCGGCGGCAGCGAGCCGTGCCGCTGCGGCTCGGTGGGCTGCTGGGAGCTCGACGCCGGCGCCCGCGGGCTGCTCCGCGCGGTCGGACTGCCGGAGGAGGGCGACCGGATGGTCCGTGCCGAGCAGGTCATCGCGGCGGCCGCCACCGACCCCGGCTGCGGCCAGGCCCTGGCGCGCGCGGCCGAGGCCCTCGGCCGTGGGATCGGCGCGCTGGTCAACGCCCAGGACCCGGAGGCCGTCGGGCTGTCCGGGCTGGCGGCGGAGGTCTACGAAGCCGCGCCGGACGCGGTTCAGTCCGGCTACCTGGCCACGCTGATGCGGTTCCGCCGGCCGGAGCCGCCCGCGCTGCTGCCGTCCACCCTCGGCGACCTCGGCGCCCTGACCGGCGCGTCCGAGCTCGTCTTCGACGCCTTCCTCACCCCGCGCGGCCTGGGCTCCTGGCCCGCGCCCGAGGAGAAAACCGCGTGACTTCTCGGTGACTACCTGGTAAGTTCCCGACCTTGTGGCCACGTCACCGAACCTACGATGCGGATGCCCCGGCGTTCAGGCAAAGGAATGGGCGCATACGGCGCGCCTACCATGGTTTTACGGTCGCGGCTGCCATCCTGTAAGGATGCGGACGGCGTACCGGTGCCGGGCATACCCCGACGAGGCTCAGCAGCAGATGCTGGCGCGCACGTTCGGCTGCATCCGCCTGGTCTGGAACCGGACCCTCGCCGCACGGCACGCCCGCTACCGGGTTGAGGGCAAGGGCATCTCCTATGCCGAGTCCGACCGGGCACTGACGGAGCTGAAGAAGGACCCGGACCTGGCGTTCCTGGCCGAGGTCAGCAGCGTCCCGCTGCAGCAGGCCCTGCGGCACCAGCAGGCGGCGTTCACCGCGTTCTTCGCCGGGCGTGCCCGCTACCCGAGGTTCAAGTCTCGGGATGCACGCCAGTCCGCCTCCTTTACCCGGTCGGCGTTCCGGATGAAAGACGGGCGGCTATGGCTGGCGAAGACGGCCACGCCGCTCAGTTTCGTGTGGACCTGGCCCAGCGTGGACGTGACCAGTATTGATCCCACCTCGCTGACCGTTGCCCGCGACTCAGCTGGGCGCTGGTTCGTGACTTTCCACGTGGACACGGCCGATCCGGTGCCGTTGCCCGCCCTGGGTGAAAGCGTCGGCGTGGACGTCGGGCTGACTCAATTCGCCGTGCTCTCGACCGGTGAGAAGGTCGCTCACCCGCGCGACTGGGAACGGCAAGAGAAACGACTCAAGCGGTACCAGCGCCGGCTCGCCCGCTGCCAGCGCGGTTCTGCGAACCGGGCCAGGGCGCGGGTCAAGGTAGCCCGGGTGCACGCCCGGATCGCCGACGCGCGCCGCGACTTCCTGCACAAGATCACTACTGATCTGGTGCGCCGGTTTGACGTGATCGCCGTCGAGGACCTGAACGTGTCTGGCATGGTCCGCAACCGCTCCCTCGCTCGCGCTATCTCCTGCACGGGCTGGGCCGAGTTCCGGGACATGCTCGACTACAAGGCCCAGCGGTACGGGCGCCAGGTCGTAGCCATCGACCGCTGGTATCCGTCCAGCAAGACCTGCTCAGCGTGCGGGCACCTGCTCGCCGTCCTCAGCTTGGGGACACGGCGCTGGACGTGCCCGTCCTGCGGCACCCGGCACGACCGGGACATCAACGCCGCCAAGAACATCCTTGCCGCCGGGCTGGCGGCAGGTGCCGGTAACGGTGCCGATGCCTGCGGAGGCACGGTAAGACGGGTCGGGGCAACTCGGACGTGCGTGCCAGTGAAACAGGAACCCCGACCCGCGAGGGAAGGAATCCCCGTCTCTTAAGGCGGAGAGGAATGCCAAAAGCACAAGAAAATCAGTATGCCGAACGGTCCGGCGGAGACCCCGTCTTGACCGAAGAACGCGACCAATTGCGGCGCTCACGCGAGTTCCTTCACCTCATGCGCGAGGATGTCCTGTCACTGCGGGCGATGGGCGGCGACCGGGTCTCCGAGGAGTACCTCAAGGCCGAGCTGTACCACCGGGCCGAAGCCCTCAAAGACATCCCCGACACCCCCCTCTTCTTCGGCCGCCTCGACTACGCCGGACAGTCCGCAACCGAAAAGGCCGCAACCGAACAATTCGGATCCGGAAACTACAGATCCGAAGTATCCGAGCCTGTACAGTCCGCGGACGACGGCATCGCCGGGCATAGCTTCCATATCGGCCGCAGACACGTGCACGCGCCGGACGGCACGCCCGCGGTCATCGACTGGCGGGCGCCGGTGTCGCGGCCGTTCTACCGGGCCAGCGCGACCGACCCGATGAACCTGGCGCTGCGGCGGCGCTTCGGGTTCTCCGGCGGAGAGCTGACCGCCTATGAGGATGAGATCTTCACCCCGGGCCGTTCGGACCAAGCCGCGGCCACCGGGCCGAGCCGGATCCTGATCGACGAGATCGAGCGGCCGCGGTCGGGACCCATGCGGGACATCGTCGCGACCATCCAGCCCGACCAGGATGACATCGTGCGCGCCGAGGCGGCGCAGACGGTCTGCGTGCAGGGCGCGCCGGGCACCGGGAAGACCGCCGTCGGGCTGCACCGGGTCGCGTACCTGCTGTACGCGTACCGGGAGCAGGTCCGGCGGCGCGGCGTGGTCATGGTCGGGCCGAACCAGGCCTTCCTCTCCTACATCCGCAACGTCCTGCCCGCACTCGGCGAGCTCGACGTCACCCAGACCACGGTCGGCGAGCTGGTCGCCTCGGTCCCGGTCCGCGGGTCTGACGACGAGGCGGCCGCGATCGTCAAGGGCGACGCGCGGATGGCGGAGGTGCTGCGGCGGGCGCTGTGGGCCTCGGTCCGCCCGCCGTCGGCCGCGGTCGTGCTGCCGCGTGGCTCGCGGCGCTGGCGGGTGGCCGCCTGGGAGATCGAGGAGCTCGTGCACGAGCTGCGGCACCGGGGCGTGCGCTACGGCGCGGCCCGTGAGCTGCTCGAGCACCGGATCGCGCACGTGATCCTGACCAGGATGGAGGCCGCCGGGGAGGCCTGCGACGACCGCACCCACCAGGCGGTGCGGCGGTCCCGGCCGGTGCGGGCCGCGGTGGACGCGATCTGGCCGAAGGTGGATCCGGTCCGGCTGGTGTTCGGCCTGCTGTCCTCGGCGGCGGCCCTGGCCGAGGCG
>Ga0306923_10003535_pt1 | contig 14763 bp, 14 predicted proteins | sample sta12Can44000108_FD_203841 | JGI IMG/M metagenome (GOLD analysis project Ga0306923, IMG submission 203841) | Lab enrichment of tropical soil microbial communities from Luquillo Experimental Forest, Puerto Rico - statanox.12C.anox.44.000.108 (v2)... | ecosystem: Environmental > Terrestrial >... | reverse complement strand
CCTGTCGGTGACCGCGAAGCTGCGTTCGTATCGCGGCTTCGCAATCTCGTTGGCAGTCGCCAATCGCTTTTCACCACAAACAAGCGTCCGTTGCGCCCGCCGGATAGCGGGTTCGCGAAAGATGCTCGGAGGATATCGGCAGTGAACACCGACGTTCAGCGAAATCTCATGATTTTTTTCGCGAGTGGCTTTTTCGCAGTTATGCTCGTCAGCACCACGTCAGCGAAATCGCCGCGTGAAACTGCCAATGACACCCGAACGCATATCAACACAGGAATCGCGATCTCGCGCGATGTAGTTTCCAGGGTTCCGATTGACGATGATCTGAACTCATCGAAGCAGATCCTTCCTTTATATCTCGCCGATTACGTTTATTCCGAAGTTCCGCCCGATAAGAAGCCAGCGGATACCGTTCGCGATTCACTAAAAGATGTTCCAATCGGAACGCCGATTGAGGAGATCAAACGGGCATCCGAGGCCTTCGGCTTGGACTTCGATTTTATGAAGGCTGTTGCCAAGATCGAATCAGGTTTTGACCCCAAACAGCGCACCGGGTCGTATATCGGTCTTTTTCAACTGAGCAAAGACGAGTTCGCAAGGTATGGGTCCGGCAACATTCTTGATGCTCGAGATAACGCTGTGGCCGCCGCCTACAAGTTCGACACTGCGGCTATACTTTTCGAGCTGAATACCCATAGGAAGGCAACTTTCAGTGACCTTTACCTGATCCATCAACAAGGAACGCAAGGCGCAGAGGAACACGTCAATCATCCAGACAGACTGGCTTGGCAATCGATGTGTGCTACTGACGAGGGCAAGGAGAAGGGTGAAAAGTGGTGTAAGCGAGCGATCTGGGAAAACACACTTCCTGAAGTCAAGCACGTTTGGAAGTCCGTCGACTATCTAACTTCCGGTGTTTTCGTAAGGATGTGGCAAGAGCGGGTTGATCATTTTTATACCCGCTATTCCGAAGCGAGGACGCCGGAGGAGTCTGAGTGATGCGGGCATTTATGGCGTTGAGATTGAACCCTTGCTCGCCGTGTTGACGCATCAGGGCGTGATCATTCAGCCAAGCGGAACCTTCCAGGCCATCTGGATTGCATGGGTTGTGAGCTGGGCAGCGGCGTCCCTATGGTCCGGCCGCACCGAAAAGCGCAACACGACATATGAAGCCTGGATCTACCGCGTAATTATTTTTGCCGGAGCTATTCTGATTGCGCCCTGGACGGCTCAGGTACTGAGCGAAAAGCCAACCTGGCAAGTCGGCTATTATGGCGCCTACGCACTCGTCGGCGTAATGCTTTTGGGCCTAGTGCTAACTTGGTGGGCACGGATCGAGCTGGGGCGCCTTTGGTCGAGCGCAATCACGCGGAAGGAAGAACATCGGCTAGTTGACACGGGCCCCTATGCCTTCGTTCGTCACCCGATTTACACCGGCATCATTATTGCACTACTGGCGACAGCAGCTACTGAAGCAACGATGCTGGCGTACTTGGGCGCGGTGTTGATAACTATCGGTCTGTGGGTGAAAGCGCGTGCCGAGGAGCGTTTTCTGTCGGCTGAGCTTGGTCCAGAATCCTACGAATCTTACCGTCGCCGTGTCCCGATGCTCGTTCCGTTCCTGCCGCACCGCTAGTTAGACGTTTTTTGCAGCCGCAATTATCTGCCCGCCGTGCCAATCGTGCCTTCGCTAACTGCACCTCGCTTCGCCGCTTACCACCTGCAAGTATTTGGCAGCCGTAAGCCGATCTATGTGAAGCGCTTTCGCAATCGCATAGGCCGTCTGCCCTTTGCCGCTCGCCGCGTGATCTCTACGCTCCCCGATTGCCTGCCTGTTCGCGAGTACCCGCGCGCGCGTCGTGCAACCGATCGAGCGCGAGCGCGAGTCCGCTCCAGTCCCGCGGTGTTTGGGCCTCGTTGCGCCATTTCGTGCGCAATCTCCGCATTTTAGCGGCATGTTTCGCGCGCCAGACGCGGGAAAGCCAAGCCAAACGGTTCCGGCTTGGCTTTCCTTGGCTTTATGCGCTCGCGCGGGGTTATTGCGCGGCCTTTGTGCATGCTTTCAATTGTGCCGCCTAGCCTCCGCTAGCTCTACCCGCAAAAGCTCATTGCTGGCGATTAGCTTAGCGTCCGGGCTTAGTGGTTCCGTTGCATGGGGATTGCGTCCGGTATGAGCGGCGACAAACCGGCGCAAGGTCTGAACGTCCAGACTTTTGCCCATGGTCGCCATAAGGCGGTCCGCGGCAACCGTAGCTTGGCGGTCTAAATCGCTCATGCTTACCCGCTACTGTCCGGAAAATGATATTTGGCGACCGTCTGGCGATACCGCGGAAACCCGCATGGAATGCGTCGGCGACTGTCGGAACATGACGCATTTTCCGGACAGTCCGCCCGCGGATATTTACCCGGCAGCAAACACTTGGAACAACCCGGCAGCAAACACTTGCGACCGTCCGGCCGTCGCTCCGATTCAAACCTTACGCGCGAGAGTGTCCGGCCGTCCGGGTCAGCCTAGCTTTTTGGCGGTAGCTTGTGCCGTTGCGTGCCGTTGCGTGGCTGGCGGAGGTCTGGCGGGTTTGGCTTGCTTGGCTTGCTTGGCTTGTGGCCGGTTTGCTTGGTCTATTGCCCTATAGCCTATCCCATACGGGCAAGGTCTAATCCCTCTCCCCTATGGTATAACCATGGTCTATTGCTTGGCTTGCTTTGCCTCCGCTTGCTCGCCATTGTGAGCTAGTCGGTTTTTGCCCGGTTTGCGGTTTGCTGGCCTTGGCGTGGCCGGGCATTCGTTTTGAGTGCTGGCCGGTCCTACCCCTACCCGCGGACCATCCCAGGCTATCAGCGGCCTCCTTGTCGATCCGCTTTCCCGTGCGGGAACTTTCCGGCATTTTCGGCCGCGGCTTTCCGTCCGAAATAGTGCGACCATACCAGCGCGGTTATGCCAAGATAGGCCAGCGATCGAGTCAGGCGCGGCGGCGCGCGGGGCATGGCTTATAGGCGGTAGCGCATAGTTCCGTTTTATACGCGGTCGCGTATGGGGCGCGGCGGCCGGTCGCGGATTCTACCCGTTGCCATTCCCGGGCCGACGCAATATCCCCGCCGTTCCGGCGACGGTACCGGTGGCCCGAAATTTGTGCAATCACCACAATCTCGAGCAAGTCAATCCCTGCCCAGAAGCCCTGCCCAGAAACCCCAACTCTTGTTTTTTTCGCATTACTACTTCTGATACTTGAGCGCGTCCTGCAGTAGGTTGGGCTGGTGCAGCCGCTCTTGAATCAGGGAGCGAGCGCTCTCGCGAGTCGGCACCGGTCCCCAGCGCTTGACCGGCGCTTTGCCCAACTGTTCTTCGACCAGGAAGTGATCGCCGTCTACTACTACATTCCAGGTCAACCGCAGCTCGACGTTATCTTCTGGTGCGCCAGGTTCTTCCGGGCCGAGACCGTGTAGCAACCATTCGGTAGTGGTTTCGAGTGCTTTGGCGATGGCAGCAATGGCCGGCGTGGTGACGCCGATCTGGGTGCCGCGATCATACTGGCGGCGTAGCGAACGCAGATAGTCCGCGCTTAAACCCGCCTTTAGGCTAATCGAACGGTCTGATACCCGCTCGTGGGTCTTATCGCGCAAGGCTTTTTGACGCCGGTCGATCCGGCGCAGAACTGCCCGTAATAGATCACTCATCCAAGTCCCCAAAATACCATAAAGAATGTTCTTTCTAAAGAGGGGAGGGTATTGACGATACCTGAATTTACCCGCATATACACTTCCGTTCGGGACGTGCCGCAGAGCAGTCGGAGATGATAAATGGCCGACAATAGCGAGCGTGAAGCATCGCCATTAAAGCGCGGGGATACCATAAGGCTGACGGTGGAAGAGTGGGAAGCGGATGCCGCGCGTATAACTTTTTCCCGTTCCCGGATCGAATGAATAGTCCGGCATACCACACTCCGAGCTGAATTGGATAAGCGTCGCTGCTCAGCTTATAGCCGTGATGCTTCCACTAGATCGCGCACAGCCTTTTTCAGCGGCAAACTTCAACTTCCATCTACGGAGTCAGAGAAAATGAGCATCAATGAGTCTTGCAGCAGTCACAATCGCGCGTTTGGACAACGCCATCACCCTCACCGCCTATGTCATGCAGCGTCATAACCTCCCGCAGCTCTTGCCGACGCTGAAACGGCTCGAAAACGAGCGCGACCAACTACACTGTGACGGTGACCCTATCGAATACGCCAAGCGCGTTTTTGAGCGTAGCACCAACGCTGTGCAACAAAAGCGGCGCCTAGCAGCCTGACATGGCAATCCCATATAATGAATCGCGATGGTTCATTTCCGATGACATATTCGGATGAATGCGAAGTCTACATCGTCCGCGACGCTGTCTGGAAAAAGGCCGAGTGGAACCCTACGGTCTTTGCATCGGTTACTTGGAGCGCCGTATTGGCCGCAAACTCAAGGCAAGGGGTTATCCCGATCACCCGCTCAACGAAACGCCGGGGACGCAGTGATTGCGCCAACGCTGTGATGTTAGTCGTTGCTTGAATTACAGAACCGCTCCCAATCGCGCATCAGCCTATGGCGCTTCTTGAGAAGGTCGCCGCGTCGATAAGCAGCCTCGACCTTGTTGCCGATACGGTGCGCAATGGCCATTTCCAATAACTCGTTCGGATAGTCGCCGTTTTCGGCTGCCCAATCTCTGAACGTCGAACGAAAGCCATGCGTCACCGCTTGATCGCGCACGGCCATCCTTTCAAGGGTTTTGAGCATCGCCATATTCGAGAGTGGCTTGTCTTTCACGACGCCCGGAAAGAGGTACGCGCTATCGTTCGGCATCGAGTTGATGATGGCGATTGCCGACTTGGAAAGTGGCACTCGATGCACCTTACGCGCCTTCATGCGTTCGGCTGGTATAGTCCACATGCGGGATTCGAAATCTATCTCTGATCGCTTCGCGCCCAACACCTCTGACGTGCGAGCGGCGGTCAAGATCGTGAATTCTAGCGCGCGTGCTGCCGTTCCTAGCGCGGCGCGCAGCTTGGTCATGAACTCCGGTATGTCGAAATAGGGCAGCGCCGCATGATGCTTCACCGGGGCCAGCTTGCTCTTGCCGGGTAAGAGTTTATCTAGATGTCCTTTCCAGCGGGCGGGATTCTCGCCGTCGCGATAGCCGCGCGCCTTGGCCCAATCGAGAATTGCCTCAATGCGACCGCGCACGCGCGACGCTGTTTCCGTCTTGCTGTACCAAATCGGCTCCAGCACCTTCATAACCAAAGCGGTCCCGTCACCGTTAGCGCCGATGGTCTTAACCGGCACGCTACCAAGGACCGGATAGGCATATGTCTGCAAGGTCGATTGCCACTGCGCGGCGTGCTTGACGTTTTTCCATCCCGGTTGATGCGCCTCGATGTACCGCTTGGCACATTGGCGGAACGTGATGTCGGGCCTCGGCGCGGCGTCATAGACGGCGAGAACGGCAGCGCGATCGTCCGCTCGGTTGCCGGACAGCTTTTCGATACGGTCGAGCAATTCGGCAATCGTGCGCTTGGTGGCATCGTCGACTGGCGCTGACAATCCCAACTTGCGAGCGCTCTTGCAGGCGGCGTCGTAGTCAAGAAGGGCTTGCGCTGAATCGCCTTCGACCAGATCGCGCCAATAGGCTTCCAGTGCGCCGTTCAACTCACTGACGCGCCGTCGCGCCCGTATTGCTTTCGGATCGTCGGCAACCCGCACGTTTGTGCTTCGCTGCACAATGCCGCGCGGATCAAGCTGCGCATATTCTTTCGGAACGCGGCGAACAAAGCGCCAGAAGCCGTTGCGTCGGACCAAGTACTCAGGCATGGTTTGGCGGAAGAATGTTATCCGAAATGTTGTACGCTTTGTTGTACATTCTTTGCCCAACAAGTCCAGTAAAAATCGCGATTCCTTGATTCATGCGACAATTTTGTTATCCGATGGCGGAGGGAGTGGGATTCGAACCCACGATACGGTTTCCCGTATACACGCTTTCCAAGCGTGCGCCTTAAGCCACTCGGCCATCCCTCCAGAACGAAAAGCGGCAGGCACTATAGCGGCGGACTTTGGGGTTACAACCCGTCGTGATGTGCTGCCGCACCGCGGCAAACCGGCCGTTCTTGGCGCGCGCATACATTAATGATCGCGGCGATCAGGCAGAGCCGATCCGCCGTAGCAAAGCTTCGTAATGCCGTGCCCTTAAGGCAAATTACGGCGCGGAACGATTCCGCGCGCATTTGGTTATCTCGGCAGACCTGAAGGAGGCGAAGCAGGAGGACGTCATGGGTCGTGGGCTATTGTTATGGCTCCTCGGTATTCCGATCCGATCATCATTTTAATATGGGTGCTTGGCGGCCTGCACGGCTGATATTGCCAAGCGGAAGTAGAAGAGTAGTAAGCGCGTATGAAGGCCCGGTGCCGAACCGGGCCTTCTCTTTGCGTGCGTTTGCGTGCTTTCGCCGCTGTGCACGTTAGCCTACATTAACGGCATGAGCGCATCGGACGACGACTATCTCATTCGCCCGGATCCGCAGGACCCGCGCCTGACGGAGCGGGTGGCCGGCGTCGATCAGACCGGCGCGCTGATCGAAACGGCGGTGATCGTGGAGCGCGCGCTAACGATCTTTCTGAATTCCCAGGAGATCGTCACCGCCATGACCATCAATGACCATCCTGAATACCTCGCGCTCGGCTATCTTCTCAACCAGAACATGCTGAGACCGGACGACGTCGTCACGTCGGTCGATTACGACGAGGACCTTGCGGTCGTCGTCGTGCGTACCAAGCGCAAGACCAATTACGAAAAAAAGCTCAAAAAGAGAGTGCAGACCTCCGGCTGCGCCCAGGGCACGGTATTCGGAGATCTGATGGAAGCGCTAGAGGACGTCAAATTGCCGGCAGCGGTGCTGCGCACCTCGTGGCTTTATATGCTCACTCACAGGATCAACACTACGCCATCGCTTTATCTCGAGGCCGGCGCGATCCATGGCTGCGTGCTCGCGATCAAGGACCGGCCGCTGGTCTATATGGAAGACGTCGGCCGGCACAATGCGGTCGACAAGATCGCCGGCTGGATGTTCAAGCATCGCGTGCCGGCGGCCGACAAGATTTTCTACACCACCGGGAGGCTGACCTCGGAAATGGTGATCAAGACCGTGCGCATGGGCATTCCGATCCTGATCTCGCGCTCGGGGTTTACCGCCTGGGGCGTCGAGCTCGCGCGCAAGGCAAACCTGACACTGATTGGCCGCGCCCGCGGCAAGCGGTTCATTGCGCTATCCGGCGAGGACCGCATCGTCTTCGATCAGGATCTCACCTATGTCGCCGAAGAAAGCGCCAAACACCGGCGCAAAGCGGCGGTGCATGACGATTGAGCATGTCCGCATGTCTTCCTCCCACTCTCGGCCTCGTCCTTGCCGGCGGCTTGGCACGCCGCATGGGCGGCGGCGACAAGGCGCGCATCGCGATCGGCGGCATCACTATTCTGCAGCGCGTGCTCGCTTGTCTCACGCCGCAATGCGCGGGCCTCCTCATCAATGCCAATGGCGACCCGGCGCGCTTTGCTGACACGCACTTGCCGGTGGTCGCTGACAGCGTGCCGAATTTCGCCGGTCCGCTCGCCGGCATTCTTGCCGGACTGGATTGGGCGGCTGCACACGCAAAACAATGCGAATGGCTCGTCAGCGTGCCGGGCGATTGTCCGTTCCTGCCGAGCGATCTGGTGGTCCGCCTGCACGCGGCACGCGTCGCCGCCGACACCCCACTCGCGTGTGCGCGCTCGGGCGCATGGCGGCACCCGGTGGTCGGTTTATGGCCGGTCGCGCTGCGTGAGGACTTGCGCCACGCGGTCGTCAATGAAGGCTCGCGCAAGATCGAAATCTGGACCGCACGCCACGGCGTCGCCGTTGCCGATTGGCCTGCCGAGCCGATCGATCCGTTCTTCAACGTCAACACGCCGGAAGACGCGGCGCGAGCGCAAGCGCTCGCGGCCCGGCTTCCAGAACTTCAGCCGAGCAAAGACGCATAGGACAGAAAGCCGACTGTCGCGCCGGGCTCGATAGCGGTTACGTCCTCGCCGAGCTCAGCAAGTCCATCGGTTTCGGTCAGCGATGTGAGGACGCCGGCGCCATCTTGCGGGTATTTGACTGCTTCGATCGTCCCATCAGCAGCGGTGTGCAAAGCCACGCGGACATATTCGCGGCGGCCCTTGCGCTTTTTGTACGAAAATGTAGCGCGCGCCGGCATGGCGACCAGCGGCACAGGGAGCGCCCCAGCAAGCCGGAGCAAGAGCGGACGCACCACGCGAACGAAAGTGACGAACACCGCGACCGGATTTCCTGGCAACCCGACAAAGGCCGCGGCTTCGCCAGTTTGGCCGCCGGGAATGACTCCCATCGCGACCGGACGGCCTGGCTTGATGGCCACCCGCCAGAACACGATGCGGCCCACGCTCTCGACCGCGGCACGCACATAGTCGGCTTCGCCGGTCGAGACGCCGCCTGAGGTCAGCACCAGATCGTGCCCACGTGCCGCGGCTGCGATTCCCTGCGCCAGCGTCTTCGGCTCGTCATGAAGAATACCGAGGTCGGTGACTTGGGCGCCAAAGCGCGCGAGCAGGCTTCCAAGCAGATAACGGTTGGAATCGTAAAGTGCGGCGCCGGCAAGCGGCGCGCCCGGTTCGGCGATCTCGTCCCCGGTCGAGAATAGTGCGACGCGCACGCGCCGTTTCAAGTCAAGCTCGGTCAAGCCGAGCGCGGCGGAGAGCGCGACGTCCTGCGCCGAGAGCCGCCGACCGGCGCGAAGCGCCACTGCGCCGGCACGGATATCTTCGCCGGCAAGCCGGCGATTGGCGCCGCGCGACAGTCCCGGCGGCACGACCACATGGTCGCCGTCGACACTGCAGTCCTCCTGCATAAAGACGGTGTCGGCGCCAGCCGGCATTGGTGCGCCGGTGAAAATACGAACGGCTTCGCCAGCCTTCACTGCATGTTTGCCGGAATGACCGGCAGCAATGCGATCGACAATGGCAAGCCGCCGCTCGCCCACGGCATTAATGTCGTCGCCGCGAACCGCATAGCCGTCGACCGCAGAATTATCGAACGGCGGCAGATCGACCGGCGCAACGACGTCCGCGGCAAGGACGCGGCCGAGCGTGTCGCGCAACGGCGCCATTTCGTGACCGGATACCGGGGTTACGCGCGCGCTGATCAGCCGTTCAGCCTCGGCGACCGGGAGAAGCGGCCCGTCGAAGGCGAAGCAGTCGTCGGTAAGCTGCGCCATTATTCGTCGCTCCGGCGCGATTTGTTCGTTCTTGGCGGCCCCGCGGCCGCTTGACCGATCCGCTCGGGCGGCAATGCTTCCGCCTGCAGGACATTGGCAATGGTTTCGATATCGTCGAGCATCACGACTGGCACTTGCGCTTGCGGCAGCGGCGCGTCAGTCGCAACCGCAACGATGCAATCGTCATCGGGATGCAACAGCGGTTTGCCGACCGCGGCGCGATAGACTTCAAGCTTCGGATGCGAATGCCGCTTGAACCCTTCGACGATCACGAGATCGGCCGGACTTAATTTTGCCAGCACGTCACAGAGCGGCGGCTCGGCTTCCTCGCCGAGCTCGTGGACGATGGCCCAACGACGGCTCGATACCACCGCCACCTCGCTGGCGCCGGCGCGGCGGTGCAGCCAGGAATCCTTGCCCGGCTGATCGGTGTCGAATTCGTGGTGCGCGTGCTTGACCGTGGCCACTTTCAGCCCGCGCTTGATCAGCATCGGGATCACCTTGGTGACCAGCGTCGTCTTGCCGGAGCCGCTCCAGCCTGCGAGGCCAATGATGCGCATGCGTACATTATATGGACTCATGGCCGGCTGGTTCCATGCCGAGCGCGCGGATACGACTGCGCGTCGCCTCGTCCCGCAGCACCTCGATAAAGGCCTGGGTCGCCGGCCGCTGGCGTCGCGCCTCGACCACCAGGAAATCATAGTGCTCCGGCGCGACCGGCAGAAAGCCGAGGCCGTAGAGGCGGGCGACGGGCGCAATCGCCACGCCCCAATCGGCGCGTTGCTGGGAAATTGCGGCGGCAACCGCATTGTGCGAGCGCGGCTGATTGGCATAACCGGGCGGCTTGGCGCCGCGCAGAAGATTGTCGATCAGCACGCGCGTGCCCGAACCGGCATTGCGGTTGACCATCAAAATAGCGGGATCGGCCAAAGCGGCTTGCAGCGCAGCCTCGGCGCTGCGGCCTTCGAAACGAGCATCGCCTGGACGAAATACGAGACCCTGCATCCGCCGCCAGCCCGGGATCAGCGCCAGGCCCGGCGTCAGCAGATGCTTGTTGTAGATGCCGGTCGCTGAATCGACGAGGTGAACGGGAGCGATATCGCATTCGCCGCGACTCGCGGCATTGACGCCGCCGAGACTGCCAACCGCGATGGTGCGCACGCGCAAGCCGCGCTCCGCCAAAGCGCCGACCACGACATCGAGCGCGACATCGTGGCTTCCCATGATTACGAGATCGGGCGCGCGCTCGAGGGCGCCGATCAACGTGACTTCAGCTTCGCTGCCCGCATCGAGTGCGGAGGCAAGCGCAGCGATTGCAAAAAATCCGTCCGCTTGCGAAAAAGCCGTCACCGCGCCAGAACCTTTTCCAGTCGGAAAGGCGATGAGGCCATCGTCGGCGGCGACGAGTGACACCAACACGAATTCCTCGCGGCCAAGCTCGGACGGAATGCGCATCGGTACCCGCGCACTCACCGTGCGCGCGGCTTCGACCGGCAGTCCGGATCGCGCGCGGATGATCGATGCGACAAAGGTGTGAAACGTGAAGATTGCCGATGTCGGAAATCCCGGCAGCACGATGAGCGGCTTGTCGCCGATGACCGCGAGGCAAAGCGGCTTGCCCGGCTTAAGCGCGACGCCATGAACGAGAATGCCCGGGCTGCCGAGGCGCGATACCACACGATGCGACAGATCGCCGGCGCCCTTTGATGTACCACCGCTGAGCACGACCATGTCGCACGAAGAAAGCGCGCGACGCATTGTCTGTTCGAGTGCAGCTTCGTCGTCCGGCACGGCGCCGAACGGCACTGCTTCGCCGCCAGCTTCGGTGACAGCGGCGGCGATAATGGCGCTGTTGCTGTCGTAAACGCCGCCGGGACGAAGCGGCTGGCCGGGTTCGATCAGTTCGTCGCCGGTCGAAAGCACGGCAACACGCGGCCGCCGTACAGCTTCAATTGTTGCAACGCCGCACGCGGCGAGCATACCGATCTCGCGCGAACCGATCTGCGTGCCCCGCCGCAGCAAAGTCTCGCCGCGCGCGATATCCGAACCGGCATAAGAGATGGACTGGCCGGCGGTCGCCGCGCGGTGCATTTCGATCGCCGGCGCGGCATCGTCCTCGACGAACTCGGTGTGCTCGATCATGACCACGGCGTCGGCGCCGCGCGGAATGACGCCGCCGGTCGCGATGGCCGTAGCCGTTCCGGGCGCAACCTCAAGCGCCGGAGCAACGCCACAGGCGATGACCTCGGGATTGAGCACGAGCCGCTTCGGTGCGCCGGTGCTGGCGCCGAACGTATCTGTCGCGCGCACCGCGAAACCGTCGACATTGGCACGATCGAACGGCGGCGCGTCGACCGGTGCAATTACGTCAGCGGCAATCACACGCGACAACGCAGCGGCAAGGGGCAGTGCTTCGCCCGGAAGCGGCGAGCGGTCAATTCGCGCTTCGAACCGCCGGCGCGCCTCCGCCGCCGAGACGACTTCCAGAAACTGCTCCTGCCGCGCGGCGCGGCGCACTGCATTAAGTATCGCGGCGCGCGCTTGTGATTTCGTCTTCGAAGTCATGAGATTCCAAAAAATAAATTCATGGCCATCGATTCACGGCGACCTCACTGCCCGCGGCAAAACCCTCGCTGTCGGGCGGCACTACGATCCAGCCGTCACTGTGCCCAAGCGCCGTTAACGACAAATATCCGGACCCAAGCGGCTCCGCCATGCCGTCGCGGCAGCTCACCGCAATCAACTCAGCAATGCCGATACTCGACGTCACCTTGCGATGAAGTGTCGCCAAAACCGGCGTGTCATCGACGCTGCCGCCGGCGAGCCTGGCCGTAAGCTCGCGACCGATCAAAAGCCAGACTGCCAGCGCGGCATCGAGCCGGCCCGGAACGAGTAGCACCGGCCGTCCGCCCACAAAGCCGAACGCCGCCGTCTCACCCGGAGAGATCGCAATACCATGCGCGTCGACCTGACCGCGCCGCGCCAGTTCTTGCACGGCGTCATCGCGCCGTCCGCTGCCCGTGCCGCCAATACCGATCACCGCGTCGCCTTGGCCATCGCTGAGCGCTTGCGCCAGCGTGCACGGCGGGTCACGCACAGCGCAGCCTGCTGCGGCTGCACAACGCGCAAGCGTCGCCTGCGCGGCATCGAGCCACGAGCTTTTTGCCGGACTGGCTCGGGCCATCACGATGCGCGGCGAGCGGATCGTCACCTCGCCGATACCGGCCGCGGCGATAGCCGTCAGATCAAGCGCACGCAGGCGCTCGCCGGCACGGCGCAGAGCGGTCGCCGATGTCGCGTCGCCACCGGCCGGTAAGACGCCCTCGCCAGGCGCGACGGCGGCAATCGCCTCGGCACGATCGCCACGCAGAACAACGGCGTCGACCGGTACGACTGCATCGGTGCCGCTCGGTAAGGCATTGCCGACATCAACGCGGCATGCCGTCAGGCTCAGCGGCACCGGCGCATAGGGTCCGGCATCGGCGATTTCCGCCGCCGCGACGGCAAAGCCGTCGCGCAATGCAATCGCGCGCGCCGGGCGCTCCCCCGGCCGGACGTCTTCCGCAAGCACCGCGCCGCGCGCCTCGACAAGCCGGACCCGGCGCGACGGCACAATGGCGACGCGTGAGCGAATAAGCGTAAGATTCGCCGCAAGCGGCGTCAGCCGGGCAATACGCTGAGTGGTGGAATCCGCGGTCATGGCAATTATGATAAAGGCCTTCGTGAGCTTCTACGAATCGCAGCCAATGACAGAAAAAACGCTTAATCTGCGCGGTCTCAAATGCCCGCTCCCGGCGCTACGCACCCGCAAGGCGCTCAGTCAATCGCAGCCAGGCGATATTTTGATCGTCGAATGCACCGATCCGCTTTCCGGGATCGATATTCCAAATCTTTTGCGACAGACAGGCGATACGCTTGAAGACAGCCACAAGGACAAAAAGCTACTGACGTTTCGCATCCGGAAGGTTTGACGTAGCTCCTGCCCGTTATCCTGAGATGCGAGTGAACCAAGCCTCGAAGGATGACGACCAAGCTATCAAAGCGATCACCCTTCGAGGTGCAGCGCAGGTGGCGCCGCGCACCTCAGGGCGACTGTTGAAATCATCTACTCCGCCGCGACCCGGTGCGCGGCAACGCCGCGCGCCTTGACCACGACCTTGATGGCGTCGTCGACGCGATCCTTGGCGTAACGGATTGCGGTCGGCAGATCGTCGAGCGCGAAGGTGTGGGTGTGGATCTTGGTGGCGTCAAAGCGCTTTTGCGACATGAATGCCTCGGCGCGATGCGTCGCACTCTTGCCCTCGCCCCGGATGCCGTAGAGATAAATGTTGTTGCGCACGATATGAGCGACGTCGACCGGGGTTTCGGTATGTGGAAACGCAGCCAAACAAACTTTGCCGCCGCGATTGACCATGTAAACCGCTTCGTTCACGGCATTCGGCGCGCCGGAACATTCGAGCACATAATCAACGCCCTTGCCGCCATTGAGACGTTTGACCGCCTCGACCACGTTTTCGCTATGGACATTGATGACATGATCAGCGCCGAGCTCGCGCCCGATCTTGAGCCGATTGTCGCGGGTGCCGGTCAGAATCACCGGTTGCGCGCCCATCGCCTTGGCGACGGCCACGCCGAGAAGACCGATCGGTCCGGGACCGGTGACGACCACGCTCTCGCCGGCGAGGAGACCGCCGAGTTCGGTCAGCCCATACATGGCGGTGCCCGCGGTCACCACCAGCGTCGCCTCTTCGTCCGACATCGCATCGGCAATGGCGACCAGCGTGTTGATGTTGTTGACCTGATATTCGCAGAAGCCGCCGTCGGTGGTGAAGCCGTTGGCGCGATGGCTCTTGTCGACATCGCCGTAATTGAGACCGTAGTTATGACATGACGTGTACATGCCTTCGCGGCAGCGCTTGCACTGGCCGCAGCCGGCGTGGATTTCAACGGTGACGCGTTGGCCGATTTTATATTCGTCAACGCCCGGACCAAGCGCGACGACCGTGCCCATATATTCATGGCCCGGCGTGAAGTTCTTGTTGAACGGCTTGCCGCCTTGGATCAAAGCCGGCGAACCATGATCGATGATCTCAAGATCCGTGGCGCAGATCGCCACGGCATCGATGCGCACCAAGACTTCGGCGCGCTTGGGCACCGGAACCGGTTTCTGCGTGAGCTTAAGCTCGCCGGGATTGCCGAGCACCCAGGCCTTCATGGTCTCAGGGACAGGAAAATCCTTGTTGGTTTTCACGCCGGGCCCGCCATACATGATCTTTCCTCGCCGGTTTCGTCAGTTGCGTCGACCATTGGCCAAACTTGCTTACAATGTCTCTATATAATGTTTGTTTATAATTTGTCCTGCCGCCTGCCGAAACCGGCCCAATTCAGGCTAATTCGCCGGCCGCGTCGCGGTCGAGATCGACCAGCACGTCGTCTCCGTCCAGCACGACCTTGTAAGTGCGCAGCGCCACCGCGCAA
>Ga0306923_10003534_pt1 | contig 14764 bp, 15 predicted proteins | sample sta12Can44000108_FD_203841 | JGI IMG/M metagenome (GOLD analysis project Ga0306923, IMG submission 203841) | Lab enrichment of tropical soil microbial communities from Luquillo Experimental Forest, Puerto Rico - statanox.12C.anox.44.000.108 (v2)... | ecosystem: Environmental > Terrestrial >... | reverse complement strand
GCCCCGAGTTTTCGGTGTCCGCCTGCTGCGCGCTGCTGTCGGTTAGCTGCGCGAACGCCTGGTCCACGTTCGCGGTTTGAGTCGTCGAAGACGAGCTGTCGTCGCCGGACGATGCGGTTGCGGCGCCTGTGGTCCGGTGATCCTGCACGAAGCTTTGGAGCCGCGCGGCTACCGCTGCGTCGGTGGAGGCTTTCGCGAGGATCGCCTTCACCTTGTCCGAGAGCTGCACGTTGGTGGCGGGGCCGCGATCGGTGCCCTCGGCATCCGTGGCGGGCGGGGCGGCAGCGGTGCTCGCAGTGTCCGGAGTCGAAAGCGTGCTGGCGAGCAGCGTCGCGACATTGGTGGTGGAAGATGCCGGGTTGGAAATTGCACTCATGGGGCCGCCCTTGGGGTTAAGGAACCGTTTCTCGATTCCGGCCCGCAATTTCTTCGGGAGGTATTAAGAAACCGTATCGGCCCAGATCTTCGGTCGGGAGCGTCGCTTATTTGACCGACAGCGGCGAAAACTCCTTCACGACGCGCTCGTAAACCGGACGCTTGAAGGGCACGATCAGTTCGGGAAGATTTTTCATCGGTTCCCAGCGCCAACTGGTGAACTCGGCTTTGTGCCCGCCGCCGGCTGGGCTTGCGACATTGATCTCGGCATCCTTGCCGGTGAAGCGCATGGCAAACCATTTCTGACGCTGGCCGCGATAGCGTCCCTTCCAGGCGCGGCCGGCGACGGTGCGCGGAATGTCGTAGATCAGCCAGTCGGAGATCTCGGCGAGCTTTTCCACCGAGCGGACGCTGGTCTCCTCATAGAGCTCGCGCTTGGCCGCTTCCCAGGTGTCCTCGCCGGGATCGACGCCACCTTGCGGCATCTGCCAGATATGGGATTCGTCGACATGCTCGATGCCGCCGGCACGTCGGCCGATGAAGACCAGCCCGTCCTTGTTGATCAGCATCACGCCGACGCAGGTCCGGTAGGGCAGATCCTCATAACGCGCCATTCCGTGAAGGCCTCTTCGCGCTCAGATCCGGCAAAGCCAGTGCCGACTAGCTGGATTTTGATTTCAGCATCAAGGTTGTCAATGGCACGAGCAGGATACCGCGGGCCTCCAATCCCTTTGTCCAGGCCGCGATTCGTTCGATCGATAAGGGCAGCGCCGAGGCGGTGCCGACCGCATAGCCGCGCTCCTTCGCAATATCTTCGAGCTTCGCCAGTGCATGATCGACTTCGGCCGACGTCGGCACAGCATCGATCGCGACATCGCCTTTGGCGAACGGAATGGCCTGGCTCGAAGCGAGCGTCGCCGCCACGCTACGCGCCGCCGAACCGTCGTCGAAATAGGCAAGCCCACGCCTGGCCGCTTCCCGGATGATCGGCTGCATCGCGGCGTCGGTCGCGACAAAGCGCGCGCCCATGAAGTTGGCGATCCCGGCGTAACCCTGCAGACGGCCGAGGTGCCAGAGCATTCGGTCGAGATTCTGCTCGGCGCCAAGCGTCGCGAGCAGTGTCTGCGGTCCGGGATCGTTGTCGGGATAATCGTACGGCTCCATCGGAATCTGCAGCAGGATCTCGTGGCGCTGCGCACGCGCCCGCTCGGCGAGCTTGGTCGGATCGGAGCCATAGGGTGTGAACGCCAGCGTCACCGCGCCCGGCAGTTTCATGATGGCATCGGCCGTTTTCGCAGCACCCACGCCAAGCCCGCCGATGACGATGGACACGACGGGCATTTTTGCGGCCTTTGCCAGGTCGGCCGACGCGGCATAGGCGGTGAACGGCTTCAGGTCGGCGGTCGCGACCGGGATCATGCCATAGCGGGTCCGCTCCAGAAGTCGCGGGTCGGCGCCGGCCGTGATCGCGGGCACTGCGGCATCGCTCTCCTTGGCGCCCGCATCCGCTTTATCGGAGGAGGCGTTGCCGATCACGACGTCCTCGCGCTTGCCGCTCGAGCCGTCGATGATGGTCACCGTGCGCGCCTCGCCGGATGCTGCCTGTTTCGGCGCTTCCGGGGTGGCGTGCGCCCCGGCCACTGCGGGCGGGACAGGGGCCTTGTCCTCCGCTGGGGTGCCGCGCATCGCGACATGCGCAATCGGCTCGCCGCCTAGCGGATTGTGGCCAAAGAGGGCAAAGCCCGCGAACGTGACCAGAAACAGCCCGAGCAGTACCGCCAGCGCCTGCATAGCCGTAAACGGCAACCGGACTCGGCGCTTTCGCCGCACCGTTTTCTGTCCGAGCGGGGCGCTCAGATCGTCAGCCGTTTCAGCCATGAAAGGTCCCGAATCAACGCCGCTGACGATACCACAGGGCGGGCGACCGGCGCGGCTGCCATGGGGACAACCGGAGCCGGCAAGTAAAAAGGCGGCCCCGTGGGGACCGCCCTTTTTGAATCGCTTTATGGGTCGAACCGAATCAGTTCGCAGCCTTGGGCCGTACCGCCTGCGGGCCGTCGGCGGCCGCCTTGTCACTGGTCGCCGGCATTGCCGGCGTCGGCGTCGTCGCACTGGACTTGATGCCGTGCAGGAGGTCATCGGCGACCTTCAGGGCTTTGTCGTCCTTTGCATCCGGCGGCACATAGGACTGCGAGCCGGTCTTCTCGTCGCCGTCGGACTTCAGATGGCCGCGCAGCGACGCTTCGCCGCGGGTGTCGGTTCGCGCCTTCAGCTCTTCCGGCACGTCCTGCAACACTTCGATGTCGGGGACGATGCCCTTGGCCTGGATCGACTTGCCGGACGGCGTGTAGTAGCGCGCGGTGGTGAGCCGCAGTGCGCCGTTGCCGCTGCCGAGCGGGATGATGGTCTGCACCGAGCCCTTGCCGAACGAGCGGGTTCCGACCAGCGTCGCGCGCTTGTGGTCCTGCAGGGCGCCGGCAACGATTTCGGAGGCCGATGCCGAGCCGCCGTTGATCAGCACGATCACCGGCTTGCCTTTGGCGAGATCGCCCGGATGGGCGGAGCGGCGCTGGGTTTCCTCGGCGTTGCGGCCGCGGGTCGAGACGATCTCGCCACGCTCGAGGAACGCGTCGGATACTGTCACGGCTTCCTCGAGGAGGCCGCCGGGATTGTTGCGCAGGTCGATGATGAAGCCCTTCAGCTTGTCGCCGATCTGGTTCTGCAGGTTGGCGATCTCCTTCTTCAGGCCTTCGGTGGTCTGCTCGTTGAAGGTCGTGATGCGGATGTAGCCGATATCGTCGGCCTCGACATGCGCGCGCACCGAGCGGACACGAATATTGTCACGCACCAGCGTGACCTCGATCGGATTGTCGACGCCTTTGCGGATGATCTTCAGCCTGATCTTGGTGTTGACCGGCCCACGCATCTTCTCGACGGCCTGATTGAGGGTCAGGCCCTGCACCTGCTCGTCGTCGAGCATGGTGATGATGTCGTTGGCCATGATGCCGGCCTTGGAGGCGGGCGTGTCGTCGATCGGCGAGACGACCTTGATCAGGCCGTCCTCCATCGTCACCTCGATGCCCAGCCCGCCGAACTCGCCGCGGGTCTGCACCTGCATGTCGCGGAAGCTCTTGGCATCCATGTAGCTGGAGTGCGGATCAAGGCCGGCCAGCATGCCGGAGATGGCGGATTCGACGAGCTTGCTATCGTCCGGCTTTTCAACATAGTCGCTGCGCACGCGCTCGAATACGTCGCCGAACAGGTTGAGCTGGCGATAGGTGTCGGAGGTCGCAGCGCGCGCGCTCGATCCCATGAACACCGCGCGCGGCTGGGTTACGAGCAGCGTCAATGCCGCACCCGTGGCAGCGCTGAGGAGAATTACTGAAGTCTTGCGCATCATCCGCGAACCTTTTCGCCTTCATTTGCGGCCCACCATGGGCCTGGATCGATTGGAGTGCCGTCCTTGCGGAACTCGATATAGAGCACGGGTTGGCTCGCGTTGGCGGCGAGAATGGATGCAACCTGGGATCTCGTCCCCATGGTCGCGACCGGCTCACCCGTAATTACAAACTGTCCGATGTTTACCGAAATGCGCTCCATCCCGGCGATCAGGACATGATACCCGCCCCCGGCATTGAGGATCAAGAGTTGTCCATAAGACCGGAATGGTCCCGCGTAAACCACCCAGCCATCGCACGGTGTTGTGACCTGCGCGCCGGGCCTCGTTGCCAAAGAAATGCCTCTTTGTACGCCGCCGGCCCCGTCGGAACCACCAAAATCGCGAATTTTGGTGCCGTTCACGGGCAGTTTGAACAGGCCTTTGGCCGAGGCGAAGGCGATCGCCGGGCTGGTGCGGCTGGGGTTCTTCAACGCGGCCGGGTCGGTCTTGCCGGAGCCGATTTGCTGGTTCGCGGCTGCTGCCGCCTTCGCCGCGCTCCTGACGTCCTGTTCCATTTTGGCGATCAGGCCCTGCAGGCTGTCGGCCTGCCTGGAGAGTGCAATCGCGCGCGCGCCCTCAGCCTCCATATCCCTTTCGATCGACGCCTGCTGGCGCTGGCGCTCGTCGATCAGTGCGGCGAGGCGGGTCTGGTCGCCTTTCAGACTGTCGCGGTTGACCGCGAGGCGATCGCGTTCGCCGGTGATCATCTTGCGAAGCGCAACCAGTTCGCCGAGGTCGTTTGCCAGCTTTGCGGCCCGCGTGCGCAATTCCGGCACAACGGCGCCGAGCAGCATCGCGGTGCGCAGCGATTGCAGTGCGTCTTCGGGACGCACCAATAGCGCCGGCGGCGTGCGCCGTCCGGCGCGCTGCAGCGCCGCCAGGACCTCGACCACTTCCGAACGGCGCGAGATCAGTGAGGCGCGGATCTCCCGCTCGCGCGCATCGAGCGGCTGCAGCCGCGTTTCGGCCTCGTCGACGCGGTCCTCGACCTCGCGCACCTTGTCTGCGACGCCGATCAATTGCTCATTGAGCTTGCTGCGGTCTGCCCCGATCGCCGCGATTTCGGCCTTCAGCTTCGCTTGCTGCTCGGCGGCACGAGTCTGTTCGAGCCGCGCGGCTTCGAGTTCCTGGGAGCGCTGCTTGATTGCCTCGGGGGTTGCGGCGGCATTCTGCACGGGGGCCGCGGTATTCTGCGCGGTCGCGGGCGACAGGCCCACGCTCGCCAGCAAAATGGCAAGCGGCAAGCTGGCGAGGCGCGCGCGCGCGATGTCCCGATGGCAATGAAAGCGTGATGCGCGTTGCATCGGTCCCAATGGCTGCTCGTCCAAGGCGCCTCAAGCGCGATGATAGGGGTGTCCGGCCAGTATAGTCGCAGCCCGGTAAAGCTGCTCCAAAAGCATCACACGTACGATCTGGTGCGGCCAGGTCGCGGCCCCGAACGCGATCCGGAGCCTCTCCTTGGCGCCCAATTCGGGCGAAAGTCCGTCAGCGCCGCCGATGACAAAAACCGTGTTGGCGACCGATTGGTCTCGAAAGCGGCCAAGATGGCGCGCCAGACCGACACTGTCGATGTTTTCGCCGCGCGCGTCGAGGGTGACAAGCACGGAGTTTTCCGGAATTGACGACAGTATCGCCGCGCCTTCCTCGGCGATGCGCGCCGCCGCGTCGCGCGCGCGGCTTTCGGCAATTTCATGAATTTTCAGGCCGCGAAAGCCGAGCTTGCGGCCGATGTCGTCGAACCGCTTGCGGTAGCGCTCGGCAAGTTCGCGTTCGGGCCCCTGCTTCAGCCGGCCGACGGCGGTGACGATCAGACGCATGCGCGGAAATTATCACGCGCAGCAGCCGATTCGAAATCGGCTCGACGACGCTAGATCGCCTTTGCCACCGTCGGGCCTTGAGTCCACAGCCGCTCGAGACTGTAGAACTCGCGAACCTCCGGCCTGAACACGTGCACGATCACGTCGCCGGAATCGATCAGCACCCAGTCGCAATTGGGCAAGCCTTCGATGTGGATGTTCTTGATTCCGGTTTCCTTCAGCGCCTTGGTGACATTTTCCGCGATCGCGCCGACGTGCCGGTTGGCCCGGCCCGAGGTGACGATCATGTAGTCGGAGAATGCTGATTTGCCGCGAAGGTCGATTGTGACCGTTTCTTCCGCCTTCATATCGTCGAGGCGGGAGAGGATCATATTCAGCGTCTTGTCAGCGTCGCTTTGCGCCAGCAAGGCCGCAGCTTGGGTCGATGTTTTACGCGCAGTCTTTCGAGACTTGGGTAAAACTGACTTGGACAATACAGGTGTGGCCAGGGACCATTCCTTTCGCTTGTCACGCGGGGCCGAATCCTTAGGCGCCGCAAACCATACTACGCATGTGGGGTTAATGGTTTCAATATCCAGTACCCCCGTTTCCGAAGTTCGTTGCCTTCTTGCCGCACCCCCCAATACGAACTTCGGAAACGCAGGGGTACTGGCAAGTTCTGTTTCCGGTGCCGCTCTCGATTTGCCTGCATCGTGCGCCGTTCTCCATCGCGAAGCTGTTATGGCCTGGTTTCCCGCTTCCAACTGCCGTCGGGGTTCCGCAGGCCTGTCGATGACAGGTTCATCTTCAATCCGGTGAGAAACACCCAGGCCGGCGCTCGGGCGTCCGCCAGCTTGCCCGCCTGGTTCTCCGGCAGGCGATAGCGCGCAAGCGCCTGGGCGGCGGGTGCGGTCAGCGCACGGAAACTTTGCGGAGGGCGATCGATCACCGCAATCGGCATCTCGTTTGCGATGCGCTGCCATTTCTGCCAGCGATGAAATTGCGCGAGATTGTCGGCGCCCATGATCCAGACAAAGCGCAGGTGCGAAGCGCGCCGGCGCAAATAGTTGATCGTGTCGACAGTGTAGCGCGTTCCGATGACGGATTCGAGACAGGTCACTTCGATGCGCGGATCGTCGGCGACGAGACGTGCGGCCTCGACGCGTGCGTCCAGCTCGTGCAGGTGACCGGTGTCCTTCAGCGGGTTTCCCGGCGTCACCAGCCACCACACGCGGTCGAGCCTGAGCCGCTTGATGGCAAACAGGCTGATCGCGCGATGGGCGAGATGCGGCGGGTTGAACGAGCCGCCGAGCAGCCCGATGCGCATGCCGTCAGTGTGAAACGGAAGGACGCTCGTCGTTGACGCGGCTGATGCTTCCTTCAATCCGTGCCCCGCGCGAAGCTGCTCTTTTGACGCGCTTTCGTCACGCGAACCGATCCACGCTTCGCTCGAAAACGCTACGCCTCACGGTCGCGTCTGTCCGGTACCGTGAATTCGATATTTGAAGCTTGTCAATTGATCCACGCCGACCGGGCCGCGCGCATGGAACTTGCCGGTGGCGATGCCGATCTCCGCGCCGAAGCCGAATTCGCCGCCATCGGCGAACTGGGTCGAGGCGTTGTGCAGCACGATCGCCGAATCCACTTCTTTCAGGAATTTTTTCGCGGCGTTTTCGTCCTCGGTAACGATCGCATCGGTGTGGTGCGAGCCGTGCTCGAGAATATGGGCGATTGCGCCGTCGACGCCGTCGACGAGTCTCGCGGCAATGATCGCGTCGAGATATTCGGCGTCCCAGTCTTCCTCCGAGGCCGGCTTCACGCGGCTGTCGGCGTGTTGCACGGCCTCATCGCCACGCACCTCGCAGCCGGCATCGATCAGCATCCCGACCAGCGGCTTCAAGGTTTTCGCGGCACCGGCGCGATCGATTAGCAAGGTTTCGGCCGCGCCGCAGACGCCGGTCCGCCGCATTTTTGCATTCAGCACGATCTTCTTCGCCATATCGAGATTGGCGGCATGATCGACATAGACGTGGTTGATGCCTTCGAGATGGGCAAACACCGGCACGCGCGCTTCCGCTTCGACGCGGGCGACCAGGCTCTTGCCCCCGCGCGGCACGATCACGTCGACGGCGCCGTTCAGTCCGGTGAGCAGGAGGCCGACCGCGGCGCGGTCGCGGGTCGGTACCAGCGTGATGGCGGCTTCGGGAAGCCCGGCCGCGCGCAAGCCCTCGGCCAGGCACTCATGGATGGCGCGACAGGAACGGTAGCTATCCGAACCGCCGCGCAGGATCACCGCGTTGCCCGACTTCAGGCACAGCACGCCGGCGTCGGCCGCAACATTGGGGCGGCTCTCGAAGATTACGGCCACGACGCCGAGCGGCACCCGCACGCGTTCGATGATCATGCCGTTGGGGCGCTGCCAGCTTTCGGTGATGACGCCGACGGGATCGGGAATTGCGCGCACGGCGGCAATGCCCTCGGCCATCGCCTCGATGCGCGCTTGCGTCAATGTCAGGCGGTCGATGAAGGCGGCCGTCGCGCCAGTCGTGCGGAATTCGGCAACGTCCTCGGCATTGGCCTTGAGGATCGCGGGTGCATGAGCGCGAACGGCGCGCTCCATCGCCTGCAACGCACGGTCCTTCTGTTCGGGCGAGGCGAGCGACAACACCCGCGCCGCAACGCGAGCCTGCGCGGCGAGATTGTTCATCAGGGCCGGTAAATCGGCGCTGCCGTCGATGGCCTTCAGGGACGCGGTCATAAGCTCCTACCTGGAATTAAGGTGCTGTCCTAGCATGGAAATAACGGGTTTGGCGAGGTTCGGAACCGGCATGGCAGGGGAGCGGCAGACGCCCCGGTCGGCCAATGGCCGAGTCGCGCTGGGCAGGCTGCGGGGTTCAGGCCTGGTCCGATGAGCGCGGGGCGCCGACCACGAGATCATCGCGGTGGATCATCTCGGCGCGCCCGGAGATGCCCAGGATCGCCATCACGTCGGGCGAGGAGCGGCCCTTGATCTTGTCGGCGTCCTCCGCGTCATAGGCGACGAGCCCGCGGCCGATCTCGTGGGTATCGGGGCCGCGCACCACGACCGCATCGCCGCGGGCGAACTGTCCGTCGACCCGGATCACGCCGGCCGGAAGCAGGCTCTTGCCCGCGCGCAGCGCGTTAACCGCGCCGGCGTCGATGGTCAGCGTGCCCTTCGGCTCGAGCGAGCCGGCGATCCATCGCTTGCGCGCAGTCACCGGATTTGCGGGCGTCAGGAACCAGGTGCAGCGTCCGCCGTCGGCGATCGCCTGCAAGGGATGCTCGATCTTGCCGGAGGCGATCAGCATGTGAGTGCCGCCGGTGGTCGCGATTTTCGCGGCCTCGATCTTGGTGCGCATGCCGCCGCGCGACAATTCGGATCCGGCATCGCCTGCCACCGCCTCGATCTCGGCGGTGACGCGCTCGACTACGGGTATCAATCTGGCGTTGGGGGCCTGCGACGGCGGCGCGTCGTAGAGGCCGTCGACGTCGGACAACAGGATCAACAGATCGGCAGTCGCCATGGTGGCGACGCGCGCGGCGAGGCGATCATTGTCGCCGTAACGGATTTCGTTCGTTGCGACCGTGTCGTTCTCGTTGATGACGGGGATCGCACGCCATTCCAGGAGCTTTGCAATCGTCGAGCGTGCGTTGAGGTAACGGCGGCGTTCTTCGGTATCCTGCAAGGTCACGAGAATCTGTCCCGCGCCGATGCCGTGAGCCCCCAGCACCTCGGACCAGATGCGGGCGAGGGCGATCTGGCCGACCGCGGCGGCGCCCTGGCTTTCCTCCAGCTTGAGCGCGCCGCGCGGCAGTTTGAGGCGGCTGCGGCCGAGCGCGATCGATCCCGAGGAGACGATCAGGATTTCGCGACCTTCCTTGTGCAGGCCTGCGATATCGGCGGCCAGCGCCGACAGCCACGCGCCGCGCACGTCGCCCGCCTTCGAATCGACCAGCAGCGACGAGCCGACTTTCACGACGATGCGGCGGAAATCCTTCAGTTGCGGGCGGCGGGCCATGGGCAGAGTTGCGGTCGAAAAGCGGACGTTTGAAACAGCAATACGCGCCACTCCCCGACTTGGGAAGTGGCGCGGGCGTATTGTTCGTGCAGGGCGTGTCAGCCCATTACAAAGGCGTTGAGCTTGTTGCCGTCGGGATCGCGGAAATAGGCGGCGTAAAATTGCGGGCTGCGTTGGCCCGGAGGGCCCTCGCAGGTGCCGCCGAGCGACAGTGCAAGCTTGTAGACGCGGTCGACCTGCGCCTTGTCCTTGGCGCCAAAGGCAGCCATCACGCCGTTGCCGACCGTCATCGGCTTGCCGTCATAGGGCAGCGCCACGCCGAACCCCGCGCCCTTGCCCCGACCGCCCCAGGCGATGAGGCGCTCATTGGCCATGAAGCGGCCCATTCCCAGCTCGCCGCAAATCTTGTCGTAGAATTCGCCGGCCTTTTTCAGATCCTTGGTGCCGACCGTGATGTAGCCGATCATGAAGTCCTCCCTGTTTCAGGATAGAGGGATTTTCGCAAGGACGCGGCCTTCAGGCAAGCTCAGCCCTGCGATGATGTCGGAATGTCTTTCCAGGGTTCGGCTTCGGCTGGGCTCTTTGCCATGACCTTTGCCTTGTCGGTGACCGGCTTCTCGCCAATGACGTCGGCAAGCGCGCGCAGCGCCTCTCTGACCCCGGCCCCGGTTGCGCCTGACACCAACAGCGGCGTCTTCTTGGCGGCGCGTTTCAGCCGGTCCCGCTGCTTTTTCAATTCATCTGCATCGACCGCGTCGATCTTGTTGAGTGCGACGATCTCGATCTTCTCATTGAGACTTCCGCCGTAAGCATCGAGCTCATGGCGCACGGTCTTGTATGCCTTTCCGGCATGCTCCGATGTCGCATCCACAAGATGCAACAGCACGCGGCAGCGTTCGACATGGCCGAGAAAACGGTCGCCGAGCCCTGCGCCTTCATGTGCGCCCTCGATCAGGCCGGGAATATCGGCGAGCACGAACTCGCGGCCGTCGGCATTCACCACGCCGAGCTGCGGATGCAGCGTGGTGAAGGGATAGTCGGCGATCTTCGGGCGCGCGGCGCTGACAGCGGCCAGAAATGTCGATTTGCCGGCATTGGGCAGACCGACGAGGCCGGCGTCCGCGATCAGTTTCAGCCGCAGCCAGATCCATCGTTCCTCACCCGGCTGGCCTGGATTGGCGTTGCGCGGCGCGCGGTTGGTTGCGGATTTGAAATGCGCGTTGCCGAACCCGCCATTGCCGCCTTCGGCGAGCACGAATTTCTCCCCGAGCGTCGTGAAATCGTGGATCAACGTTTCCCTGTCCTCGTCAAATACCTGCGTGCCGACGGGGACTTTGAGCACGATGGGCTTGCCATTGGCGCCATGGCGGTCCTTGCCCATGCCGTTCTCGCCCTTTTGCGCCTTGAAATGCTGCTGATAGCGGTAGTCGATCAGCGTGTTGAGGCCGGAGACGGCCTCGATGATGACGTCGCCGCCGCGCCCGCCATTGCCGCCGGAGGGGCCGCCGAACTCGATGAATTTTTCGCGCCGGAACGCCACGCAGCCGTTGCCGCCGTCGCCGGACCGAACATAGACCTTTGCTTCGTCGAGAAACTTCATGGGGTCTTAGCTATGCCAGCGGAGGCGGTGCGACAACCCGAAGAATTGCAAAAGTCCGGCCATTCGGGCTTTGGTACGCGACTTTTTCGCCCTTCGGTATGGTACAGTTTGTGCAAACGCGGGGAATGAGGGGATCGATGCGCCGCCGCGCGCGTGCCGACGAGGTGATCGAATGAGGCGGCGTCAGTTCATCGCGACGCTCGGCGCGGCGGCGGTTTGGCCGTTTGGCGCACGCGCGCAACAACATGCGATTCCCGTGGTCGGCTTTCTCAATCCGACCGTGTCGAGGCTGTACGAGTTCAACGCGGCTGCATTTCGCCAGGGCCTGAAGGACGCGGGCTTTGTCGACGGCGAGAACGTCCGCATCGAATATCGTTGGGCCGAGGGCGACTACGGCCAGCTTCCCGCGCTTGCGGCCGAACTGGTCAAGCTCAAGGTCGCCGTGATCGGTGCCACCGGCGATGTGGCGTCAGCCCGCGCAGCCAAGGATGCGACCTCCGTCATTCCCGTCGTCTTCACGATCGGAGCCGACCCGGTCAAGGTCGGCCTTGTCGACAGTTACAATCGACCCGGCGGCAATGTGACCGGCATCAGCGCCATCACCAGCCAGATCGGCGCCAAGCGGATCGAGATCCTCTATCAACTGGTCAGTTGGTCGAAGGTGGCGCTGTTGATGAATCCCGACAATCACGCCGCCGAGACCGAACGGCAGGATGCCGAGGCTGCGGTCCAGGCTCTGGGACGTCGCGCTGTCGTCCTGAACGTGGCGAGCAAGGACGATTTCAACGGCGCATTCGACAGCCTGATCAGAGAGGGTGCCGACGCCTTGTTCGTCGCCACCGATCCCATGCTGCTCAGCCAACGCGAGACGATTGCAACATTTGCGGCGCGCCAGAAAATCCCGGCGATCCACTTCGAGCGGCAATATGCGCTGCAAGGCGGCCTCATCAGCTACGGCACCAGTATCAGCGGAATGTACCGTCAGGCGGGTGTCTATTGCGGCCAGATTCTCAAAGGCGCCAACCCGGCCGAAATGCCTGTCATGCAGCCGACCAAGTTCGAACTCGTGATCAATTTGAAGACCGCCAGGTCGTTGGGGATCGAGATTTCGTCGAACCTGCTCGCAATCGCCGACGAGGTGATCGAGTGAGGCGGCGGGAGTTCTTGGCGGCGCTTGCGCGCAAAGCCATCCGTGGGTGCGCGCAAGACGCCGGATCGCTTCGTCGCGCGCTTCAGGCAGGCCGCTTTCGAATCAAGAATTTCTGCCATCCCTCCAGCACCAGCTCGCGGCGCTGGTTGTACACCGTGCTCTGCAATGTCACGACGCCCGTGGTGCGGCCTGCCGTGAGCTCGGTCACTTCCAGCGCGGGATAGATCGTGTCGTCGGCATAGACGGGCTTCAAGAACCGGCTCGACTGTTCGAGAAAGCCGACGAGGGAATCCTCGACCAGAAACGGAAACAGGCCCGCGCCCGGCGCGGTGTGGATCAGCGTCTGGAAGCCGTGCGCCAGCAGGTTCGGCATGCCGCGGGCGCGGCAATATTCGACATCGTAGTGGATCGGATGGGTGTCGCCGCTTGCGGTCTGGAAGGCCGCGAAGATCGCCGTTGTCTGCGTACGGCCCGGCAGGACAAAACGCTCGCCGAGCACGAAATCCTCAAACCAGCGTTGCGGCTGCACCATGCGGTGCGCGGCGGGATCGAAGTCGGGCATGGCGGCGGTCCTCCGGCGCGTCAGGCGATGCAGTATCGCTATCGCGGCGCGGGCTCTGCCGCAATCGGCAGAAGCTGACATCTGCGGGCTTGCCACAGGCACCCACGTCTTTAAAACGGCGTCGCACGAAAGGCCTGGATGGTGGGGCCGCCTTGTAGAGAAGGCGCGCTATGCGCTTGAGTCCGGCCATGACGAAGAACAACATGACTTTGCTCGCCAGGATCTCTCCCCACAATGACGCGCGTTCGGCATATCTCGCCGGCGTCGGCTTGATGCTGCTCGGCGTGTTCATGTTCGCATTCGGCGACGCGCTCGGAAAATACATCGTGGCGACCTATTCGGTCGGGCAACTCCTGTGCCTGCGCGCCTGCGCCGCATTGTTCGTGCTGTCTCCCGTGATCTGGCGCAATCGCGCGCAGTTTATCGCGGTTGAGCGGCCGCGCCTGCAGTTGATCCGCGTCGTGCTGTCCACGCTCGAGGTCGCCGCGTTCTTTCTCGCGACCGTCTACCTGCCGCTCGCCGACGTCACGACCTATTATCTGGCCTGTCCGATCTTCGTCACGGCGCTGTCGGCGGTCTTTTTGCGCGAGCAGGTCGGCTGGCGGCGCTGGAGTGCGATCCTGATCGGCTTTGCCGGCGTCGTGATCGCGCTGCGTCCGTCGGCGCAGACGGTGAGCTGGCCGGCGATGATCGCGCTCGGCGGCAGTCTGTGTTTCTCGGTGCTGATGCTGATCACGCGGTCGCTGCGCGCGACGCCGGATATCGTGATGGCGACTTCGCAATTCGTCGGCACGTTCCTGTTGGGCGCGCTGATGGCGCCGTTCGGCTGGGTGACGCCGGGCGCGGGCCAGCTTGCGCTGTTTGCCGCGGCCGGTTGCATTTCCGTGACCGCGCTGCTCTGCGTCAACCGCTCGCTGAAGCTTGCACCGGCAAGCGTGGTCGTGCCCTACCAGTATTCGATGATCGTGTGGGCGGTGCTGTTCGGCCTGATCGTGTTCGGCGACGTGCCGCGGCCCGCGACGATCCTGGGCGCTGCCATCATCATCGCCGCGGGGCTCTACATTTTCCTGCGCGAGCGCAAGCTCGGACATGAGGAGAGCGCGGTGAACCCGCCGGCGTAGCCTCACTCCCTTCCGGGGGAAGCGTGACTACCGCACCTTGCGCGTCGAGCTCGCCCAGTTCTTCAGCGACGACCAGACGCCGCGGGACAGGCGGAAGCAGTCGACCGGGGTGGACGAACCCAGCGCCTCGAAGCGGTGCAGCTCGACGCCGCTCCACTGGAAGCCGCATTTCTCCAGGATGTTGCGCGACCTCGGGTTGGCGACACGCGCTCCCGCGAACAGTTGATCGTGGTCGAACTCCTCGAAGAAATAGTCGATCGCGGCGCGCGCGGCTTCGGTTCCGAAACCCTGGCCCCAATGTTCGAAGCCGAGCCAATAGCCGAGCTCCGGCAGCTCGCGCTCACCCCAGTTGATGCCGACCATGCCGATCGGCACGAAATTGTGCTCGATCAGGAATGCGATATCGGTGCGGTCTGCCGCGCTGGCGCGCACGAAAGCGACCGCATGGTCCTGCGAATAGGGATGCGGCAGGCGGCGCGAGTTTTCCGCGATGCGGCGGTCGTTGGCCAGCCGCGCAATCGCTTTTACGTCCGCGAGCGTCGGCCTGCGCAACAGCAGCCGTTCGGTCTCGAGGACGCAAGGACTTGCCTCGCGTAAGGTTGGGGGCGGAAAATCTTGCAACATGTCTGGCTCCGTCAACGCATCAAACTGAAAAGGAGAGGCCGGTTCTCCCGCCTCCCC
>Ga0306923_10003531_pt1 | contig 14767 bp, 8 predicted proteins | sample sta12Can44000108_FD_203841 | JGI IMG/M metagenome (GOLD analysis project Ga0306923, IMG submission 203841) | Lab enrichment of tropical soil microbial communities from Luquillo Experimental Forest, Puerto Rico - statanox.12C.anox.44.000.108 (v2)... | ecosystem: Environmental > Terrestrial > Soil... | reverse complement strand
CGTTTAAGGACAAGACCACCGCCCCCAACCAGTTGTGGCAAACCGACTTCACCTATCTGAAGGTGATCGGCTGGGGCTGGTTCTACCTGTCACGTGCTTGACGACTTCTCGCGCTACATCGTGGCCTGGAAGCTGTGCACCAGCATGAGAGCCGAAGATGTCACCGCCACCCTCGACCTGGCATTGGGGGCCAGCGGCCTTGACCACGCCAAACCAGCCGATCGACCCCGGCTGCTATCCGACAACGGTTCCAGCTACATCGCCGGCGACCTCGCCAAATGGCTCGATGACCGCAACATCAAGCACCTGCGCGGCGCGCCCTATCATCCAATGACCCAGGGCAAAATCGAGCGCTGGCATCAGACCCTCAAAAACCGCATCCTGTTGGAAAATTACTTTCTGCCCGGCGATCTCGAAGCGCAGATTGCCGCCTTCGTCGACGACTACAACCACCGCCGATACCACGAAAGCATCGACAATCTCACCCCCGCCGACGTCTACTGCGGGCACGGCTCGACTATCTTGGCCGAACGACAAAGGATCAAACGACAGACCATTGCCAACCGTCGCTTGCAGCACCGCCTGCAGGCGGCCTGACAGCACCACATCGATGCGCCAGAGCCTCCCTTAATTTACCTAGCCAGTTGTCTCAAAAACCCTGACGACGGACACGGCGATCGGCCATAGGCGAGGTCTTTGGTCCCGATTAGCAGCACCACTGCTTTTGGCTGCGGCCCGGCGAGGTTGCCGTGTTGCAGCCGCCACAAAAGGTGATCGGTACGATCACCGCCTGATCGAAGGCTTCTGCGAGCTGACCGGCGTGCCAATGGTGCTCAACACATCGTTTAACGAGAACGAGCCGGTGGTTTGCCGACCGGAAGAGGCGCTCGACTGCTTTCTCCGCACTAAAATGGATACGCTCGTGCTCAGCGACTTCCGGTGTCTCGTTCACGATGAAGCCTCGTGGGTTCGTCCAACGACCCCGTCTCGAAACTGTCGACTTTCCGGCATTTGCAGCAAGGAGGTTCGGTACCAGTCATAGGTTTGACGTATTCCCGCTTCAAGCGTGATCCGCGGGTGCCAACCGAGCGCGGTCAGTTTCGAGGTGTCGAGGAGCTTGCACGGGGTTCCGTCCGGTTTTGACGGGTCAAAGATAAAGCGCCCCTCAAAACCGACGGTCTTTGCAATGAGCCGGGCGAGTTCTGCGATTGTCACATCGGTGCCGGTCCCGATGTTAATCGGTTCCTCCTCCGACCAGGACTTCATCAAAAAGACGACTGCGTCGGCCAGGTCGTCGACATGCAGGAACTCGCGGCGCGGCCGGCCGCTGCCCCAAATCTCCACCGTATCCCGTCCCTCCCCGAAAGCGGCATCAATCTTGGCGAGCAGGGCCGGCAAAACGTGGCTGGAGAGCAGGTCAAAATTATCGTTGGGCCCGTAAAGGTTGGTCGGCATGACTGAGACGAAATCGCATCCGTGTTGCCGGCGGTAGGCTTGGCACAGTTTGAGGCCAGCGATCTTGGCGATTGCATACCATTCGTTGGTCGGCTCGAGCGGACCGGTCAGCAGACAGCTCTCTGGCATCGGCTGCGGCGCGAGGCGCGGATAGATGCAGGAGGAGCCAAGAAACAGTAGTTTTGCGACGCCCATGCGCCGCGACGCCTCGATCACATTGGTCGCGATCGCCAGGTTGTCGTAGAGGAAATCGCCAGGATGGGTGGCGTTCTCATGAATGCCGCCAACCCGGGCCGCGGCGACCAGCACCGCCTCTGGCCGATGTTCATCAAACCAGCGATCGACTGAAGCCTGGTCGCGCAAATCGACTGCGTCGCGCCCAACTGTCAGAACCCGGCATTCCTCCTGCGCCAGCCGGCGGATCAATGCAGACCCGACCATGCCGCGATGGCCGGCAACGAATATCCGTCTCCCGTCGAGCGGGAAGACTGCAGGTTGTCCCATAGGTCAGTCGTTTCCCGCTATCGCGGCGCCTCGGGCCGGATCGGCAAACCCAGCCTGGCTCACGGTCCGCTCGCGGCGCGCGAGCTCGATATCGTGCTCGACCATCATCTTGACCAGTTCTGCGAAGTTGACCCGCGACCCCCAGCCGAGGGCGTCGCGCGCCTTGGTGGCATCGCCGCATAGCGTGTTGACCTCGGTCGGCCGAAAGTAGCGGCGATCGACCTCGACGTGACGCCGCCAGTCGAGCCCAGCCGCCGCGAAGGCGAGCTCGACGAGATCGCGCACACTGTGTGCCTCGCCGGTCGCTATGACGTAGTCGTCGGGCTGCTGCTGCTGCAGCATCAGCCACATCGCCTCGACATAGTCGCCGGTAAACCCCCAATCTCGCTTCGCTTCGAGGTTGCCCAGGTAGAGCTTGTCTTGGATGTCCTGGCTGATTCGGCCAACCGCCCGGGTCACTTTACGTGTCACGAACGTCTCACCCCGGCGAGGGCTTTCATGATTGAATAGAATGCCATTGCAGATAAAAAGCCCATAGGCTTCGCGGTAGTTGACCGCAAACCAGTGTGCCGCCACCTTGCTGACGCCGTAGGGACTGCGTGGATAAAATGGGGTCTTTTCGCTTTGCGGCGGCGGGGCGGCGCCGAACATCTCCGACGAGCCCGCCTGATAATAACGCGCGGGGCGGCCGCCATGCACGACGTGGTCGCGCACCGCCTCGATCAGTCGCAAAGTCCCGACCGCGACGACTTCGGCGGTATATTCCGGGATGTCGAACGACACCTTGACGTGGCTTTGAGCGCCGAGGTTGTAAACTTCGTCGGGGTCCACTCTTTCGAGGACGCGGCGCAGTCCCGTTCCGTCGGCCAGGTCTCCGTAATGTAAGGTCAGATTGGGGCCGGCGAGGTGCGGATCGTGGTAGAGATGATCGATCCGGTCGGTGTTAAACAGGCTCGCCCGCCTCATCAGACCGTGGACTTCATATCCCTTGGCGAGCAGGAACTCCGTAAGATACGAGCCGTCCTGCCCGGTAACGCCGGTGATCAGTGCGCGTTTGGCCATTTGTCTGATATACTATCGCACTTCCAACGCGGCGTCATTCCAGAGCTGTAGGGCCTTACTCAAAGCAGTACCGCGGTATTGGCAGGGTTTGCGTCACACCATCGAGGGCGCGAGTAGGGAAATCGCTTCTTCTACGTGTCTCCTGCGGCTGCAGGATCGATGGACGGCGGTAAGCCCGCTCAGAATCGTCAGGATGATACGATCCGCGCGATTTTGCACCCGAAGAATTTACTCAGAGCTTCGCGCGGACAGCGAGAAGGCTTCAGTGTCGATTCATCTCATCCGACTTGCCGGACCACGGCACCGGCCCCTTGTTTAGATCTAGATCGCCGGCGTCAAACATCGACGGCGAGGGCGGCCGATTTGCACCGAGATGCTGCCCGGCAACATCGCCGACGCGAGGGTGCTGGTGCAGATCGTCGACCGTCTGCGCGAACGCTTTCATATCGGCCGGGTCTGCGTCGTCGCCGACCGCGGCATGATCTCCGCCGCCACCATCGCGGCGCTGGAGGAGCGCAAGCTGGAATACATCCTCGGCGCCCGCGAGCGCAGCAGTGTCATCATCTGCCGCTTTATGCTCGAGGACAAAGCGCCGCTGACACCCCCCGAAGCGGGGGGCGGTCGTGGCAAGCCGATCGCGGAGACAGCCGCTTCTGTCCTGGTAAGACCGACATTGACACCTCACCTAAGTGGGGCGGAGCGTCGGCAGCTTACCGTAATGTTCGGCGATCTGGTCGGCTCGACGCCGCTGTCGCAGCGTTTTTGATCCCGAGGATCTGCGCGAGGTGATTGAGATCCTCGGCAGCGAAAGTGCGCCGCACACGGTCGAAGGAAGGCACCATGGAGCTGCTCTTTCTCGGCGGAGAAAAAATCGTTTGGGACGGGGCGGCTTGGCATTACATCGCGGTCTCGCACTGACCACAGGTTCCCTCGCCATGCCGATCGACCGTTGCAAGGGATCACCATATCGGTACCGGGCCGGCTGCCTGCTCGCCGCCGCGCTCCTGTTACTCGCGGCAAACGCTCGTGCGGACGATATCGTCGCGGTTTACGCCGCTTATTGGGCGGGCCTTCCCGCGGGCGAGATTCAGGTTAGGCTGCACGATGGCGCCGCCGCATATCACGACGAAATCGAGATCCGGACCACCGGCCTGCCGGCCCTCATAACGCGATTGCGCGGAACCGGTATAGCCGAGGGACGCCTCGCCGCCGACCGGCCGGCCGAGCCGTCCCATTACGATGCGATTTACGATCTGTGGAAACGCCGCAACAGCCATATCAGCATGCGCTTTGTCACCCGCGCCGGTGCGGTCGTCGCCGAGCGCGGTCGGGATGACACCAGCCGCAAGCCGCCGCTCGCCGAGAAGTTCCGCAGCAACGCGGTCGATCCGGTCACGGCGTTTGAGCGTGTCCGCGATGCGTTGCGCGCGCCGCGGCGCTCGACAGATGGTTCGTTCGCGGTCCCGGTCTATGACGGCGCGCGGCGTTTCGACATCCTCGGGCGCATCCTGCCGAAAAAGGATGCGAGCGAGGGCACCCTTCGCGTCGAGCTGACCCTGCGCGCGATTGCAGGGTTCAAAGGCGAGTCGAGCGAAGACGGCGACCCCGACGACGCCCCGCGCAAGGTCGACCTGTTGGTCACCGACGACGCACGCATGATGCCGCTATCGATGACCGTACCGGTATTCTTTATGCCGCTCGTCGTCCAATTCGTTCATTTCTGCGCGTTGGCCAACACTTGTCCGGGTAAAGAATACAACGAAAATCGCGATGCGACGCGCGAAACACCCGCTCCACCATCGCTAGCACGTTAGATCAATCCGTTAGATCGCTAATCGGGGCTTCGAGGAACAACGAATCGACCTCGGATATTTATCAAATCTGCACAGCCGGCAGCGGATCGAGAACAATGCAAAACGCGCACCCGCGAGGATGGGCGCGATAACCAAGCCGCCCGGCGTGACCGAGCGGATTTGGCTTCTTCTGACCCGACAAGGCGCGTAGGATTGCACCAGCTGTGCCTATTGCTGGTGTCCTGGCGTTGAGTTACACCCTATTACGCGCGCGTAATAGGGTGTAACTCAACGTAGGGGCGCCGCGATCTCGCCGCTTGGCTCGCCAAGTGGTCAGCCAAATATTCAAAGCTCACCGGCTGGGTTGAAGAGAACATCGACGAGACGCTGACATTTTACCGGTTGCCGCGCCCGCACCATAAGCATCTCAAATCGACCAACATGCTGGAGCGCTTAAACGAGGAGATCAAACGCCGCACCCATGTCGTGCGTATTTTTCCCAATGGTGAGAGTTGTTTGCAGCTGGTGCGGGCGCTCGCCGTCGAGACCCACGAGAACTGGCCCGAGCAGCAAAGCTACCTCAACATGGACGATCTGCGTAAGCACAAGAAGGAGGCGCTGCGTCGTGCTGCCTGACCTCCGAGCGGTTCAGCCTGGCACCGTGCTCGCTCGGTCAGGGACGCGGCGCGCTGGCTTCGCCGGTGCCACCGCTGTCGCGAAGGCATCCTTGACTGCCGCTGCGCGCGGCGCTCTGCCAGATGCCAGGTCGGGACGAAGGGATGGCCGTTTCCCCGATCGAACAAAGAGATTGATGCTTTGTTGACCTGAAACGAAATACCGCACTCTCACCGTGCCCAATTTGCTGAGATTTGACGCACACAATAGGCAACCGTCGGATCGAGCAGATCGCGCCGTATCGTCTTCACCGCTGCGAGCGTGCCTTCCTCATCGGCTCCCATGAGTCGCGAAGGCATTGGCAACTTAGTGGACTTAGCGCGCCTTTTTCCGCCCACGCTCGGTTAGAGCGGGGCAGCACAAACGGTGGGCAAAGGGCCCGAGCCGCCGCGCCACCGACACAACGAGCATACCACCGGCGGCTAAGTTGACAACGCCGTCGCCGGTGTTCCACGCTGCTGTCGATTAGCTTGCATCCGAGGCGAGCCGCCGTAGCCACAAGCATGTAGCAAAGGTCGACAGCACTATTCGAATAGTGTTTATCTTGCATTAGATTGATCACCTCGGAGTTTCGATCTGTCTGGAGTACCCGAGTGGGGGCTCGGCGGATGAAAGAAGGACCACACGGGCGCGAGCGGGGAGCATCAGCTGACATGCCGACAGAGAGTAACGCCCTGGGCCGACCCTTCCCCGTCGCCCTAGTCGGTTTGGCATGTCGATTCCCGGGCGCTGCTGACGTGGCGGACTTTTGGTCGTTGCTCAAAGCCGGGACCGACGCCATCGGCGAGATTCCCGGCGACCGCTGGGATGTCGACGCTTACTTCCATCCTGATCCGGCCGCACCTGGCAAAATGTATACGCGCGCGGGCGGGTTCATCGCAGACATCGACAAGTTTGATGCCGGGTTTTTCGGGATTTCGCCACGCGAAGCTCGGCGGATCGACCCGCAGCAGCGCCTCCTTTTAGAGCTGACCTGGGAGGCGCTGGAGAGTGCCGGCATCGTTCCGCAGCGAATCGCCGGATCACAGGCCGGAGTATTTGTCGGAATCTCGCTGTCAGACTACGCCGCGCTGCAGCGCGACGAGCCGAACCAGGTCGACCCTTACGTCATGTCCGGGAGCGCACTCAGCAATGCAGCGAATCGAATATCCTATGTCTTCGACTTACATGGTCCGAGCTTCGCTGTCGACACCGCCTGCTCGTCATCGCTGGTTGCTGTCCATGAAGCCTGTGTCAGCTTGTGGCGGGGCGAATCAAGCCTGGCGATCGCGGCAGGGGTCAGCGCGCTGTTGTCTCCGTCAGCTGGCATCGGTTTCTCAAAAGCGCGCATGCTGTCGCCCACTGGTCGATGCCGCCCCTTTGATTCGGCGGCGGACGGTTATGTCCGGTCGGAAGGCGGAGGGGTTATCATTCTACAACCGTTGGCAGAGGCGATTGCCGAGAACAATCCAATACACGCCGTCATCGTTGGTTCGGGCGTTAATTCTGATGGCCGCACCAAAGGGTTGGCGATGCCGAATCAAGCGGCGCAAGAGGCCTTGCTGCGGCGGGTTTACCGTGACGCCCGAGTTGACCCGGGCGAGATTACTTACATCGAGGCCCACGGGACCGGCACGAGTGTTGGCGACCCGATCGAATGCGCTGCCTTGGGAAGCGTGCTCGGCGTTTCACGGGCGCCCGGCGATCCCTGTCGGATCGGTTCCGTCAAGAGCAATATCGGCCATCTCGAACCCGCCTCTGGGATTGCCGGGCTGCTGAAGGTCGTCCTGGCGCTTCGCCACCGTGCGATCCCGCGTACGCTGCATTTCACGAACCCCAATCCGCAGATCCCCTTCGAGGAACTCAATCTCTCCGTCGTTTCGGAATACACAGAACTGCTTCCGGATCGCTTGACTATGGGTGTCAACTCCTTCGGATTCGGCGGTACGAACGCCCATGTCGTTCTTCAGGATCCGGAGCCCCCGGCTTCTACCGAGAGGCATCAAGAGTCGGAGACGGAAGGCCAAGAAATCCGGTCGCTGTTGGTATCAGCGCATGATGAAGAAGCCCTCAAAAGCTTGGCCCTGCGCTATGTCCGGTTGCTGCAATCGCCGACGGCGCCTCATCTCCGAGCTGTGTGTCGCAGCGCTGCTACTCGACGGACCCATCACCAGAATCGACTCGCCGTCTTTGGCCGGACCGGCGGCGAGATTGCTACTCGGCTCAATGCGTTTGCAGCCGGCGATTCGCCCCCGCTCGTCGCCCAAGGGCATGCTCGCACCTCGCCGGCTCGACTGGCCCTGGTGTTTTCGGGAAACGGCTCACAATGGCACGGTATGGGGCGGGACTTGCTCGCCGACCCATCCATTGCCGCGCGCATCGAGCGGGTCGCTGCTGCACTGAGCCCGCTTGTCGGATGGTCAGTGACCCACGTCCTTCAATCGGCGGAGCCGGCAGACCTCTTCAATCGCACGGAAATTGCGCAGCCGGCGCTCTTCGCACTGCAGGTGGCTATTCTGGAGTGGTTACGCGCCCACGGCATCGAGGCTGATGCCGTGCTTGGCCACAGCGTCGGCGAGGTGTCAGCCGCTTACGCAGCGGGCATTCTGCCGCTCACCGAAGCTTGCCGGGTCATTACCGAGCGCAGCAAGGCACAAGGGCGCACCGCCGGAACCGGTCGGATGGCCGCTCTCGGGCTATCACCCGAGGATGCTGCTTCGGTCATTGCTCCCTACGGTGAAGCGCTGACGATCGCGGCCGTTAATAGCCTCAACGCAGTAACAGTGGCGGGTGATGCCGCCGCGATACAGGCGCTCGGTGTCGACCTCGAGCCAAACGGCGTCTTCTTTCGTCCTCTCGATCTCGATTACGCGTTCCACAGCCGCTGCATGGACCCGATCCGAGAGACCCTGTTGGACCGGCTCGACGGGCTGGCGTCGCAAGATGGCCGGGTACGGTTTGTTTCGACTGTTACCGGCGCGACGATCAAGGGCAGTCGGCTCGACGCTGCTTACTGGTGGGACAATATCCGTAGACCTGTCCAGTTTGCGCCCGCAATAGCGTCACTGGTGTATGAGGGCTTCAATACCTTTCTCGAAATCGGCCCGCATCCGATACTCGACCGTTATGTCCGAGAATGCCTGAAGGCCAGTGATCGCGAGGGACTCTCGATCCCCACTCTCCGACGTCACGAGCCGGAACGCGACGCGCTATGGCTAGCGCTCGGGCGCTGCTACACCGCTGGCGTCGCGATCGATTTCGACGCCCTTTACTCTGGCGAGTACGCGTTCGCGCCGCTTCCAGCCTATCCGTGGCACCGTGAGCACTACTGGTTTTCCGAGGAGAACGAGGTCGGAGCATCTTTCGGCAACCGCAGGCACCCGCTGTTGGGCAAGCGTCTGCCTACTATTACCGGGATTTGGAAGAACCGCCTCGACCCGGCGCTCCTGCCCTGGCTCTCGGATCACATTGTCGAAGGCAGCGTCGTCCTTCCCGGAACAGCGTATATCGAGATGGCTGTCTCGGGGTCTTTAGCGATCCACAGGAGCGACGGAGTCGAAATCGAAGGGTTCGAGATCAGGCGCCCGGTCGTGATCGCTGCCGGCGCCGAGCCTTTGGTGGAGGTGGTGCTGTCAAACGAGGACGGGGCGTTTCGGCTGCACACCGGCGACCCCACGGGGACCGGACTTCCCCCGGTCGCGGTTGGGCGCGCTGTGCCTCTCGCGAGTGGCCAATCGAAACCGACAGCCTCGGTTGAGATGATCCAGGAGCGAATGGCAAGACGAATTGATGGCGCTCAATTCTATCGCCGATTCGCTACGCGCGGCCTGACGTACGGGCCTGCCTTCCAAGGCGTCGCCGAGGTCTGGGCCGGCAAGGATGAAGCGCTCGGACGCATCATCGTGCCCCCCGCGATAGCAGCCGAGCTCGGCGAGTATCGCATTCACCCCGCCTTGCTCGACGCGTGCCTCCAGATCACGCTCGCAACCGATCCCGATCAGCCTGATGAGGAATCTCAGGGCGTTTTCGTCCCAAGCAAGGCGGAGCGGATTCGTTTCTTCGGCGGCGGCGAACGGATCGGGTGGTGCCATATGACTGTGGTTCAGTCTACGGCTCGTTCAATCGTCGGCCGCGTTCTGGTGCTCGGCGGCAATGGGGAAACGATTGCCGAAATCGACGGCTTGCGTTTGCGTCGAGTCGCGCCGGGTGGTTCGAGTGAAATCCCGGCTTATCAGTGGCGCTATCAACTGCGGCCTTCGGCTCTCTACGCTGGTGGGGCCGATGATCTGCCGCGGCCACAGACACTAGCGGCTTCTCTTGCGATAACAAGCGGTGAGCGCGAGCGTGATAAAGAGACCCGCGCGCTCCTGGATCGCGTTGCTGCCGCCTATGTCGATAGGGCTTTAGAGCGGGCTCTCGGTCGGGGTCGGTTCGCTGTTTCCCAACTCATCGCGGAACGGCGTATCGCGCCACAGCGTGAGCATTACCTCCGTAAGCTTCTTGCCTTTGCCGAGCAAGCGGGGGTGGCGGAGCACGACAAGGGCGAGTGGCGCCTCGCAGAGATTGGTTCTGCAACAGCGCCGGAATCTCTCTGGCGCCGAGCGATTGCCCGCTGCCCAGCTCACCTCGCGAGCTTGCAGCTTATCGCGCGATACGGTGGGGCGCTTCCCAAAATCTTGCGATCAGAGAGCGATCCGGTCGATCCGGCTTCTGCCGAGTCGGGCTTCGACGCGGTCGAGCAGCTCTACGATTCCGACCCGATGTTCCGCCGAGCGAATGATCTGGCGGCCGGAGTGCTACTACGACTATACAAGACTATCCCATGCACTCGCCAGCTGAGTATCCTCGAGATCGGAGGTGGGACTGGAGGGCTGACAGGAGCGCTGCTTGGGGCAGCGCCGCCTGATCGCGTCGAGTATGTTTTCACCGATCCAGACGAGGCAGCAGTCGCCCGCGCAGAATCCCGTTTCAGGGGGCTGTCGGGTCTTCGTTGTGCTGTGCTCGATCACAGCAAGGACATCGCTGAACAAGGCTTCGCCCTCGACCAACACGATCTGATCGCCTCTGGGATGGCGCACGCCGCCCCGGCCGAACTTGACCGCGATCTCGCCGCCGCTCGCATCTTGCTCAAACCAGGTGGGCTCCTCCTGCTGACGGTCCCGAAGGAGCGCGGTTTTATGGATCTCGTCTTCGGGATGCACGCCGATCACGCAGGGGAGAATGATTGGCAGGGAGCTGTCCGTGACGCCGGCTTCGAAGAGGTAATTTCGCTGGGTCACAACGACCCGATCGCCGCCTGCGCTGTGTTGGTCGGACGCAAACCAGCGGCGGCGGTGCGCTTGCCGATACATCGCGAGGTCGACCCGGCCACCTGGCTGATACTCGCCGATGACATTGGCGTCCATCCCGCCGCCGCGGTGATCCGCGCTCTCGATCAACTCGGACATCGTGTCGTGATCGCTCACCCCGGTCATTCCTTCGATCGTTTGGGCCTCGACCGGTTCGTTGTTCCGTGTGGAGACTCTGACGCCTATGCAAGGCTTTTCCGCATTCTGGCAGCAGACTTCGTTAGCCCACTTCATCTTTTGCACCTACGGGGGACTGCTGAAGCAACGCCCGCGGACCCGCTAGCGGCGCAGCGGCACGGCAGTCTCGACCTGCTGGCGGCCGTGCAGGCACTAATAGCAACGGGGCTCACGACGTCCACAAATCTGACAGTTGTCACCTCGGGCGCGATGCCGATGCCGGACCGGTCGGCTGGTTGTGCGCGACCTTGGCAAGCTCCGCTCTGGGGCCTCACCCGTACGATCCTCAACGAGCGGGCCGATATCCCCTGCCGGCTGATCGATCTCGATCCCGAGGCGACCGCGACGACCGCGTGTGAAGCGCTAATCGAAGAATTGTTCCGACGCGACGACGAAGACGAAGTCGTGTTGCGGGGCCGGGCGCGCTATGTGCCCCGTCTGTCGCGGAGCATGCCGCAGCCGGTCTTGTGTGACGCGGGCGAAGAGACCGGTTTCAGACTGACCTTCGCGCAAGGAGAAGCTCGGCAGGGTGTGGTCCTGCATAGGATGGAGATCCCGCGGCCGGCTGTGGGAGAGGTCACTGCTCGCGTCGCGGCAGCGGGTCTCAACTTCCGCGACGTCCTGCAACGTATCGGGGTACTGCCGGAGGAAGCGTTTGAGGGCGGGTTCGCGGGGGCGACGCTGGGCATGGAGTTTGCCGGCGAAGTCATTGCGGTTGGTGATGGCGTTGATCACCTTCGTCCCGGGGACGCCGTGTTTGGCATCGCCCGGAATGCGTTCTCATCCCACCTTGTTGCGCCGGCCGATGGCCTGTTCAAAAAACCGCCGTTCATGAGCTTCGAGGAGGCTGCGACACTGCCGGTCGCCGCTCTCACAGTTTATTACTCGCTGCACCATCTCGCTCGGTTGCAGACGAGCGAGCGGATCCTCATTCATGGCGCGGCCGGCGGCGTCGGCTTGGCTGCCGTCCAGTACGCCCGATCTGTTGGCGCCGAAATTTTCGCTTCTGCCGGGTCGGTCGAGAAGCGCGAGTTTCTCCGGCGGATTGGAGCACAGCACGTCGTCGACTCTCGCTCGCTCGCCTTCGCGGACGACATTCGCGAAATTACGCACGGCGAGGGTGTCGACGTGGTGCTGAATTCGGTGGCGGGAGATGCCATCCACAAAGGCCTTTCTATTCTTAGGCCCTATGGGCGCTTTGTGGAACTCGGGAAGCGCGACTTCTACGCCAACAGCAAACTCGGCCTTCAACCTTTCTGCAACAATATCCAATTTTTCGGGGTCGACGTCGATCGACTGTTGGTCGACCGTCCCACTCTCTCCAGGCAACTCTTCGCCGAGTTAGCGCCGCTCCTCGATCAAGGTGTTTTCGTCCCGTTGCCGCATCGGATCTTTTCGGTCACGCGTGCCGTTGAATCCTTCCGCTGCATGCAGCACTCGCGTCATATTGGCAAGATTGTTCTAACGATGAACGGGCTCGATCAGCCCGCGGTCGACCCGGGTCGACCGGAGACCGGACTGCAACTATCGCCTACGGCCAGCTACCTTATCACAGGGGGACGGGGCGGGTTCGGCCTTGCAACTGCCGAGTGGCTCGTCCGCAAAGGTGCGCGGCATCTTGCTGTGATCGGGCGCAGCGTGACCACCTCGCCCGATGCAGCTGCTTCACTCGAACGCTTGCGGCAAAACGGTGCAGCGGTTCACGAATTTGCCATCGATGTCGCTGATGCGAAGCAGGTTGCCCAGCTGCTGCGCCGCATGCAGCGCGAAATGCCACCACTGCGCGGGATCATCCACTGCGCGGCCGTGATTAAAGATTCGAGCCTGGTCAATATGACGGAAGCGGACTTCCACGACGTCCTGCGGCCGAAAATCGCTGGGGCGTGGAATCTGCACCAACAGACACTCGGCCAGAAGCTGGATTTCTTCATCATGTACTCGTCGGCGACAACCCTGTTCGGTAATGAGGGACAGGCGAACTACGTCGCAGCCAATTTGTTCCTGGAAGCGCTGGCCGAACATCGGCGTGGGCTCGGATTGCCAGCGCTGGCGGTAGCCTGGGGCGCGATTGGAGATGTAGGGCACCTGGCGCGCAACACTGTGGTCGGCCGGATGCTGGAGGAGCGGCTCGGCGTAAAGCTGCTTGCTCCGGCGCGTGCGTTCGATCGATTGGAGCAAGCGATTGGCTCAGGGGCGCAGAACGTCGCGTTGGCCGAAATGAGCTGGCCGCGGCTCGCGGTTCTGCCGGGCGTGGCCAAGGCACCGAAATTCGCATTGGTGCGAGAGTCTCAGGACGACCCGGCCGGTGAGGGCGCAGACGGGAATCTCGAAGGGTTCCGGGGGTACCTTGCTGGGCTCCCACGCAATGAGGCTATTTCTATCGTCGAGCAACTCCTGATCAAGCATGTCGCCGCTATTGTCGCGATGGCGCCGACGAAGCTGACGGCCGACAGGTCACTGCTGGATCTGGGTATGGACTCGTTGATGCTGGTGGAGCTGCGGCTGAGTTTGGAGAAACAATTCGGGGTAGTTATCCCAACGCTGGAACTCATGGATACTGGGACCGTAGCGAGGCTCGCGCAACGCATCATCAATCACGTCGGCATCGGGCCGGCAACGGCCGCGACCGCAAGAGCGGCTAGGCCCGTCGCCGATCCCCACCAGCTCGAGCCATCGGTTGAGCCCGACCTCGTCAATGCGCTGGAGCGGCTCTTGGAAGATGATCTCGATCGAGGGAAGGAGCGCGTCCTTTGACGAAAGCTGCAGCGGCACTGCTCAAGTACTCTTCGTCTGACCAGAAGCGCGAACTAGCCAACCGCATGATGCGCCAACGTGTCGCTCGCGCGTCTCTCGAACCGAGATCGGACCCGACCACCCCCGAGGCGGCCGCGATCCCCGAATCCTATTACCGCCTCGATCTCCACCCTGCTTATCTGAATCTACTGGCACGTATGGCGGAACTCGAGCCACCCGACATCGGTGGAGTTCCCTATTTCCGGGTTCACCAGGGCCTTGTGCGAGACACCACCCAAATCGGCGGGCTCGAGTACATCAGCTTTTCCAACTACAACTACCTAGGGCTGTCTGGCCATCCTGCTCTCAAGGCGGCTGTCGCCGCCGCGCTCGATCGTTACGGCACGTCGGTATCGGCGAGCCGCATCGTGGGCGGCGAACGACCCATTCATGTCGAACTCGAAGGCGCGCTCGCCGAGCTTCTCGATACCGAGGCGTGTCTTGCCTTCGTCAGCGGGCACGGGACGAACGTCACGACGATCGCGCATCTCTTCGGGCCGAAGGATCTGATCCTGCACGACAAGCTGGTCCACAACAGCATTCAAATGGGCGCCCTGCTCTCCGGCGCCCGCCGCATCGCCTTTCGGCATAATGACTGGCAGATGGTCGACGATCTCTTGCAACGTCATCGCCGCCACTACGAGCGCGTCGTCGTGATCCTTGAAGGCGTTTACAGCATGGACGGGGATTTCCCCGACCTGCCGCGTTTCGTCGAGCTGCGCGAGCGGCACAAGGTCTTCCTGATGATCGACGAGGCACACTCGCTTGGGGTATTGGGGGCAAGGGGACGCGGCATCCGCGAGCATTTCGGGCTTTCCGGCAACGACGTCGACATCTGGATGGGCACGCTGAGCAAGTCGCTCGCCAGCTGCGGCGGATATATAGCCGGCTCCCGCGCGCTAATTCTGAATCTCAAATTCAACGCCCCCGGCTTTGTCTTTAGCGTCGGCCTGTCGCCAGCTAACGCCGCGGCCGCGTTCG
>Ga0306923_10003530_pt1 | contig 14767 bp, 10 predicted proteins | sample sta12Can44000108_FD_203841 | JGI IMG/M metagenome (GOLD analysis project Ga0306923, IMG submission 203841) | Lab enrichment of tropical soil microbial communities from Luquillo Experimental Forest, Puerto Rico - statanox.12C.anox.44.000.108 (v2)... | ecosystem: Environmental > Terrestrial >... | reverse complement strand
CACGATCGGCTTGGTGCAGTCGACCGGGGTGTTGACGTTGAACTTGCCGGACTCGAAGGCCAGAGCCGTGTTGAACAGCTTCATGGTCGAGCCCATTTCGTACGCGCCCTTGGTGGCGCGGTTGAACAGGGCCTCGGGCTGGCCGGCCGGCGGGTCGTTGGGGTCGAAGTCGGGCAGGGACACCATGGCCAGCATCTCGCCGGTATGGATGTCCAGCACCATGCCCAGGGCGCCCAGCGCCTTGAACTCGGCCATGGCCTTCAGCAGCTCGTTGCGCACCACGGTCTGGGCGCGCACGTCGATGGACAGGCGCACCGGCTGGTGGCTGCCGTGCAGCCCCGGGTCGAACCGCTTTTCGATGCCGGCGATGCCCTTGTTGTCGATATCGGTCATCCCGACGATATGGGCAGCGAGGTTGCCGTGTGGATAGACCCGCCTTTCGCCCTTCTCGAAGTAGAGGCCGGGAATGCCAAGGGCATTGACGTCGTATTGCTGGCGCGGCGTCAGGTTACGGCGCAGCCACACGAATTGCTTGCCGCTGGCCAGACGGACCTGGACCTCGGTCTTGTTGAGGTCGGGCAGCACCGACACCAGCTTGGTGGCCGCCTCGGCCGGATCGAGGATCTCGTAAGCCTTGGCATACAGCGAAACAGTGGGAAGGCTGGTCGCCAGGATGACGCCCGAGCGGTCGGTGATGTCGGCGCGCTCCATCTCCAGCCCTTCGGTGCGGGCGGTGGGCAGGGCGCGCGGCTTGGCGGTGGTGCCGTCCAGCACCGCCACGTCGATCATGCGCACGGTGATCAGGGCATAGGCCGCCAGGAACACCAAGGCGGTGGCGGCCAGGCGCGCACGTCCGGTCTCAAGCGCCCGCTTGCGCACCCCGTCCAGACGAACGGCCGCCGGCGTGTTGCCGAGGTCTTCGCCGGCGTGGTAGCCGGGGATGCGGGGCTTGGGCGCGAAAAAGCTCACCGAACCTCCCCAGGCAGGGCCGGCGTCGAGGCGAGCGCGGGCGACTGGATGACGATGGGGCGGCCCGGCTGCGGCGCGGTGGAGCGCGTCGTTACGGGCGGGACGGCATGCACCGGAATCGGCGCGGCGGCGACCTTGGCGGGCGCCGGCTTCGCCTGGGCCACGGCGGCTGGGGCCACGGCCACCGGGGCGGCATTGCCGCGCGGAGTGGTGTCCTGGCCGGGCATGAATTTGGGTGTGGCGGCGAGTGTGGTGGGCGCCGGGGCGGGCTGGGGCTTGGCCGGATGGGCAGCGGCGGGCTTGGGCTCGGCCTTGACCGGAGCCATGGCGGCGAGCGCCGGCCCAGCCTTGGATGCTTCGGCCTTGGCAATGACCGGAACCTGCACCGGCTTAGGCGCCTCGGCCTTGGCAACCACCGGGGCAGGCGCGGCCTTGGCCGGCTCCGCCTTGGCCATGGCGGCGGCGGGCGCGCCCGGACGGGCGGCGTAGACCGGGCCATCGCCAGCCGGCAGCGTGTCCAGTGTGGCGATCTGTTTGGGGCCCATGACCTTCATGGACAGGTACTTTTCCGACAGCGCGCGCAGGCGTGCCGGGTCGTTCAGGTAGCTCCACTCGGCCTTGAGCACGTGGATGGCTTCCTGATTGTTCTCGATCTCGTCGTTCAATTCGGCCAGGCGGGCTTCCTGCTCCTTCACCTCGTGCTTGATGAAGAACAGTCCGACGCCGACGGCGCCGGCCAGGCAGGCCGAGAAGATGGTGGCGGCCAGGCCTCGGATCATGCGGCACCTCCTCGCATCCCAGTGGCGGTCCAAGCCGGCGCTTCGGTACGGATGGCGGCGCGCAGCTTGGCCGAGCGCGCACGCGGATTGCGCGCCAGTTCCTGGGCACCTGCGGCGACGGCCTTGCGGTGGAGCAGCTTGAACGTGGGCGCCGGGCCGGTGGAGGCTGCCTGGGGCAGGTGGCGCGACGGCGCCGGCATGTCGCCCGAACGCTCCTTCAGGAAATTCTTGACCACCCGGTCCTCCAGCGAATGGAAGGTCACCACCGCCAGCCGGCCGCCCGGGGCCAGCACCTTTTCGGCGGCGGCAAGGCCACGTTCCAATTCGCCCAATTCGTCGTTCACGTGGATGCGCAACGCCTGGAAGGTGCGGGTGGCGGGATGGATGCCGTCACCCGACTTCCTCACCACCTTGGCGACCACCTCGGCCAGTTCCAGGGTCCGTTCGAACTTCTTTTCCATGCGCGCGGCGACGATGGCGCGCGCTACCCGGCGCGACTGCCGCTCTTCGCCCAGTTGGAACAGGATGTCGGCCAGTTCGGCCTCGCCGGCGGTGTTCACCACATCGGCGGCCGAGGGGCCGGCCTGCTCCATGCGCATGTCCAGCGGACCGTCCTTGGCGAACGAGAAGCCGCGCTCGGCCTGGTCCAACTGCATGGAGGACACGCCGATGTCCAGCGCCACGCCGTCCACTTGGGTCACGCCCTCGGCGGCCAGCAGCGCGTCCATGTCGCCGAAGCGGCCCTCCAGCAGGGTCAGGCGGCCGGCCTTGGCCTCGGGGAACGCGCGGCCGGCGGCGGCGGCGTTGGGGTCGCGGTCGATGGCGTACACCCTGGTGCCGGCCCGGCCCAGGATCGCCAGCGTGTAGCCGCCGGCGCCGAAGGTGCCGTCCACATAGGTGCCGCCGTCCTTGGGCGCCAGCGCGTCGAGAACCTCGTCCAGCAACACTGGAATGTGGGGGGATTCCGAGTCATGGCCCGGGCGGGGAGGAATCATCGGATGTCTCCGCTTCCGGGCTTCTTGAGGGGCAGGGTGGGGCGATTTTTGAGGGCGCGGGCGCGAATTTCGGCTTCCGCCGCCTTGTAGGCTTCGGGTTCCCAGATTTGGAAGGTCTGGCCCTTGCCGACGAAGGCACACGAATCGGTGATGGCAGCGTGGACCATGACGTCCTCGGGCAGGACGATGCGGCCTTCGGGGTCCCAGGACAGCTGGCGGGCGTCGGCGAAGATGAGGGCGGAGATGTCTTCCTGCTCGGGCGAGAAGGCGGCGAATTCCTGCGCGCTGGCGGACAGGCGCTCCATGATGTCCATGCCGCAGCCCTCGACGCAGGCGGCAGTGAACGAGCGGTAGGCGATGATGCCTTGGAAGGGCTGCTGGGACAGGGTCGCGCGGAAGGTCGCGGGCACGCTGACGCGTCCCTTCTTATCGACCTTGTTCACGAATGTGGAGAGGAAGAGCCCCATCCCCGTCCGCCTTACGATTTCTGCCCGAACCCCACTCCCCCGATTCGCCGGCACGCACTTCGCCCGTGGGCCGCTCGTCGGTGGGTGTTTATGGGATATCATGGGTAAACATGGGCGTCAATGGTATCGAGTAGTAAAACGGTGGGGTTGGGGAAGGTCTTTACAATTTTATCCAAGTTGTTCTCAAAGTAGTCGAAGATTGCCTCGCAACTTGCTGAATCTGCACGGTTTTTCGCGCGCCGTTAACGAATTCGGCGGTGATTGTTAACCAATACCAAGGGTGAACAATCGCGGCGCCCATGGTTTCCCATGGGGTTGGGCGGTTCATGGGATGGCATGGGGCAAATTGGGGAAGCGTATTGCGCCAGATGGCCTGTAAGCCGGGTTCTGTTCCCATGGTTTCCCATAGGCGACGACCATTCATCTGGGACGCCCGTTACCGGACGCCTCACGCGACCGACCCGGGCGGCTACGCGAAAGTGCGTTTGGCTTCCCGCGAGCGGGAAGGCTGCCGCCCCTATTTGGTCTTGCTCCCGGTGGGGTTTACCGTGCCGCTTCCGTTGCCGGTCGCGCGGTGCGCTCTTACCGCACCCTTTCACCCTTACCCGCCGGGCCCGGATGGGCCAAAGGGCGGGCGGTTTGCTTTCTGTGGCACTTTCCCTGGGGTCGCCCCCGCCGGACGTTATCCGGCACCGTACTTCCGTGGAGCCCGGACTTTCCTCCCCCAGGCGAAACGCATGGGAGCGGCCGTCCGGCCATCTGGCGCGGGCGCAATGTGGGGCACGACGGGTGTCCCGTCAAGGTCGGGTTTGGCGATGGCATTGTTCAGGTCACGGCGAAGTTGTTGCCCAAGCGGTTACTGTTCCAGCTCTTGGGGCTGCCTGAGGTGTTGACCTGATTTTTTATGTTTTCCCCGCCGTCATCTTGGTGGGCGGGGCGATGTTCGGCAAAATCCAGGCGGGAAGCGCCCGCGCGGGTAGGGGGCACCTCCCGCGTGGGCGCTTCTCCGGGGATCGATCAGCGGGGCTGGGCCACGCTCACCGAGGAAATGGCCTCGGACGACAGCTTGACCACCAACTCGCTGATGCTGCGCGCTTCGCCCAGATATTCGTCATAGGCCTGGCGGGCCAGCTTGATCTGGATGTCCATCAGCTCGGTGGGCGACTGGCACTGGCGAAGCTGCTCGGCCGCGTTGATGGAGTTGCGCAACGAGGCCTGGGCCAGCGACACCAGGCGGCCGTTGATCTGGTTCCAGTTGTCGACCCACTGGGCCGCAAACTGGGTGACTTCGCGGCCCGACAGTTTTGCCGCCTGCTCGGCCGAGGTCACTGCCTTCAATTCACTCCGCCTTTCACTCATGTCTTCTTCTCCTTCCTTGGGCTGGCCCGTCTTGGTCCACACCCGTGAAAGGTACAGAAAACGGTCGCCCTTAACTCCTGGGCAGGCGGCCTATTGCGCTGGCAAGAGGCCCCTTGTGCACTTGTCCAGGCCTGGGCGAAGGGCGGCTATCAATCGGCGGGGTTGCCCTCGACAGGGGGCATCGCCCGGTCGCCAGGGGACGGAACGCAGCCAGCGCGCCCGGTGTTCTCAATCGTATGGCCCTCGAGGATTACCGCACCAAGCGGGACTTTGCCCGCACACCCGAACCGGCCGGCGGCACGGCCGCCGCCGAAAGCGGTGCGCTGTCCTTCGTGGTGCAGAAGCACGCCGCCCGGCGGCTGCACTACGATTTCCGGCTTGAACTGGACGGCGTGCTGAAAAGCTGGGCGGTGCCCCAGGGGCCCAGCCTGGACCCCGGCGACAGGCGCCTGGCGGTGCATGTCGAGGACCATCCGCTGTCCTATGGCGGTTTCGAGGGCGTCATCCCCAAGGGCGAGTACGGCGGCGGCACGGTGATGCTGTGGGATCGCGGCACCTGGCAGCCGCAGGGCGACCCGCACGACGGTTACGCCAAGGGCAAGCTGAAGTTCCATCTGGACGGCCAGCGCCTGCACGGCGGCTTCACCCTGGTGCGCATGCGCGGCAAGGACGGCAAGAACTGGCTGCTCATCAAGGAGCGCGACGAGGCTGCCGGTGGCCGGGTGGCGGGCGAGGTCTCGGTGGCGTCGGGGCGCACCATGGATGCCATCGCCGCCGAGCCCCAGCGCGTGTGGCACAGCGACCGTCCCGTCGACCAGCAGATCGACCCCACCGCCCTGGCCGGCGCCCGTGCCGCGCCTCTGCCCGAGCGGCTGTCGCCCATGCTCGCCACCCTCGCCGACCACACGCCCGAGGGACCGGACTGGCTGCACGAGATCAAGCTGGACGGCTACCGCCTGCTGGCGCGGCTCGACCACGGCCAATGCTCGCTGTTCACCCGCAACGGCCTCGACTGGACGCCCAAGTTCCCCACCATTGCCGTCGCCTGCGCCAAGCTTCCCTGCCGCACCGCCTGGCTGGACGGCGAGGTGGTGGCGCTGGACAAGAACGGGGTGTCGCGCTTTCACGCCCTGCAACAGGCCCTGTCCGAAGGCAGCGACAAGCTCCTGGTCTACCACCTGTTCGACCTGCTGCACCTGGACGGCACCGACGTGATGCCGGCGCCGCTGGAAAGCCGCAAGGCGCTGCTCAGGCGGTTGCTGGGCGAAGGGCAGGCCGGGGTGTTGCGCTACACCGATCACATGGACAGCCAAGGGGGCGCCTTCCGCCGGCAGGCTTGCGCCTTCGCCCTGGAGGGCGTGGTCAGCAAGCGGCGGGATCGTCCCTACCGGGAGGGGCGGGGCAAGGATTGGCTCAAGGCCAAATGCACCCGTCGGCAGGAAGTGGTGGTGGTCGGCTGGACGCCGCCCCAGGGGCGCCGCACCGGCCTGGGTGCCCTGGTGGCGGCGGTGCACGACCGCTCGGGCCGGCTGGTATCGGTGGGCAAGGTGGGCACCGGCTTCGGCGAGCGTGAGTCTGCGCTGATCCTCGATCAGCTCCGGCCGTTGGCGCGGCCCGACAGCCCGATCGCAGGCCTAGTCGAGAAAGGTGCCACCTGGGTGGAACCCCGCCTGGTGGTCGAGGTGGAGTTCGCCGACTGGACCCGCGATAGCCAGTTGCGCCATGCCTCGTACCAGGGCATGCGGCTGGACAAGGACGCCGCCGAGGTGGTGCGCGAGGAAGCGGGCGAGGGCGTGCCGGAGGAGCGTTTGGCCAAGGAGCGTTTGACCAAGGTGCAGCTCACCCACCCCGACAAGGTGCTGTTCCCCGATATCGGCCTGACCAAGCAGGCGCTGGCCGCCTATTACCAGGAGGTGGCCGAGTGGATGCTGCCCCATGCGGCCGGCCGGGCGCTCACCCTGCGGCGCTGTCCCGATGGTATCGGCGGTGAGTGCTTTTACCAGCGCCATCCCCATGCCGGCATGCCCAAGGCCATTCGCCGTTTCCCTTCGGGCGATGAGGTGCTGGTCGCCATCGACGACGAGGCCGGGCTGATGGGGCTGGTGCAGATGGGGGTGCTGGAGATCCACACCTGGGGCTCGCGTCTTACCGACATCGAGCATCCCGACACCCTGGTGTTCGACCTCGACCCCGACGAGGGGCTGGACTGGTCCAAGGTGGCCGCCGGTGCCCGCGCCTTGCGGGAGCGGCTGGCGGCGCTTGAGCTTGCCGCTTTCGTCAACATCACCGGCGGCAAGGGGCTGCACGTGGCGGTGCCGCTGGTGCCGCGGGCCGGTTGGGACGAGGTCAAGGTTTTCTGCAAAAGCGTGGCAGAGGCCATGGAGGCCGACCAGCCGGCCGCCTTCGTCGCCAACATGGCCAAGGCCCGGCGCAAGGGCCGCATCTTCATCGACTATTTGCGCAACCAGCGCGGCGCCACCTTCATCGCGCCCTATTCCACCCGCTCCCGACCCGGTGCTCCGGTGGCGGTGCCCATCACCTGGGCCGAACTGGAGGCCGGACTGACTGCCGACCACTTCACCGTCGAGACCCTGCCGCGCCGCCTGGCCGCCTTGGCCGCAGACCCATGGGCGGATATGCGCAAGGCGGCGCGGCCGCTGCCCACAAGGAGGCCCTGATGCCGGCTCGCCCCTATTGGAAGGGCTATATGCGCCTGTCGCTGGTGACCTTCCCCATCGCGCTCTATCCCGTCATCGATTCCACCTCGAAGCTGGCCTTCCACCAGATCGAGCGCACCACCGGCCAGAGGATACGGGAAAAAAAGGTGGTGCCCGGCAAGGAAGATGTGCCGGCCGAGGATATCGTCAAGGGCTACGAATACGAGAAGGGCCGCTATGTGGTGCTGGAGGATGACGACTTCGACAAGGTAAAGCTGGAGAGCAAGAAGACGGTGGACCTGGAGCGTTTTTTCCCTGTCTCGGAAATGGACCCGCTCTTCATCGACAAGCCCTATTACGTGGTCCCCGACGGCGCCCTGGCCGAGGAGGCCTTCACCGTGGTGCGCGAAGCGCTGGAGCACGAGCAGCGCGCCGCCTTGGGCCGCGTGGTGCTGTCGGGGCGCGAGCGCCCGGTGGCCATCGTGCCGCGCGACAAGGGCATGATCTGCTACACGCTGCACACCGCCGAGATGATCCGCAAGGCGAGCCTGTATTTCGGCGACATCAAGGACGCCACCGCCAACGAGGACGAATTGGCGGTGGCGGAAACCCTGGTCGCCCGTAAGGCCGGCCATTTCGACCCGGCCGGCTTCGTCGATCGCTACCAGGAGGGCCTACGCAAGATCATCCAGGCCAAGATCGAGGGCAGTGCGCCCCCGGTGGTGGAAGAGCCGGGCCCCGGCAACGTGGTCAACCTGATGGACGCGCTCAAGCGCTCGCTGGAGGCAGAGAATGCCGGTGAAAGCCCCTCTCCCGCGGGCGGGAGAGGGAGGGGCCCGCGCGCGAAGCGCGGGGGAGGGTGAGGGAGCCGAGGACAAAGTGCTCAACGGCGCTGTGCGAACCGCAAGGCAGTTCGTCTTTGGCTCCCTCACCCGCCTATGCTTGCGCTCCGGCACTCTCTCCCGTGGGACGGGAGAGGGTTAGATTTTAGCCCCCCAGCTCCATCAATTGGGCCCGGGTCGAGGCCAGGTCCTCGCCCATCGAGCGCATGGTGGCGATCAGCGAGTGGATCAGCGTGGTCAGCCCCGGCGCGGCGCTGTCCAGCATGTCGCGGATGGTGTCCTTCGAGACCACCAGGACCATCGTCTCCTCCGTCGCTTCGGCGGCGGCCATGCGCGGGCGGTCGTCCATCAGCGCCAGCTCGCCGAACACCTGGAACGGCTTGCAATGGCCCAGCGTGACCCGCTTGCCGTTGACGGTCTTGAAGATGCGTACCGAGCCCTTCTGCACCAGAAAGGCCTCCGACCCGCGGTCCCCCTCGCGGAAGATGACGGCGCCCTTGGCGTAGGTGCGCCGCTCGGGATTGGGATTGTTCATGTAGTCGGCTCCCCCAGCCAGCCGTTCGCTATCCCTAGAGATGACAAAAATAGGCGCCTTTGTCCACCGAAGGCATCTCGCGCTTGGGTTGTTGATGAGTCCTGCGAATTGGCGTAAGGTCTTGAAAAATAAGACGCATCTGGGAGGGTCCTATGGCCGCACCGAAACGTATCGCCGTCGCCCTCCAGGGCGGTGGCGCCCACGGCGCCTTTACCTGGGGCGTATTGGAAGCGCTTCTCGATCAAATCGCTGCGGGAGCGGTCGATCTGGTTGGGCTCAGTGGCGCCTCGGCCGGCGCGCTCAACGCCACCGCGCTGGCCTACGGCATGGCGGAAGGGGCGGCGCTGCCCGGTCCCGCCACCGCCCGGTCCAAGCGCATGGCCGAAGCGGCGCGGGGCAAGCTCAGAGAATTGTGGGAGACCGTCGCCCGTGCAGCCTTCTGGGGCGGCAATCCCTTCGTTGCCGCCATCGGGCTGTCGGCGGGCTGGAACATTGACGACAGCCCCGCCGCCCGCTGGGCCGACATGGCGACCCAGGTCGCGCCGACCGATGTGGGTATCGGTAATTACCTCAACACCGTGCTGAGTTCAGTCTTCCCCGAACTCCCCGCCATTCTGGCCCTGCCGCAATCGGGTGTGCCCATGCTGATGGTGGCCGCCACCGACGTGGAGGAATGCCGCCGCCAATTATTCATCGACGGCGCGGTTTCGCCCGCGGCACTGAAGGCCTCGGCCTGCATTCCCAGCACCCTGCAATCCGTGACCATCGACGGCAGTACCTATTGGGACGGCGGCTACATGGGCAATCCGCCGCTGACGCCCTTGGTGGAATGCCTGCGCAAGGCCGAATGCGATGACCTGCTGCTGATCACGGTGAATCCGCTGCACCGCGAGGGCGTGCCGCGTGGTTCCCGCCAGATCATGGATCGTCTGGTCGAGATCAGCTTTTCCGCCGGCCTGGTCCACGAGATCAACGCCATCGAAACCATCAACCGCCTGATCGACGCCGACCAGCTGCGTCCGGATTCCGGCTATCGCCGCATCAACCTGCACCGCATCCACGCGGACGAGGAGATGGCCAAGCTGGGTGTCTATTCCAAGGATGCCCCCTCGTGGGATTTCCTCGACCATCTGCGCCTGCTGGGCCACGCCGCCTTCAAGCGCCTGTGGCCCGAGATCGGCGCGGCGCTCGGCAAGACCTCGTCGTGGGACACCAAACCCCTGTGCGACCGCATGCTGGCGCGCGAGGCGTTGCGGTAGAAGACCGGCCTTGACGCCCTGCATGCGATCGCTCACGCTCGCCCGCCATGGACGAGTGCGTGCGGATATTTTCAAATAATGAGCGTCTTGACTGGCTGCGGCTGATCCGCAGCGAGAACGTCGGGCCGCGCACCTTCATCCGGCTGCTGGAACGCTTCGGCACCGCCTCGGCGGCCCTGGCGGCTTTGCCGGAACTGGCGAAGCGGGGCGGCCGGGCCAAGCCCATCGTGATATGCCCCAAGGGCGTCGCCGAGGCCGAGCTGGAAGCCGCCGACCGCTTGGGCGCCATGGCGCTGGCCTCGTGTGAGGCCACCTATCCCCGCATGCTGGCCGCCATCGACGATGCGCCGCCCATCCTCTATGTCCGCGGCAATGCGGGATTGCTGGGCAAATCCATGGTCGCCATGGTGGGCGCCCGCAACGCCTCGGTGAACGGGCGCAACCTGGCGCGGCGCATCGCCGCCGATCTGGGCCGTGCCGGATTGGTGGTGGCGTCGGGCATGGCGCGCGGCATCGACACGGCAGCGCACGAGGGATCGCTTGCCTCGGGCACGGTGGCGGTGCTGGCCGGTGGTGTGGATGTCATCTATCCGCCCGAGAACGAGCGCCTGTACGAGCAGATCCTGTCCATGGGCTGCGCGGTGTCCGAGATGCCGCCGGGTATCCAACCCCAGGCCAGCCATTTCCCCCGCCGCAACCGCATCGTCTCGGGGCTGTCGCTTGGCGTGGTGGTGCTGGAGGCCAGCCTGAAGTCGGGTTCGCTCATCACCGCCCGCCTGGCCGCCGACCAAGGGCGCGAGGTGTTCGCCGTGCCGGGCCATCCGGCCGATCCACGCGCCGCCGGCCCCAATGACCTGATCCGCCACGGGGCGGTTCTCACCGAGCGGGCCGACGATATCCTCAATGTCGTCAACGACCTGCTGCGCCGCTCGCTGGCGGAAGGAAAACGGGCCGATTTCAGTGCCGCTCCGGCGGTCCAGCCCACCCCTGGCGAAGTGGACAAGGCCCGGTCGCTGGTGGTGGAAAGCCTCGGCCCATCGCCTGTGATGGTTGACTTGCTCATCCGCGAATGCCAATTGTCTGCTTCCGTGGTGTCCCTGGTCCTGCTCGAGTTGGAGCTGGCCGGCCGCCTGGAGCGCCATCCCGGCAATCAGGTGTCCCTGCTGGCGTCTCTCTAGGTCCGGACCTCCCACATCGGTTTTCCTCGCACCATCGGGTCCGGATGAAGGTCGTCGTCGTCGAGTCTCCCGCCAAGGCCAAGACTATCAACAAGTACCTGGGAAGCGATTTCCAGGTGATCGCCTCGTATGGCCACATCCGCGATCTGCCGGCCAAGGACGGCAGCGTCAAGCCCGACGAGGGCTTCGCCATGGACTGGGAAACCGACCCCAAGTCCGAGCGCCAGATCAAGGAAATCGCCAGCGCGGTCAAGAAGGCCGACAAACTGTTCCTCGCCACCGACCCGGATCGCGAGGGCGAGGCCATTTCCTGGCACGTGAAGAAGGTGCTGGAGGAACGCGGCGCGCTGAAGGGCAAGGACGTCAAGCGGGTCGTCTTCAACGAGATCACCAAGACCGCCGTCACCGACGCCATGCGCAATCCGCGCGAGATCCACCAGGATCTGGTGGACGCCTACATGGCCCGGCGCGCGCTGGATTATCTGGTGGGCTTCACGCTCTCGCCCGTGCTGTGGCGGAAGCTGCCGGGCGCCAAGTCGGCCGGCCGCGTCCAATCGGTGGCGCTGCGCCTGATCTGCGAGCGCGAGACCGAGATCGAGCGCTTCAAGTCCCAGGAATACTGGACCATCGCCGCCGACTTCCTGACCACCAAGGGCCAGATGCTGACCGCCGGCCTGACTCACCTGGGCGGGCAGAAGCTGGACAAGTTCGCGCTGCCCAACGAGGCCGAGGCCATGGCCGCCAAGGCCGCCATCGAGGCCAGCCGCTTCCATGTGGCCAAGGTGGACCGCAAGAAGGCCAAGCGTAATCCCTACGCGCCCTTCACCACCTCGACGCTGCAGCAGGAAGCCAGCCGCAAGCTGTACATGTCGGCCAAGCAGACCATGCAGATCGCCCAGCGCCTGTACGAGGGCGTGGACATCGGCGGCGAGACCGTGGGTCTGATCACCTATATGCGTACCGACGGCGTCCAGATGGCGGCCGAGGCCATCGCCGCCGCCCGCGACCTGATCGGCAAGGATTTCGGCAAGGGCTACGTCCCCGATGCGCCGCGCCTGTACAAGACCAAGGCGAAGAACGCCCAGGAAGCGCACGAGTGCATCCGTCCCACCGACATGTTCCGCCGCCCCGACCAGGTGGCCAAGTACCTGGACCGTGAGCAGCTGAAGCTGTACGAGCTGATCTGGAAGCGCACCGTCGCCAGCCAGATGGCGGCGGCCGAACTGGACCAGGTGGCGGTGGACATCGCCTCGGACGACCAGAAGACCGTGCTGCGCGCCACCGGTTCGGTGGTGGTGTTCGACGGCTTCCTCAAGGTCTACCGCGAGGACAAGGACGACGCCCCCGCGCCCGGCGCCGAGGACGACGAATCCGAGCGGCTGCTGCCCGACGTGTCGGAAGGCGAGGACATGAAGCGCCAGGGCGTGCGTCCCGACCAGCACTTCACCCAGCCGCCGCCGCGCTATTCGGAAGCCAGCCTGGTCAAGCGCATGGAAGAGCTGGGCATCGGCCGGCCTTCCACCTATGCCTCGATCCTGTCGGTGCTGCAGGAGCGCAATTACGTACGCCTGGATCAGCGCCGCTTCATCCCCGAGGATCGCGGCCGTCTGGTCACCGCCTTCCTTGAGCAGTTCTTCGGCCGCTACGTGGAGTACAACTTCACCGCCGACCTGGAGAACCAGCTGGACGAGATTTCCGGCGGGCAGATCGACTGGCGCAAGGTGCTGGAGGATTTCTGGAAGGCGTTCTCGGCTTCGGTCGACGGCACCAAGGAACTGCGCATCTCCGACGTGATCGAGGCGCTGGACGCCGAACTGGGCGCCCATTTCTTCCCCGATGACGGCACCGGCCACGATCCGCGCCTGTGCCCCACCTGCAATTCCGGCCGGCTGTCGTTGAAGCTGGGCAAGTTCGGCGCCTTCATCGGCTGCTCCAACTATCCCGAATGCCGCTTCACCCGCCCGCTGGGTATCGCCACCGATGGCGAAGCCCCGGCGGAAGGCGCCGAGGGGCCGAAGGAACTGGGCGCTCACGCCACCGGCGAGATGGTCTCGCTGCGCAAGGGGCCCTATGGCTGGTACGTGCAGTTGGGCGAAGGCGCCAAGCCCAAGCGGGTATCGCTGTACAAGGGCCTGGAGCCCTCAGGCGTCACGCTTGAGATCGCCTGCAAGCTGTTGGAGCTGCCGCGCGAGGTGGGCCTTCATCCCGAGACCAAGAAGAAGATTTCCGCCGGCGTTGGCCGTTTCGGACCCTATCTGGTGCACGACGGCGTCTACAAGTCGCTGGCCAAGGATGACGACGTCCTGACCATCGGCATGAACCGCGCCGTCGAACTGCTGTCCCAGGCCCGTGCCAAGAAGGGGGCTGAACCCCTGAAGACCCTGGGCGAGCGCGCCGGCAAGCCGGTCACCGTGCATGAGGGGCGCTATGGCCCCTACGTATCGTCCGACGGCATCCACGCCACCCTGCCCAAGGACGCGGACCCCAACACGGTCACCTTGGAAGAGGCCATCCGCCTGATTGATGCCAAGGCCGCCAAGGCTCCCGCCAAGCCGGTCCGCAAGGCTGCGGCCAAGAAGGCGGCGCCCAAGGCCGAGGCTGGCGACGGTGCCGAGAAGAAGAAGGCCGCGCCCAAGAAAGCCGCCGCCAAGAAGGCTCCGGCCAAGAAGCCGGCGGCCAAGAAGGGCAAGGAAGCGGCTGCGGGCTGAGGTTTCCATCTCCCCAGCATCTCGTCACCCCCGCGAAAGCGGGGGCCATGTTGGGGTAAGATTTAGGCGGATACATGGATGCCCGCTTTCGCGGGAATGACGGGGAAATTCGGCTTTCCCTGCTAAGTCGGCACTCCGCTTCCGCCCATTGGGGCTGCCAGGACTGGTGCTGCCGGAATGGCGGCGGGCGGCTCGGGCGGAGCCGCCGGGGCGCAAGGCGCGGTGGTGGGCGCTGCCGCCGCCCGGGCCGTCGCGCCCAAGGTGCGGTTGATGGTTCGCGACAGGGTGTTGAGCCGCTCCAGCTCGGGGAAGCTCACCTTACCCTCGGCCGTCTCCATCTTCTTCGCGATCGTCAGCACTTCGAGCACCGGTGGCACATGGGGTTCGGTGGGGGTGCCCTGCATGCGCTTGGCCATGTCGGTGGCGACGGTGTTCAGGGTGTGGGTATAGGGCGCCAGCTCAGTTTGATCGCTGACCACGCCATCGCGGATGCAGGCGTGGATGTGGTTGACCAGCCAGTCCAACTGCACCGCATAACGCTCGATCTTCATGCGGTTCATAGTTTGACCGGATTCGGCGATCTGGCGGGCCAAGCGGGTGCCATCCAAGGTCTTGGCCTCGGCGCGGAACCTCAGCGGATTGGGCACTTCCAGCATGGGCGCCTGCGGCCCTTCGAAGGCGCGCGCCTTGGTGCGGCGGTCGGGGCCGGTATAGTCGTGGGTGACCACGAAGGGCTTGCGCGTGCGCGCCAGCTTCTGGATGCGCAGGATCAGTTGGCCGGGCTGCACCGGCATCAGCAACAGGTCGTCGGTGCCGGTATCGATCACCTTCTTCACGTAGTCCGGCTCGGCATTAGGCGCCAGTGTGATCACCACCAGGAAGGGATTGCTGCCCAGGCGCTGGTTGCGCATCTCCGAGATCAGGAAGCCGGTGTCGTTTTCCTCCAGTTCGCTGGAGGTCACCAGCAGGTCGATGGCATCGTCCTGGATCAGGTCGTGCAGCTTCAAATAACTTGCGGT
>Ga0306923_10003529_pt1 | contig 14768 bp, 13 predicted proteins | sample sta12Can44000108_FD_203841 | JGI IMG/M metagenome (GOLD analysis project Ga0306923, IMG submission 203841) | Lab enrichment of tropical soil microbial communities from Luquillo Experimental Forest, Puerto Rico - statanox.12C.anox.44.000.108 (v2)... | ecosystem: Environmental > Terrestrial >... | reverse complement strand
CACGTGGACCACATAGTGCGCTACAGCCCCATCGAGCAAAGGTATCCCGTCGCGCGTGACAAACCTGACGCGAATCGCTTCCACGGTCCGACCTGCAAAGTGATTGCTCAGCTGCTCTTGATCTTCGGCCAGAACGCTGATCCCATATCGTCCCACTGCAGGAAGTATCCTGTGCATGTACGAACGGTTGTCCAGAGACACCAAAACTAAGGGTGGATCAATGGAAACGGAGACGAACGCGTTTGCCGTCATACCGTGGGTGCGTTCTGCCTGCCGCGCTGTCACCACTGTGACGCCGCTGGCAAACCGCCCCAAAGCGGCGCGGAACTTAACGGGATCGACAGAGAGGGGAGCTTGGATTGGAAGTGTCTCCCTTGTTAGAGCGTCTCTTCTCTACGGCTTGCGGACTGCGTTTCTCATCACCAGGCTGATGTCATCCGGTGTGATTAGATCCGGAACCGTCCAACCATCCAGATCGTACTCCGCCATGCATTTCTCGGCGAAGCCCTTGTATTTCGCAGATTGGCCCATCATGTCCGCCACCATCAGGGTCTCGAAGCGAATGCTCTCGTGATTGCCGAAATAGTTGCGCTCGTAGAGTTCGTGGCGCCCCCCGAATTCCGTTCCGACTGCATCCCACAGCAGCTTCATTAATTTGACGCGATCTACTGCTGAGTAGCCGTTCGACCCTCGTACGAACTGGTCGAGATACTTGCGGATCTCTGGTGCCTTGAAGTCGTTTGCATGGGACGGCAAATAGATCAGGGCGCTCGCCAGTACGTTTTCGATAATCTCCCTCAGCTTCGGATACGCCGTGCTAGCCATGACCCGATAGGCCAAGCCATATTCCAAATTCGGCAGCACGTATCCGGGAGTCCAGGGGACCGTGGCCCTTGCCATTGCATCAGTAAGGGCCCAAAACAAATTACGCCAAGCGAGCACCTCGCCGACCTGCGCCTGCACACCGCGAAAATCTTTCGCGCCGGTTGCATCGACCGCTTTGAGCAGAAGCCCAGCAATGAAATCGAGCTTAACGGCTAACCGAACACAACCGTGAAACATGAAACGCGGGAGGAAACCCGAGCGCGGGAAGAAGTTGTTCACTTTGTCCATATCGGCATGTGCAAAAACGTTTTCCCATGGCACGAAAACTTTGTCGAAGACAATGATCGAATCGTTTTCATCAAGACGACTGGAAAGAGGATAATCAAACGGGCTGCCCACAGCCCCCGCCGCCATCTCGTAGGACGGCCGACAAAAGAGTTTCACGCCTTGCGCGTTCGTTGGAACGATGCAGACGAAAGCGAAATCTTTGGTTTTGATCGGGAGCGCACCATTATTCGCGATGAAGTTGTAGTGCGTGAGTGCAGAGGTCGTTGCAACCACTTTTGCCCCGCTCACGATCAACCCACCGTCCGTTTCTTTCTCAACGTGCATGTAGACATCGCGGACCTCAGATAACTCCTTGTTGCGGTCGACGGGAGGATTAACGATCGCATGGTTCACGAAGGTCACTTCTTCTTGTACCTTCTTGTACCAGCGCAGCGCGTTCTCCTGATAGGGGCTGTAGAATTCTGAGTTAGCTCCGAGAGTTGCCAAGAAGGCTGCCTTGTAATCGGGGCTGCGGCCCATCCATCCGTACGTTACACGAGCCCATTCGGCTATGGCATCGCGCGCCGCTACCATTTCCTCGGCGTTGCGTGATGGTTTGAAGAAGCGGTGCGTGTAGCCGCCACTCCCGGTGTCGGTTTCCGTACAGAGAATGCTTTTGCGTTGATCGTGTAGAGCATCATACAAGCGAGCCAGCATTCGAACGGTGTTGCGGAAGGCCGGATGCGTGGTCACGTCCTTCACCCGTTCGCCATAGATCCAAATTTCGCGATTATCACGCAACCCCTCGATGAATTCCTGCGAGGTCAAAGGCCGCGTCCGACTCGCAGGCTTTGCTACAACAACTTGCGTGTTGTCGCCCTGTGCCATTTCACTCTCCTCGCAGATTCGATCTAACCGAACCGCGCATCGCAACGTCGCCCAAGCGAACGCTCCGCGATCAGCGTGGCTGATCCGCCTGGCATGGTGTGGGATCCCAACCCGAAGCGTCGCTGAGTTTCTTGAAATGCGTGCTGGTGATAAAAGATTGAAACAAATATTGCGGATCGGTGACGATGGTAGCGATCACCAACCATCGATCGTTCTGTAATCCGGTGAACGAGTCGAAATACTCTGTAAGCACCGCGTCGCCGCTGTACGGAACGCCATTCTTCCGCAGGTATCCCGGTCGCATATGCGTCGTGACCACTTTCAGATAGCCTTCTGGCGACTGAGCCGCCGCGTGCTGTCCCATGTAGGCAATTAGAAATCCTGGTCGAAGGCCTTCCCAATCAGCAGCCGAATATCCCTGCCATGTGGGAGTTATCGCCGATGGTTCAGAGCCGCCGAAGTGTAGCAGGCGAGTCTGAGTCCCCGAGTCAGTGTCAATTCGTAGCGCGGCGTCGTTCTCCCATGAAATGTGCAGTCGTCCAGGCACTCGCATCAGGCCCGCCGCGCCGTAGGACCTGCATTCGTTTCCGTCGACCTTATCCTTCGCTGGATCCCACGTGTTTGCCACCCTGCGCCCTTCCGGATTCAGCGGCACGCTCGCAAAGTCACCCTTGTCTGGAACCATCATCCGAAATCGCCAATCCTCGGTGACGATGGAAACCCAGTATCCCGTCAAATCGATCGGTGCGGAAGCACGCGGAGATTTCGGAGGTTCTGCGGGAGGTGCCCCAAACTGCGCCACTCCGCGAGCCGTCACGATGGCGGCCAGGATCATTGCAGCTCCACCGAAAAGGCAAAGTCGCCCTTTCATTTTCGGACCCTCGTGTCGAAGGTCGGCGCGCTCGCCGATTGCGTCGCATCTTTTTGGATAGCCAGGCTGTTGTACACCGCCTCGACGAACATGTCGGTCGTCCAAGGGCCAGTGCTCGCGCCATACACCGGATCGTAATCGCTCGTCGGCTTCGCGGCTTTTACTTGCTCGAGGGTCATGCCTTTCTTGACCATATTCTCCACGCGATCTCGAATGATCGTCACCATTTCCTGATACACGACGAGATCAGCCTGATCACAAAGCCGCCCGTGACCCGGGACGATCAGCGTCCCGCCCTCCTCTTTCGGACCTGATATGGTGACTTGGTATAGCAGCACATTCAACGCGTCAATAATTCCCTGAATGCTGCCGCCTCGCTCGCGGTCGATCACGGGATACCCGACCGTAGAGAAAACGTCGCCTGTGCTGACGACATCGGAGCGCCGGAAAAAGACGAGGCTGTCGCCATCAGTGTGGGCTGCGGGCTCGTGTATGATTTCGACCGCCTCATCGTTAATGAACAGATTCTTTTGAGGGCGTTCATACGTATCAGTCGGCCATGCACCTTGAGGAGCGACATCCGCGCCCTTCGACGCGCTCATACGGTCGAGTATCGTCTGAAACGAAATGATTGCTGCACCGCGAGTTGCGCTCTCACCAATGTCGCCCAACACGTTGCCGCCTGCGATCGTATCTCCGGCTTTAGTGATCGCCACATTGCCGCCTGTATGATCCGCATCAATCGAGGTGTTCACGATATAGCGGATCGGTTTGCTGGAAATGGTGCGGATCGCGGCAAGAACCTGATCGCTCATCTTCGCTCCGCCCGTGTCAACAAGCAGAATTCCGTCATCTCCAACCTGCATGGTGATGTTAGCACCCGCGCCGACCAGCATGTAGATTCGTCCCCGCACTGGTAGCACCCTGACCAGCGAATCGCCGTCGTTTGGATGGGCGGATCCTAGTTGAACGCAAACACCCAACGCGTTGGCTAGAACTGCAGCGCTTACAATCTTTCGCAATGCGATCAACGTTTTCAAATACGCTCCGGGCGCTACCGGTCCGTGTGCTTGGTCGTCGGACGAGGGAGCTTCGTCATGCTTCGCATCTTCGCGATGTATTCCGGGTACATCGTTTCCGCGCCGCCGCGTGCCGCCTCAGGTGGTATCCCGTAATTCGTCGGAAATTCCGTGAGAAAAGCATTGGTGCCTGGCAGGTGGTGCGGCACGATGCCTTGCGGCCGATTCGTTTCCTCAACCGACTCGCAGGGATAAGGGTCGATTTGTTGTTGCGGGGCAGCGACAAAGTCGGTCGTGCGAATGAACGGTTCGTCGAGGTACGCGGGATCGTAAATCACAACTGCCACAGTTAGGTAGTCACCGTGCCGCATCAGGTGAGTGCTCACGATCGCGTTCGGGCTACGCGGAATTCCGTTACGGCGAATCCAGCCTTCCTTCAGGTGATCGGTGACAATCGCGAGAATGTCGCCTTCCCACTTTCCGGTTGAGAATCCTTGCCAGGTATGGCGGGCAAAATCAGGAGGATGCGGTCGCCCGTCCATCCAGATCGTTTGCTCAGGCGCCTGCCACGAAATGTGCGTGTGGTACGCAATCAGCTGTTGCGTGTTTTGATCTACTTCTTTCCAAATTCTCAGTAGTGCGGGGCCACGCCATGCGTAGTCTGAAGGGTGCGGCCGACATTGATTTTCAGGAAGTTCCAAAAGAGTCGCGTCCCAACTATCTGCTCTCAGACGGGCCGCGGCATTGATAGGCAAGCCGAGATAATCTCCGATTTCGGGACCGGGGATGCGCTCGGGCTCGTCTTCGTGGAACACGTTTGACCATTCGCCTGACGCATCGATTTGAGCGGTTACGGGAGGGCTCAGCAGACTTGTCCACGCAAGCGACAGAAAGAACACGCCAACAATCGTCGTCGCTCGAGCTGCGGCCACAGATCTTTCCCTTACGGGCAGAAAGGCTCAGAGGATCAACCGGCAAGTTCGCCGTTCCCACGGGAACATGAATCGCACTTGGGACTGAGCTCGCCCTCCACCCCGGAAACTGGGCGGATTCTAGTGGACTGCGCCCGGGGGATCAAGCGCATATCCACTTGTGCTGAGGTTACGGGGGACCACGGAAGTCCTTCCATGTGACACGTTCGTTGAGCGATATTCCACCTCTCGCAACAGCGGCTCCAAGGCTCCGCGCAGTCCCGGGCTCAATCCACCGGTAATCTCCCGACGGAATTGCTGCGTGCCACACTTGCGCAGCCGCTCGCCGTAGGACTTCACCAACCCTCGTGCGGCACTCACTAGGGCCGTTCGAGCACTCACCAGTCCCGCGCGGGCACGGATCTCCGCCAGGTGCAGCTGGGCCTGGGCACTGCGATGTTGTACCGGGGTCAGCAGCTCAGGATCGATTCGTGCCAGCCGGGCCAGCGTTCGCGCATCCAGGCGATCATCTTTTCGTCGGCTCTTGACGATCAAGCGCACCTGCTGGGCGTGTGCCACGATCACTTCGTGTCCCAGCTCCGTCAACACGCGGCTCACCCAGGGAGAATGCGTCCCGGTCTCCATGGCGATGCGACTCCGCAGCATCCTTCCAAAGGTCTGCTTCATCGCTTCCGGCGTTGTCGGCAGGTTCCGTTCCAGGATGATTTCGCCGTTTTCATCCAAAACGCAATAAGAACTGAAACGATCTCCTAGATCCAACCCAACCGTCAGCTGCCCTTTGAAAACGTTTTTTGCACCCCTTCGCACAGTGCTAATCTTCTGTCGCCCGGGACTTGCTGAACGAAAGTAACTGGTTCTCCATGAAGCCGTGACAACATATCGGTCAGCAAACCTTGTTCTTCAAGGACTAAGCCAACAAGAAAGTCGTTCACGTCGATGATGTGGGAGTCACGCTCTCCTGCTTTGAAACGCGCTCCCAAGACGATTGGCCGCGCCCGCATGGAAAAAACGTCAAACATGGAAGCAAGATAGCACGAGTCAAAGACGCTTCGGCAGACACCACCTGGCTAGCGGCTCACCGTCCATGGGGGTGCTGGCCTGAGACTTTACGGATTGCTGAATGACTAGGCACTTTCGGGGCGGGCGGTCGGGCGTCCACGCAAGCCTCAGCGGGCGTTGTGGCTGGTATAAAAGTTCCCTATAATTTCGAATCGTGGCCGGTCTTTGCTCCAGGAAAGGACACCTTATGCATCTCCGTTCCGTTACGACCTCTGCGGTTGCTCTTGTACTTCTCATCTTTTTAGTTCCATGTGCCCACGCTCAAGAGGACAACCGTCTAGTCGCCAATGGCGGTATCTCTGTCCCCGGCTGGACTGGAAAAATAGACACCAGGGCCGAGAAATCTGGCCAGACTATCAAGGACTCGAAGCTAGCATTAGAGGGCGCACTGCTTCACGTCACAACCGGTCCTGCCGTGACCTATTGGAATCCGGCTAATAAGGCGGTCGGCAACTACACAGTGAGTGCGACCTTCAACGAGCCCAAATACATGAACCTCAACACTCATCCGCATCCTTATGGAATCGTCATTGCCGGCAACGATATGGGGACGGCCCAGCAGAGTTACCTTTACTGCGCTGCTTACGGTAACGGTACCTTCATCGTGCGCGGATTCGGTCCTGATCCGTTTCAGATGAATGGTCCGGGCGCGGAAAATGCAGCAGTGCATAAGGCAGCAGGGGTGGGACAACCGGTCACGCAGGAGATTGCGCTCTCGGTTAAAGGTGATCGGATCGAATGTGCCATCAACGGCACCGTCGTCGCGAGCTACGCGAAATCCGAATTGATTACACCCGGGAAACTGAAGTCCACCGACGGCGTCTATGGTATCCGGTTTGCCCACAACACCGATGCCACGGTCGCGGGGCTGACCGTTAGCAAGCAATAATCAATCGTTCTGCCGAGCATGCCTGCCGATCGATTCGGCATTACTAAAATCAACCCTCCGACGAGCCGAACGCTCCGAGCTGCTCCCCGATTACGTGCGACTTGTCGGGAGTTGACCGTCTCTTTCGGTGACGCGCGGACTGCTTTCTTGAATCGTCGCTCATTTTTGGGAGATTTAAGCGCTCTCAGACATCGGCCAGCGCGAAGGCCGAGCGTCTTCTACTCGCGCGCTTGAAAGCCCCAGTGCTACAACATCTTTTTCATGTCGGCGGTTGTTGCCGGCGGCGGCACGTAGTTCGTGTTCTGGAACGCGGCAATCAGCCACTTGCCATTGCGCTTCTGCACTGTCAGAGTCTGCAAGCCTTCACGGGGTTCCGGCAGTCCCGGTGGCATATGCGCGCCTGTCATCGTCCACCGGGCATGCGCAATGGCGATCTCCGGCGTCAGGAAGCGCACGTCCACTTGTCTGAAGGTGAGAGTGCTCTCATGGAAAATGTTGCCGAACATGCCTGTGAGGCTACTTTCAATCTCGGCGCGACCCTTCCACCACCAGGCCATCACGTTGACGACGTCGCCATCTTCGGCGAACAGTGCTGCGTAAGCACGCGCATTGTGCTGGTTCCAGGCCTGCTCCTGGCGCGCCCCGACCAGGTCGCGGATGGCCGATTCATCGGTAGTCCGGTCGGCAGCGCGGAGCGGAAGCGGTATGCATGCTGAGCAAAGGACCACAAGCGTCAGAAATGGCCAGACCATTCGTCACCTCCCTAGTACCGCTAGCCTTAGATGCCATTGCCGGCCGGCGTCGGTTGGCCCACGGACCGAGCACAAGCTTCTCTAGCTCCGCTCGTCTCTGTTCAGACCACAACTTTCTTTTTCGGCGCCGACCCTCATTCATCATCAGCGCCTGCAGTTGATTGCCGACTGGACTCCTGAATTTCGGGAAGGTGCCTTCCCGCATTAGCCGGAGTAGAAACCAAGCACCGTTGCGGTCGGTCTTCTGTTCCTTCACTCGCCCGGTCTTGATTTCGGCAGGATGTCCGATCCACGGCTCGAAACCCAACTCAGTCAATAGTCGCTCGAACTACCGAGAATGCCCACTCGCCCCCCCCTCTACGCGTACACTGATTGGTTCTTGGTACCAGGGGCTTCAGTCAGCTTTTTGTGCAGCTACGGCAAGCTTCCCTGCGAGCGAGGTGCCGCTGATGTGGGGACTTGACTTCTCGCCGAGCAAGTCGAGGACAGTCGGGACGACATCGAACGAACTCGCGGCTGCTCGATCGCCTCGCGCCACACCAGGGCCTTCAATCAAGAGGAATCCGTGTTCCCCCGTGTGACCTCCCGTGCGGCGGTACGGGACCGGGCCGATGGAGCCGAGCCGCGGGTGGTTCAACCCAAGCGGCGCGGATTTCCAGACGATGTAAAGGTCTGCTTCAGACGGGCCGACATCCATGGGATCTTGTTTAGGGCAGTGAACGTCACAGATGACCTTTTCTCCAGTGAGCAGGTTCGTGCATTGATTCAGAGTTTCAATTGTTTTCTCGCAAACGGACGCGTATTGGGCAGCGGAAACGATTCCCTCGGACTCGCGCCCGGCAACATTGATTCGAATACGACCGTCGTAATAGGAGGGGAGAGCAAACGCAGGCATGCGGCGCCAAAAAGGGGCGTATCGAGCGGCTGGCATCCAGTCAAGGTGGTTTGAATCGGGAAGGCCAATATCGAGTCCGGTCACTCGCGATAGGCGACGGGCGAGACGGCTGCGAAGGCTGGCCGGCCTCTGCGGCACGGCCTGTTGCATGAAGATCTCCCAGGAGGCATCTTCGTCGAGGAGTGGCGTGCCATCGGCCAGTGAGCCGGAGTTCTGGATGGCTTTCATGTACGATGAGCCGAAACAGGACCGGTAGAGGAGCTCGGGAAGCAAAACCATCGCAGCCACATCGGCGTCGTTCGGCCCCATGCCATGCATCGCCACGACGCATAGGGTGACGTCTGCGAACCCTTGCCGTAAATCGCCGATACAGCGGTCGATGGCTTCATAGACCTGGCGCATCGCGGCCGCGGCAAAAGGAGCCGATGCAACGGAATGGAGCGGATGAGCCGGATCGACGCCGTGCCATAGGGGCTCGACAGCAGAGTGCCCCTCACTGACGACGACAATGGCCAGATCCCATTCGGGAAGGCGCTCGCCGAGGAGCCAAAGCGTCGCTCGCGAGCGGAGTTCGACAGCCGCGACTAGCGCGTCGCTCGCGATGCGCGTTTTCCTCGGAGAGGGCCAGCAGAAACCGTAGATCCATTCCTCTGCCGGATAGGTCCCGAACAGCGCAAACAGTTCCTTGTGAAGCCCGGCCGGGCGCGACGCCGGTGTAACGCCGGGATCGTGAGCGCCCCAGCTTGTCACGCCGCGGACGCGAGGAGCCCGCGAAAGATCGCAATAAGGAAGATCGAACACAACAGTTTCCGCCCCCAGATCCGCCAGAAAAGGCTTCGCCAGGGTACGTTCCTGAGTGACCGCGTAGGTGCTACGGTCAAATGTGACGGCTGACCAGCGACCGCCATCACGCGGCGCCTGACCGGAACTGAAGTGCTCCCAAGCTAACCCGGAAAACTTATCTCGACCGTCGTCCAGCTCAAATCGCGCGCCCTGAGAATACAGACGGGCGAAGTTGGGGAGTGCTCCCTCACGGAGAAACTGCTTGGCCAAACCCAGATCGAACCCATCGAGTCCGATCACTAGTACGCGCCGATCATGTGGTTCAGTAATGTTTAGCATACGAATTTGTATGTCATTTTCCTTCCAAAGCCACGTGATTCCCGGTTCCAGGCCCCGCAGAGCTGAATGGATCGGTAAGTTCCTCGCCACCTGTGTCGACGGCGCCGACGGAAGAATTTTTTTGCGGTTGTGCAATAATAGCCGTACCACGTTTTCGCCATTTGCGTTTGGCTGTGAGCCGAAGGAGCTCGGCAATCTGCCCTCTGGTTTTGGAGAGTTGGCAGTTGAATTCGAACCTTTCGGAAAGACCGCATGCGAGTATGCCTCGCAGTGTTTGGGCAAGTACCCCTACAGAGCGGCGCAGCAAGGCCAAGTATTCACGAGGAATTCCGTATTTGTCCGCCCTATTCACGCGTTCTCTGACGATCGCCCGCCCCCAGTCAAACCACCAGGAGAGGACATATTCCTGCGTGATCCGTTCGGATAGTACGAGGTGATGAACGATGGCCGTCGGCTCGTAACCCAGGCTCTCGCCCGCCGCCATCAAACGGCGCCCGAACTCAGTGTCCTCACTACAGATCTTGTCGCTCCCATTACGACCCAAGTCAATTCGGAACCCGCCGTACTTTGCGAACATGCTTCGACGGAAGGCCATGTTCGCTCCGTAAGGAGGTTGCTTCAGTTCGATGGGTCTATCGCCAAGGTCGAAATAGGCGCAGATCATCCCAGCACCCCAACTGGGCAGCCAGGCGGGCGGCGAGAATTCTTGGGCCGGAAGGGTTCGCCCCGCCACACCGGCCCATTCGCGATTGTGCAATGCCGCCGTGAGGTTCTGCAGCCATGTCGATTCCACCGTCACGTCATCATCGGTGAAGGCCAACAAGCTGCCTCGCGAGTGCTCAATGCCTGCGTTTCGGGCGTAGGATAAGCCCTGCTTTGGTTCAAAGAGGTAACGAACACGCTGAGGGTACCTGTGACAGAACCCCTCAACAACATCGCGCGTTTGGTCAGTAGAGTTATTGTCAACGACGAGTATTTCCCAGGTGACCGAGTCCGCCATCTCCGATTTGGCGATACTCTCAAGAGCGCCGGTTAAATATCGACACCGATTGTACGTACATAAAACGACGGTGACATCAAACGCGGAGTGCTCGATCTCAAGCGCAGAATTTGAAATCACCAATCCCTCGCGCCAAAGCGGCATTGCAGACCAATCATGACGACTGAAACGGCGGCCTTCATTTTCCCCGATCCGTCTCGGGCGTTCAAAAATCCGCCTTACTTTTCCGGGTCGACTAAGAAAAAAGGTTCGGACATGATTCCAGGTTGCAGATCACAGGCGATGACACACTTGCCGCATCGCGATCGCCTTTCTCAACGCTTTTGGCAACTTGGCGATAAAAGAAGGGCACATCCTCTGTCCCCAGGAAAACCGGTTGGTAGCTTGCATTCGAGAGCACATCCCGCGCCAATGCCACGCCCCATTTTCCTGACTGCTGAATGACGCCCACTCCGTGCCAAGGCAAAAGACTGTTTCCGCGAATCACCAGCCAGATTGCCAAGCGGAGCGGCCGGCATTGCGTGCTTGCATGAATGGCATCCGGAAAGCAGACCGGCCGGGGGTCACACTCGTGTAGCAACGAATCGCGGGCGTAATAGCGCTGCACTGCAACGTGTACGGTTTGCTCCAAATCGCGATAATCCGGCGGTAAGTGACCGCTTTGGGCATGATCCAGCAGTTGACACACCTCGCCCATGGAGAGGCTACGAAGATTGAGCATGCCCAGGGTCTTGCTAAATCGCTTTGTCCGTTCTCTTATGTTGGCCTCCCGATCCAGTATCACCTCACCTACGCGCCTCGCGGCGATAGTGCAGCGATCCCATAAAGCATTGAGATCGTGCAGGTGCAGGAATATGTCGGCACCAGTAGCCTGCACCAAACGAGCGAAATACTCTTCATAGGAACGCACTTCTTCCAAAGCGACCCCAAACACATCAGCGATGTAGGAGCCATCGTGGATGATGTGAATCTCCATACCGGGCGGATTAATGGACTTTACCTTCGTATTGAGGTTGTAGAGCCGCACGATCGCGGCGAGTTCAGCCAAGTCAGGCATTCGGCGGGGACCAACCTTTGCCGGGTTAGGTACTTTGAAGGGGAAAGCCATCAAGGTGAGTTGAACAGGCTTATCGGCCCGGACGCAGCGCTCGATCCTGGCCAGCAAATCGGCGCAGCAGCGCGCGAATTGCATTTGCTCGAGGCTGCCCTTTCGCACTGGGCTTGAGGTCAGAAGTGATAGCAGTCTCGCGGCAATCCTACCACTCGCCGTCAGTTCCGGCAGAACAGCCTCCAACCGGGGTTGCGGCGGGGAGGCTGCATCGGACCGAAGAGCAGGGAGAACCTTTTCAACCGTTGAATGCATGGCAGGGGCGTTGCGGTCGCATTCCACCAGAGTCTTCAGGAACTTCCGGCCAGAAGGGGGGCGGCACGATATGATCCATTTTGAGCGAAGGGTGCTCCTTTGTAATTCACTGATGGTAGGCACTTTGGCGGGTTTCTGCTGCGCTTGAGGTCCTTCGATAGAACTTTCTTGCACCTAAAGGGAAATTGCGTTCTGCAGCTTTCGTGAATGCCCGCAATTGCCGAGCGAGGGCCGTTTCGCCGCCAGATGCCCCGATCAAGAAATGTTCAGGCCGCCTGTAGTGGAAAGCACTGGACTAGACTAGATTGAAGAAGAAACAGCTCATGAACGCACACTAGGTATCTCGCAGCTAGATGAAAACGCTTCCCAAGGGTAGTGCGAAACCATACGACGCTCCGTCCATACGGCAGTTCCGCAGCGCTTGATGATGAACGCCAACCGGAATCCTCTCAGAAACATTCAGCGCAAGAGGTCCGCTTTGCTCAGGTCTTGAGAGATTCACTCCAGGAATGGATCTCGTAACGGTCCAACGCGATCAGGAGGCCCAGAGGAGATTTCCTGGATTTGCGCCTGGATCGGCTGGCGGAGGGTGGGGTCGGGAGGTGCGTACCGCAGGGCGTTAGAATAGGCCTGCAGGGCAAGGTCGCGCCGGCCTTGACTTAAGTAAACGTTGGCCAGTTCGATGTGCACGAAGAAGGCACTGGGGTCGAGCGACACCGATTCCTCTAACAATTGCCTCGCAGTTGCCCAATCGGGCTTTTCGGAGAAAATTTCCGGTAGCGATTCTTGGTAGAGGCTTCCCGCCAGAATGGGGCCGCAGGCACAGGTCCCGCGAAAAACCATCAGATTCCCAAATCGAACAGCCGGAGTTGCGTTTCGCAGTGCCGCATTGTCCCAGAACGGATACTTCCCGAGAAAGCGCGCGTCAACAATCACCGTGCCGGAAAAGGTGGCGGATTCGAGCCTGGGTTGGTCGCGGCCCGGTTTTCGTCCCAGCCAGTCAATGCCGCGCTCTCTTTCTTCCACTTCGCTAACTGGTCCATAAAAGATAAGGGGAACTTCGCCGGAAGGTTCGACGGCCCGGTGATAATAAGTGGCCAGTTCCTTTACTCGCTGACCGAGGTCGACGCCCTCGTCGCTGAAGTAGAGATAAGCACGGCCGGGGCCGCCAATGAATTCATTGAAGTACTCCCACGGGCGCATTACCGGCAAAGCAGAGGCAGCGGCAATGGCAACAGCAACTCCGCCTGCGATCTTCCATGTGGCATAGTTCGAGGAGAGCGCGAATTGCAGGCCGACACCTCCGACGACCGCAAGCAGGACGACCACGGGCAGCGCATGGCGGATGCCAGCGTACGTGGAACCCGCAACCAGTACAAGTATGAATAAGGTTGCGGCGGCAAGCACGGTGATCGCAGCGTCAGGAGGAGCGCGCCCCTTGGCAAATGCGAAAAGGCCGATCAGGATGAGGACACTCAGCCCGAACGGCAACTTCAGAGCGATCATCGCCGGGAAGTAGTATTTCGGACCCCTATCGATGTACGCATGTCCAAACGCGGTGAGGGGAATGATGCGACCTTCCAAGCCCGCGCGAACGGTATCGGCAAGCCCCCAGATGTAAGGGCGGGGAACGATGTGTGTCACGCGCATCCCGTGTAGCACCGCTCGATATAGTGGTGAGCGTACGTCGGAGATCTTATCTGCTAGGGGGCGGTTGAACACCTCGCCTTGTGCCGGGCTTTCCGTATAGCGGAACTTGTACGTCACCCAGAGCACGGCGAGCGCGCCCAATACGACCGCCATCAGCATCGCGAATCGCGACAGTCGTCGAGGGGTGTGCGCGTCGGGCGAGGACGTGACGAGTGCTCTGACGGAGCCGGTGAAGAACACAAAAATCAGGAACACCGGAGCGGAGTGTTTCGCTGCCAGCGCTAATCCGAGCGCCAAGGAGCATGCCGCAAGCTCCGTCCATTTCCAATTCCGGAATGCCGGTACCGTAAGCAGCACGGCGGAAGCGCACAAAAGAGAAACCGGAAGGTCCGTCATGACGACGGGCAGGTGCGCGGCTACAGTTGGGTCAATCGCGAGAAATGCGATGGTTCCGAGCGCCGCGCCAGAACCGAAGGCTGTGCGAGCAGCAAACCCCAGCGCGACGAGCAGCAGTCCATTCAAGATAAACAGGGCGACTCGTGCGCGTCTCTGCACGGCGTTCGGATCGTTGTGGAGGTAGACATCTTCTTCGGCAAACGTGCGTTCGTCCTGCTTATCGGAAAAGCGCCGTAAGGCGCTGGCTCTAAAACCAGTGGGAGCGATGAAGCTTGCCACCCACAGCTTGACCAGCGGAGGCTGTTCCGGGTTGATCCGAAAATCACCAAGCCGCACGTAGGAGACGCCAGCGGCGATGTGATAAGCCTCATCGATGGTGAACCCATCGAGTCGCGTGGCGATGGCGGAGCGTACGATGGCGGCTGCTATGAGGAGAAGGAGCAGAGCGCTGAATAGACCTCCGCCAATCCGCGGCGTCTTTCCGTTGCTTGGGTTGGCTACAGCGGTGTCTGCCACCATAGGCAAACGCTAGGATATCAACTCTCCTCAACGTGGCCCTCATGGTTAGAGTCCGATTTGCCGTTTCTCTGGAATTCGATGCCGTCGCCGGCTGATGTTCGGTCATAAGTTGATGGTCCGTCTAGAGGATGGATTGCTACGACGCATTTGTTGCTACTTTTGAGAGAGCACGAGATAGGTTCCTTCGGGGCCAATTCACTTAGCCAACATCGGTCAGTAGGTTTGTTCTACTGCAGGTGTTGCAGAGGTGATTTCGGTGGCGCATTGCTGTTCACGTTACATTTCCGTACCTGCGCGCGCCCGACGTCGCTGTTTAGGCCA
>Ga0306923_10003527_pt1 | contig 14772 bp, 13 predicted proteins | sample sta12Can44000108_FD_203841 | JGI IMG/M metagenome (GOLD analysis project Ga0306923, IMG submission 203841) | Lab enrichment of tropical soil microbial communities from Luquillo Experimental Forest, Puerto Rico - statanox.12C.anox.44.000.108 (v2)... | ecosystem: Environmental > Terrestrial >... | reverse complement strand
CATAGCCGGTGACAGCCATTCAGACCCCTGTGGCCGAGACCGCCGCGCTTAACGAACCTGCGGCGGCCCCTTGCAGCATAGGCGTGGTGCACACTCAGTCCACGCCGGATTGGCCGTTAGGCGGCGTGGATCGACTTGAACTCCCCGTCAGCCCATTTCACGGCATCCTCGGCCGACATGCCTTGGACCGCCTTGGCATACATGTCGGTTATCAGATACTTGCTCAAGCCTTCCGCCGCCTTGCGGTCGGCGGGACCGGCATAGCCCGGGAATTGGCCGGCGCGCGCCGCCGCCTTGAACGGCAGCATCACCGGATCGTTGTTCCACAGCGGGTCGTTCTCCCAGATCGTGGTCGCGCCGACCGAGTAGCCCTGCTGCGAGTTGAACCATTTTTGATAGATATCCTTGGAGGTCATCCAGGCGAGGAAATCTTTCGCCGCCTTTTGGTTCTTCGAATAGCCCATGACCATGTTGGTCATCGGCAGGTGATAGCCGAATTGGCCGCCCGGCCCCTTGGGCAGCGGCGAATGCGCCATGTCCTCGAACATCGGCTTGCCCTTTTCGTCGAGGTAGGTTTCGGGCTTGCGCTTGGCCAGCAAGTAGATCGAGGCGCCGTTCAAGGTGGCGCTGATGGTGCCGGCGAGGAAGGCGCGGTTGTTCGAGGTGTCGTCCCAGGCGAGCCCGCCCTCGTCATGGGCCTCCTTCCAGAAATCGATCATGAACTTCACGGAGTCGACGGTCTGCTTGCTGTTGAGCGCGACGGTCTTTCCGTCGGCCTCGACTTCCTTGCCACCCCACGACCACAGATACGGGTAGCTGAAGGTCGGCGCGTCGCCGAAGGTGTGGCCGAGCGTCTGGCCAATCGGACGGCCGGCGGCTTTGAGCTTCTTGCCGACCGCGCGGTATTCTTCCCAGGTTGCCGGGAAGCTATTGGCGCCCTGCTCGGCGAGCCAGGATTTCCGATAGACAATCATGGCGCCGAGCACGCACCACGGCACGCCGAGCCACTTCTTGCCATCGTTGGCGACGACCTTGGATTCGTTGTAGAAGCCACCCTGGGCCTTGCCGATCGCCTCGACGACGTCATCGACATTGGCGACGCTCTCGGCGTAGAGCTGCGGCCAATTGTTCAAGCCCAGAATGATGTCGGGGCCCGATCCGGATTGGATCGCCGCGGTGGTGCGGGCCTGCAGGTCGTTGCCGTTGATCATCTCGATGTTGAGCTTGATGCCGAGCGCCTTCTCGGCCTCGGGCACGATTTCTTTTTTTAAGACCTCGTCGGACGTGGGGATGAAGTCGTTCCAGCGCAGCCAGTGCACGGTCGCGCCCTGCGCGTAGGCGGGCGCGCGCGAAGTCGCAAGGATTGCTGCGATCCCGCCGGTCTTTGCCGCAACCGCTCCGGCACCTGAGACCTGAAGCAGCCTTCGCCGGTTAATGCGGGCCATTTTAGTCCTCCCTGGGGTGTAGGATCGTTGATCGGACGGTTCTTGTTGCGAAAATTGCTATCACATTTCCCGCAAGGGGCGAAGCGCCACGACGGCGCAGCAATGGGCGCGCGCCCTACCCTACCCTGCTGCATTTTGCAGCAGGATACGTGCGCCCGCCACCCTTGCCGCCCCTAGCCGATTTTCCGCGATGAGGGTATGGTTTGGCTACGCTAATAGAACCATGAAAAACAGGGCGGCCAACGGAGGAACACATGACCCAAGCAAGCCCGATCACCCAATCCCGTCCGACCCGTCGCAGCCTTCTCAAAAGCGCCGCACTCGGCTCGGCTGCGGCCATTGCCGCACCCTATGTAAGGGATAGTTACGCTGCCGGAACGCTTACGCTCGGCGTGTGGGACCACTGGGTTCCCGGCGCCAACAATACGCTGACCGCGCTCTGCAACGAGTGGGGCGCAAAAAACAACGTTGAGGTAAAGATCGATTACATCACCTCGCTCGGCGACAAGGATCTGCTCACCGCCAGCGCCGAGGCGCAGGCCGGCACCGGTCACGACATCATGTCGCATCGCGCCTGGCAGATCCAAGTGCACCGCAACGTGCTCGAGCCGCTGGATGACGTGGTCAACGCGCTGATCAAGGAATACGGCCCGATCAGCCCGGTCGCCGAATATCTCGCCCAGTATAACAAGGTCTGGCGCGGCATCCCGACCACTTGCGGCAGCCAGGTCAAGCCGTGCTGCTCACGCATCAGCCTGTTCAAGCAGCATGCCGGCATCGACCTTGTCGACATGTTCCCGGCCGACGAGTCCAAGTACGACAAGGCCAAGACCGATACCTGGACTTGGGATACCTACCTGACGGCGGCGCAGAAGCTGCACAAGGCCGGCTTCCCCGTCGGCCTGCCCATGGGCCAGACCACCGATGCCATCGACTGGGTCGGCGCGCTGTTCAACGCCTACGGCGTGGTCATGGTTGACGGTAAGGACAACATCAAGATCAACTCCGACGAAACCCGCACGGCGCTGGAATACCTGAAGAAGCTGATGGCGGTGAACCCGCCGGAGGTTTACGCCTGGGACGATGCCGGCAACAACCGCTGGCTCATTTCCGGCAAGGGCTCCAACATCATGAACCCGCCGAGCGCCTGGGCCGTCGCCAAGAAGGACAACCCTGGCGTGGCGGCGGACTGCTGGACCCATTCCATGCCGAAGGGCCCGAAGGGCCGCTTCGTCGGCCAGTTGCCGTTCTTCTACGGACTGTGGAGCTTCTCGAAGAACAAGCCTGCGGGCAAAGATCTCCTGCACTATCTGTCGCAGAAGCCACAGGTCGCCAAGCTCGTGACAGCGTCGGTCGGCTACGACCTGCCGTCGTTCCGGAGCATGTACGACCTCGAAACCTGGAAGACGGTCGAGCCGCCGGTTGGCACCGTCTACAGCTACCCGCCGCGTGCCGACGAGCAGACCTCGATGACCGGCGCGCCAGCGCGTGCCTCGGTCGGCGCGCAGATCTACAATCAGGCGGTCAATACCGTGATGGTCGCCAAGTTCACGCAAGGCAACGAGAAGCTCGACGAGGTCATCAAGTGGGCCGAGAACGAGCTCGAAGGAACGCTGCGCTCCTGAGCGCCGACGTCCGTTCCGCGTAACAGCGCGTGCCGGCCGCGAGGCCGGCATGCATCCCGAGGGAAACTGCAACGGGGGGCCGGTCCTGAGGGGTCGGCACCAAAGCCATGGCCGACACCGTCCAGACCTGGTCACCGCAACTGCAAAGCATCAGCTTGCCGGCATCCGCGGCACGCGGGCTCCGGGTGTTCCTCCGGCGACGTTCGACCGTCGCCTTTTTCATGTGCCTGCCGTTGATCGTCATCATCGGCAGCCTGGTGATCTATCCGGCGCTCTACTCGATCTACCTGTCGATGCTGAACAAGGCACAGACGCGCTTCATCGGGCTCGGCAATTTCCGGTTCCTGCTGTCGCGCGACGTGTTCTTGATGGTGGTGCAGCAGACCGCGATCTTCGCGCTCTCCGCGGTGTTCTTCAAAGCGCTGATCGGGCTCATCACCGCGCATCTGATCAACAACCTGCCGCTCAAGGGCCAACGCAAATGGCGCGGGATGCTGCTGGTGCCGTGGGTGATTCCGCTCGCGCTGTCGACGCTCGGCTGGTGGTGGATGTTCGACCCGACCCATTCGGCGCTGAACTGGATGCTGGAAAGCATGGGCTTCGGCTCGGTGCCGTGGCTCAGCAATCCGTATTGGGCGCGGTTCTCGGTGATCCTGGTCAATGTCTGGTACGGCGCGCCGTTCTTCCTCATTATGTATCTCGCGGCGCTGAAATCGGTGCCGGAGCAACTCTATGAGGCCGCCGCCATCGACGGTGCCAATGCCTGGCAGAAATTCGTCCACATCACGCTGCCGATGATGCGCAACATTATCGCCATCACCGTGCTGTTCTCGCTGATCGTCACCTTCGCCAATTTCGACATCGTGCAGATCATGACCTCCGGCGGCCCGCGTAACATGACGCACGTGTTCGCGACCTACGCCTTCCTGCAAGGCATACGTTCCGGCGACCTGCCGCTCGGCGCCTCGGTGTCGCTGTTCATGTTCCCGATCCTCGGCATCGCCGCGATCTTCATCCTGCGCGGCGTGCGCCGGCGCGGCAGGGAGATCGGATGAGCACGGCCGCCGTCGCCGAAAGCGCCCCAGGCCACGTCGCGGCGGGTTCGAGCCTGCGCCGCAACCGGCGCTGGGCGCTGATCGCGTCTTATGTGTTCCTGATTATCTTCGCGATTTTCTTTCTGATCCCGCCCTACTACATGATCGTCACCGCGCTCAAGACCGACACCGAGGTGGCGCATCTGGCGACCAATCCCTGGTTCGTCGCCAACGGCATCACGTTCGAGCAGTTCAGGGCGCTGTTCACCGAGACTGACTTTCTCGTCTTCTTCAAGAACACCGTGATCGTGACCGTCTGCGTGGTCGCCATCACCATGGTGGTCAGCGTCTTGGCGGCGTTCTCGCTTGGCCGCATGCGATTCTGGGGCTCGGGCATCCTGGCGACCGGCATATTCCTGACCTATCTGATACCCGACACATTGCTGTTCATCCCGCTGTTCCAGATCGTCAAGGCGATCGGGCTCCTCAACTCCTACTGGGGCATGGTGCTCGTCTACCCGACGCTGACGGTGCCGTTCTGCACCTGGATCATGATCGGCTACTTTCAGTCGATCCCCAAGGAGCTCGACGAGGCGGCGCTGATCGACGGCGCCAACCATATGCAGATGCTGACCAAAATCTTCATCCCGGTGGCGCTGCCCGGCATCATCGCGGCGATGATCTTCGCGTTTACGGTATCGTGGGCGGCGTTCGTCTATCCGATGGCGTTTCTGTATTCGGCCGACCAGCAGGTGCTCACCGTCGGCACGGTGACGAGCCTCATCCGCGCCGACGTCTACAAGTGGGGCATGCTGATGGCCGGCGCGCTGACCGCTGCGGCGCCGCCGCTCATCATCTACGCCTTCCTGATGGACTATTACATCGCCGGCCTGACCGCGGGCGCCACCAAGGGCTGAAGCACCATGGCAGAAGTGAAGTTGCGGAACGTGGTCAAGCGCTTCGACGACGTCGAGGCCGTGCGCAGCATCTCGCTCGACATTCCAGATAACGAATTCGTCGTGCTGGTCGGCCCGTCCGGCTGCGGCAAATCAACGACGCTGCGCATGATCGCCGGCCTCGAGGAGGTCACCTCGGGCGACATCCTGATCGGCGGCGAGGTCGTCAACGACCGGCCGCCGAAGGACCGCGACATCGCCATGGTGTTCCAGAACTACGCGCTCTACCCGCACATGTCGGCGTACGAGAACATGGCGTTCGGATTGAAGCTGCGCAAATTCTCCAAGGAGGAGATCAAGAAGCGCGTCGACAATGCCGCGCGCATCCTCGACATCACCGCGCTGCTCGACCGCAAGCCCAAGGCGCTGTCCGGCGGCCAGCGCCAGCGCGTCGCCATGGGCCGCGCCATCGTCCGCGATCCGAAGGTGTTCCTGTTCGACGAACCGTTGTCGAACCTCGACGCGAAGCTCCGCGTGCAGATGCGCACCGAGATCAAGCGCGTGCACCAGATGGTCAAGACCACCACGGTCTACGTCACCCACGACCAGGTCGAAGCCATGACGCTCGCAGACCGGGTCGTAGTGATGAACAACGGCTTGATCGAGCAGATCGCGACGCCGCAGGACCTCTATCATCATCCGAAGACGCGTTTCGTCGCCGGCTTCATTGGCTCGCCGGCGATGAACTTCCTGCGCTGCCGTGTCGAGCAGAACGGCTCGGGCCTGCGGGTGCGGTTGTCCGACACGGTGAGCCTGCCGGTGCCGGCGGCGAAATCCGCCCGCTGCCAGCCAATCGTCGGCAAGGAACTGGTCTTCGGCCTGCGGCCCGAGCACATCACCGAGCCACGGCGCGCCGATCAGCAGGGCGAATTCGCTGTCACCCTCGACGTGGTCGAGCCGATGGGCATGGAGACCATGGTCTACTTCAGCGTCGACGGCCAGGAGGTGTGCGGCCGGGTCGATCCGGGCAGCGCCAAGGGCCCCGGCGAGCCGATGCGGCTTTCCGCCAACATGGACCACATGCACCTGATCGATCCGCAAAGCGGCGCGGTGCTGTAAGGCTTCCCAAGACCAAACGAAAGCCCAGCGCTGGCATGGCCAGGCCCGGGTTTTGGACTTTTACGGCAGCGGCGCCAACCTGTTCCGCCGCCGATCGATCGTGGCTAGTCCTCGCCGTAGGCGTCGTCGCCGATCGCCTTGCCGGTAAAGTCGGGCATCATCGCCGCGGAAATGAAGCTGATGACGGCGAGCGCGGCGATGTACCAGGAGATGGCATAGCCGTTCTTGTAGGTTGCGAACAGCCAGGTCGCGATCAGCGGCGCCGGCCCACCGGCGATGATCGAGGCCAGCTGATAGCCAAGCGAGGCGCCGCTATAGCGCAGCCGCGGCGTAAACGCTTCTGCGATCAGCGCCGCTTGTGGGCCATATTGCAGATCGTGCGGAATGAGCGACAGCACGATGGCCAAGAACACCAGCGCCGGGCTGAGCGAGTCGATCATGGCAAAGTAGACGAAGCCGAAGACGCCCATGACCACGACGCCCAGCAGGTACATCTTCTTGCGGCCGATCACATCGGAGAAATGGCCGGCCAGCGGAATGGTGAAGAACGACACGCAGGCCGCGACCATCACCGCGAGCAGGATGAAGTCGCGACTCATCTTCAGCGTGCCGACCGCATAGGCGAAGATGAAGGCGGTGAAGATGTAGAACGGGGCCTGCTCCGACATCCGCAGCAGCGCGGAGAGGATGATCTCCTTCGGCTGCTTCCTGATCACCTCGACGATCGGCGCTTTCTCGATCTTGTCCTTGTCGAGTAGCTCCTGGAACACCGGGGTCTCAAGGATGCCGAGCCGGATCCACAGGCCGATGCCGACCAGGATGATGGACAGCGCGAACGGGATGCGCCAGCCCCAGACCAGGAAGTCGTCGCCGGTCGCCCAGGCGCTGAACGCCAGCACCGCGAGGTTGGACAGCAAGAGCCCGCAGGGCACGCCGAACTGCGGCCACGACGCGATCAGGCCGCGCTGGCCGTGGGTGCGCGACCATTCCATGGCGAGCAGCACCGAGCCGCCCCACTCGCCGCCAACGCCGATGCCTTGGATCATGCGCAGCACGGTGAGAAGGATGGCGCCCCAGATGCCGATCGACGCATAGGTCGGCACGAAAGCGATGGCGAAGGTGGCAAGGCCCATGCACAGAAGCGTGGCGATCAGCGTCGCCTTGCGGCCGATGCGGTCGCCGTAATGGCCGAAGATGGCGGCGCCGATCGGGCGGCCGATAAAACCGATGAAGTAGGTGCCGAAGGCGAGCAAGGTCGCCGACAGCGGGTCCGAGTTGGGGAAGTAGAGCTTGCCGAACACCAGACCGGCCGCGGTGCCATACAGAAAGAAGTCGTACCACTCGATCGCAGTACCGACCGTCGAGGCGATGACGGCTTTGCGCAACTGCGCGCTATGTTCGGCCTCGGGCAGCGTCCCGAGCGTTGAGGCCATTGCCATTTGGATCCCTCCCCAAGCAATTCTTTAAACGTTTGGAGCGGACTTCGCGTGGAAGCCCTCCCCTACGAGCCACGATACTTCAGGCTGCGGTCCAAAGCTATAGACCATAGACGGTGGAACGCGCCGCGCGGCTCGATTTTCCGCCCGGGCGCGCGTCAGCGTGGCCCGGATCGGCCTAGGACGAGACACTTAAGGAGAGCGTGCGACCTATTGGCTCGCCTTGTTCGACGCCGTCACCGTGACTGGCGTGTCGCGATATTGCTCGGCGAACAACCGCTTCAGATTCCCGACCTTCGGTAGATCGTTGATCACAATGTACGGATAGGCCGGGTGCAGCACCAGGAAATCCTGGTGATAATCCTCGGCCGGATAAAAGCCCTTCAGCGGCTCGAGCGTAGTCACGATCGGCACCTTGAAGGCATGGGCCGCATCGAGCTGGGCGATGTAAGCTTGCGCAATGCGCTTCTGCTCGTCGTTGGCGTAGAAGATCGTCGAGCGATAAGACGGCCCCGAGTCGGGCCCCTGGTAGTTGAGTTCGGTCGGATTGTGCGCGACCGAGAAGTAAATCTGCAAAATCTTGCCGTAGGAAATCTGCCGCGGATCGTAGGTCACCTGCACCGACTCGGCGTGGCCGGTGCGCTCGGTGCCGACCATTTCGTAGTGCGCAGTCTCCTTGGTGCCGCCGGAATAGCCCGAAACCGCGCTGACGACGCCCTTGGTGTGTTCGAACACGCCCTGCACGCCCCAAAAGCATCCGCCCGCTAGCACCACCGTCTGCGTGCCGCCGTCGCCCGCGGCAGCCAGATCCTGCGCCGGAGGCGGGATCGTCACCGCGGGCTCGGCTGCTAGGGCCGCACTCGTGGTGAGGCCGAAGAGCGGGATGAAAATCAGCGCACCAACGCTCGTCAATCTGCTGCCGACCATGTGTGCCTCCAAGCCTGTTGCGCGCCACACGCGATGCGGCCTTCGCTTGGCGCGGTTCTAAGATATTTGCCAGGACACACGCCAATCACAATTGCCGCGACCGCAATTGCCGCCGTCCTCACGGCCTCGTGTACTATTCGATGGTCTGATAGCCGCGGATGACGCGCTCTGAGCCGTAGCCCCAGTAGTTGCGCAGCGTCTCCGGCCCCCACACCTTGGGCCGCTGCGGCCGGTCCTGATGCCAGGGGCGCGGATCGAAATAGCCGAGCGCCTCGTCCTTCATCTGGTCCATCTCGCAGAAGAACTCGACGCGCACCTTGTCGGCGTTGCGGTGATAGATCGCGATGTTGTGGCCGATAATGTGGCGGCCGGGACCCCAGACCAGATGGATGTCGTGGCGGGCGAGCGTTTCGGCAGCGCGCTGGATTTCCGCCCAGTCCTTGACCTCGAAGGCGATGTGATGGAGCTGCGGCTCGGCGTCATAGACGAAATTGACGGTGTGGTGGTCGGTATTGCAGCGCAGGAAGGCAAAATCGTCGGCGCGCCAGTCGGAGACCCGAAAGCCGAGCACGTCGCAATAGAACTTCACGGTCTTCTGCACGTCGTCGACGCGGTAGGCGACGTGACCGAGCTTCAGCGGCATGATCCCCGCGCTGCGGCCGTCGTCCTTGGCGAAGGCGTAATCGGAAAAAATCTCGACCTGCGTGCCCTTGAGGTCGGTGAACAGCACCGCCTCGGCGATACCCGGCGAAATCCCGCTCGCCCGCTCGCACGTGACGCCATCTTTGGTCAGGGCCCGCGCGACGTCGGCGAGATCGGTGCCCGGCGCCACTTGGAACGACAGCCGCGACAGCGCGTTGCCGCGGCCCGGCTCGAGCGCGATCGCTTCGAGCCCCATCTTGCAGGCGAGATAGGCGCGATCCTTGCTGCGCTCGACCAACGTGAGCCCGACCACCTCGGTGTAATAGGCGATCTGCCGCTCGATGTCGGGCGTGGTCAGCGTGGCATGGCCCAATCGCTTGACGCTGATCACGGTCAACCTCCCGGGGCGGCGCGCGCAGTTTGCGGCGCCATGGCATGGCGGCTCAGCGGCCGCTTTAATCCAAGATTTTCGCGCAAGGTCTTGCCTTCGTATTTGGTGCGGAACAAGCCGCGCCGCTGCAATTCGGGAATGACCAGATTGACGAAGTCGTCGAGGCCGCCAGGCAGGAACGGCGGCATCATGTTGAAGCCGTCGCAACCGCCGTTGCGGAACCACTCCTCCATATAGTCGGCGATGGTCTGCGGCGAGCCGTGGATCACTGCCTTGGCGCGGGCGCCGGCGACCCGTAGCGCTGTCTGCCGGATGGAAAGCTTTTCGCGCCGCGCCATGTCGGTGACCTGTTGGAAAATGCTCTGGCTCGCATTGGAAGGCGGCAGGTTCTCCGGCAGCGGTCCGTCGAACGGATAGGGCGTCAGATCGACGTTGCCGAGCACCATGGAGAGAATCTCGCGCGCCACGACCGGATGGATGAGCGAGTTGAGATACTCGTAGTTCTCCATGGCTTCGGCATCGGTGCGGCCGATGACGCAGCTCAAGCCCGGCATGATCTTCATCTCGTCGGGCGAGCGGCCGAACGCCGCGAGCCGTCCCTTGAGATTGGCGTAGAAACTTTGCGCCGCCTGCAAAGTGAGCGGCGCGCAGAAGATCACTTCGGCGAATTCGGCGGCGACCGCGATCATGTCGTCGGAGCCGCCGGCCTGCACGATCACCGGATGACCTTGCGGCGAGCGCGGGATATTTAGCGCGCCGAGTACGGAAAAATGCTCGCCGCGGTGATTAAGGTCATGCAGCTTGTCGGGATGGAAGAACTGCCCGGTCGCCTTGTCGCGGACGAAGGCGTCGTCGTCCCAGGTGTCCCAAAGGCCGACGACGACGCGGGCGAACTCGCGCGCCCGGTCGTAGCGCTCGCCGTGCTCGTAGTGCTTTTCGCGGCTGAAATTGCGCGCCTCGTTCTCCTGGCCCGAGGTGACCAGGTTCCACCCTGCTCGCCCGCCTGAGAGCCAATCGAGCGAGGCGAACTTGCGCGCCACGTGGAACGGCTCGTTGTAGCTCGTCGAAGCGGTGGCGACGAGGCCGATCTGGCTGGTGTGGGTGGCGAGCGCCGAGAGCAGCGTCAGCGGCTCGAAATTGGCGATGTATTGCGCCGAGCGGCTAAGCGCCTCCATGTGTGCATGGCGCACGCCGAGATTATCGGCGAGGAACACCATATCGAACTTGCCGCGCTCGGCGGTGCGGGTGATATCGAGATAGTGCTGGAAGTTGATGCCGGCGTCGGCCTGCGCCCGCGGATGCCGCCACGAGGCGACATGATGACCGGTCGGATTGAAGAAGGCGCCGAGCCGTATCTGGCCTTTGCCGGTCATCGTCGCATCGCCTCGCAAGCGATAATCTGTGATGCCGCGACTATAGCCGATGCGTCGGCGGCCGATCCATCGCCCGTATCGCCGGCGCGGACGTCTTATTGGCCGCTCAGCAGGGGAATGTCCTTGCTGGACTTCGGCTTGGGCCGCGCCTCGAGATACGCATAGATGTCGGCGAGGTCGGCGTCGGGCAAGATGGCGGCGCTGAATGGCGGCATCGCACCACTCGGCCGGCGCACATAAGCGGAAAACGCGTCCGCCGGTAGCGGCGTGCCGGCGATGACACGGCCGGCGCTGGTGGTGACCGAGCCCTGCCCTTCGTAACCGTGGCACTGCCAGCAGCCGTTCTTGACGTATGCGGTCTTGCCGTTTTCGGCGGACGCCGCCAGCGCCGTACCCGGGGCGACGAGGCTCACGGCAACCGCCGCCAGCTGCAAATGAACGCGAACGAATTGCATTGCCGATTTCCTTACCGCGGTTGCGTCCAGACATTGACCAGCGCCGGCTGGCCGGATTTGACCACCGCGACCGCTTCCTTGATCGCCGGCCCAAGCTCGGCCGGGTCGGTGATCGGGCCCTTCGCCCACCAGCCCATGGACTGCGCGAGCTTGTGGTACTCGATGTCGGGATTCATGATGCTGGTGCCGACCGGACCGAGATCGTTGCCGAGATTGGCGACGCGGTTGCGGAAGTTCGACAGCCGCTGCACGTGCATCACTTCCTGATGGTAGCCGCGGTTGTTGTGCATCACCGACAGTAGCGGGATCTTGTGCCGCGCCGCGGTCCACAGTGCGCCGGGCGCGTACATCAAGTCGCCGTCGGACTGGATCGCGACCGAGAAGCGGCCCTCGTCGCGGTTGGCGAGCGCGCCGCCGACGGACGCTGGACAGCCCCAGCCGACGCCGTAGCCGCCCGACGTGCCGGTCCAATGATAGGGCTTGTCCATCGGCCATAGCCGCAGCGGCCAGCCCGACACGTCGCCGGACGACGGCACCAGCGACCAGTCGAGATCCTTGATCTGCGCGTAGATCTCCGCGCACAGCCGCGCCGTCGAGATCGGGCTTGCGTCCCAGGCGATGGCGGCGGCCTGCCGCGTCGCGTCGCGGCCCTTCTCGTGATCCTTGCGGGTTGCCTCGCCACGTTGCCCGATCATGTTTTTGCGGTCGTCGGTGAGCGCGTATTTGACCGCTTCGATCAGCGCTGGCAGCGTCGCTTCGACGTCGCCGGCAATTGGCACGTCGACGCTCTGGAAGCGCTGGAACTCCTGGTAGTTGGCCTTCGTCATCAGCTGCAGCGTGCCGATGCTGATCAGCTTGGTGCCGAGCTTGATCGTCGAAGTAATGGTGCCGACGCCTTCGGCATTGTTGTCGACGAACTTGTTGACGGTCGCCCAGTAGTCAGTGAGCTCGAGGCCAAGGACGACGTCGGCCTGGGCGATCACGCTCGCTGGCCGGCCGAGATAGTGCGTGGTCGGGAAATTGAGCCGCCCGCGCTCGCGCACCATCGGCGCCTGCAGGAGTTCGGCGAGCTGCACCAGGAAGTTCATGCCGCGTTGGGTGTTCACCGCGCGGTCGGCAACGATCACCGGCCGCTCGGCGTTGATCAGGAGCCGCGCCGCTTCGCGCACCGCGCCCGCTTCGCCGGCAGGCGGCGCGGTCGGCACGAATTTCGGGATATAGAGCTTCTGGCCGAAGTCGCGCACCGGCTCGGTGGCGAGTCCATCGTCGAGCGACAGCACCACCGGCGCGTAAGGCGGCGTCGTCGCGATCTGATAGGCGCGCACAAAGGATTGGGCGAAGTGCTGCGCCGAGACCGGCGTGTCGTCCCACTTGGTGTAGTCGCGCACGATGGCGTTGATGTCCTGCGCCGAGTGCACGGTCGGCACGCCGGGCGGCCGGTGCGCGGCGTCGAGGTCGTTGCCGGCGAGGATGACCACCGGCATGCGATCGCAAAACGCGTTGTAGACGTTCATGGTCGCGTGCATCAGGCCGACGGTACCGTGGCACAGCGTCATGAGCGGCTTGTTGGTAATCTTGGCGTAGCCGTGGGCGATGCCGACGCCGCATTCCTCGTGGGTGCAGGTGAGGAACTCCGGCATGGAATTCTTGCCGTAGTTGATCAGGGATTCGTGGATCGCCCGGTAGCTCGAAGCGGGGTTGGCCGGCAGATATTTGATGTTCAACGTCTTGATGACGTCGACCATGAAGTCCGACCCCGGACGTCCTTCGCTGGCATAGGGCGGGACGTCCGGCGCGCCGGCTTCGGCCGCGGCGACGTGGGCATTGGGCGGCAGCGCTGACGGCAACCGCGCCGGCGCCTCGGCCGTACCGGCGGTTGCTGCGCCGGCTTTGCCCGAGCTGACGGCGCCGCTGGCGCCAGCGACCGCCGCCGCGGTCAGGAACCTGCGGCGGTCAAGCTTCGGGCTTCGATCCTTCTTGGCCATGGTCGTTTTCCTTCCCTATGCCGTCGCAGCGGCCGCGCCGTCGTCGCGGGATGCGATTGCAGCGGAAACTAGCAATAGCGGCCCCATCGCGGTAGTGCACGTCCCCTGCGGCGGGCATGCGCCACGCGCCCGACCGGTCGGGGCTGGGCGCCGGCCGACCATACGAGTTGTGAGCAACCCCGCGGCGATAGGGCGAAACCGCCAATTAATAAATTTCAACCACTGATGCGTGATCCCGTCACCTTGCGCTCGCGTGGAACCGGCAATGAACGCGCCAAGTTCGAGAAATGGCCGGGCGTCATCATCGACGTCGCCGAGGAGCAGATCGTCTCCGATCTCGTCGCTGCCGCGGCTGAAGGAACTGCCGTTCGCCGAGCTGAAGCTCGATCGTGCCTTTGTCACCGACTGCGGCACCGACAAGGTCAATGCGCCGCTGTGCAAGACCGTGATCGATCTCGCGCAAAATTTCGGCAGCATCGCCGTGGCGGTCGGGATCGAGAAGGGATCCGACGCGCTCGCGCTGGTCAGCATGGGCTGCGATTACGGCCAGGGCTTTCTGCTCGGCAGCCGATGCCCGAGCAGCGCTTTATTTCGCTGGTGCGCCAGCGCAATCCGCCGGCGAAGGGCAAGGGCGGCGCCGACATGGCGGCGCCGCAGGCGCGACGCCTGAGCGGCGTCCCCCCCCCCGCCGGCCTTGGATCAGTGCGTCCAGGGCGTGCGCCGGCTATAGGCGAAATTGTCCGAATAGGCGATGCGGGCGCGCTGTTGCGGCGGGCTCTCGAACACCTGATACGGGACGCCTTGGTGCTCGCAATAGGCGACCGCCTCCTCCTTGGTGGCGAAGTGCAGCCGCACCTGCTGCTTCATGTCGCCCGATGAGGTCCAGCCCATCAGCGGCTCGACCGTGCGCGGCTGTTCCGGCTCGTAGTCGAGCACCCATTCCTTGGTCTTGGCGTTGCCCGACTGCATGGCGGTGCGGGCTGGCCTGTAGATGCGCGCGGTCATAATACGAAGATCCTGGGCACGAAGATCCTAGATGGTCGGGGCAGCAGGATTTGAACCTGCGACCTGCAGTACCCAAAACTGCCGCGCTACCAGGCTGCGCTATACCCCGCCGGTTCGCGGCTGTGGATACATCGTCCGCCCGCCGCCAGCAAGGCAGCCAGCGGTTCGCCAGCCGCCCGGCGCGCTTAGTGCTTACTTGCCCTTACCGAAGAACGCGCCGGTGACGCGATCGCCCGGCTTGATGCCGAGCCGGCGCGAGGAGCCGCCGATCACTTCGAGCACGGCGCGAACCGGGCTGCCCGAGGGGATGAGGTCGTCGGACTCCGGTTTGGCGTCCTCCTCGATGCGCATGATCCGGCCGTCGCTGCGGATGAACATCATGTCGAGGGAGAGGTAGGTGTTGTGCATCCAGAACGCGACCGGCTGGTCGCGCTGGAAG
>Ga0306923_10003526_pt1 | contig 14772 bp, 14 predicted proteins | sample sta12Can44000108_FD_203841 | JGI IMG/M metagenome (GOLD analysis project Ga0306923, IMG submission 203841) | Lab enrichment of tropical soil microbial communities from Luquillo Experimental Forest, Puerto Rico - statanox.12C.anox.44.000.108 (v2)... | ecosystem: Environmental > Terrestrial >... | reverse complement strand
CGGGATGAGCTCATCACCGGCGCGAACGACAGGCACCTCGATTTTCGCGTGTCGGTCTTTCGAGATGCCTGGCCACGGATTGTGCTCTCGACGGCCGTGATGACCCACAATGCGTTTGGCCGTGCCTACCTGGCAACGATCCTCCCGTTCCATCGCTTCGGCGTGGCAAAGCTTCTGGGCGATGCCTCGGCTGCCGGCCGGATTTGAAGTGCGATCATGTGACCTCGTGTCGACTACAGCGGCTGTCGTCGACACGTGTCCCGCGCGAGCGAATTAGCTTCGTGCCGGCTCTCAGCTCGAACTAGGCAGCGCCCATAGCAGCGGCTCAGAAAGCTTCGTATACATGCAGGTTAAGAGCGTATTCGGAGACGTTGTGTGAACCAGTTCACACATCGCTGAGAAAATGCTGGATCGGTAGACTGAAGTCCGGAATACGCGGGCGGCTACCGGTCGGCATATCCTCGGAGCGGGATTTCATAAACGCGATGGCCCGAGACGGCGCCGCGGTACTCGGCTTTGAGGTCCAACACCTGATGTCGACGCCGATGCTCAGCTGTCTTTCCGCCGATCGCGTGGCCGCCATGCTTGCGAGAATGACGATCGCGCGCGTCCGTCACCTGTCGGTGATCGAGGAGAACGAGCTGAAGGGCATCCTGAGCATCGGTGATCTGGTGAAGCACCGCCTCGACGCGAAGGAGCTGAAAGAGAGTGTTCTGCTCGATCTCTCGCGCATGCGCGCCTGAGTCACGGTGCATGCTCGCGTGCGCACGACTGAGATTCTGAGCTCAGCGTGGGGACAGCATAGCGTTCGTACACAGAACGGTGGATTGCGCGCTGATAGCTACACAATTCACAGCGTGACTCTGGACGGCGGCCAGCAATGCTCATGGGCGGCCGAGCACTGCCGCGGGATCAAAACCACCCGAATCGTGAAGCGTCAGCTCAGCGCAATTCCAGCGAGTGTGATCAGGAGTGTACAACACGTAATCCCCAGCCAATGTGCGCAACGTCCACCGCATCCCCGAACCAGTTTATTCTCGATGACCGGACTTGACCGCTAGGCTGGGCGTCTTAAAACGACTTGACTGGCGCAGCGGAAAAAAGCCGATACCCCCGCGGGATATCGGCTTCGTTATCGTCTGCTAAATGGTTAGTAGTCGTCCATTCCGCCCTCGGGCGGCATTACGGGCGCATTCTCCTTCTTGGGTTTTTCGGCGACCATCGCTTCGGTCGTGACCAAGAGGCCCGCCACCGAGGCGGCGTTCTGCAGGGCCAGCCGCACCACCTTGGTCGGATCGATGATGCCGGCCTTGACCATGTCGACATATTCGCCGGTTTGCGCGTCAAAACCGCGATTGAGGTCGTTCGAGTCGAGCAATTTGCCGACAACCACCGATCCTTCGGTGCCGGCGTTTTCGGCGACCTGCCGCGCCGGCGACTGCAACGCGCGCTTGACGATATCGATCCCGACCTTCTGGTCGTTGTTCTCGGGCGTCAAGCCGTCGAGCGCCTTGGCGGCATAGAGCAACGCCACCCCGCCGCCTGGAACGATGCCTTCCTCGACCGCCGCCCGCGTCGCATGGGTGGCGTCGTCGACGCGGTCTTTCTTCTCCTTGACCTCGACTTCGGTGGCACCACCGACGCGGATCACCGCGACCCCGCCCGCAAGCTTTGCGAGGCGCTCCTGCAGCTTCTCGCGGTCGTAATCCGAGGTCGTCTCCTCGATCTGTTGACGGATCTGCGTGCAGCGGCCCTGGATGTCGTCCTTCTGACCGGCACCGTCGATGATCGTCGTGTTCTCTTTTTCGACCCGGATGCGCTTAGACTTGCCCAACATGTCGAGCGTGACGTTCTCGAGCTTGATGCCGAGGTCTTCGCTGATGACCTGACCGCCGGTCAGGATCGCCATGTCCTCGAGCATCGCCTTGCGCCGGTCGCCGAACCCCGGCGCCTTGACCGCCGCGACTTTCAGACCGCCGCGCAGCTTGTTGACGACCAAGGTCGCCAATGCCTCACCTTCGACATCTTCGGCGACGATCAGCAGGGGCTTTCCGGATTTGACGGCAGACTCGAGCAACGGCAGCAACGACTGGAGGCTCGACAGCTTCTTCTCGTGAAGCAGGATGAAGGGCTCCTCCAGCTCGGCCACCATCTTTCCGCATCTCCACCTGCCTCGATCCGCCTTGAGATCGCGAGTTCGCATGACTCTCTGCTGGAGGAAAGCGGATTCGAACCGCTGGTCCCTCCTCGAGAAGTGACGGGCTATTCGCAGCGCCGATCGAGATCGTCTCTCGGCCGCTCGGGCAACTGCGAAAACGACGGTGGGACTACTAGTTCGAATCCGGCTTGCTCCAGCAAAGAGTCGGCCACGAACCTCACGGGCAAAATCGAACCCGCTCTCGCCCGGAACCGAAGTTTCGAATCCAGCTCTCTTCAGCGGGGAGTCCGTTGCGAACTCGATTTGGGCGAAGGCGGCTTTGCCGATGAGATTGCCGCCGCGCCTCTTGGGGCTTTATCTGCTGGAGGACACGTTCGCTCTCCCCTCCTATTGCCGCCACCGCTTTCCGCCAGCGATCATCCGGCATGCGGTCTGGGTCTACCTGCGCTTCACGTTGAGCTATCGCGACGTCGAGGAACTCCTGGCCGAGCGCAGGCTCGACATCTCGTCCGTGCGTATGATCACGCCGAATTGGGTTCTCCTCCTTCGACCAAGCATCTCGGGGTATAGAGCGGCGTCGGAATTTCCTCCCGGGTGCTGCCCCTTCCCTGCAACTCCCTCCCTCGCTCTCACAACGGTTTCGCGCGCATGCCAGATTACCGCTCGGAAACCGAACCAGCCTGACCCCGAAGCGGGATCGAGGCGAGCGCGTGCGAGTGACATCTTGTTGACCCAAGACGCGTATAAGATTGAACCGGGCTGGGCGTGCCGGGCCGAGCCTGGGAGCGGCGTCGGAGATGTTCCCCCCAGACCCGGCGTTGCTCTCTTCCCGCGGTTTCCTGGCCGGATTGCCCGACCGCAGACGTGTTGCGGCTGCCGTGGCGGATCGTGTTGCAGGCAGCGGCCCAAGCGCACCGCCAAATCGAGACCGTTGCGTTCTAATCACCGCAGATCTACGGCCATCCGGTGACGACGCCACCAGTTAGGGTTGCCATACGCGCCCGATCGGCCGCAGCGGTTCTACCTAACACCGAAGTCATTGGACCCTTATGGGAAATTGGATCGAAAATTCCCGCTGTCCCTCCGATCAAGCCGTCGCGAGGAGGACGCTCGGCGAACGTCCGCAGGCCTGATCGGAATGGGGTCGCAAAAGGAGCGTTCGATGACACGCAGGCTGTTGATGATTATTGCCTTTGCGCTCGCCACCCTTGCCGCTTCGGCCAATCTCGGGACCGCTCACGCTTGGGGCAATGGGCCGGGTTGGCATGGCGGCTGGGGCGGCCGTGGCTGCTGCTGGCGTGGCGGCGGCTGGGGCTGGCATCATCCCGGTTGGGGCTGGCACGCGGGCTGGGGCTGGGGCCATCCCTGGGGCTGGGGTCCTGGTTGGGGTTGGCGTACAGGCTGGGTCTGGGTTCCCGGCTGGGGCTGGACTTGGCGTTAGGATTGCTCCCAGCATTTCGAATAGTTGCAACGGGCGCGCTGATCGCCGCCCTCTTGCGAGCGAAATGATATAAACGCTGCCCTCCGGGGCGAAGACCGTCGATTCTGCGCGTGTCCGACCCGTTGCCACGCGGATAGGCGTCTGACCCTGCCGCCGCTACCTGGACGCGCGTCCGCCGACCGCTAAGAGGACCAACATCCCGCGGCGAGCCATCTGCGAAGGTTCAATGCGCTGAAATCGGCTCGTAGGCTCGGGTCATTGTTCTTGACGTTGCCGACCCGCGTGCTGACGGGCCAGCATGTCATCTCCTCCGAGGGGTAGGGCGCGAGCATCGCCTTGAGCTGGCGCGCATCGGTTGGTTCCTCCCCGAGCCACGCCGGCCACGTCTCAGGACCGAGGACCACGGGCATCCGGTTGTGAAGCTCCGCGCATAGCTCGTTGAGCGCCGTCGTGACGATGGCCAAGCTGCGCATCCCGGTTGACGAGCACCAATTCTCCCGAAGCCGGCCAAAGCCATTAGCCGCCGGTCGGCAAGTGCGATCGCACTTGGCGCGAGCATAGGCGCCGCAGGAGCCATGCCCAAGCCGCCCGACCGGGCCTGCACCCCAGGGCCTTGTCCCGGTCCTAACGGCGGGAGAATTACCGACGATCAGAGACCCATTAGACGCCAAATAAAGGCCTCAGCGGGCCGTCTTCTGTCGGTCGTATTATCTCAGAGATCGAGGCTGACAACGATGCTGCGGCCATGCAGTTCGCCGACTTGATGTGCCTCCGCCAGAATGCTCTGGTATTCAGCATCGGTCGACATCGCATGCATGGCTTTGCCGCACGTTTCCCAATCGGGAAAGCGTGCCGCGGCCAAAAATTGCCCCGCATATGGGCCCGTAAAAACCTGGCCCACTCGCATTTCCGCCCCATGCTTCTCGTAGATCGACTTCACTCTTCTACCAATCCGCAGGACATCTTCTTGTTTGGCCGTCCAGCGGGACAGGATTGAGACTGTCATCTTCCTTAACCTCCCAATTTCGTTATAAGCTTCTGCGCAGGCAGTCTATGAGCTGCCGAAATAATCCTAACCTGAATTACCGCTACCTTCAACGAATCTTGGGTGTCCTCCGCCGAAGCAGTTGGAAGAACCCGCGGCTGCCCGGCTTCAATGCGGCGCCAGGTGATGGAGCAGGATCGAGAAGACGAGCCTGATCCGCGAAACCGCGGCATCGTCCGTTGTCCCGCGGCGCGTGTTCCAAACCTGCTACCGGACCGGCCGACCCCGGAGCGTTGCGTCGAGGCGAACTACCTCCAGCGAAGCCGGTTCGAGAGCATCGCCGCGCGAAAGCTGCGGCGGCGCCAATTGAGCGCGACCCGCTATTGCACCGCCGACCCCAGGCTAGCCTGAGAGTGCTCTTGCGTCGGCGTTGCCTCTCTGCCACATCTGCCGGCGATGCCAGGCCAACCACTTCGCTGAGCGCGCCGTGCGAGATGCAAACGGCGAGGTTGCACCCCCGCCGCGCCGGCTAAGAGCCGGCCTCTCACCCGTCGCCTGACGACGCCTCTCACCGGTCGAAAAACTGCAGGCCCTCTATGGCCTTTCCCTGGACGCTGCTCTAGACGATCTCTCGTACCGCGGCGACGATCCTCATTGCCTCGCTGCTCGCACCTCTGCTCGTCACGATGTGATCATGATCTGTGCGAAATACGGTATCGAGATGAGCCGCGAGCGCGAGCGACAACGCATTCTCTCAGAGATGACGCGGCGGGAATTCGGTGACAAAGCATAGGCGCGGTACGGGGAAAACCGGCCTTGCCGGGGCTGGGGTGTCACATTGGGCGATGCGCGAGCTCTCTGTTCCGCGCTGTGCCGAGCATCTAACATAAGGAAGATCTTTCGCTACGGTAAGTCGTTCCAGTCGACTTGACGGCGGGACGGGATCGCGCAGGCGACATTTTGTGCGTGAAGCTACGACACTTTTTCTGAACAAGTTCGCATCGGACTCTTCCCTGGGAGGAAAGGGGATTCGAACTAGTAGTCCCACAGTCGTTTTCGAGTTGGCCGGGGAGGCTGAGAGACCATCTCGATCAGCGGCGGAGAGCTGTCCCGTTCTCGAGGGGGGACCAACGGTTCGAATCCGCTTTCCTCCTGCGGAGAGTCGTGCAAACCATCGGCTGGGACCGGTGTCGGGCGCTGGCCAGCCGACAGGAGACGACGCATACAATCTTGAGGTCCAGGTAAGCCCGTCCTCCTCGATTAGGTGCCCTTCGACCATCTGAGGCTGCGCCGCCCCAGCTCGTATCGATGCCATAGAGCGTGTCGAAGACGAGATAAGCGTGATTGCGCGTTGAGCGGAGTCCGGTGAGGACCGGATCGAGCACGCTGAGATCTTCAGTGGGGACAAAGACCAGTTTCGTGGCCTTCTCCGCCCGCGCGATCCGCGACGCTGCGATCGCCGCAAAGCTGACCCTTAATCGCGCCGCGGAGACACCAAAGCACACATAAATCAGCTACTTGCGGCCACCACTACCATGGCCGACGCGCGCTATGCGCGCGCCATCAGATACGTTCGGCTTTTCGTTACTTCCACCCATACTCCGGGACGCCATGATCGCTACCGGCGCATCGATGAACTCCAGAACCAATATTCTGGCGTAGTGGATACCGGCTCGCCGCATACGCCAGACTGCATTTGGGCTTCGGCCCAGCCCTGCAGGATCCGGCCTCCGGCCCCCAATAGGGCGAATCCGTGCTCACTCGCGAGCGCCACGCAACCGTTGCTGCGGGCGTAGACGGTGGCGACATCTCGGGCCAAGACCGCGGGCACGCCGGCGTGATAAAGGGCGTGGGCAAGGGTGTGGGCATGTCCCAGTTGCCGGCTGTACGTGAGCGCACGATCGGCACCACAGGCAGACTGATCAGGATAGCCGCAATGCCAAAGCGCCAAGGACAGATGGACAAAGGCGCTGACCCCGATGTCCTGCCCATAGCGCAAGGCGGAATCGCGGTGCTCCTCGGGCCGATACAACGAGGCGGCCGCTTCGACATGCGCGAGGGCTGCACGGTAATCACCGCCATTCGCCTGGGTCGCGCTCGCGTCTTTCCTATGCGGCGCTGCCTTTGCAACTTGCGTGAACCTGATCTTCTGGCGCTGACCGGCGCGGGAGTGCCCGTAAGGAGCGCGAGCGCTATGTCGTCCGATGCGGCACCTCGCGGCGCACCTCGGCCGCGGGCTTGTCCTCCCGCAGTCCTTCATAGACCACCTGGCGCAGCAGATTGTCATCGGTCCAGGCGAGAAACTTGACCTCGGCGACGAGCTCAGGCCGTACCCAATGGACGCGGCTGAGCACTAGGGGTTGAGCCGAAGCGGGCACCGCGGGGTGGCGGCACCTCGAGGCGCCGCTCGATTGAAGGGCCTCTCGCCATTCAGCCAAGATCCGTGAGGCCCACCCAACCGCGCTTCACAAACCTTGCCCAGAAAACAGGGTCACCGCCCTCGATTTGCCCGCTCAGGCTGAGGGCGCGAAAGCTGACAGAACCGGTGCAGGGTCCTATCCGTGCAGGAAGCGTCGCAGCGCCTCGCGATTGTCATGCTCGGCTTGCTTGGTCACGCGGGCATTCGTTGCCCGATAGAAGCCGTGATACGTCCGCGGATACATGTGAAGCTCGACCGGCACCCCGGCGCGGCTCAATCGGTCCGCATAGGTCATGTTCTTCGAGGAAGAGATCAAGACCGCCGACCGAAATGTAGGTTGGAGGCAAGCCCGACACATCCGCTGCTCGTGCAGCCGCCGCATAAGGCGAGACGTCGGCCGAGCCCGGCTTCTCGCCGAGCAGCGAACGCCAGCCGAAATAGTTGTTTTCTTGCGTCCAGACGAACTCGCCGACGCAAGGATGTAGGTCCTTGCGCACCGCCGTGCGGTCGTCGATCATCGGATAGATCAGATGCTGAAAGGCGAATCTTGGTCCCTGCCGGTCGCGGGCGTAAAGTGCGGCGGCCGCCGCGAAACCGCCGCCCCCGCTTTCGCCCTTGATACCGATGCGGGCGGGATCGAGCCCAAGCCGGCCTGCATTCGCGTGCAGCCAAGCGAACACCGAGTAGATGTCCTGCAGCGGCGCCGGGTGCGGCGCTTCCGGCGCGAGACGATGATCCACGGAATAGATCGCGCATCTCAGCTCTGACGCGAAGAGCCTATTCTCCACATCCTTCATTTCCGGCGCGCCCATCACGAAGCCTCCGCCATGGATGTGTACGATGACGGGCAGTGGGTCGTCGGACGTGACCGGGCGATAGGTCAGAACGCGGATCGGCTTTGCGCCAAACGCACTCTCGACATGGATCTCGTCGGTGGAGATATCGGGCAGATTCGGTTTCGGAACGGCGCCTATCAGCTCGAGCGCATTGGCGCGGCGCCGCGTCAAAGATTCGGCGGTCAGCGGCAGCAGTGGCCACAGCGCGAGCGCATCGCGCAATTCGGGGTCGACAAGTTCGATCGTGCTCATGGATGGCAGCCGCGTCCGTTTGTGGCCAAGCAAACGATAAGGCAGTAACTGCTTGGCGACAAGTCCGCGTGGATTGGCGTTCTCCCCGTTGTGGCCTAGTCGTAACCTCCGTGCCAAAAAGATTCTATGAGCCTGGGCGGCGCTGCGGCGCACTGATAGTCCCCTCTTCACGGCACAGGCAACCAGGAGGCTTGGGATGTCGACCAGGGGTTACGCATGAAAGATGCCGATGAGGACTTGCTCCATGTATCCGTTATCCCATGCGGCCATTAAGCAACGCCCCTTGAGGCTGGCCTTTGAGGTCTGATGGCGGCGGACGAGGTTGATCGCGATTTTGCTCAGCAGCGAGAAATTCTGGACGGGATTCCGATCCCGCATCCTGCAGTGATCTTCCTGGAAGGTGACGTCGAGAACCCAGTGTAGGCTATTCAATCTGCCAGTGGCCGGCGGATCGCTTTTGCCAGGATCTCCGGGTGATCAGAACTGCTGGACAGCAAGTAGCGGATGTCGGTGTGCAGTATGTCGATGCCCAGCTCAATCGCGCTCGTCATCAGGTGGCATTGCAAGTCGGACCGACAAAAGGCCGGATCCTGAACAATATCGCTACCGAAACAGGTGATGGAGCAAGGTCGGTGTTGCTTCAGCGCCTGGCGCTAAACGGTCCCTGAATGCGCCGATGCCAAATGGCGCTGCTTGGAGTGCCGGCGAAATAAGGTTTCCTTATCGTTGTCCGCGCTACTCCCCGGACACCCGCGTCGCCATCAGCGCGCTCGGCCTGGTGACAAGCCCGCTCGACTTCCTGTTAAAGATGCCCGGCTGACGCGCCGCGCCGACTGCGTGGCGTAGAGCTTCCCGTCACGCTCTTCGATGCGACTAGCCCGCTTGTGCCGGGTTCAGGCGTGCGCCCTTGCATGCGCGGCGATTTCCTGCTGCGTCTTGCCGATCGCCAGAGCGAGGACCTGATCGCTCAAGTTCGACGAGCCGCGTCTGCCGCCAGCTGGTATTGCGGTAATAGTGCGCCGGCGCCCGCGTTGTCGCTCGAGAGCGGCCACCGTGTTGCCATAGTGGTCATCACCTGGGTTACGCCGCGATCCGCTCAAGCGGTGCTATTCTGACCGTTATATCACCATGCGGGGTTCCGGCCGAACCCATGCGCGAATCGGCAGTGCGATCACACACCCAAATGTCGCTTTACGGGGTCAGTAATATGCGGGCTTCCCGAGGTGCTCGCAGACTCGTTCCGCCACACGCGCTTGCTGCTCAGCGCTCGTTGCAAAAAAAACTCGCGCCGCAGCTAAGTAGAACGTTGGCTCGTGCCCCGAAGCGGACGCCGGATCGATGTGCACTGACGCGAAGATCATTTGGCCAGTGCTTCTCCCGCTAACCGGCCATCGAGTCGGAGATAGTATGTATCTCATACCCTGCAGCGAGCCATGCCTCGAACCCGCCCTCGATGCAGGCCACCGTGCTGAAGCCGAGGGAAGCGGCCAAGGCGCAGGCCTCGATGCTCTGCCGCGCGTCCGTGCCGACGATCAAGATCTCGTGGTCAAGCCGTAGCTGCGCCGCCCGAGTGCGCAGCGCCTGACCGGGCAGGCTCAGCGAGTGCGGAATATGACCGCCTGCAAAATCGAATGGCGGACGGACATCCACGACCTGAACCGAGCCGTCTACCAGTTTTGTGCGCACCTCGTTGACGGCAATGCTCGGGAATGATCGCTGGCTTGCGTCGGTCACACGCCTTCTCCCTTGCCCATCCGTTAAAAGAAATTGCTGAGGTTGCGCGCCAGCAGAACTGTCTGTTCGAGAAAAATCTTCCGGTTGGCTATGCGAAACGAGCCGCCGTGGCGCCGCAGCACATCCTCGCGGTGACCGATCCAGCTGTCCTCCTCCGAGTTGAGCCGGGTTCGGTAGACATGAAAATTCGCAGTGACGTCGAGCCCGTCATCGCGCTCGTCAAGGATCTGCACGTTCGTGATCAGGTGCCGGGTGCGCGATGGCGGATCTTCCGCCCAGGAGTATCCGGTCTGAAGCTTTCTGACACGGCTCGCCAGCATCGACTTGGTGTCGTCGAAATAGGCGACGGCGCCCGGCGCGGTGAATTCCCGGTCGATCTCGTTGCTGGTGCGGGTGCGCCGCACCGGCATCCAATAATGCACGTCATCGGTGAACAGCGTGAGCCAATCGTCGTAGCGGCGCTGGTCGAGTGCAGCCGCCTCGGCATAATAGAATTGCTCGACCAGGAACTGCAGCTGCATGCGGTAGGCGAGATCCCGGTTGGAGAGCGGCATCGCGGTCGCATCGGCGCCGGTCATTCGACCTACCCCTACACGGTTCCGTCGGGAATCGAATGGTTCCGGCGCAGCGTGTCCCAGTCCTCCGCGGCCATCCATTCGGCCCAGCTGCGGTAGGTCCATAACTGCGCGTGCTCGCTGATATGCGTGTCGATGTAGGCGAGCCCCGACGCTTCGTGCCGGATGGTTCCGCGACCGAGGTTCATCGCAAAATTCAGCGGATACCGCCGGCCGACCATACCGCGCGCGGCGCGCGTGCTCTGGTCCCAATTCTCGCCGTCTTCCTGCTCCAGCATGCCGGCCGGACCGAAGGTGTGGTTGGCCCGCATGATGGCGGCCTTGCGCAATTCGGGCGGCATGTCGCGATCGAGGATCGTGAACCACCAGATCTCCGTGGCGCCCGGCCCGCGAGGCAGACGAAGACTGAGTTGGGTTCCGCTCGAGGCGATCCATAGATTCGGAAAGATATTGGGATGGCCGCGGCTTTCGACCCCCAGAGCCCCCAGCTGTTGCTGCGCCTCGGGCCGGTCCCGCCAGCTCTCGTCCATGTACGGACTGTCAGCGGTGTGCTGCTGTTTCGTCAGCCCCTCACGCATCGCCCGGGTCAGCCGCGGACCGCCGATCGCATGACCGTATTCGCCAAGCGCGACGATGTGGTCCATCGAGGTCCACGGCGGAGGGCGGATATAGCCAGCTGCAAGGGAAGAGGCATGGCTCACCTGCACGTGATACCAGTCGAACAGGTTGTCGACCGCCAGTTTCCAATTGCAGCCGATGCGGTATTTCTGGATGCCGTCGACGACCGCCACGTCGCCATGCGCCGCCACCATGCTGAGCCCAAGGCGGCCGACCTCGCCGAGATACTCGTCCAGGGGCGGCGCTGCCGGGTCCATCGTCGCGAAGACAAAACCCTTGTGGCTCTCCACCTTTGCGGCCTTTGCCAGCCCCCAATCCTCGCGCCTCAGGTCCTCGTGATAGAAGTTTTTATAGCCGGGCACGCCGATCAGCTTGCCTTCGAGATCGTAAGTCCAACCATGATAGGTGCACATGAACGAGCGCGCGTGCCCCAGTTCTGCGCGGCACACCGCGTTGCCGCGGTGGCGGCAGGTATTCAAAAGAACCTGGAGTCGCCCCTGACGATCGCGCGTCGCAATGACGCTGTCCTCGCCGATAAAGTTCAGAAAGAAATCGCCCGTGTTCGGAATTTGCGACTCGTGGCACATGAAATTCCACGCGCGGGCAAAAATGCGGTCCAGTTCCGTCTCATAGATGTCATCGGCAAAGAAGACGCGGCGGTCCACCGTGCCGTGGTCCAGATCGACCAGCGACCGATAGTCTATGCCGTTGCGAGCGTGCATGATGCCTGTCTCTCCCGATCTCGCCTGCTAAACCGATATCCATCGGCTTAAGGACCGTCATTTGCTGGGTCTGGGCACGGTGATCCCGGCCCCGCCCGATGAGGCCCGATCAGCCTGCCGCTCCCTGCAGCGCCGGTACAGTGTTCGCGGCCGCCTCGGGGGCTTCGTCGGCCATCAGTTCGTCCAACAGCCGACGGAATTGGTTCAGTGCTTGGTCGGCACGGATCCACAGCATGCGGGGCTGCGGCGTCCGCGCGATGACCCGCTGCTGCGCCTCGATGATCACGTTGTCCTCGGCGAAAGCGCGTTCGAACAACGCCAGCTGCTGCCGCGAATCCTCCTCGCTGGCCAGCCGCCGGGGAAGGCACCCCGAATAGTAATAGATCGTGTGCCGCTCATCGATCGGCGTGACTGCCTGCGACGTGGTCGTTGTCGTCAGCGGCTCCGCGTCCGGGTCCGGCGCCCGCATGCCGCGCGCCGCCGCCATTCCGACCGGGTAGCTTCGGGTGCGAAGCAAGAAGATTCCCGGCACCATGTAATCGTAGGACGCCCACATATCGACATGGCTTACGCCGTCCGGCATGGTCAGATATCGCGGGCCCGGGTTGTTGACGACCCAGCGGGCGATCCTGAGGCCGCGCGGGATCGGCGAAACGGTCGGCCGACTCTCGGCCCAGCTCATGCTGTTGCGGCCGAGGGTGTTCTCGTGCACGTAGCTGAGATGCGCCAGATCGAGCAGATTGTCGTTGATCAGCTGGTAGTTGGCCTCGTAGACCAATTCGCCGGTCTGCATCCACCAATCGGGATCGTCGTGCTTGAGGGCACGCGGGATCAACGCCACGTCGGCGAGCGCCGGATCGCCCATCCACAGCCACACCCAGCAATCCTGCTCGACCGCCGGATAGGCGCGCACTCGGGCGCGCGGCGGTACTATCGTTTGGCCGGGAATTTCGACGCATGCGCCCGATGGCGCGAACTTGAGACCGTGATACATGCAGCGCAGATCACCACCCTCGACGCGCCCTTTCGAAAGCGGTGCGAGACGATGACAGCAGCGGTCTTCCAGCGCGGCGATGCCGCCGTCGTCCTTGCGATAGAGCACGATCGGCTCGCCGAGCATCGCGCGCGCCACGGGGCGGCCGCTCGAAAAATGATGGCTCCAGCCGGCGACATACCAGCAATTGCGCAGGAACATTGGTGATCCCTCCATGTTCGTGCGTTGCCATGGCCATGCCCTGGCGTGGTATGCAGCACGAAGCGTGAGAGCATAGCGGAAGCCGTTGACGTGTCAACCAATTGCCGGCGTGCCGCAAAAAGCCCATCGGAGGCCGACGACTCCGGCGGGATCGAGGAGTTCGGCCAATCAATAGGCTATCTGCTTGGCGCGATCTCGAACATTCTGTCGACCGGCGGCTCGCGCTTCTATCGACACCATTTCGGCATTGGTCTCTCGGAGTGGCGGCTGATGTGGGTTTTGGGAATCGAGCCGGCGATCACGGCGCGCCGCGCCTCGGAGATTATGGGACTGGACAAGGCGGCAGTGAGTCGCGCGGTTGCCGGCCTGGAACGCCGCGAGTTGCTGCACGCGACCCCGGACCCTGCGGACAACCGCCAACGGCTGATCGCGCTGTCGCCGGCGGGCCGCGACCTGTACCGCAGGATGATCGTGGTCTCGCGCGAGCGACAACGCAGGCTATTGGCGCCGCTCAGCGACGAGGAGCGGCGTGTTCTGGCTACCCTGCTGCGCCGCCTGCACGCCCATGTTGCGAGCGACGATCCGTTCGATCCGCCATCAATGCTGGTGAAAACCGAGCCGAATGCGGCGTGATTCGCGCCGCGACTATACAGAGTTTGCGGCGGTTCAGACGAAGGGGGCATTTTCCCCACAGCGGAACCGATGGTTCGCGGACTCTTTGCTGGAGGGAACCGGATTCGAACCATCGGGCCCGCCGAGAAAGAGACGGCCGTCGAGAGAGGCCCCGCGGCCGACCATCGTCGTCTCGCGAGACGACCTGCGCTTAATGACCCCATCCAACTTATCGGTCCGGCATCACTCGTCGGCAACAGCCGAGAGACCTTTCACACGAGCGGGACCGATGGTTCGAATCCGGTTCCCTCCAGCGGCGAGTCCGACTCTCCAGTGGACATTGAGGTTGCGCGCGGAGAGCCCGCGCTTTCGCGGCGCCCCGGTCTTGAGATTCCGAATAGCTCCAGCGCGCCGCTCTGTTGTGCCCATGCCGTCCCGCGGTTTCCTCCCTCGAGGCTTATCGACGCCGGCCCATCGAGCGCGCCTAGGCTCATTTGTCGGGGCGGTATCGGGTGTGGCGCTGGCCCCAGTCGAACAAGGTCCGCAGCACCGGGCGCAGCTCTTTGCCCTTTTCGGTCAGTACGTATTCGGCGCGCGGCGGGTGCTGCTCGTAAAACCGCCTCTCGACGATCCCGGCTTCCTCCAGCCGCTTCAATCGCGCCGATAGCGTGTTCGGGCTGATCCCCGCTAGCGAACGCTCGAAATCCTGAAACTTGCGCAGCCCGCCAGTGACAAGGTCACGCAGAATGAGGATCGTCCAACGCTCGCCGACGATGTCCAGCGTGCGCGCAATCGGGCAGCGCAAGTCATAAGGCGCCGAGTACGGACGGGGGTCGGTCATCGGGCTAGCCGGCTGCCGAAGATGCCGCCTTGGGGGCGAAAAACAGTCATTCTGGACGCGACCCACGGGTCCGGCCTCTGGTCGGGCCGAGGACAGGCTTCGCGGCGACCCGGAATCCAGAAACCTTTGACATGGCTGGATTCCCGCGTCCGCGGGAATGACGGCAAGGGTGTCGGCATGTCCGTTGCCCAGCTATCGGTCAGTTTTCCGCAGCCTGATACGGGAGCGTCCTTCGCATCAACGGTAACAGGGCGTGAACAAAAAAGATAGTGACTCTAAAATATGGAGTTAGTATTCTCATCGACACCGAGCTGACCCGGGCGGCGCGCCGCGAGGTGCCGGGGCTGAATTCCCGGGTGCTGGCGCGCACCCCGGTGGGCCGGT
>Ga0306923_10003525_pt1 | contig 14772 bp, 12 predicted proteins | sample sta12Can44000108_FD_203841 | JGI IMG/M metagenome (GOLD analysis project Ga0306923, IMG submission 203841) | Lab enrichment of tropical soil microbial communities from Luquillo Experimental Forest, Puerto Rico - statanox.12C.anox.44.000.108 (v2)... | ecosystem: Environmental > Terrestrial >... | reverse complement strand
GTAGCCGGGCGGCTGCGTGATCATGCCGTCGGCGCCCTGCACCAGCGGCTCCAGCACGAGCGCCGCGATCCGGCCCCGCTTCTCGGCGAAGACCTGCTCCACCGCCTCGACGCACTCCAGGTGGCAGCTCGAGCGCTCCTTCCCGAGCGGGCAGCGATAGCAGTACGGCTGCGGCGCGTGGTTCACGGGGAAGAGGAGCGGCTTGAAGATGCGGTGGAACAGGTCGATCCCGCCCACCGCCACCGACCCCAGCGTGTCGCCGTGGTACCCGCCGCGGAGCGCGACGAACTCGCTGCGCGCGGTGTCGCCGCGCAGCTGGTGGTGCTGGTAGGCCATCTTGAGCGCGACCTCGACCGCAGTCGCGCCGGCGTCGGAGAAGAAGACCCGCGTGAGGCCCTTCGGCGTCCAGCGCAGCAGCTCCTCGGCGGCCTCGATGGAGGCGGTGGAGGCGAGGCCGAGCAGGGTCGAGTGGCCGACGCGATCGAGCTGCGCCCGGATCGCGTCGTCGATCTCCTTCACCCGGTGGCCGTGGACGTTGCACCACAGCGAGCTGACGCCGTCGAGGTATCGGCGCCCCGTCGTGTCGACGAGGTGGACACCCTCCGCCTCGTCCACGATGAGCGGCTCCTCGGCCAGCCAGTCCTGCATCTGGGTGAACGGGTGCCACAGGTGCTCGTGGTCGGACCTCCACAGGCGGCGGTGCCGCTCGAGGCGCTCGGCGTCGGTCATGGTCGGCGGACGCTAGCGCAGGGTGCCGTCGTCCGACAACGCCGGAGCTCGCTCCGCCCGCCGCGCCGTGGCGAGCGCCCGCTCGAAGGCCGGCTGCATGGCGTCGGCCCAGCGCTCGTACCCGCGCTCCGAGGGGTGGAAGCCATCCGCGGAGAGGAGCTCGGGGTGGAGGAGGAGCTCGCGAGACGTCTCTGCGAAGAGGTCGACGAGCGTGAACCCGTGCCGGCGTGCCGCCGCCGCGATGCGGGCGTTCACGGCCGCGATGCGCGCCGCGAGCCCGCCCCTCGTCTCCTCGCCCACCGCGAGCGGCGATCGCGTGAGGTCCGGGACGTTCACCGCCACCACCGGGGCGCCACGCCGCGCAAGCGCGGCCGCGACGCGCTCGTAGTCCCGCGCGAACGCTTCCGGGTCCGTCCCGAGCGTCACGTCGTTGATGCCGATGCCCAGCGTGACGAGGTCGGGCTGCGCCGCGAGCCCTGGCCCGAGCTGGCGCTCGGCGACGTCCGCCACCCGCGCCCCGGGGACGCACAGGTTGACGAGGCGCGCCGGCTCACCCTTGTCCCGGGCGCGCGCCGCGAGCCGCGCCGGATAGCCGCCGCCGCGCGCGGCGCCGACCCCGACTCCGGTCGAGTCGCCGAGCGCGAGGTAGGTGGGCTCGGCGGCCGCGGTGGCCATGGCGAGGGCGAGCGCGAGCGCCGTCACGCAGAGAATCTAGGTCGGCCTGCGCGCGCGGCCAGCCATCCGGCCGGCCCGCCCTGCCCTGGGCGCCGGCCGCCAGCCCGCGTTCCGCTTCCAGGGCACGCCGCGGGTGCGGAGCCGCTCTCCGGGCTTCAGCCGCCCGGTGCGCCGCAGCGCCTCCTCGACCAGCGGCCGCTGCTCCGGATCGCCCCAGCGCAGCAGCGCCTTCTGCATCTTCTTCTCGTGCATGTCGCGCACGACGTGGACCGGCTTCATCGTGAGCGGGTGGTAGCCCGACCAGTGCATGTCGGAGGCGAGCGTCATGGGCGTGGGCGTGAAGTCCTGGACCTGCTGCGGGCGCCAACCGTTCCTCTCGAGGTACTCGTAGAGCTTCACCCCGTCCTCGAGCGTGCAGCCGGGGTGCGAGGAGATGAAGTAAGGGACGAGGTACTGCTCCTTCCCCGCCTCCTTCGTGTAGCGCTGGAACTCGCCCCGGAAGCGCTCGAACTCCTCGATGCCCGGCTTCTTCATGATCTGGAGAACGTCCGGTGAGGCGTGCTCGGGCGCCACCTTGAGCTGACCCGAGACGTGGTGGCCGATGAGCTCCTTCAGGTAGGTCTGCCCGTGTTCCTGGTCGTGGTGGGCGAGGTCGTAGCGGAGCCCCGAGCCGACGAAGACGTGCTTCACGCCCTTCACCTGGCGCGCTTTGCGGTAGAGCTGCACCAGCGGCCCGTGGTCGGTCTTCCAGAACTTGCAGACCTTCGGGTACACGCAGGAGAGCCGCCGGCAGACGGCGTGCGCCTCCTCCGACGAGCAGTACATCTGCCACATGTTGGCGGTGGCGCCGCCGAGATCGGTGATGGTACCGCGGAAGTCGGGGCGCTCCGCCATCGCCTGCATCTCGCGCAGGATGGAGCCCTCCGACCGGCTCGTCACCTCGCGGCCCTGGTGCTCCGTGATGCAACAGAACGAGCATCCGGCGCTGCAGCCGCGCAGGATCTGGATCGACCAGCGGATCTGCTCCAGCGCCGGGATGTGCGCGCCGCCGTAGGAGGGGTGCGCTTCGCGGGCGAAGGGCAGCTCCGCGATCCGGTCCAGCTCCTCGGTGGAGAGCGTGGCCGCCGGCGGGTTCACCACCACGGTCCGCGCCGACGCCCCCGACCCGTGGCGCTGCGTGAGCGTCCGGGCGTTGGCGCCGTTGTGCTCGAGGTGGTAGAGGCGCGAGAAGTCCGCGAACGTGCGCTTGTCGCGCGCCACCTCCTCGTAGGAAGGGAGCGCCAGGACCCCGCGCTCGCGCCCCTCCAGCCCAGCCAGCGCCAGGTCCTTCGGGACGAGCGCGGTTCCGGCCACGTCCGTCAGGCCGCACGGATCCTCGCCCGCGGCAAGGCGGCGGGCGATCTCGAGGATGGGTCGCTCGCCCTGCCCGTACACGAGGAGGTCGGCCTCGCTCGATGCCGCCAGCGACGGCAGCACCCGGTCGTCCCAGTAGTCGTAGTGCGCGATGCGGCGGAGCGACGCCTCCACGCCGCCGGCGACGAGGCAGCACGCCTCGCCGAACGCCTCGCGCGCCAGCCGGGCGTAGACGGTCGTGGCGCGGTCGGGCCGGAGCCCGGCCGCTCCGCCCGGCGTGTAGGCGTCGTCGGAGCGTCGGCGCTTGTGGGCGGTGTAGTGGTTCACCATCGAGTCCATCGCACCCGACGTGATGCCGACGAAGAGCCGCGGCCGGCCGAGCCGCGCCACGCCCGCGGGCGACCGCCAGTCCGGTTGCGCGATGACGCCGACGCGCAGCCCCTGCGCCTCCAGGACGCGGCCGATCACCGCCGTCCCGAAGCTGGGGTGGTCGACGTAGGCATCCCCCGAGACGAGGAGCACATCGAGCTCGTCCCACCCGCGCGCCCGCATCTCCTCGCGCGTGGTGGGGAGGAAGCGGGCGGCTGGGGGCAGACTCGCGTTCGGTCGGTGGCTCACGTCGGTTTCCTTACATGGTCCCGAAGCTGTCCGCGATCAACACACGAGCAGCGGCGTGCCTTTCGCCACGGCCGAGTGGGCGGGGTATCATCGGCCGGCCCGCGATCGCGGACCTCTCGCCTTTCCTCCTTCCGGTCCAGCCCATGTCCGATCACGTCCACGCAGCGAACGAGCGCGCGCTCCAGCCCTCGACGACCGGGTTCGACGTGAACGCGGCCGCTGCCGAGGTACGAGCCGAGCTCTCCCCCGCAGCGGCGCCCGAGAGGCCGCGCTGGACGGCGGCCGACTACGGCTGGGATCCCGCCGACGCGAACGCCGTCGCCTGGGCAGCCTACTACTCCGACCTCGGGGTCGATCCCGTTGCGCTCGCGGCGCAGCAGGCCGCCGAGGCGGCGCCGCAGGCCACGCCGGCGGCGGAGCTCGCGCCCGAGCCCGAGCCCACGCTGGGGCCTGCCGCCGCGGAAGAGGTTCGGCAGGCGGATCCCGAGCCGCAGCCCGCGCTCGAGCTCACCCCCCAGGCGGTCGAGGCGGAGGCGCTCGCGGCGCCCGAGGCGGCGACGTCCGACGCCGCGGCCGTGGCGGCGGAGCCGCTGCTCACGACCGACGACCCCCTGCTCGACGACCTCTCGTTCGCGCCGGTCTCGACGACAGATGCACCCGGCATGGTCGACGCCGGCCGCGCGATGTGGGAGCTGCTGCCGGCGGAGTCGCCGGCGACCGGGGCCCCGGCGGAAGCCGAGCTCCCGCACGAGCTCCCCGCCGGATGGCTCGACGACGGCCGCGCCCGACTCGACGATTTTCAGCTCGCGAGCGGCGGCTCGTTCGACGAGACGACGGCGCCGATCGGAGATCAGGGCGAGCCGATCTCGGGCGAGCAGGCCGACGCCATGGACCCTCTGTTGCCCGAGGTGCCGCCGCTCGACCTCGGCCTCGCCGAGGATCGCCTGCCCACGGCGGCCGCCCCCGCCACGGCCGCGCCCGAGCCGGTCGCCGCCGCCGAACTGCTCGCGATCCCGGATGGCGACCTCGCCGCGCCCGGCGCGGAGCTCTCGATCGACCTCGGTTTCTTTGAGGACGAGCCGCTCGAGGCGGCGGTGGCCGGGCTGGCGACCGAGCCCCAGCACGACCTCGGCTGGGCCGCGTACGCCGTACCGCAAGGCGATGCCGCGGTCGACCTCGCCAGCTTCGACGCCGAGCCTCAGCACGAGACCGAGCCGCGGCACGACACCAGCCTCGCGTCGGAGGGCACCGCGATGTGGGGGCTCGGCCGTGCGCCGGCCGTTCCTCGATCGACCGCGGCGGAGGTGCTCGGCGACGCCGCGCCACTCCCGATCCCGGCCTCGCCGCCGCCCTCGTCGGATCTCGGCGAGCCGATCGACGGATCGCTGTGCCTCGAGCCCGTCCTCGACGCTCCGGAGCCGACCGCCGCGGCTCCGTTGCCGCCCGATCCGTGGGACGTCCCCGCCGCGCCTGCCTCCGCGGTCGAGGTCGCGCCAGCGGCGGGCGCGGGACCGTCCGACCTCGACGCACCCGAGGTGGCGCCGCCCGCCGAGCCGGCCGAGGCCATCCTCGAGGTCGGCGCGGAGGTGGTCGAGGTCACCGCCGAGCCCGTCGAGCCCGAGCCACTCCCCGCGCCGCCGGCCATCGCGCCGGCGGCCCCGGCTCTCGCGCCGGAGCCCTCGCCGGCCCCGGCGAACGTCCACCCCGCCGCGGCTGACGAGCCGGCTGCGTTCGAGCCGCCCGCTCCTCCCGTGGAGGAGCCGCTCCCGGGCGCCGACCTCCTCGCAGGACTCCGTGCCGACCTCGCGGCGCCGGAGCCTGAACCGGTTGCGCCGGCCGCAGCGGTGCCGTCTTCTTTCATCGCCGGGACACACCGGGTGGTGGTCCACACCTCGGACGGTCAGGTGAAGCGCGGCACCCTGCGCGACGCCACGCTCGATGGCCCGGAGCTAGAGCTGTGGCCGCAGGCGGGCATCGTGCCCGAGTCCCTGCAGGCGCAGGGCGTGAAGGCGATCTTCTTCATGCTGTCCGCCGGCGAGCCGCCCCCTGCGCCGGTGGGCAAGAAGGTCCGCGTCACCTTCCGCGACGGGCGTCAGGTGGCCGGCTTCAGCCCGGACTACGCCCCCGACTGCGTCGGCTTCTTCATGGTGCCAGCCGACACCCGCACGCACACGGCCCGGATCTGGGTCTACCGCGCGTCGGTGCGGCAGGTGACCGTCTCGCCTTGACGAGAGCGTTCGTCCTTCGACTACGGCCGGCTGCGCCGGCCGGAGCCTGCCCTGAGCGGAGGCCGCGGAGCGGCCGCAGTCCAAGGGCTCAGGACGAACGGCAAGGGGCCGTTCCCGCGCCCCTGCTCCCGCGAGTACGCCGTCCCGCTAGTTCAGCCACCTCGGCGGATCTTCCTTCTTGATCACCTTGAGGTGGCTCGCGCGCCGGCGCGCCCGCCGCTCGTACTGCTTGATGCGGAGCGTCTGCCAGAACCCGCGCAGCGACCAGCCGCGAGCGTAGGCGAGCATCCCGAGCTGCGCCGCGAGGTGAGGCACGTAGGCGTGGAGCCGCCCGAAGACCCCGTACAGCAGCGTGCCTCCGAGGGTGAGCCACAGGAGCGCGCGGCCCGAGATCGGCAGCGCGAGCATGAACAGGATCTGCCGCTCGGGGAAGATCATGGCCCACGCGATGATGAGCGCCGACAGGACCGGCCACGAGCCGGTCCACGCCGAGACGTACACGGCCGGCCAGGCGAAACGGCCGACGAGGCAGGTCACCGCCGCCGCGAGCACCGCGAAAGCGAGGAAAGTGACGACGAACCGGCGCGGCCCCCAAGCGAAGCAGAGGTCCTTGCCGAACCAGTAGAGCGTGAGCGCGCCGAAGAGGAGCGAGAGCGGGTCGCGCTCGAAGAAGACCCAGGTGACGAGTCGCCACACCTGGCCGCGCCAGACGAGCGCCGGCACGAGCGCGGCCGCGTCCACGAACCCGTAGCCCTGTCCGAGCGCGCCGAGGAGGCTCGCCGCCACGATGGCGCTGATGAGGGCGCCGACCGTCGGCGGGATGCGCCCGCCGAACGTGAAGAGGTCGCCGATGGAGGATCGCGAGCCGCGCATTCGGGTCAAATAAGGGCCCGGCGGGGACTGCGCCACCGCTCGGCCGGGAACGCTCCCCCTGCCGGCGCCGGCCGGGCGGTCAGCGGTCCCGCTCCCGGTAGAACAGGAGGATGCTCAGGCAGTGGAACTCCTTGTCCGAGCTCTGCCTCACCTCCCGATCGACGACCTCGAGGTCGGGGTGCTCGCGCAGCCAGCCCGTGATGCGCTCCGAGAGCGCCTCCCGGTCTCGGGCGAGCGTGGTGGAGAAGACCTTCAGGCCGGTGAAGCTCGGGATCCGTTCCACGCGAGCACGGTACCGGGCCGTGCGCCCGCCCGCAAGGAAGTCGCGCCGAGAGCCCGTCTACATCGCCTCGAGCACCACCGCGATCCCCTGCCCGCCGCCGATGCAGGCGCCGCCGAGCCCGTACCGCACGCCCCTCCGGCGCAGCTCGTACAGGAGGTGCATCGTGATGCGGGCGCCGCTCGCCGCGAGCGGGTGGCCGACGGCGATGGCGCCGCCGTCCACGTTGGTCGCGTCGCGCGGCAGCCCGAGCTCCTTCTCGACCGCCAGGTACTGCGGCGCGAACGCCTCGTTCACCTCGAACAGGTCGAAGTCGGAGAGCTTCGCCTGCGCGCGCTCGAGCGCGTTCCGGAACGCGGCCACCGGACCGATGCCCATAATCGTCGGATCGACCCCGGCGAAGCCCCAGTTCAGCAGCCGTCCCAGCGGCCGGATCCCGCGCGCTTCGGCGAAGGCGCGGGTGGACATGAGGAGCGCGCCGGCGCCGTCGGACACGCCGCTCGCCGCGCCGGCGTGGATGACGCCGTCCTTCTTGAACACCTTGGGGAGCTTCCGGAGCGTCTCGACGGTGGTGTCCGGGCGCGGGTGCTCGTCGCGCGCGAACTTCACCGCTCCCCGCCGCGTCGGGATCTCGATCGGCGCGACCTCGGCGGCGAGGCGTCCCGCCTCCTGCGCCGCCGCGAACCGCCGCTGCGAGAGCACGCTGTACTCGTCCACCTCGTCCTGGCCGATGCGGTACTGCTCGGCCAGCTTCTCCGCGGTGAGCGCCATCGGCATGCCGGCGTAGCTGTCGGTGAGCGCCGACCAGAGCAGGTCCTCGAGCGGCGGCGGCTTGCCGAGCGGGAAGCCCCAGCGCGTCCCGCGCAGCACGAGCGGCGCCTGGCTCATCGACTCGGTGCCGCCGACGAGGACGAGCTCCGCCTCGCCCCCGGCGAGCAGGCGCGCCCCCTGCACCACCGCCTCGAACCCGGAGCCGCACAGCCTGTTGACGGTCAGCGCGGGCGTCGAGACGGGCGCGCCGGCCCGCAGGCCGACGTGGCGCGCGAGGTAGATAGCGTCGGACGACGTCTGCGCCACGTTCCCGAAGACGACGTGCTCCACGCGCTCGGCCGGGACCGCCGCCTGTGCCAGCGCCGCCTGCGCGGCGTGCACGCCCAGGTCGGTGGCGGAGAGGTCCTTGAGGGTGCCCCCGTACGTACCGAACGGGGTCCGCCGTGCGGCGAGGAAGACGACGTCGTGGGCGGTCGCGGAGCGCATGGAGTCCTCCCTCCGCGGCGGAGCGTGCGAGGCGCCGCGGGGCTCCCCGCTATGTAGCGCCGCGGACGAGGAGCTTCACGGCCGACGCGAGGAGCACGAGCGCGAACGCCGCGATGGCGAAGGAGAGCGCGGCGCCCCGCCGGAGCTCGCGCCGGCCCTCGCCGGCGTACCAGGCCCGGGCCGCGTCGAGGCGGGCGGCGAGATCGAGCGCCACCGCCGGCGCGCCGTGGTGCGCGGCGAAGCGCTCCACGGCGATCTCGTGCGCGGCGAGCTGCGCCTCCGGCGCCGCGCCCACGACGGCCCCGGCCTGCGCCCGCGCGCTCGCCACGGCGTGCCGGGGGTGGTTGGCGGTCAGGACGTAGGCCCCGTCCTGGAAGGGCGAGTAGAAGAGGAGCCGTGGCGCGTCCGCCGCTCCCCGCTCCTGCGACACGTCGGCGTACGTGCCGCGCGACGCGTCGGCGTACGAATCCACCTCCCGGTCGAGCGCGCCCAGGGGCGCGCGCTCGTGGAGGATCCCGAGCGGCGTGAACCCCAGCCGCTCGAGCTCGGCGCCGAGCCTCAGGCGCGGCGCCGACCGTGGCGGCTCGTCCGGCTCGCCCGTCACCCGCACCGACGGGACGAGGAAGACGAGGGCGCGCCGCGCGTAGCGGAGCGCCTGCACGAGGGCGAAGAGCGCGACGAGGAGGTTGAAGGTGCGCATGCGGTCGGGGCGGCGACCCCGCCGCGAGCCTACTTCGACGCGGCCTCGGCCGCGACGTCCGCGGCGCTCCTCTTCTTGCCGAGGACGCGGGCGAGCAGGATCCCGATCTCGTAGAAGAGGATCATCGGGACCGCCATGAGCGCCAGGTTGAAGGGGTCGCCGGTGGGCGTGATGATGGCCGCCAGCGTCACGTTCGCGACGATGGCGTGGCGCCGGTACTTGGCGAGGAAGTCGGCGGAGACGAGCCCGATCATCGACAGGAACGCGATGATGACGGGCACCTCGAAGATGATGCCGAAGCCGAGCAGCATGGCGAGCACGAGCGAGAGCTGCTCGGTCATGGTGAGGATCGGCTTCATGTCGTCGCCCGCGATCGCCGCCAGGGCGGGGAACGCGTAGGGCATGACGAGGAAGTAGCAGAAGGCGGCGCCGCCGTAGAACAGGAGGGTGGCGGAGGCGAGGAACGGGATGACGATCTTCCGCTCCTTCTTGTAGAGCCCGGGCGCGACGAACTGCCAGAACTGGTACAGGACGTACGGGGCCGCGACGAAGATGCCGCCGTAGAGCGCCACCTTCAGGTACACCATGAAGGGCTCGATGTAGCCCGTGTAGTGCAGGTACTGCTGCCCCTCCGGCAGCGACTTCAGCACGGGCAGCATCACCCAGCGGAAGATGCGCTCGCAGAAGTAGCCCACGAGCGCCATGCCCACCGCGACGCCCAGCAGCGCGCGGATGAGCCGCTTGCGCAGCTCCTGGAGGTGCTCGAAGAAGCTCAGCTTGACGTCGCTCTCCGGCTCCGGCTTCTCGGGCGGCGGGAGCGACTTGGCCGTCTCCGTCATGGGGCCTTCGGCGCCGCCTCCGCGGCGGGAGCGGCCTCGACCGGCTTCGGCTCGGCGAGCGCCAGCTCGAGGCCGGGGACGTTCTGCGCCGTGGCCGCTGGGACCTCGCCCTGCGGTGGCGTGGGCACGCCGCCCGGCGGCACGGCCGGCGGCGACTCACCGTCCGCCGGAGGCTTGGCCGGCTCGACCAGCGTCGGCTTCTGCGGCTTCGTGGGCTCGGAGTACAGCTCGGTCTCGAACTGCGCCTTGAGGTCGTCCGTCGCCTTGCGGAACTCGCGCAGCCCCTTCCCGAGCTGCTTGGCGGCGTCGGGGAGCTTCTGGGGTCCGAGCAGGATCAGGGCGAGCACCAGGATGATGACCACTTCGCCCATGCCGAGGCCGAACATGCGGTCGATATAACACGCGCTTCGCCCGGTTTGTGCCCCCTTGGCGTCCCGGATCGACGTTGCGTACGACCCGCCGGACCCGTAACGTGCCTCGCGATGGCCTACTGGCTGCTCAAGACAGAGCCGGAGGTGTACGCGTTCGAGGACCTCGTCCGCGAGGGAACGACCGCCTGGTCGGGCGTCCGCAACCCGCAGGCCCAGGCGAACCTGCGCGCCATGAAAGCGGGCGACCGGGTGGTCATCTACCACTCCGGCGAGCGGCGGGCCGTGGGGACGGCACGGGTGGTGAACCCGGCGTACCCCGATCCGTCCTCGGAGGAGGAGGGGCTCGTGTGCGTCGACCTCGGCGCCGCCGAGCCCTTGCCGGCGCCGGTGCCGCTCGAGGCCCTCAAGCTCGAGCCCGCTTTCGCCGGCTCGGCGCTGGTGAGGCAGGGTCGGCTGTCTGTGGTGCCGCTCTCACCCGCGGAGTGGCAGGACCTCGTCGAGCTCGCCGCCGTCATCGCCCGCACGGGCGGGCTGCGGCGCAAGAAGAGGTTCTGAGACGCCTCACTCCCGGAAGAGGTCCTGGACCTCGACCCGCGGCTTGTCGGGCGGGTTCTCGGTCGGCTTCGCCTCCACCTTGAACGGCTCGAGGACACCGCGCCCGCCCTCGGGCGCGAGCTTCCCGGTCGTGGGGTCGATGCGCACGAGCTCGATGCCGTCCGGCTGCGGGAACTCCGGCTGCGGGCGATCGCGCAGCGCCGACTCCATGTAGGAGAGCCAGATGGGCAGCGCGGCGCGGCCGCCCGTCTCGAACCGGCCGAGCGGCATCTCGTTGTGGTCGTACCCGAGCCACACCCCCGCGAAGAGGTCGTGCGTCATCCCCATGAACCAGGTGTCGAACGAGTCGTTCGTGGTGCCGGTCTTGCCCGCGGCCGGCTTGCCCAGCTTGGCCGCCTGCGCTCCCGTGCCGACCGTCGCCACCTCGTGGAGGAGCGAGACCGTGATGTAGGCGGAGCGCGGGTCCATCACGCGCTCCACGGGCGTCGTCACCTGCGCGGCGGCGGCGGCCAGGCGCGTCGAGAGCGGGACCCACGCATCCGTGGGGGCGCTGTGGTCCTCGAGCAGCCGCCCGTCGCGGTCCAGCACCCGCTTCAGGAACGTCGAGGGGCGCTTCTCGCCGTATCGGTCGAGCAGCGCGTAGACGTTCGCGAGGCTCCACAGCGTCGTGCACGAGGAGCCGATGGCGCTGCCGAGCTCACGCTTCACCGGCGTCTCGAGCCCGAGCGTGGCCGCCCAGGAGACGAGCTGGTCGACGCCGAGCGCCGCCGCCGCCTTCACCGCCGGCAGGTTCATGGAGTGGACGAGCGCGTCGCGCAGCGTGACGTCGCCCTTGAACGAGCCGCCGTAGTTCTCGGGCTTCCACGACACGCCCGAGGTCTCGTCGCGGTAGACCACCGGCGCGTCGGTGAGGAGCGTGGCGGGTGTGTAGTTGAGCTTCTCGATCGCGCCCGAGTAGACGATCGGCTTGAAGGCGGAGCCGGGCTGACGGCAGGCCTGGAAGGCGCGGTTGAACTCCGACGCGTCGAAGTCGTAGCCGCCCACCATGGCCGAGACGTAGCCGGTGAAGGGCTCGATGGAGACGAGCGCACCCTGCAGCTTCGGCTCCTGCTCCAGCGCGAGGAGGACGTCCGCGTCGGGCACGAGCTTCTGCCGCTCCGCGGGCTCGCGCTTGACGAGGTCCTGCCGCAGCACCCGCCGCACGAGGATCACGTCGCCGACGTGGAGCGCGGTCGACGGGCGCGAGATGAGCGCGTCGGGGTAGCTCTGCTCCGGGTTCGGCTTGCGGGCCCAGCGCATGCCGGCGATGGGGAGGATCCCCTCGGTGGCGCCCACGGTGACGCGCGCCAGGGCCGCCCGGTCGTCCACCTCGCCCACGATGCCGACGGCGTAGTCGCCCGGCGTGACCGAGCCCTCCGGCCAAACGTGGGCGAGCCGGGCCCTGAGCGCGTCGCGCTCTTTGCCCTCGACGTGGGTCACCGGGCCCTGGAACCCCTGGCGGTGATCGACCTCCATGAGACCCGCGAGCATGGCGGCCTGCGCCCCGCGCTGCCGCTCGAGATCCATCGCCAGCTCGACCCGAAGCCCGTCGTGCAGGACCCGGTCGTTGCCGTAGCGCTCCACGACGAGCCGCCGCGCCTGCTCCGCATAGAACGGCGCCGTCTCGCGGAAGACGTCGTCCACCGGGTAGACCTTGACCTCGGTCTCCTCCGCCCGGACCCGCTCGTCGGCGGTGATCATCCCCTCCTCGTACATGCGGCGGAGGACGTACCGCCGGCGCGCCTTCGCGGCGTCCGGGTGCATGAACGGAGAGTACTTGCTGGGCGCCTGAGGCAAGCCCGCCACGAGCGCCGCCTCGGCGAGGGTGAGGTCCTCCACGTTCTTGCGGAAGTAGTTCTCCGCCGCCGCCTGGACGCCGTAGCTGTGGTGGCCGAGGAAGACGCCGTTCAGGTACAGCCACAGGATCTCGCGCTTGTCGAAGGCCGCCTCGAGCCGCCGCGCCAGGATGAGCTCGCGGACCTTGCGCCGGAGATTGCGCCTCGTGCCCTCCTCGAACCCCTCCGCGGAGACGAGCAGCGACTTCGCGGTCTGCTGGGTGATGGTCGAGCCGCCCTGCACCCTGTGGCGCAGGAGGTAGGTGTTCACGGCCGCGCGCAGGGTGCCGAGCCAGTCGATCCCGCGGTGCTCGAAGAAGGTCTTGTCCTCCGAGGCGATGAGCGCCTCGACGAGCCGCTTCGGGATGCGGTCGTAGGGCACCACCTTGCGCCGCTCGTCGAACAGCTCGCCCGCGAGCTGGCCGTCGGCGGACACGAGCTCGCTCACGATCGGCGGGCGGTACTGGGCCAGGGTCGGGACGTCCGGCAGGCCGCTCGCGAAGTGCCGGTACGCGACGAGCCCGGCCACGGCGGCGGCGCCCGCGGCGATCAGCACGAGCCCGAGCAGGGCGATGAGGAGCCGCGCCGCGAGCGAGCGGCGGCGCGCGGGCGGCGGGGGCGGGGTCGGGACGCCGGACGGCTGCTCTCTCGGCGCCGGAGCCTTGGGGGGCATCATCGGGGGACGAATCTAGGCCCCCCGGCGCGCAGGGATCAACGATCCCCTGCGGCGGCGCCCGGCGGGGCGGCGAGGTTCATCTTGCGCAGCACCGCGAGGAGCTCCTCCGGCACCGGCGCCTCCACCCGGAGCGGGCGCTCCGTCATGGGGTGCGGGATCTCGAGCTTCCAGGCGTGCAGGAACATGCGCCTCAGCCCCCACCGCGTCTTGGCGAGGCGGTTGAACGGGAAGTCGCCGTAGCGGCTGTCACCCGCGACGGGGTGCCCGGTCGACTGGAGGTGGCGGCGGATCTGGTGGGTGCGACCGGTCTCGATCCGGACGCTCACGAGCGAGGCCTCGCGCATCGACGACACGACCCGGTAGCGCGTCACCGCCTCCTGGAAGTTCACCCCGCGCTGCGCCTTCGAGCGGGCGGTCTGCTCGTGCTCCGAGAGCGGCAGGTCGATGACGCCCTCGGCGCGCGGCATCTTCCCCTTGGCGAGCGCCAGGTACGTCTTCTTGACTCCTTCTCCCTCCGTGAAGATGACCGTCAGCGCCGCCATGCAGCGGCGGCTCTTCGCGACCAGCACGACCCCCGAGGTCTCCCGATCGAGCCGGTGCGCCGGCGAAGGCTTGAACTCCGTCGAGGGCAGGTCGGCCGGCACCTTCAGGTAGGCGCGCGCCTCCTCCACCAGCGTCGCGCCGGTGATGCCCGTCCCGGGGTGCGCGGCGAGGCCGGCCGGCTTGTCGACCGCGAGGAGGTGCTCGTCCTCGTAGAGCACGCGGAAGGTGGGCTTCACCTCGCCGGGCGCCGGTGCGGCGCCCTCCTCGGCCCGGCCCAGCAGCCGCTCCTCGTCGCCGCGCACCACCACCGCGTCGCCCTCGCCGAGCACCTGCTCGGCCTTGCCGCGGGCGCCGTTCACCCGGACCTTGCGCGTGCGCAGGAGCTTGTAGACGTGGCTGAGGGGGACGTCCTTCAGGGCGCGGCGCAGGAACTTGTCGAGCCGCTGCCCGGCGGCATCGGCGCTGACCTTCATCTCGAGCACGGGGAGGTTGTACTACGGGGACGCTCGGCGGGGGACAAGCCCCCGCCCTACGACAGGGGGGAGGCAAGGGACCGCGGCCCCAACCGCGTCGCGACCCGGTGCCGAGCGCGCCATGCCGCGCCCGCGCGCGCGGCGGCGCCATTGCGGAGCGCCGCATCGAGGACCATGGTTGCCGGAACGCGCCATATTCACGGTGAGTGGCGGCGCGAGGACTGCTCGAAGCGCTGCGGCGCGCCGAAGGCGCGAACCGCAGCGCAAGTTCCGCAGCGCCGCGAATGAGTCCGAAGTTCGCGCGTTCCGGCCCTGGGTACCCCGGCGGCGCGGAGCACGGGCGCCGACGCGCGCGCGGGCGCAGAGCAAGGCGCGGGCGGGCCCGAGCTTCGCGGGGCGAGGGAGACGAGACCCGACTGTGCGTTACAGCAGCTCCAGCTGCTCCCGCTCGACGAGCGGCTCCGCGCGGATCCCCTCGTGCCTCAGCGCGGCCGCGAGCTCGCGAGCGTACCCGTGCACCGTGAGCACGCGCGCGGCGCCGCTCGCCTTGGCGTAGCGCACCAGCGACGGGAAGTCGGCGTGATCCGAGAGCGGGAAGGCGGCGTCTACGCCGCGGAAGCCGCGCCGGCCGTCGATGGCCCAGCCCGTGAGCACGGCCGTCCGCCGGTTCCGGATGCGGAGGATGGGCGAGGTTCGCGCGAGGTGGGGCGGGGCCACCACCACCTCGC
>Ga0306923_10003524_pt1 | contig 14776 bp, 12 predicted proteins | sample sta12Can44000108_FD_203841 | JGI IMG/M metagenome (GOLD analysis project Ga0306923, IMG submission 203841) | Lab enrichment of tropical soil microbial communities from Luquillo Experimental Forest, Puerto Rico - statanox.12C.anox.44.000.108 (v2)... | ecosystem: Environmental > Terrestrial >... | reverse complement strand
CAGGCGTGCGGGAAACGCAACGACCGGTCATGCTCCCATCGGCCTTGTTGCGCGCCCGCGCCGCGTACGCGAAAACGACATCCGTCACTCTGGCTCCGTCCGTACCAGGCCATACGACGTGGATGCCACATCCACGTCGCATGAACAACATGGCTGGGACATCCCCTTATCCGCCGGGCGGACCGGAGCGGTGGGCGTGTATCACCAGTCACGGCAGCGTGACGGGAGCGCAGCAGCACCAGGAGGCAAGGCTCTGGTCCACGGTGAGCGGTGCGATGCATGCGCTCGGAGAGGGAGGCGCTGGTGGCGACGATTGGTTCGGTGGTCAGGGGGTGATGACGAGCTTGCCCCGGGCGTGGCCGTCGGCCAGGTGGCGGACGGCGGTCGCGGCCTGGGTGAGCGGGTAGGTACAGTCGATGGCCGGGGTGATCGCCGCGGAGCCGGCCAGGTCCCGGAGGGTCATCAGGTCGGCGGGGCGCAGGCGCGCGACGAAGGCGGTCAGCTTCTGGCTCACGAACAGGGACAGCAGTTGCGCCCGGATGTTACGGCCGATCCCGCCGAGCCAGCGGTCGCCGTCCTCGCCGCCGGTGATGACCAGCGTTCCCTTCGGGGCCAAGGCCCGGCGCAGCTCCGCCAGCCGCCGGTTGCCGCCGATGTCGATGATCGCGTCGTAGCGGTGCGTCCCGGCTACCGGATCCTCGCGGGTGTAGTCGATGACGTGGTCGGCGCCGACCGCGCGCACCAGGTCCGTCTTGGCCGTGCTGGACACCCCGGTGACCTCGGCACCGAACGCCTTGGCGATCTGCACGGCGAACGTGCCCACGCCTCCCGACGCGCCGATCACCAGCACGTGCTGTCCTGGCCGCACCTTAGCGTGGTCCCTGATGGCCTGCAGGGCGGTGTTGGCCGAGACGGGCACGGCCGCGGCCTGATCGAAGGTCAGGCCGGCCGGCTTGGGGGCCAGGCGGCTCGCCCGGGCGGTCGCGTACTGGGCGAAGCAGCCCGTGCCGGTGCCGAACACCTCATCGCCCGGCGCCAGCCCGGTGACGTCCCGGCCGACGGCCTCGACCGTGCCGGCCACGGCCACGCCCGGGACCGGATTCTTCGGCCCTCGTAGCCCGAAGCCCATGATCCGCATCAGGTACGGCATTCCGGTCATCAGGTGCCAGGTGCCCCGGTCCACGCTCGCGGCGCGGACGCGGACCAGGACCTCGTCTGCCTTGATCGCGGGCCTGGCGATCTGCTCCAGCCGGAGCACGTCCTCGGGCGCGGTGCCGTACCGGCGCTGCACGATCGCCTGCATCATCACCTGGCCGGCGGTGGCTGGTACCGGGTCGGGTCGCATCGTTGCCTCCGTCTTCACGGTCTTTCCTCCTTCTTGTTAACTTACGCTGTAAGTCAATGTACACTTACAGCGTAAGTACCGTCAAGACGGAAGACTCGAGAGGGAAAGCTCGAGAGGAAGGCTCAAGAGGGAAGGCTCAAGACGCGAGCTCAAGACGGAGGCAGAGACGGGAGGCAGGGATTTGCATATGGGTACGGCCGGGCACGCTGCCGGGCAGCGGGTGCCGCTGAGCCGCGACCGGGTGCTGCGGACCGCGGTCGCCCTCGCCGACCGGGAGGGGATCTCCTCGCTCAGCATGCGCAAGCTCGGCGAGGCGCTCGGGGTCGAGGCGATGTCGCTGTACAACCACGTCGGCAGCAAGAGCGACCTGCTGGACGGGATGGTCGACACCGTGTTCGGCGAGATCGACCTGCCGTCCGGGGGCGACTGGAAGGCCGCCATGCGACGGCGGGCCATCTCGGCCCGCCAGGTCCTGCGCGGCCACCCGTGGGCGATCGGCCTGATGGAGTCGCGGACCTCACCCGGCGCGGCCACGCTGCGGCACCATGACGCCGTGCTCGGGTGCCTGCGCCGGGCCGGCTTCTCGGTCGAGCTGACCGCACACGCCTATGCCCTGCTCGACAGCTATATCTACGGGTTCGCTCTGCAGGAGGCGAGCCTGCCGTTCGGCACGGGCGAGGAGGCGGCGCAGGTCGCGCACCAGATCTCGGCGCAGTTCGCCGCCGGGCAGTACCCCTACCTCACCGAGATGGCGGTCGAGCACATCCTGCAGCCAGGCTACGACTTCGGCGACGAATTCGTGATCGGCCTCGACCTGATCCTCGACGGCCTGGCGGCGGCCCGCCAGGCAGCGGGCGATGCGGACAAATTCTAAAGCACACAATTATGACGGAACGCTAATGCCAGAACGCTATGCCGGGAAATAGAATGCGGCTTTACTGTCGGCCGAGAAGAGGAAAACATGCGTTCAGGCAAGCGGATCCTGGCGGTCGCGGCAGGGCTATTGGCCGCGATCGCCCTGACCGTGACGGCGGTGGCGGCGAACGCCACCGCGCCGCGGTCGCACCAGGCGAGCCCGGCTTCCGGGGCCTCCCACCTCAGGCTCGAGCGATTCGACCTCAACGGGTACGTGCTCGACACGTCCTACACTCTTGGCCGGAACACGGGCAACACGTTCCAGCAGACGTACGGTCACTCGATGGTCCAGGGCGTTCCCATAAAAGGCCCTCTGGTCGGCGTGCAATTCCCGCCGGAAAACTATGTCGCCATTCCGATTGGCCACCACCAGCTTTACGTGTCCTGGCTCGATCCGGCGAACTTCGCGATCGTGGACGTGTTCGTCATGGACTTCGCGCACCACACCGTATATGACTACGCTCCGGGCAGCGACCATCCGGAGAGCGCTGGCACGGTTACCGTCGTGCACCGGGGACGGAGCCCGCTCCCCTGATACTGACATGACCCGGGTCGCGATCATCGGGGGAGGCATCGGCGGCCTGACGGCGGCGAACGCGCTGTCGCGGGCCGGGATCGAGGTAGCGGTCTACGAGGCGGCCGCCGAACTCAAGGAGATCGGGGCCGGCGTTGCCCTGCACCCGAACGCGATGAAGGTGCTTCGCGCCATCGGCGTGGAGGGCAGCGTCCGCGAGGTCGCGGGACGGTCGTCGTGGCAGGTCATGCGCAACTGGAAGACGGGCCGGGTGATCGCCAGGACGAGCCGGGACCAGCAGGTGGCCACGTTCGGCATCGCGGGCGCGACCGTGCACCGGGCCGATCTCCTCGACGTGCTGGCCGGCGCGCTGCCGGCCGGCCAGGTGACCCTGGGCCAGCGATGCACGCAGGTGCGGCCCGACGGTGACACCGCGGTCGCCCGCTTCGCGGACGGCGGCGAGATCGAGGCGGACATCATCGTCGGCGCCGACGGCATCCACTCACCGGTGCGTGCCTCGTTGTTCGGTCCGGACGCCCCCCGGTTCACCGGGAAGATCTGCTATCGCAGCGTCGTCCCGACCGCGACGGTCCGCGGCACCCGGCCCCGCGCCGAAGGCGCCCAGTGGCTTGGCCCGCACGGCACGGTCGTCCTGTACCCGCTGCGGGGCGAGGAATTGATCAACGTCGTCTGCCACTACGACGACGCCAGCTACCGCCACGAGTCGTGGATCGCCGAGTGCGGCCGGGAGGAGGTGCTCGAGCGCTACGCGGGCTGGCACGAGTCCCTGCTCCGCCTCTTCGCCGCCGCGCAGACCTGGTACAAGTGGGCGCTCTACGACCGCGACCCGATTCCGCGGTGGACGCGGGGCCGGGTCACCGTGCTCGGCGACGCCGCGCATCCGATGCTCCCCTACCTCGGACAGGGCGCCTGCCAGGCGATCGAGGACGGCGCGGTGCTGGCGACGGCGCTCTCGGCGGAGGCCTCCGATCCGGTCATCGGCCTGGCCCGGTACGAGCGCACCCGCCGGCCGAGGGCGAGCCGGGTGGTGCTCACCTCCCGCGAGCGCGGGCTGAGCAACCACCTGACGTCCCCGTGGGCCGCCTGGCGCCGGGATCTGCTGATCGCCTGGCGCCGCAGGGTGAACCGGCGCGACCCGGAGGGACGCGGCGCGGCCTGGCTGGCTGACTACGACGCGAGCTCGCCGGACGTGCTCGCCTCCTGAGTGCCCTCGGGCAGCTGGTCCCCTTGGCTACACGTGAGCGTGCCGCCGGGCACCCGACCAATGCGACTCGGCCAGGTCGAGGATGAGCTCGCGGGACGTCACCGGGTCGAGCGCCGCGTCGGCGAGCATCTGGAACGCGATCCGGTGCAGGTACGTCTCCCGCTCCCCCTCCAGCGTGAAGCTGTTCTTCAGTTGCTCGGTGACCACCACGTCCTGCAGCATCGCATCGCTGTCCACCCCGAAGCCGAAGACGACGAACGACTCGCCGAAGACCACGTGCTGCGCGTTGAGCGGGAGCATCTGCAGCGTCAGGTTCGGCCGCTCAGCCTCACGCGCGAGCCGCCTGAGCTGGGAGTACATCACCGAGTCGTCACCGATCCGGCGCCTCAGCACCGATTCATCGAGCACCACCGACAACTGCAGCCCGTCGCGGTTCAGCACCTGCTGGCGGCGCATCCGGACCCTGACCAGCCGCGCGATCAGGCCGGGCGGGATCGGCTCGACCCGGCTGTAGCTGCTGATGATGTGCCGCGCGTAGTCCTCGGTCTGCAGCAGGCCGGTGACGACATCGACGTGCCAGACGGACATCGAGGCCGCCTCGTGCTCCAGGCCGATGAACTGCTGGTAGTCCTCGGACAGGCTGTCGGCGAACTCCTCCCACCAGCCCTTCTGCGCCGCGTCCTCGGCGAGCCCGAGCAGCAGCGCCCGGTGGGACCCGGTGATCTGGTAGTAGTCGAGCAGCCGCTCGACCTCGCGCGGCCGCAGGCCGGTCCTGGCCCGTTCGTACCGGCTGATCTTCGACGGCGACCACTTCAGCGCCGCGGCGACCGTGTCTCCGCTCTTGCCTTTGTCCTCTCTGATCCCGCGCAGTTCGGCGGCCAGCCGGCGGCGCCGAACCGTGGGGCTCCCAGGCGCGATCATCGGGCGTCCCTCCTCCTCGGTGGCGCGCAGGCGACCAGATGGTTACGGTCACGCAGATTTCAGTGAAACATGCGTTTTAATACTTATTGTACCCAGATCCTCGCCCATCGTAACTGAAACTCCGGATCGTCTTCCAGCCGCTCCGAGGCGCGACCGGGGATTTGCTGGCGGACAATGCCGCCTAGCCGTATGCCCCGGAGGGGCGCGGCGCGGGTCCGGCCCACTGGTGTTCCTGCGCTCCTGGCATAGTGTCGTGACTGGTGATATATGCCTGCGACTCCGGGTCGCCCGGCGTTTAAGGCGTGGATGCCACTCTCATGTCGTTTCAGCGACGTGGATGTGGCATCCACGCCATATGGGCTGGCACGTATTGGTAAGCGGTGTTGTGTCAGGGGGCAGCGGGGCTGGTGCTACCGGCACCGAGCCAGCTGCTCAGCGGCGGAGCGTCATCGGCAAAGGTGGCCCACGCAATATAGCCGTCGGGGCGGATGAGCATGGCGCGGAGGCCGGCCCATTCGGGATGATCCGCGGCGAGCTCCGCGGTCACGACGTCCAGGCGGTCCGCGAAGCCGGCCGGAAGGAGCTGAAGGGGCTGAAGGGGTTGAGAGGCCGCCGCTGGTCCCAGGTTGAGCAGGACGAACTTCGCGGAGTGCAGAGATGCGAAGATCGTGCCCGGGGTGCCGCGCAGGCCGAGGTCAGGAACTCGCTGGCCGGCCAGCGGGACCTGTCCGGGCGCCGGGTAGCGGATGCCCAGGCCGGAGAGGCGAACGGCTAGCTCCCGGCACAGCGACGGGTGCGTGCCGAGCATCGTGTTGAACCGGTCCCGCAGCGCGATGCCCTCCCGGGTCGGGTTGGCGAACAGCCCGCACTGGGCCAGCGAGTCATCGATCACGTCGAGGCCGACCGGGTACCGTTCGGCGTGGTAGCCGTCCAGCAGGCCGGGCGGCGCCCAGCCGCGGATCTCGGCGGCCAGCTTCCACGCCAGGTTGGTGGCGTCCTGCAGCCCGAGGTTGAGGCCCTGCCCGCCGGCCGGGTAGTGGATGTGCGCCGCGTCCCCGGCCAGCAGCACGCGCCCGGCGCGGTAGCGGGCCGCCTGCCTGGCCGCGTTGCCCGCCCGGCTCAGCCACGCGTCGGGGGTCTCCCGCATGCCGAAGTCGGTCCCGGCCAGGCGCAGCGCGCTGGCCCGCAGTTCCCCGAACGTGGCCGGCTTATCGAGCGGGTCGTACAGCGTCGCGTGGTCGATGACGGCCAGCCGGTACCGGCCGCCGCCGATCGCCACCAGGTACATCGAGCCGCCCGGCTGGTTCAGGGTGAGCGCCGGGGCCTGCGGGGGGTCGGTCAGCTCGATATCGCCCAGGATCGTCCGCCAGGTGTCCGGCGTTCCCTCGAAGTCGATCCCGGCGGCCGGGCGGACCACGCTCGTGGCGCCGTCGCAGCCGACCGCGTAGGCGGCACGGACGACCACGGGCCCGCCGGGAGAGTCCACGTCGAGGTCGACGCCGGTCTCGTTCTGCCGCAGGCCGGTGACGGCGTGCCGCCTCAGGTACGGCACGCCGAGCTCGGCGAGGTGCTCCTCGAGCAGTTCTTCGGTACGCCGCTGCGGCAGGAACAGCGTGAAGGGATAGCGGGTGGGCAGGAACGAGAAATCCAGCCGGTTCTTCATGAGCGCGAAGTGCGAGGACGGCACCGGGGTGCCTTCGGCCAGCCAGCGGCCGACCAGGCCTCGCATCGCGAACTGCTCCACGGTGCGGGGGTAGATGGTGAGCGCCTTGGAGTACGGCAGCCGCTCCGCGCGCCGTTCCAGGACGACCGGGCGCACTCCCCCGCGGTGCAGTTCGGCCGCGAGCCACATGCCGACCGGACCGCCGCCGACAATAGCCACATCGAATGGGGCCACATCGACCGGGGCCACGTCATAGGCGTCCATCAGAGGTACGAGTAGTCGACGGCGGCGGCGATCGGGTCCGGGCCAGCTCCAGCTGGCCCAGCTTCAGACGGCCCAGCTTCAGACGGCCCAGCTCCAGACGGCCCAGCTCCAGACGGCCCAGCTCCAGACGGCCCAGCTCCAGACGGCAGAGTCGGCGGGATCAGGGCGCTCGACCGCAGCGCCCCGATCACCGCGGCGAGGGCGCCGGGGCTAGACCGCAGATCCCGCGGGACAACGCCGTCGGCGGCGAGCACCTGGCAGGCCCGCAGCGCGAAGCGCGGCTCGATCGAGGTGTGCGCAGCTGCGATGGCCGCGGACTCCTCGACGTGGCCGCGGAACCACTCCGCCGCCTCAGCGAGAGCCTGGAGGAAGGGCGTGAGCACCGCCCGTTCGGCCGGAAGCCGGACGCAGACGGTGTTCAGGGCAAATTCCTCGGTCACCGGCCCGAGGTCGGTGAAGCCGGCCTCGACGGCCATGTCGTCGTACGGGATCATCTGCAGCGCCGCGTCGATCGTCCCGGCCTGCAGCGCCTTCCACCGCTCGACGTGCGAGCCCTCGAGCGCGAAGTCGTAGTCGGCCGGGCAGGTCAGGCCGTGCGCGGCGAGCATCCGCTCCGCGACGTGCCGGGTGCCCTCGGTCAGGGACGACGTCCCGATCCGGCCACCGCGCAGGTCGCTGAAGGTTTGGTGCCGAGCCAGCGCGATCATCGACAGCGGCGGCCGGTCGGTCAGGCCCGCCACCACGCGGAGCGGGCCGCCGGCCACCGCGTCCGCGATGCTGCCTTCCGGCGCGGTCAGTGCGATGTCCACCTCGCCGTCCCGCAGCGCGTTCGTCACCCCGTGGGTGGTGCCCAGGATCCGCTCGGTAGCACGGAGCCCGCGGCGCTCGAGGAGCCCGCGCCGCTGCGCCACCCACAGCGGGACGTTGACGTACGCCGGCGCGACGACGCCGACCGCAATCTCCCTCATGGGGCGGATCCTAGTCCTCCGGGCGGATCCGCACGTCGACCAGCGCGCATTGCCCGGCGCGGGCCGCGGCGACCGCCGAGGCGAGCGCCGCCGGCAACGCGGAGCGGTCACGGACCTGGTCAGCGGCGTGGAAGCCGAGTGAGCGGGCGAAGGCGGGCAGGTCGGGGTCCGGGTCGGAAATGGCCTGGCCGATCCAGGAGTTCCTGACCGGCCGCCCGCGCTGGGCCGCCATCCGCTCCTGGTGGACCACGTCGTTGTGGAAGGACGCGTTGTTCGCCACCACGATCAGCAGCGGCAGCCGGTAGTGCGCCGCGGTCCAGAGCGCGGTCCCGCCCATCAGGAGGTCGCCGTCGCCCAGGACGGCCACCGGCAGCCGGTCCCCGCCCGCGAGCGTGGGGTCCTCGAGCGCGAGCGCGGCGCCCACGGCCATACCCGGCCCGGAGCCGATGCCCGCGCCGCCATCCATCCCCAGGTAGTCCAGCGGATGGCCGGCCTCGAGATCGGCGCCGTGCCAGCCGAGCGGGAGCCTGACCAGGCAGGCAGGCGAGCCCGCCAGCGCGCCGCGCAGCGCGCCGGCCAGGTCGGGCAGGCCGATGGCGTCGCCGGTTCCGTGATTCCGTGACGGGCCCGGGGCATCGTCCGGGGCCAGGGCATCGTCCGGGGCCGGGCCATCGTCCGGGGCCGGCCACTCGGCCGGGGCCGGCCACTCGGCCGGCTTGATCCGCTCGCCGGGTTCGAGCCCCCCCGATTCGAGTAGGGCGCGGACCAGCAGGTCAGGATCGGCGGGCACGGACAGGTCGACGGGTTCGGCGCCGAAGCAATCCTTGGACCAGCCGTTGTGCAGCGCGGAGTCCATCGTGCAGGAGATGATCCGCGCCGAGGCCGGATGACCGTGGCTGGCCGCGGCGGAGACGGTCCCGGCCAGGTCGGTCCAGTCCAGGCTCAGGATCAGGTCCGCGGCCCCGATCAGCGCGGCGGAGGCGGCGGGCAGGAAGATGCCGGGCGGGTTCGGGTGCAGCGGGTGCGAGGTCGGGAAGACCGCGCCGTTCTTGAGGTCGGAGAGCACCCTCGCCTCGTACCGTTCGGCCAGCGCGACGCGGCGATCCCAGTCCCGTTCGTCGCGGCTTCCGCGGCCGAACAGGAAGAGCGGCCGGCGCGCCTGGCCGAGGAACTCCAGCGTGGTGCGGACCGCTTCCGCGTCGGGCCCATGCGACCGCGGCGACCGGTCCCGCCGGACGTCGGGGATGGCCGGCGGCGCGGGCAGGCGCTGCTCCTGCAGGGTCACGTCGAGGCAGACGTAGGCCGGCGCGGAGGGCGCCGCCCGGGTGATCGCGTAGGCGCGGGCGAGCGAGTCCAGGGCCGCCTCGACCGAGGCGGGCTGGTCGTCCCACTTGATGTACGGCCGGATCAGCGCGCCCTGGTCGGCCGAGGTGTGGATCCAGTCGATCCAGGGCCGCCGCCGGGCCGCATCCACTGGGCCGGTGGCCCCGATGATCAGCATCGGGACACGGTCGCACCAGGCGTTGTAGATGGCCATGCTCGCGTGCATCAGGCCCACGTTGCTGTGGATCGCGACGGCCATCGGGCGCCCCGTCACCTTGGCGTAGCCGTGGGCGATCGCGACCGCGTGCTCCTCGTGCAGGCAGACGAGCAGCCGCGGATCGCGGTTGCCGTTGTAGTTCACCAGGCTGTCGTGCAGCCCGCGGTAACTCGAACCGGGGACGAGCGCGAGGTAGCGCAGGTCCAGGCGGCCGATGAGTTCGGCCATCGCGTCGCTGCCCCACTCGATCGGGGCATCGCCTGCGACGCCTTCGGGTTCTTCGCGTTCTTCGCGTTCTTCCGCCCGCACGCCCCGAGAATAGGGGACCAGCGCGCGGGCGGGCCAGAGTCGGGCCGGCCTGTCACGCGAGGGTGAGGTACACGGCCTTGCCCGCCGGGGTGCGAGCACGACCTGCTGAACCCGCTCGGACCTAGGCCGGTTTGCCTGGCTTTTCCGTCACGTTGAGGAATTGTTTGGGCACGGAAAGCGGGCTTAGCGGTCAGCTTGGGGTCGCGGCAGGGCGCGGCGGCCCGCGGCGCGGGGTGAGAGCGGACTTTCGTCACTCTGGCACCGTCCGTACCAGGGCATAGAGCGTGGATGCCACACCCACGTCGTATGAACAACATGGCTGGGACATCCACGCCTTATGAACAGGGCGGCCGGGCCGAGTAAGCGGGTCGGTCGGGGAAGCGGGCCAGGCTTCGGGCCGGAGGCGCGCGTTCAGGCTGGAAGGGCGTGCGGGGTGGTGACTGAGTCCGGCGGGGGGATTACGCCGGGGCCGCTCACGTCGCACGCCAGCGCTCCGGGATCGGTGTCCAGCAGCGGGGCGGCCAGCCGCGGCGGCGTGCGGAACGCGGGCCGCCGCAGGTCAAGCATGTCCAGCATGGCGGCGGCGTTGGCGTCCCGGTAGGTCATCGCGGGCAGGTTCCACTTGGTCTCTACCAGCTTGCAGATGCTGCCGTGATCGAAGACCCGGTGCGACACGTAGCGCGGCCTGGCCCACGGCGACACGATCGCGAACGGCACCCGGAACCCGTACCGGCCGAACCCGTCGTAGGCCGACTGCCCGGCGGGGACGGCAGGCGGGATCGCGTCGGGCGGCACCGCCCGCGGCGGGGGCACGTGGTCGTAGTACCCGCCGTGCTCGTCGAACGTCCAGATCAGCAGCGTGCGATCCCAGGCCGGGCCGGCCATCACCGCGTTGATAACCTGCGCGGCGAACGCCTCGCCCCTGGCGATGTTCTGCGGGTTCTCCTCGTCCGCCCTGCCGTACTCCGGCTCCACCATGCAGAAGCCGGGCAGGGTCCCGGCGGCCGCGTCGGTGAAGAACCCGGCGATCGGGACGATCTTCGTTCCCTGGTTCTTCAGGTAGAGCGGGGGGAAGAGCTCGGGGGTGGCCAGGTTGGTGAAGTAGTCCTTCCAGGTGATGCCGTGCGCATCGAGCCGGTCGAAGATGGTCCCCTCCGCCGGGTAGTCGGTCAGCGCCGGGAGCGTGTCGTCGACCTGGCCGATCGACGTGGCCGCCATCAGGTAGCGCCGGTTCGGGTAGGTCTGGCCGAGCAGCGAGCAGAAATACCTGTCCGCGATCGGGAACACCGAGGCGAGCGAGTAGTAGAACGGCAGGTCGGCCCGCTGCCAGTAGCCCATCGAGACCGGGCCGCTGGCCGAGGCGACGAAGCCGTCGAGCCGGCCGCCGTCGTACTGGACGTGGCTGGCCAGCCAGTCCTGCGCCGGACGGCCGGACAGCTGGCAGGTGGTCGGCATGCGGAAGGCATGCTGGATGCGTCCGTCCGGGTACGGGTTCCACGCCCGCGGCCGCCCGTCCCGGCCGATCCGGAAGCCGTCCGCACCCCGGCGGCGCAGCATGCCGAAATGGTTGTCGTAGGAGTGGTTCTCCATCATCACCACGACGACGTGCTCGACCTGCGGGATCGTGTCGGTGCCCGCGGGCAGCCGCGGGTAGGGCAGCGATCCCGGCTGCCTGAGCCCGGCCCGGCCGGGTGCCGCGGAGGTGTCCGGGCCCGAGCGCCGCCAGGCCGCCGCCGGGGCGACCGCCGCCGCGAGCGCTCCGGCCTGAAGTACTGTACGCCTGCTCACGCCGACAGAATCCGCCGTCTGATTCTGTGTCATGCCGGGGAGTTTTGCAGGGGGTCCGGCTGGCCGCAAGATGCGGCGGATGAACGGTTACCGAATAGCAGCCAGCCGGGGCAGGGGCCCCGCCCCGGCGACTGAGCCTTGACACTGAACTAGAACACGTTACATTTTTGCCGTGACCGACGCGATTACCTGGGAAGCCCCGGACGGCGACCACCCCGCGCGGCGCGTTTCGCGACGCTCGATGGCCGCCGTCGCCGCCGGGCGCAAGGACGAGTGGCTCGCCTTGTTCGCCCCGGACGCGGTGGTGCAGGATCCCGTCGGCCCGTCGCGGCTTGATCCCGGCGGCCACGGGCATCACGGGCACGAGGGGATCGGGAGGTTCTGGGACAAGAACTTCGGCTCGGTGAGCCGGTTCCACTTCCGGATCACCGATTCGTTCGCCAACGGTCCTTGCTGCGCCAACATCGCCAGCATCACGATGTGGCTCGGCGACAGCGGCGCGACGATCACGGTCGACTGCGTGGTCATCTACACCGTCGACGACGACGGGCGGATCACCTCGATCCGGGCGCACTGGGAACCCGAACGGGCGATGGCCACGCTCACCCGCCCCTGACTCGCCCTCCCTGGAGCCCGGCGGCTTCCCTGGCAACTTCCAGATGCCTGGAAGCTGCGGCTGTTTCGTTGACTGACGGCCGCGCGGGCCCGCATGCTCGGTGACGAGGGCTGACGATCACTACGGATCAGGACAGGTCAAGGACGGTATCGATGACTGGAGGCGGGGAACCGGCGGCCCGGCAGGCGCGTGCTCCGCTGCGGCAGCGGAGCCGCAGGCGCTGGGCAGCCGCCGGGGGCGTCGCGGCGTGCTGGGTGATTCTCGAGGTCATGACGGGTTCGGCCGTGTCCGCCACCGTGGTGCTGGTGGTGATCGCGGGGCTCGGCGTGGCGGGCCTGAGCGGCCTGCGCGCCCTGGGCATCACGCGGGATCATCCGTGGATACAGCGGATGGCCTCGCGGCCGTGGCGCGACGGCCAGGACGTGCTCAAGGTCGCCATGCGACACCTGCCGGACGTGTTCGTGGTCACGCCCAGCGGGTCGCTGCTCGCGCCGACCGTCGTGGAACTGCAGCTGAACCCCGCCGACCTCGCGTCGCTGTGCGACCGGATGGAGCTCGGCGTGATCAGCTCGAGCCTGACCGAGGTCTACGCAGACCAGGTGGCCGGGTACGGGGCCCGGCTGGCCGGGCCGGGCCGGGCGCAGGTGTACGTCACCGCCGGCGGTTCCGTCCCGCCCGGCCGCTACCGGCTGCGGCAGGGCGATCCGGTGCGGGCCGGCACCCGGCCTGACCTGATCGACGGCCAGTACGAGCACGCCGTGCCCGAGTTCGCGCACGTCGCCTCGCTGCATGCCTACGCCGGGCCGGTCAGCCACGTCTGGCAGGACCCCGGCCCGACGGTCGCGGCCGGCATGACCACGATGATGGAACCGAGCGTGCCACCCGTCCCGGTGCTCCGGCTGGTCACCGGCTCGTCGGTGGCGGAAACCCGGACGTCGGGCGCCCGGGCCGGGCGGGGGCCGGTCGAGCTGGTACTCCCCGACGTGCCCACGGTGTCCAGGGAGCACGCCCGGTTCACGTTCGCTGAGGGCCGCTGGTGGATCAGCAACCAGGGCCGGAACGGGCTCACCCTCAACGGCGCCGCGGTGACGGATGAGCGGCCGCTCAGCGACGGCGATGAGATCCGCTGGGGGAAGAATCCCGACGCCCCGCTGTCCCGGGTGGAGATCATCTGACGTCCGGAAGTGCGAGAATTGTCATTCCAGATACGGCGAGACGGGATGGCCGCGCCAGTGGCGCGCCGTCGTTCGGGAGTGGCGAGCCAGTGGCGACGGGTCGGCTTTTCCTGTGGTCGGCGGCGCTGGGTGAATGGGTGAGCTGCCCGCCCGACGAGATCACCTGGCTGGACCGGCGCAGGCTCAGCGACGACGAGGATCTCACGCTGCACCGCGCGCCGCGCTGCGCGGGTCTTCGCTACGTCCACCACCGCTGGGAGCTGTTCAGCCGGGACACGACCTACCGGGTCTACCTGGCACCGGACGCCGCCGCGACACCCCTGACCGCCGGGGTCGTCGAGCGGACGGCCTGCCACGTCCTGCCGGTTGCCCCGGCGCGCTACGAGGCGCTGCCGGTCACCCTCGCCGAGGGTTCGTGGCTGGTCAGCGTGGGTCCCTGGGTGCTTCGGCTGCGGCTCGAGACCTCGGCCAGCCCGGTCCCTGATCCACCCGTCCCGGACGGCGGCAAGCAGGAGACCACCCGGGCCGCGACGGTCGTGCGGCGAAGCGGCGAGCCCGGAGAAGACGCGGTGGTCCGCGTGCGCGGGTACTTCGCGCGCAACGCGGCGGCGCGCCTGGCGATGGCCTATTACTACCAGGAGTTCATCCTCGGCCTGGCCGCCCCGCAGACGGTGCCGATGATGAGCGTGGTGGTCGCCCTGGACCTGAGCGGAGAGGGCGCGGTATCCGACTACAAGAAGCTGCTGCAGGGTTTCATCTGGAAAGAGCGCGGTCATGCGCGTGATCTCGCCGACTTCCTGCTCGCCAACGGCCTGCTGACGCCGGCCGATCTCGATGAGGCCAGGCAGGTCGCGGCGGAAAACGAACGCAATGGGGTCTGCGAGATAGCGCGGCAGCGGCTTCAGTACCGGCAGAAGGGCAAGTGAGCGGGCCGGTAACGGAGAAGCGGAGGGCCCGCGCGGATTCCGGCTGAGCCCTCCGTTTCTGTCCTGTGGTTTTAGCATGGGCCGGGCGCTACCGCGCCCGCTACCTACCGAAACTGTCGAATTCTCCGTTCCGTACGCCACCGAGAAATGCGTGCCATTCGTCCGGCGTAAACTGGAGAACTGCACCTTCGGCGTCCCTGCTGTTGCGGACGCCGACCCCGCCATCGGCTAGGCTCGCTACCTCGACGCAGTTGCCGTTGGAAAAGCTCAGCGAGCTCTTGATCCAGGTAAAACCCGAATTGGGTCTTTTGGTAGGGTTTCCGTGCATAGGTGTACCCATGTCGTTTACCTCACTGATTGTCGTAAATTACCCCGGCGCGATCACGAAATGTGGCGCTATCGTCACTAATCGCAATCGCTAACTCTAAGACTAACAGAGATCGCTGGCACCTAGGCTCCCGCTTGCCTCAATCAAGGTCAAGCGTCCGGTGAACGTCTCTTTTACCTGGGGTGTACCGATGTTGTCAAGTAGCCTGACCAGGCCGTACCCGGTCGGCCTCGGTACCGCGGCCGGTCCGGCACCGGGAAGTCAGCCGTATCCGGCCGC
>Ga0306923_10003518_pt1 | contig 14790 bp, 17 predicted proteins | sample sta12Can44000108_FD_203841 | JGI IMG/M metagenome (GOLD analysis project Ga0306923, IMG submission 203841) | Lab enrichment of tropical soil microbial communities from Luquillo Experimental Forest, Puerto Rico - statanox.12C.anox.44.000.108 (v2)... | ecosystem: Environmental > Terrestrial >... | reverse complement strand
CCACTGTTTTAGCGACGTATGACTTCTTTCCGGTGGAAGTGCGTCTGGGACTGCCGCCGCAATGAAACGGTACCCGTGCCTTGGCAACGTCTCGATGTACCTGGGATTTTCGGCTGTATCGCCCAAGGCGTCACGCAGACGTTTCACCGCCGCGTTCAGCCCATGGTCGAAATCCACAAACGTGTCGGCAGGCCACAGTCTGGCGCGCAGTTCCTCGCGGGTGACGACTTGCCCGGGCTTTTCCAACACAGCCAGCAAGACCTGGAGAGGCTGGTCCTGCAGCTTTACCCGGGAGCCCTTGCTCCTAAGTTCACCACTTCGGGAATCCAGCTCAAAAACGCCGAAACGAACGAGACCATCTGGCTCCGTCTTCTGCATCGGGGAATCTCCCGAGCTCTAGGTGGCAACATCTTGTAACCTTTCCTTTCCCATTACAAGCCCATCATTTCGCGTGTAATCTCCGCCCCCAATCCACTGACTTTCCGCGAGTTACCGCGTTACCCCCGTTGGCGCTCTGTTTCATCGCCACGGCATTGAGGTACCTGAGGCCCACCCCGAACCTCGGCGGCAGAAAGGGGTGCCGCCATGAAACTCTCAGCCGTCACCGCAAGATTGAGCCTCGTTTCCGTTTTGTTTGGGTCTCTGCCAGTCCTTGTCGCAGGTGGGCAAGGTGCTCTCATCCAGCTTCGGGTGTCTGTGTTTAACTCTTCGCCTATCTCGTCGTCGACCATTGAACGGGCGGAAGGCGAAGCCGGCCGCGTCCTCCGCGAAGTCGGCGTCGAAGTCTTCTGGCTGAACTGCCCCCAAGAGATGTCTCAGGAAGCTTCCCTTGGCCGCTGCTCCGAAGTGTCCTTTCCCTCGCATCTTCATCTGAGCATTCTCCGAGCATCCCGAGGTCTGAAAGCCACAACGGTCGGAATATCCTTTACTGCGGAAGATGGGCGAGGCTGCTACGCTGATTTGTTCTACGAGCCAATCCAGCAATTGCAGGACGAAACGCATGCCTCGCCTTCGGTGATTCTTGGTCATGCCATGGCGCATGAATTGGGGCATCTGTTGCTTGGAACCAACTCGCATTCGCCGAGCGGACTCATGCGCGCCCACTGGACGCGCGACGACCTCGCCAACGCTTCCAAAGGGAATCTGCGGTTCTCAAAAGAACAGTGCTTAACACTCAGGAGCCGTCTGACTACGTCGGAGTACGTGGAAATCGCAACTGTAGCGATCGGGCAGAACTAAGGCGTGCAAAAAAAAAAAAACTGAAGAAACCGGCCATTCAACAGAACGGTTCTCAACAGTAGGTCCTGGGAAACGAGCTAATCGCCCAGTTGATTAGTTTTGCGTGCTCCGCTCGGACCGCCTCCGCACAGCGACGCCGGGGTCAACGTCGGCGTAGCGCGGGTCGGAACGAACGCTCTCCCAAGATGGGTCTACCGCAAGCCAGGACATGGAGGAAACTATGGCCGTGTTGAAGTCCGCTGAACGAGTAGAACTGGTCCGTTTACTCAAAACAGTAGGGATGTGGGCGCCCGCACGGCTCGATGACAAAACGTGAAGCGAGGATCGGGCTAGAACGGTTATTTGCCGCCGCAAAGCAATTCACTCCGGGACTGTTGAGTGCGAGCTTTGTGCCTCTCTGCGTGAAAATTAGTCCGCGTCGCCACTGCGATGCAGGAGGCAGGAATGCAACAGGGGAGCCTAATCAGAAGTGGTCGAAAGCGCGGCCCAGATGTTTGGCAATTCCGGTGGGCGGACAGAGGGGCCTGTGGGAAACGCATCTACCGCAAGAGGGTGATCGGCACAGTTTACCAATACCCGGAGGCGGATTCTGCGCGCAAAGCGGTCACGGGATTGCTGCGAGAAATTAGCCCCAATCCTCTGCAGCGAAGTTCTCTCCCAATGACCATATCGGAGTTGTGCGATCACTTTGTTCAGCGCGAACTCACCAACGACAATACATGGCGCAGCTATTCGACCAAGAAAGCCTACAAGGCGTACTTGAAAAGGTGGATCGTTCCACATTGGGGGACCGCACCTCTCTCCGAAGTAAGAACGATGGGAGTGGAGTCGTGGCTTCGTCGGCTGCCGCTTGCCAAGAGCAGTTGTGCAAAAATTAGAGGACTGCTCTCGGTCCTTTTCAATCATGCGTGTCGTTACGAATTCTTCGACCGTAACCCGATCCGTCTAGTTCGCCAGGGTGCAAAGCGACGTAGTACTCCAAGTGTGCTGGCGCCCGTAGAAATCAGGCTATTGCTCAGTGGTCTGGGCCTGCGTGAGCGTGCGTTGGTGCTCCTTGCTGCTTCCACTGGTTTACGTCAGAGCGAGCTGTTTGGTCTGAAGTGGGGCGATATCGACTTTGCCCAAAACACGATGAACGTGATGCGCTCCATCGTCTGTGGTGTCGTCGGCCCGTGTAAGACCGAATCGTCGCAGAAGCCTATGCCAGTTCATCCGATCATCTTGCAGACGCTCAGTGAATGGCGGCAAGTCTGCCGTTACAACAAACCGGACCATTGGGTTTTTGCAAGCAGACAGCACCGTGGCCGGAAACCGATCTGGGGCCAGGCGGTCCTGCGGAGATATGTTCGTCCCGCCGCCTCTAAGGCCGGAATTCAGAAACGATTCGGATGGCATACGTTTCGGCACACCTTTTCGACTCTCCTGCGCAGTGTCGGGACAGAATTCAAAGTGATGCAAGAACTGCTGCGACATTCCTCGCTACGTTCAACATTGGACGTCTACACGCAGGCGATCTCGCCAGCGAAGCACGCTGCACAAGCAGCCGTACTCGACCTTGTATTCGCCTCGGAAACGAACTGCACCGCGCCGGCCTGAGTGCGGCCAAGTCCTGGAGAGGAGCACACGTGAAAACGCCTCCAACTGACGAAAAGGGGTGCAAAAAGGGTGCAGAAATGCACCCGTTTGCACCCTCGATGGTTGCAGTGAAATTCGTTCAACTCTTTTGGAATGAATGGCGGGGACGACGAGACTCGAACTCGCGACCTCTGCCGTGACAGAATTCATTCGCTGGACTCAGCGGAATCAGTCGGATACGTCGGCAATAGTCGGCAACCGTCGGGCTTATTGGGCATGGTCGGAAGGATTTTGTGCAACGGTTTGTGCAACACAAGTTCTCTCACATCTTTACCCAATTCACTGCTAGCGAACCCGCTGAATCACCAGCGGGAATGCTCAATTGGCAAGTGAACGGTAATTGGTTCGTTCCAACTGCAAGAACAACCGAGTTGGTGCCGATGACAAAGTACGGCTGTACAGGGTCCAAGTCGTGGACAGGCGCTGTTGTTTTTGTATCGCTGCACCGAATCTGCTGTCCTGCCTTGCTTAGGCCGGTAACGATCAACGTCGAAAGCGTGCCGTTCCGGGATTCGTGAGTGTTCCCGGTTTGGTCGGAGGTGGCGCAGGGGGGAGAGGAATCGAGATGTCGGTACCGCCGCCCACTTGTGCGAACACACCACCGCAAGCCATTCTTTCAGCCGAAGATGGGTCGCCCGGTTCACGATGACCGAAGGCTTAGATTTTGTCGCAATGTAGCGGTGATAATGCAACGTAGAATCTCGCTGAATTTTTGGGCAGTTCCAGTACTGCTCCTTAAGACAGTTGTGTCAACCCTATATATATCTGACGATGTTAGAAACCTGACCACTCACAGGCGTGCACTGTCGCGCAGCCTTGCGCAGGATTGAATTGACAGAAATTCTTGGGCGGAGAATTTCTGACCTGCGCAGTGCCGCCCGGCAGTGCCGCCTCCCTCCCAAGAATGCGGACAGGCTTGGAATACATAGACAGGAAGTAGTTGCTAAGAGCAATTGCACCGGCCAGGAATGCAAAATTGCTGTGTTTCGTCTACCAGAACAACCAATGCTGGATTATCAGCGTCGGCGGGTTGAAAATGCACACGGTGAATTGGCTGAACGTCGCAGCATTTACCTACATAAATCTCGACATCGGCGTCCGCCGGGAACGTCTGCAGGGCTACGACCAACTCGTTGACTTTCAATGGTCCCCCTATGGGGGCGGGAAAGCGAGGAATGTACTCCGGACGCAAGTCTAGTGAAACTAGTAGCTCTGACAGGGCTGGCACGCGAGGAATCTACCATGGCTGGCGTCCCATTTTTGCGTCCCACTGTCCCACTAGTTGCGGCATCGGGGCCGGCAGCCGCGGACAGGCACTTGCTACTCCACGTAACTGCTACTCACTTCATTACTTACGAAGAAGTGTCCCATTTTGATCAGTCGGCTTCTCCATCGGAGAAACCCCCGATTTGGGCTGTGGGGGGTTGTTGGCTGATAGGCGTAACCTGATGATAGCGACCGTCCACGCTCAATCCGAAGCTCAGGACAGTTCGCTCCCCTGTTTGCCGGTTTACGATAACGTAGTCGCCCGGCGCTCTTGCGGCGCTCAGCTGGATTCCAAATGTAGCGCCGGTGTAAGAATGGACACTGCCCAGCCACATAGCCTGACCACGAAAGTCAACCTTGTACATGTCGAAGAGTGCGCACCATTGAACCCTCTCCAGAGGGCTTCGCGTTACAGTTCAGCAGTGCGGACCTCCATGTCAATGCAAGGAATGCCGTAGAGACGAATGCAAGAAACCGTATGCAGTTTCTACCCTAATCACTTCTTGGCCTTCGGAGCGGGGTGCCAGACTTTCTGGAGTTCGCCGGGATTGAGATGCGGCGGTCCGCTCCCGTGGCTCTTGTCGTAAGTGTCTTTCCGCGGGACCTGCGCGAGAATTTCTTGTGCTGTCGGTTTCTTCGGCTTTGATTTTTCGTCGTACATCGCATTCTCCCATCGTCGGAACCGCCGCGCGCTCGCTCAGCCATCTGCGGTTGCCCAGAAACAACTGTATGTGGGCAGTGGGATAGTAAAATTTCGACCTCGTGGAATCACGGACTTGCATGCCGCGAGAAAACAAGGTTTTTGGGCAATAGGCAGCCTGCGATCTCAGGCGCGACAGCTGGCTGGATCGTTGTATCAAAGGGCTGGATTGCAGTCGCCCACAAGCGCTTGATTCAAGGGTCTGGTTCTGATCCCCTGCGTCCGTCCCAAAAGGTGTGGTTTGGTACGGGTCATCATCACACAAGTAAAGCTTTATAGAACCTGCCTTCACCAGGCCCGCTAAGGTCACGTCCCTAACGGCGCGACTGTTTTGTAGCCGAATCGAAAAACTTGGTAAATTCTTCTCATTCGGCGCTTCTTGGATAGCCGGACACTCTTAATTTCGCGGCGCCCGATCATGCCTTCGGTTGGCTTAGCTTAATGAGCCACCAGATTTTTCGGCGTGCTTTCCGCCACAACTCATCGTCCCAATCAGCCTTCTGAAGCTCTCTAAGGTACACGTGGAAAGCCTTCTCGAGACGCCTTGCAAACAGATTCCTGTTTATCACGTGCGCCTTGGGAGCGCACAGCCTTTTTCGGTCAATTCTTAGTGTCCAACCATTTTTCGTTTGGGCTTGATGAAGAAGGCCGTTCCTAATGCCCTCACAGAATTTCGCGCCGTCGATGCCGGGAAATAGCCATTTCTGTTTTGGTTCCTTGAAGAACTCCTCGAAAACCTGGTGTCCAGTCCGCCACTCAGTCTGCGGAACTTCGCACTCTCGAGGAGGGCTGTAAGTGTGAAGATTCCGCATGTCGGGACGATAGGTGCTGGGCAGGCCAAGCCGGAAAGACTCAATGCTTTCTACTAGCAGCGAACACAGCGACATCATCGCGAATCCGTAGCCTTGACTGTTATCTGCTGCACGTCTCAAGACTCTAATCGGCCCAAAGAAACGTTCTTCAAATCTCTTTCTCACGAAGGACACGAGCATGTTTTTTTGGCTCCGATCAGCCAAACATAGTTGGACCTTGCTCATCGGCCAGCCTTCGGCAAGCAAGGGATCAAATTTCTTTTTTCTCATGACGAGTCCTGTTTCAAGTCACCGGCCAGACGTCCTATAGTTCTGCCCGAAACGCCTTGTCGAGAATCGATGGCATAAGAGCATCAAGTTCTGCAGCAGTTTCTTCCTGCAGAGCCCTCACCATGGCTGTTTTTCTTTATCATGATTTTCGTGGAATCAGCGCATTCAAAGCCGGGATAGAGAACGATACCGTCACGGTGCGTTCCGGGGGCCGTGTCCCCTCCCGCATGGCTTTCGCAAGAATTTCGATCGCCGTTCCCGCAAGTGGCGGCAAATAAATCGTCGCGGCCAGCGATCCCTGGCGCACCCAGGTTTGGCCTGTCTTTAGCTGACCATCGCAACCCGTGAAGGGCAGGCTGAGCCATCGGGTGCGCTCCGCCTCGCTGGTAACCTTCTCAAAAGCCTTGCGAGCACCCATGGCCATAGCGTCATCTTGTGCGCCAACAAGGTCGATTTCTGTGTTTTGTGAAGTGGCGAGCTTCAACCAGGAAATTACGGCTTGTTCCGCACTTTCTTCCGTCCATCGTCCTTTTAGGGTAGCAACCTTAATGTTAGAAGGTTTCGTCTCCAACATCCCGGCTGTACGTTTCTGCGCCGAAGAACTTTGTGACGGTCCCTCAAGGTACAGGATCGAACCACCTCGCGGAAGCAGGGCGGCAAACTGTTTTCCCTGGATGCGCCCGATCTCGGCATGATCAGAGCTAACTGCGAAGGTAGGCGCGGTAGCCGCCCTGTGTAACTCCGGCATGTAGTCTGGCTCTCGATTCAATACCACCCAGCCGATCCCGGCTGAGCTGGCAGCCCGGGCCACCTGAGGGAGTGCGGTGCCGCTGACTGGTTCCATCACAATTGCGTCCGGCCTGTGTTCGGGACGGTTCTGGATCGCCTTCAGAAGCCGTGTACTCTGATCCACGGCGTTGTTGTCGGCGAAGGTGATTTCAGCATCGACGCCAAGTTTGTGCGCGGCCTCTTCTGCGGCCGAAGCCTGTGCTATTTGAAAGTCGTTGTCCATCGTATGGAGGGAAACCAGGAATTTGAGTTTTTTCATGGCGTCGACTTTAACTCTGGTTGACTCAACGCTTCGAGCTACTCCTCGCATCCGCCTATTCAGCGGACTATATTCGCTTCTGAAATTAAGCCAAGAGTCTCAAGGCTGCACAGGTAGGACACTTGGACGTGCCCAACTATTAAACTGGAAAACCCGGGCACTTCGAAGAGCAGCTGGGTCAACAGGCGGGTGAGGCGGTGGGGTTCCCCGCCCGAGCTCTCGCCTAAATCTGGCGGCTTCAACTCTTAAGAGCTGCCTTTTGCCGGACATACACGGCGTTCCAGACTAAAGTGATAAACCGCCGTTGTGCTACCGCGAAAGGTGGAGGCAGAACGCTCTTGGAGGGATGGGCGGAGTTGCGATCAGGGTTTCAGGTGCGTTGCAACTGACCCCTCCGTGTGGTGGTTGCCGAAATCATACCTTGCTGGGGACGCATGGCCTTCACGGATGAAACCACCTCACAGCACTCTCCAGAGGCACACCAGCAAGTCGATGGTGCCGAGGAGTGAGAGTACTCTGTAACAAGGGGAAGAAGCGATGCAAGACAAGCAGGTCGGGCCGAACCCCTCGGGCCTGCGCATGTGCGGGTGCGGGCGAAAGACGAAGATTGCGACAAAAAGCGATCGGCGACACGGTCATGTAATGGGTCAGCCCTTTCGATACATTCATGGGCACGTGCGTAGCCCCTTGAAGGGTCCAAACAGATTCAAACTTCGCCGTAGTACAGCCGTTATCTTCCTGGAGCGTCAAAACGGGACGGTTCTCAAATGCCTGGTATCCCGAAACGATTTTGACAAAGTAAGGAGAAATCACTGGTACGCAAATAGGAATGGAAAGCGGACGTTCTACGCGGCTGCATGGATTGATAGTGCGCAAGTTCACATGCACAAATACCTCTGTCCTGGTTGGGCGCAGGTTAACCACGAGAACGGCAACGGCTTGGACAATAGGCGCGAGAATCTTCGTGGAGTTGGAAGACCGAACTGAGTAGGTATCAGCTTTACAAAACTTAACTTGACCTATAATTGCCTCGGGAGTATCCGTGGCCCAGGCCAAAACGCTGATAATCTCGGGCTTCGATCCTATTCCACAACAGGAGGGCACAAATGAACGGAAACGTCTTTGTGTTCCGACCTGGGGCACCTCTCCCCCTGGCACCAAACGTCTTCAGCGATTGGCACTTGCTCATGAGCGCCATGTCCGGCGTGGAGGGGCGCAAGATACTCGAGTTTGACGACTCGCTCGTCGGGCCCGCGCCCACAAGAAAGACCTGCGAGATCCCGGCAGGAAATTGGCCCATGAAGGACGTAATGTGGGCGGGATTTGGGCCGCGGCAGGGGTGGCCGCGCACGATCGTCACGATCCTAAGTGGCGCCGTGTTTACGGACCTCCGCATGATCGGCGGCCAGATCACGATCGTGAACCAAGGGGATGCTGCACCTTCCCCGGTGTCCGACTTCGGCCCCGGCCCCAACGACGTACCCGGCCCCAACCACGTGCAAATCGGTCTTCGAGACGATAGCGGGAACACTCAGTTGGTGAACCGAGGCGACGTGCCGATGTTCGATCTAAAAGACGAGTCGGCTTTGTTCTTTCTGCAGAACTGTCTTTTCGGGATGCCGATTGCGCATGCTACGTTTCCGAGCGTTCCGGAAGGCATTCCAAACCCTAAACCGCTGATCCGGCATAGGGGTCCGAGCAGTCTGACACTAAACCTGTTGGGTCAGAACCAGACGGGCCCGAACGTGGTGTTGAGCGAGGCAGGGGCCTCGGTCACTTTTGCTGCCCTCAGTAGCGCGGCTCAAGTCTCAGTAGACCAGACGACGATTACGGCGGACGGGACCCTTCGTTTTGGGCCGCTGGGCCGGACTCAACGCTTCCTGGTCCCTCCTCTGTCGCAACCGCCCGCAACCACGAGCCAAGCGTTGAGCAAGCCGAACGTCCTGGTTCGATGCAACGGCACTTCCGCCTTCACGCAGGACCTTCCAAAGATCGTCCCTACCCCTGATAGCACTGGCACTGGATTCGTCATTGGGGCCACCCGGGTAGACCTGTATACCGGTGGTCAGGAAGTGGTTGTTGCGGAGGTGGCTGGTGGATCAGGACTGAAGGTTGGGCCGGCTCCGGGCGACACGATCGATGGAGGGGGTCCGGTCCAGATACACAAGCACGGGTCGAGGACGTTTGTGAGCGACGGTGTCTCAAATTGGATCACGATCTCTGAAGTGAAATAGATGCCGACGGCCTTCCGTGAGCACCCGTGTTTTGGAGTCCTCGCCGGTCCTAGATAACTGGCTTCACGCTAAAATTACTTGAGGGATGGCGACACAATTGAACAGATCTTGCTCCCTCGCAGTCTCCAACTCTTGATTAACAGCCTTCGCGGTTAACTTGCCTCCACAATTGCCAAGCGCGTTCCGTCTCGAAGACTGCTGAACCTTCTAGAAGCTCTGCCAGAAGGTACAATCAGGTTCCCACCTCTGCCCGCAACCTATCTGCGGGAGACTCCCATGACGAAGAACGGAAGTACGCAATCCTGTTTGCTGCCACATTGCTATGTGCCCGAAAGCTGATGGAACTGGACTCGGACAGGCCGAGCTAGGCGAAAGTGGCTGCGGTTGAGAATGCAATCAGTCCGGCGGCGTTCATCCTGGATCAGTCGACAGGAAGTGGCCGGAGAAATGAGTTACTGCTGCAGTACGTGGGGAAACAAGTTGCCCCAAGGGGTTCGAGCCTTGGGGCTTGATCGGACGGGGTGCCTGTTCGAGTTGCCTTATTAACCTGTATTCTAATTTTCTCAAGGCGGACTGTCTTTGCGCCGAGACAGTTTGTGAGTCGCTTTGAAGCAGGTTCACTCGACAACCTGCCACGTATCGATCAACGCCGTGAGGTCGAGGCCGACAACATCCACCTGTAGTTTGATTCCATCGTCGTCCTGAATCACAGCGCGAACGACAGCATCCTCGATTTTGCCGTGGTGCAGGTTGACACGGATTTTGTCGCCTACCTTGAATTGTCGATCGTCTGGCTTCTTTGCGGCTGGCACGCGAGGAATGTACGCCGGAGGAGAACACTTTTTCAAGCTTGGGCTTCATCTGCTAGAGGTGGAAGCGAGAGCAGCCGTTTCCGGGGAAGTGCCCGAAGTGCTCGACACAAAATAAAGCAAGCTAGAATATACGTATGGAGCAGCAACAACGCAATGTGCAGCAGCATTTTGTCACTGCCGCCTACCTCGTAGGATTCACGCCAGAAGACAGCCGTGATTCGCAACTATGGGTGTACGAACGCGACAGCGACAAGGTGTTTCGCCTAATTCCTGACGAAGCGGCAAAGCGCCGCAACTATTACAGCATCCCGGCGAAGGACGGCAGCTTTAACGACATCGTGGACACGATGCTCACCGCGCTTGAGGGTCAAGCCATGCCAGTCTTGCAAAAGCTTCTGGTTGGCGACTACAGACTGTCAACAATCGAGCGTGCTCTCCTCGGACATTTGATTGCGTTTCAAGAGTTCCGCACGCCCTGGGCACGTGCGTCTTTTCAGAAGATGGAAGTACACCTTGCGCAGAGCATGATGCGGATGGCGGCGCAAGCACCGGGATATTTGGAGCGCACGCTAGACGAATTGAAGGCCAAGGGCGAAGTAGGCGCCTCGGCAAGCGCAGCGGAAGTGCGAGATTACTTTCGGAACAGTAAACTCGTTGCGAAACCGCACGCCGGCCTTGACACGATGGTTACGATGTCCCAAACCGCTGGTCAAGCCTACACACAAATGCATTGGACGGTCTTTCGTGCCACAGAGAAAGAATTTCTTACGTCCGATGCTCCGGTCGTGAGACGCGACCCGGGGTTCACGGGAGGTCTCTACGGCGGCGGGATAATGAGTTCGACAGCGCAGGTGTGGTTTCCCCTATCCAAAAAGGCGTGCCTGCTGATCACCCATGACGAAGAACGCGAGCGTAAATTCTTTGAACTACTTGAGAGCGGCAAGGTCCAGGAAGCGGAGGCGATCAGGGCCGAATTGCCCGAAATTGCGGAACGCGATATAGACGCCCAATATGTTCAAGCTGTAAACGAGCAAACGATCCGCAATGCCGATAGGTTTGTCTTTTCGCCCTCCCAATCCGACGATATTTGTTGCTTGTTCAAGGGTGAGTGCCAAAACTAAAAGGAATTGCTGACCCTGCGCGGCCACTCGGGTTCTGTTTTCGATGTGGCCTTCAGCCCCGATGGCGAGCGCCTCGCCACCGCGAGCCATGACAAGACGGCGAAGGTGTGGGACGCGGAGAGCGGCAAGGTATTGCTGACCCTGCGCGGCCACTCGGACACTGTCAACGATGTGGCCTTCAGTCCCGATGGCAAGCGCCTCGCCACCGCCGGTGATGACGACAAGGCAAAGGTGTGGGACGCGGAGAGCGGCAAGGTAATGCTGACCCTGCGCGGCCACTCGAATGCTGTTCGCAGTGTGGCCTATAGCCCCGATGGCAAGCGCCTCGCCACCGCCGGTGATGACGACAAGGCAAAGGTGTGGGCCGCAGAGAGCGGCAAGGTATTGCTGACCCTGCGCGGCCACGACGACATTCTTCTCGGTGGGGCTTTCAGCCCCGATGGCAAGCGCCTCGCCACCGCCAGTTCTGACCAGACGGCGAAGGTGTGGGACGCGGAGAGCGGCAAGGAATTGCTGACCCTGCTCGGCCACTCGGGTCCTGTTTTCGGTGTGTCCTTCAGCCCCGATGGCGAGCGCCTCGCCACCGCGAGCCATGACAAGACGGCGAAGGTGTGGGACGCGGAGAGCGGCAAGGTATTGCTGACCCTGCGCGGCTACTCGGACACTGTCAACGATGTGGCCTTCAGCCCCGATGGCAAGCGCCTCGCCACCGCCAGTGGGGACAAGACTGTTCAAATATACGCACTTGGCCTCCGAACTGGTTAAATTCGGAAAGACCGTTCGCGCTCTGATTGCGCCGAGGTCGGAGCCTCACCGGACCCGCGGAAGGCACAACTAGAAGAGGCGCGTGCCGAGTGGAGGCGAAGGCACCCGCCCAGTCCACGACAGACGTAAGCCGGGGCTTCTGCTTTCTAGGCCTTTCTAGGCTGATTTTCTGCTACTGAAAACTGCTAATCTGCTAATGTGAGAGGTCGATTTGGGTTCTCGAAATCGCCGTTTTGAAATTGGGTGTTTTTGCAAATCGTGGAAACCCGCATAAACACAGGGGTTTTCAAGAGCCGACAACACCCGGCAACAGCTAACTTCGACAATTCGAATCACGGACTCCCAATCGATGAAATTACGTTGGCGCACGTCGAAATGAACTTCTTCTAGTTCGCTCTTGTCGCACATCCAGATTACGTTTCGGCCAAGGCCAGCCATCATGCCGGCCTCGAAGTAGACTCCAGCTCGCTGCCCAGTAAAATCTGCGACCATGAATCGAGACTTGCGGATGTTTCCAACAATTTCATCATCAATGGAGTTCGTGTGCTCCTTGCGGTCGACGCGAATTGGCTCATACCCCGCCTCCCGAATTGCCAGTGCTATGGCTCCGTCGTAGAGATTGCTCAAGGTAGAGCCGAAGGACATCGCCACAAAGACGAATGCAGAATTGGGACCGGCTCGACGGAGTTCGGCAACGCGCTCCCAGCCGGCCATTGACAGCGTCCCTGTGATCATGCCTGCACTAACTATGGTGCCTCCGAGCAAACCCCTTGTCGCCAAGGCGTCCATAATCCATCCGACTTCCTGAGCGTCTCGCGCAGCCACGAGCGGGTAATCCCTGGAACCGTCGAATTTGCTACTGTCTCCCGCTCGCTCGGTCATGCGGGCGATCAGTTCAAGGACCAGATCGCATTTCTCGGGAATGGTTGGCCGAGGCGCGTGGGCTATGAGCACCTCCATGTTGGTAGTGAGGGTGCGAGGCAAGCTCTCGCCCTCCCATGTTCGACAAGCCGATGAGAGTAAATACTTCTTTTCAGGCGTCAGGGCGTCTAGGGCATCGGTCGAGATTGTGAACCTCCCACAACGGTCGCACTCGATCTGCAACGCTCTACCGTAATCAATCGAATGCCCGTGATACTTGGCAGGCTGTTCGCAAAGCGGACAATTTTCGCTTGTGTCAGGCTGGCTGAATCCCTGCATTGGGGCCGTTATCTCCCTCGGCAAAACATTCTAACCCGCAATTATTGACAATCACCGCAGTCCGCTCCGGGCTGAGGATTGCTCGCGCCGAAGGGAGGCGCCTGGTCGTCCTCGTGTGGTCGTGGAACACCGCCAAGGTTGCTCGGCTGCAGGCACAGGGAGCTCCTGGCCGCCGATAGCAGAGGTGCTAGGGTGTCGCGCAATTTGGGCAAAAGATTCTGGGGCCGCGGTGAACGTGCTCAGCCAGTAGGTGGGTCGACGGGGCAGTTAGCTGGATCAAAACTAGCCGAAGGCGCATCACCGCCAGATTTTTCCAGCTCAAACTCGCCAATCTGAGGGAAGGGCCAGGTGACTTTATATGTGCCATTTATCTTTTCACCCTTTCTGACACCTCGAAAAGTGATCTGAAAGGCTGGCGAAATTGTTGTGAACGTAATGACATTGCTTTCAACCGATCCTTTTAAGGAACCGCTCCCGTACAGAGGTCGCTGCACGTCCATGCACCCTCGAATCGTTCCATTTTCCTGCCTTATGAAAATGCCAAATGTTGCCTCGATTCGCGCAGTAGAATTGTGTACCTTGCCGCGATACGTACCGCTCATGTCTTTGCTGAGTGGCGCATTGATTTGATTAAGGGCGCCCTCTTCGACCTTTACGCTGCCCGCGTAAGGAATATAGCCGCCAAGGCGTAGTACAAGGTTGTACTGGCCGGGAGACACTGACAGCGTCAACGGTGTCTGACCGGATTGCTTAATTCCATTGATGAAGACCGTTGCTCCCGCAGGCTCGCTGTTCACAAAGAGTGAAGCTTCAGGCGACTTGCTCTTTTCAACCGAGGGTGGGGGCGCGGAGGCAGATGTCGCGCTTTCGTTCTTCTCGACAGGGTTTAGTAACGGGGCTATGACGATATTGGGAGTTCGGAGGAGTCTACGGACATCTCCAGCACCTATCGAAAAGTAGATGCCTGGCGAATCGCTAAGTAGTGACGTTGTCACGCCAATTACGCGTCCGTCGCTGTTAAAGAGTGGGCCGCCGCTCGACCCCGGTGCGATGGGTGCCGTATTCTGAATCATAAATTCTTCTTCGATATGGCGGAACCCGCTGACGATCCCATTTGTAATGCTCAACTCCAAACCTCGCGGAGCACCGATGGCATAGACCGGGTCACCTTGCCGAACATTTAACTCATCACCGAACTTTAGTGCCGGACGCGTCCCTGTATCTGCCGAGAGAATCGTCAAATCTCTAGCAGTGCTATCTGCAACAATTCCTTCGACCTCTGACGTGCCACCGTCTGCGAAAACTATAACGACCGCCCCCGCCCCTTCGATGACGTGATGGTTCGTGACCACACGGTTCTTGGCAACAATAAAACCCGAGCCTTGACCGGTCGGCTTCGCTTCTCTGTCTGCGGAAACAATGACAACCACTGATAGGTGCGTTTGGTCATAAATATTGCTGGGTGTCTTTAGGGGCTTCGTTTGGGCGAAGCAAAGAGCAGGAGCCAGCGTCAAAAGAGCCAGACGAACAAGCTGGCTGTTTCGGAAGGATTGCACCCGTGAATCCTACACCCACGGCGTGGGCTAAAGAGCCATTATTGTTTAAGTTCTGCCCAAAGGTTAAACCGCGACCGGTGGGACAGGAAAAATGATCGCCTCTATTCGCGACAAGGCCGGGTATCGGATACG